>Ga0194132_10002083_pt1 | contig 38664 bp, 60 predicted proteins | sample TA2KigOf80mmetaG_FD_148612 | JGI IMG/M metagenome (GOLD analysis project Ga0194132, IMG submission 148612) | Freshwater microbial communities from Lake Tanganyika, Tanzania - TA2015054 Kigoma Offshore 80m | ecosystem: Environmental > Aquatic > Freshwater > Lake | place: Tanzania: Lake...
CTCTTTTGACATTCGCTACGGATTGACAAAAAGGAGGCAAAACCATGCCTGGAGTGACGCCTAAACCGGCAGCGATGCGGCGGCGCATGAACAAGACCTCGACAGCGGCGAAGCTGCGACCAGAGGCGCACGGCATCAAGGGCGTGCCGCGGTTGCCGGATACCGGGGTGGATTGGCACCCGCTGACGCGGGAGTTTTGGCGGGAGTTGTGGCGGTCTCCTGTCCGGGATGAACTGCTCCGGGTGGACCTGCACGGGTTGTACGTGCTGGCTGACCTGACGAACCAGTACTGGAACAAACCGAGCATCCAGTTGGCGGCGGAGATACGGCAGCAGCGGATGTGCTATGGGCTGACGCCGATTGACCGGCGGCGGTTGCAATGGGACATGAAGCCCAAGGCTGATGAGCCGGTGCCGGACGGCATCATTGAGATCGACAAGTTCTTTGCTGAGGGATGAACCGACACGGTCCGGAGGGTAAACCGCGCATCACCCTGGCGCGGGATGCGATGGTGTGGGCAGAGGCGAACCTGTTACAGCCAGACCGGGCTGGTGCAGGCCGTCCGTGGCAGTTCACCCGCGAGCAGATGCGCTTCCTAGCGTGGTTCTATGCCATTGATGAGCGCGGCGACTGGCTGTATACCTACACCGTGCTGCGCCGGATGAAGGGCTGGGGCAAAGACCCGGTGGCGGCAGTCATCGCGGCTATCGAGTTTGTGGGACCGTGCCGTTTTGGTGGTTGGCGCAAGGACGGCAAGCCCGAAGTGGTGCCCGTCAACTCCTCGTGGGTGCAGATAGCGGCGACGGCGCTTCCTCAGACTCGCAATGCGATGCTGCTGTTCCCGTCGCTCTTCTCGCCAGCCTGCATCGCTCAGCACAAGATCGATCTGGGCAAGGAGATCATTTACGCCCACAGTGGGCGCTGCCAGATACAGGCTGTCACGAATTCGGCACGGGTTATCGAGGGCGCGCGCTCCACGCTGTGCGTCGCTGACGAAACGCAACACTGGTTGGAGAGCAACGAAGGTCACGTCATGGCGCAGGCGATACGCCGGAACCTTGCCAAGACCGGCGGGCGCGCCCTGGCTTTGACTAACGCCCACCGGATAGGCGAAGAATCGGTAGCCGAACAGGACTGGAAAGCCTACGAAGCGGGCGCGCCACACCTGCTCTACGACAGCGTGGAAGCCTCCGACCCACCGGAACTGCGCGACGTACCACTGGAGCAGTGGCCCGACGATGCTCTACGGACGGCGCTCATGGAAGCCCGTGGCGACAGTTCATGGGTGCCCATCGATAGGATGATGCTGGACTGCCGGGACGTTCGGGATTCCGAGAGCTACCGGCGCCGGTTCTACCTGAACCAACTCAAACAGGAAGTCTCCACCTGGATCACCGCTGCCGAGTGGCAGGCATCGGAGCGGGAAGAGGACGTGCCCGCTGAGACGTGGATCACGCTGGGCTTTGATGGGTCCCGGTTTCGCGACACCACGGCGCTGGTGGCGACGGTGGTAAGCACCGGTTACCAGTGGGTGCTGGGCTACTGGGAGCCCACGCCCGAGATTGACGAACAAGCGGTCACACTGGCAGTGACAGCGGCGTTTGAGAAGTATAACGTATGGTGTTTGTTTGCCGATCCCTACTGGTGGGAAGAAACCATCGCGCGCTGGGCTGGCAGATGGGGCGATGACAGGGTGGTGTTCTTTCACACCAACAGCCAGGTGAAGCGGCTTACGACAGCGCTGAAAGCCTATGAGAAAGGCGTCAGGGTGCAGGAACTAGGGCACGAACCGAGTACTGCGTTTGCGCAACATGTTGCAAACGCTGTCAAATACGAAGTCAACCTGAAGGATGAGGACGGGGAGCGGCTGTACGGCATCAGGAAGCAGACAAAGGACAGCCCACGCAAGATAGACATTGCGATGGCTGCCACCTTGTCCTGGGCTGCCCGGCTCGATGCGCTGGCGGATGGCATCGGGCAGGGCAGCGTTTACGAGGAACGGGAGATGCTCGTGCTTTAGCGACTATCCAGTCCCCTCCACGCCCTGCCTCTCCGCTCCGCGCCCTGCCACGCCTAGCAGCTCCGCTCCCGCCATTCCGATCCTGGCCCCTCCCTGCCAGGCCCCTCCACGCCAGTCCCGCCATGCCAAACCCCTCCGCGCCCATCCCCGCCATTCCGATCCTCTCCCGCCCTGCCTTGCCTCGCCGGGCTACGCCCATCCGCGCCATTCTTCTCCCGCCCTGCCTTGCCCCTCCCATCCCGTCCGATCCCATCCCATCCAGACCACTTCCGCCCTGCCGCGCCACGCCCATCCGCGCCCCGCCCTGCCCTGCCCTTCCTCGCCCATCCCGCCACGCCCTGCCGCTCCACGCCCTGCCGCTCCACGCCCTGCCTGTCCCATCTTGCCATGCCACGCCGGGCCATGCCTGTCCCCTCCCGTCCCTTCCCGCCATGCCAGGCCTCGCCGCGCCGCTCCTTTCCAGACCAGTCCGCTCCCGCCATTCCCGGCCCCTCCGCGCCAAGCCCCTCCCATCCCCTCCGCTCCCGCCTTGCCCCGCCTCGCCATGCCAAGCCCCTCCGCGCCATTTCCGGCTTATGGCTACGCGACTTCCTGCGCTGTTAGCGTGAAGTTCCGCCGCTTGCCCTCAGCCATGACCCATTCAAGGGTGCTCGCGGTCTCATCGTCATAGGGCAGGGCACGCGCCATCCCCGCCAGTTGCGCGGCGCGGGCATCCTGCTTGATGCTCGCTACCTCCTTTTCATCGGCGGCAGTGGCAATACGGAACTGACCGAAGGTGCCTGAACCCTTCTGTGGCCGCCACTCCCCGATCCCGTTGGTCAGTCCGGCGGCTGCCAGCAGGTTGATGATGCCCTCTTTCTTCAAGTTGGGTTTGACATAGGACACCACCACGTCAACGCACCATGTCGGCAGGATGCACCGGGTGCGGATGTCCGGCGTATGGTTCACATCCGCCGAACGCACGGTGGTCATGTGAAGCTGCGGGACGCCGTAAATGGGGAGGTATTCGCCTTCCACCCAGCACAGCCGCCCCACCTGCGCCTTTTTGATGCCGCCCGGCATATCGAGCGCCGCCGAACTGATGGCTTTTTTGACGGCGGCGGCCAGCACTGCCAGATAGGTGTGTTCCTTCGGGTCGCTGAAGGTGTACGGCGCGGCCCGGAACTCTTTGATGGGGTCGTGCTTGGCCCGCTGCTGCTTTTCGCCGCGGCTGGTAGGCGGCGCACCTAGGAGCAGGTCGTGCCGCGCCTTCTCGCTCATCCGGTAGAGGATGATCGGGGTTTCTCCGATGATGGTCACGCCCACTCGTTCCGTTTCGAGTCGCGGGATTTCGATGCCGAGGGCTTCTGTTTTCGCTGCCATTGCTTAGGACTCCCTTTACTGTGCGAGTGCTTCGATGTGCTTGCGCAGTTCCGCCTCAATCTCCAGGAGGTCTTTGTACCGGCGGCGTAGCGCTTGGATTTCGTTCAGGAAGCGGCGTTTGACGGCCGCCCGCTCGATCTCGTTGTCTCCGCCCAGGACGTCCAGCGTGCGTTTGTACAGCCGGGCGTTCGGGTTATCCTCAGCCGGAGTCGGGACGGAAACGTAGGCCCTGATGGTGGGCGCCGCTTCTCTTGCCGGGTCCGGCGCAATCAGCACGCAGCGGATGATATGGCGGGCTTGCCCGATGCGGTACTGTTCTGCCGCGACGGAATCGTCCCACTCGAAGGCCGGATGTAGTGGGGCATCCTCCGGCCGCGATTCATCGACAACGACACTCGGCGTTGCACCGCCATCGCGGGCGATGATGCGGTTCACTTCCGCCGCCGCCACCTGGGGGCTGATACCCTTCGGCTTCGGCGCACCAAACTCATAGTTCATGCCCGTTCGCTCCTTTCCTGAATCAAGCGCTCCAGTGAAGCGCCGTTGACCTCCCGTCCGTAGACGCCCATGCGGTAGTCCAGCCGGCCTTCCTCCATGAGTTGCCGGACCCGCTGCGACGATACGCCCAGTAGCCGAGCCGCCTGCGCCACGGCTACCCATTCATCCATAACGTCACCTCCTAGCTGTGATACGTCATTAATAACGGACTATCGCCTATCTTGTCAATAGGGTGAAACGCTGGTTTGCTTGCGGTAGCGAGGTGCAGCCTTATGCGCGAGATGTCCATCCAAGGACCGAATGGGGCGCGGCGGATCGCGGACAATGAACCGCCGTTCGTGATCGCTGAGATCGGCAGCAACCACGGCGGCGACATGATCAAAGCCAAAAAGCTCATTGCTGCCGCGGCTTTCTGCGAAGTGGACGCCGTCAAGTTCCAGAAGCGCGACAATCGCTCCCTCTTCACACCGGCGTTCTACGCCAGCGCATATACCTCCGAGCATGCCTTCGGCGCCACCTACGGCGAGCACCGGGAAGCCCTGGAACTGAACCGGGAGCAGTACCTGGAGCTTCAGGGCGTGGCGAGCAGCCTTGGGCTCATCTTCTTCGCCACACCCTTCGATATTCCTTCTGCGCGGTTCCTCGCGGATATTAACGTGCCCTGCTACAAGGTGGCATCGGGCGATCTGCGCAACATCCCGCTGATACGGCATCTGGATAGCTATGGCAAGCCTCTCATTGTCAGCACAGGCGGCGGCACCCTACAGGACGTGGACCGCGTTGTTCGAACCGTCAAGTCGCCGCTGGCTATCCTGCAATGCACCGCTGCCTACCCGGTAAATGTGTCCGAGATGAACCTTCGGGTGATCGAGACATACCGAGCGCAGTACCCGCAGCACGTCATCGGTTTGAGCGACCATCAGAACGGCATTGCGATGGCTCCGGTAGCGGTAGGGTTGGGCGCGAGCATCATCGAAAAGCACTTTACGCTTGACCGTTCGTGGAAGGGTGGCGACAACGTATTCAGCCTGGAACTGGAGGGCATGCGCCGACTGGTGCGAGACTGCCGCCGCGTCGGGCCCGCCCTGGGCGATGGCGTGAAGCGCATCTATGAGAGCGAACGAGCGCCGCTGTTGAAGATGGCGAAATCGCCCTATGTGCGCGAGGTACGCCCGGGCGAGCCGCCCATGCTGGAACTGCGCACGCCTGCCGTTGGGGTGGACGCCTGGAAGATAGACAAGCTGCGAGGGCGTCGGGCGCCGGGCTTAGAAACCGGGCAGGTTATCGACACCACCGGGGTGTTTGAGTAATGGGACGCACCATCATGATCGCTGGCTTTCACCCGGCTAACTCGGAGTGGGTGAAGCGCCAGCCGCGCAAGGTTGAGGTATGGGTGCCCAACGAAGGTCATCGGCTTTTCCCACGCTTCGACCGTATCTACCAGATGCACCCGCGACGGTGGCGTGAAGGCGAGCGGATGCTGGGTTATGGAACGATGGACAATCCGCGGCTCCCGCTGTCGATCGACCACAACTGCTTCGGCAGGGACACGGCGCACGTGACAAGCCTGCGCGAGAGCAAAGTGCCGGTCTACTGCCAGCAGGTTTGGTCGGACATTCCACAGTCCGTTGCCTACCCGTTCAAGGCAGTCACCAAAGCCTTTGGTATCCCGTTCCCACCGTCCTACCGGAAGCGGCTCTATGTGTGCTCCACGTTCGGCTACATGATGGCGTTGGCGCTTCTGGAGCACCAGCAGGGGCAGACGGTGAGCGAAATCCGGCTGGCTGGCATTGAGCTGTACGACGGGCGCGAGGGGCGCTGGGAACGCCCCAACCTGTTCTACTGGCTCGGCATGGCGCAAGGCATGAACATCAAGATCGGGCTGCCACCGATGGGCACCAGTCTGCTAAATGCGCCGCTATACGCCATCGAAGGACCGTTCCCTGGTTCCGTGGACTCTGACAACCTCCCGGTCGGGCATGGCTGGGGCGAGCAGCCCTCATGGGTTGAGAACCCGTCCACCGGCTTCTTCGACTTGACGCCGCCGGCTAACGGATCGCTGCAAAAGAGCCATGAATACCGGCGCAGGGCGTGGCTTGCCTTCAGCGTAGCCTATCGCGACGATGATATTGCGAGAGATGCGTATTTTCGCTACGTGGACACAGGGGAAATCCCGGAGGCGCTAGATGAGCTTAGCTGATGTGCGCCTGCTCTGCCTGGACTTCGACGGCGTGATCACCACGAACCGTGTGCGCACCCATGCAGATGGCTCGGAATCCGTGGAGTCCTGGCGCAGCGACGGCATCGGCATCGAAGCGGTCAAGGCGCTGGGTGTCAATGTCGTGGTGGTGAGCCGTGAGAAATCGCCCATTGTGACGGTGCGCTGCGACAAGCTCGGCATCCCGGCGTTTCAAGCGGTGCAGGACAAGGCTGATGTTGTGCGAAAGCTGGCGCTCTCGCTGAGCGTCCCACTGGAGCAGGTTGCCTTTGTAGGCAATGACACGCCCGATATGCCAGCGCTGGACATCGTAGGGGAGCCGTGGATCGTAGCTGATGCACATAAATCAATGCGCAGCAACTATCGGATGCTAGAAGAGCGCGGCGGCGATGGCGCGGTGCGGGAATTGTGCGATCGGATCGTGGAGGCGAAGCGTGCCTAAGTTCACCCCCCGCTCAATGGGACCGCGCACCTGGGGCGATGAGATACTGATCGCCGCGAATCAGCACTACACCGGCAAAATACTTCGCTACGAAGCTGGCAAAGCCGGTGGCTTCCAGTACCACGTCCAGAAGCACGAGAGTTTTTATCTGGTATCCGGCGCTGCCGTAGTCACGCTGGTGGAGAACGGGCAACTGCACGACTTTGAGTTGTGGCCCGGCGAGACGGTGGACGTGCCGCCGCTGACGCCGCACCAGTTTCGGGCGCTGACGGACTGTGTGGTGTTCGAGGTATCGACGCCGCACTTCAACGACCGCGTGAACGTGGGCGAACAGTACGGGCGCCCGGACCCGCCGGGTACACTGCCGTCTACGTGGTCGCACGAAGGCGACGGGCACATACGTATCGCTGGAGGGTGGTCGGTATGAGGTTGTGCAACATGTTGCACAAGTGGCTATGATCGCCCTCATCCCGGCGCGTTCGGGTTCCAAGCGATCGCCGCACAAGAATGTTCGGCTGCTGGCTGGGCATCCCATGATGGCGTGGACCATCCTTGAAGCGCAGCGCAGCGGGTTGTTCGATCACATCGTTGTTAGCACCGATAGCCCGGACTACGCCGACGTTGCCCTGCACTACGGCGCGCAAGTTTTGATGCGCCCGAAGGAACTAGCGACCGATACCAGCCCGGATATTCTGTGGGTGCGTGATGCGCTGGTTAGGCTCCCGCATTGTACGGCTTTCAGCATTCTGCGGGTTACGTCGCCCTTCCGGACGGCAGAGACCATCAAGCGCTGCTGGGCTGAGTTCGTGAGCCATCGCGACATTGACAGCATCCGAGCAGTGGAACATGCGAAGCAGCATCCCGGCAAGCAGTGGGTGGAGCAGACCACCGGCTTGATCAGCCCGGTGTGGCCACGGGAATGGACGGACGGCGTGAACACGGTGCCGTTCCATTCCATGCCCACGCAAAGCTTGCCTCCGGTGCTGGTGCAGAACGCTAGTCTAGAAATGGCATGGCGCCGGGTGGTGCCGCGGTCTATCTCCGGGTCGCGGGTGATGCCGTTCTACACCCGGGGCTACGAAGGTTATGACATTAACACGGACGCTGATTTTCTGACGGCAGAAACACTATTGGCGCGGGGGCTCGTGCGCCTGGAGGCACCGGATGATTGGACAGCTCGACTACGCTCCGATGCGAATATTGATGGAAATAACGAGCCCGATCGAAAAGCAGTTCCGGCTGACAGCGTGCAGCAAGGAGCCGTGGACGGTGGCGTTCATCGAAAAAATCGCCCCCGGCGAGCAATTCGTTGATTGCGGCGCCAACGTCGGAGCCTACACCCTCGTCGCGGCTATGCGCGGCGCTCACGTCGTGGCTATCGAACCAGCGTGGCCCAACCACGACCGGCTCCGGCGCAACCTCACGCTGAACAGCATCAAGGACGGCATCCGTAACCGTTCGCTATTGGAGCAGGGGGTGGTATGCCCGGTGGTGCTGGGCGCGGCGGGAGGGTGGCGCTGGCTCCACTACATCGACTTGCATCCCGGCACCGCGGGGCACGTCATCACGGAAGACGGCGAGTACAGCGGCGATCAGTCCTTCCACCGCGAGCCACTCCCGCTGGTGCAACTGGACGCGTTGCTGATGGCATTTCCCTACGAAGCCCGCTGGATCAAGGTCGACGTGGATGGTGGCGAGATAGATGTGCTGCGCGGCGCCGAGCTCGCGATGACGGACGGCAAGACGAAGGGCTGGATGATCGAGGTGAATATCGAGCAGACTGAAACGCAGGTGATGAAGATCATGACCGACACCGGATGGAAGCTGTTGGGGCGCTACGACCAGCGCGGCGGCAAGAGCATCGGCAACATCGCTTATTTAGAGTTTGGGCGGTGAATGACCTGCGCCTGTTGCTCATTTTGGGCGTCTACGCTGCCGGTGTCTTGGTAGCGGCGATGGTGATTGGCATGGCGGTGCGGGTATTCAAGGCGTTTGCTGGTTTGTGATAGACTAGGCGACAAAGGCCCTGAGCGCCTATGGCCCTAGCGCTGCTAGGAGAGCTATGGGCGTTTTGTTGGATGCATTGAAGGCGTTGCGCTTTGTGAGCCTGCAAGGGCAGCCGCTCACGGGCTCCGCGGTCGCTGCGTGGCTGGACGGCGGCAGCGCATCCGCTACCGGGGTTTCGGTCTCGCCGGACTCTGCGCTTGGCGTCACCGCGGTATGGGACTGCGTCGATCTGATCTCATCCGACGTGGCGCGCACACCACTGCATCTCTACCGGCGCATGGGCGATGACCGTGAAGCTGTTTCCGCGCTTCCCGGTACGCTCCAGTATCTTCTGGAAGAACGCCCAAACCCGTACATGACGGCGTTCGACTTCCGTAAGGCGTTGGAAGCCCACAAACTTTTGCGCGGCAACGCCTTCGCGGAGATCGAGCGGGACGGGAACGGCGCTATCGTGGCGCTCTGGGTGCTGAACCCGGCGCGCATGGGGCGCCCCCAGGAATCCGAGGGCGGGACGCTGGTGTATCCCTATCAAACGTCCGATGGTCGCACGGTACAGCTCCGGCAGGAACAGGTATTCCACATTCGGGGCTACACCGATGATGGTATCTGGGGCAAGTCGCCTATCACGGTACACCGCGAAACTGTGGGACTGGCGCTGGCGCAGAAAGAGTACACAGCCCGGTTCTACGGGAATAACGCGAACCCCTCCGGCTACCTGTCCCTGAAGGCGAAGCTGACCAGTGAGGCGCAGAAGCGGCTGAAAACGGCGTGGGAAGAAGCCCATCGCGGGCTATCGAACGCCCATCGTGTCGCTGTGCTGGAGGAAGGCGTCGAATGGCACCAGGTAGGGATGAACAACGAGGACGCCCAGTTCCTTGAAACCAACAAGTTCACCCGTATCGAGATAGCCAGCATCTTTCATGTCCCGCCGCACAAGATCGGTGAGATGGATCGCGCCACGTTTTCCAACATCGCGGAGCAGTCCGAAGCCTACGTATCTGAGACGCTGGACGCTGAATACGCCAACTGGGAAGCCGTCTGCAACGCTGCGCTGCTCATGCCGTCGCAGCTTGCAGGCTTTTTCATCGAGTTCCTGCGCAACGCCCTCGTGCGCACCACCATCGACAAGCGGTTCGAATCTTATGACCGGGCGTGGTGGATGACGCCGAACGAGATACGGGCGCGGGAGAACCTGAACCGGCTACCACAACCGGAAATGGACGAGATCATACTGCCGGTGAACCGTATGCCGCTTTCCCTGATGATGGCGAACGTTGCGTCTAATGCCAACGCCCAGGCGATGAACCGGCGCTTGATGCGGGAAGCGGACGGGTACCAGCTGATAGAGGAACCGCATCATGAATAGCCGCTACTTTCGCGACCTCGCGGTTTTAGGCTGACGTGCTTACCGTAGAACACCCGATACCCGGGAGCGCCGACCTGCAATTATGAGCGAGTTACGATGCCCAGCTTGTGGCAGGTATCTAGGCGAGTTTGAGGGCAAGATACGCCTGCAAAGCTGCCCAAACTGCCGGAGCCAGATCGTAGCTGAAACCACTACTACCGGCATTGCTGCCATGGAGTTCACGTTATCGGCAATGAAGGCGCGTGGTGTTTCCGTGCGAGTACTTGTTGACAAGGCGGAAAAGATCGTTTAGCGTAGGCGGTAGGTAGGTAGACGGCCCTCCGGCGCACATGGCCCAAGCGCTCCGGGAGGGCTGTTTTTTGTTGGAGCGACGCACCGGCAGCGTTGAACTGCGTGCTATCAGTGATGATGGGGCAACCCGTATCGCCTGGTATCCGGCGCTGTTCGATTCCCTCTCCGAAGACCTGGGCGGCTTCCGTGAACGGATCAGCCGTCGGGCTTTCACCCGTGCTTTGCAAGAGGACGATTTTGTAGCGCTCCTCAACCACAGCACTTCCAACCTTCCATTAGGGCGCATCCGTTCTGGTACACTCGCCGCCCGCGCTGATGCGACCGGGCTCCATGCCGAAGTTACCCTGCCCGACTCTAACTGGGGTCGGGACATCGCTGAAACAGTGAGGCGCGGCGATATAAACGCTGGTTCCTTCGGCTTCTCGGTGGTCAAGGATTCCTGGGACAAGGGCGCAGATGGTTCTATCGTCCGCACCCTTCAGGAAGTCCGGCTATGGGACGTGTCCCTAGTAGTCTTCCCCGCTTATCCTGGCACCGCGGGTTCCACCATGGTGCGTGATTTGTCCGAAGTGCTCGCTGCACTCAACCAGCCGGCAGTCCCGGCTATCGTCAACGACCCCCGCGCCCGGCGAGAACGGGAATTGCGGCTGCTGGAATTACGGAGGTAGCTATGGCAATAACCCTTCTGGACCTGCGTGAGCGGCGTGCGTCGCTGTGGTCGCGGATGAAGGAAATCCATGAGCGGGCGGACGAAACTGGCGCGCTGTCGGCGGAAGATGAGCGCTCCTGGCAGGAAGCTGAAGCCGACATCAGTAAGTTGGACCGTGCCGTTGAGCGCGAAGAACGGCTCGCAGCGATGCCAAAGCTGGAGCAGTCGCGCACCGAGTCCGACACCCGCTCGTTGCCGGTGAGCCCGCGGGCGATCCGGGGGCGCGAGGAATATCGCACTGCCATCATCAGCTACCTGCTGGGTGGCGAAGGCGGCTTGCGCCCGGAGGAACGCTCCGTGCTGCGCTCTGGTACCGGCAACGCCGACCTCTCCCTGACGCTGGCAGAAGCCCGTGCCATCGGGGTGTCGAACCCCACGGCTGCGGGCTACCTGGTGCCCAGCGAGTTTGAGAATCGCGTGCTGCGGAACATGCAATTCTACGGCGGGATGCGCGAGGCTGCCAGCACCTTCACAACGGACACCGGCGCCGACCTGGAGCTGCCCACCTCCAACGACGTGTCCAATACCGGCGAGCTGCTGGGCGAGCACGCCACGGCGACGGAGCAGGACTTCACCGTGGGGCTCCGGGTGCTAAAGGCGTTCAAATACTCCACCAAAGTGATCCGCGTCTCTATCGAACTGCTGCAAGACTCAGCCTTCGATATCGAGGCGGAGATCGCTGACGCATTTGGGGAGCGGCTGGGGCGCATCACGAATACGCACTTCACCACAGGCGTCGGACCCGTCCAGCCTCGGGGCATCGTGGGTGATGTCGGAACTGGTGTGACCGGCGCCACCGGGCAGGCCACCAGCGTAAGCTGGGATGACCTGATCAACCTTGAGCACTCAGTTGACAGAAGCTTTCGGGTGCGATCCGGGCGCTACATGTTCAACGACAACACGCTGTCGTTCTTGCGTCGCATCAAGGATGGCGAAGGGCGCTACATCTGGATGGTGGGCAACAGCAGCACTACTCCGGCGACCATCAACGGCTATGAGTACGTGGTCAACTCCGATATGGCGTCGATGGCTGCGGGCGCCACCAGCATCCTGTTCGGTGACCTGCGCCAGTACCGCATCCGGGACGTGCGCGGGCTGTCTATTCTGCGGCTGAACGAGGTCTACGCCACCAGCGGGCAGGTCGCCTTCCTCGGCTTCTCCCGGCATGATGGCGCGCTGTTCAACGCCGGAACCAATCCGGTGCAGGCGTATGTAAATTCTGCCAGCTAAAGGCAGAAAGAAAAGGAGTATGAGCTATGGCAATCATGGACTGGGCGAAGGCTGCGCACTTTGCCGGAGCGGTGGCTGGCACCACCGGAACCGCTGGGGGTACCGTCTCCGGCCCGATCATGGATGGGAACGGCTTTGAGTCGTTTTACGCCGCGGGGTACTTTGAGGCCACTTCCACGGCGTCAACCATCAAGTGCTACGTGGGCACTGCCACCGGGTCGCTGGCGACCACGCCAGCAGAGTCCAGCGCTGCGCTGGGGAGCGTGTGGCTAAGCGTCCACCGCCCCGTCACCGCGGCGTCTGCCACCCAGCCGCGGTACGTGCAGTTCCGGCTTTGCACCACGGGCGCCGCTGCGAACGCCGTGCTAATGAGCTGGGCGTACAACGCACGGGTGCAGCCGACCACTAACATTAGCACCGCGAACGGCAACAGCTTCTACGGCACCGCCACCTAAGGGAGGAACCAATGGCAACCTCCGCAAGCCCGCAGACGGGCATCTACTACGCGCAGCACGTTGGTCGCGGCACCACCCTGGTGGTGGACAACGACGGCGTGCTGGACATGAGTTCCGGGACGGCGCGGCTGCCCGCGGTGCTGCGGCAGGGCGTGATCAATTTCGGGCTTAACGAGGCGTGGGAAGTGTCCAGCGCCGATAGTCTGAATGCGCTGACCTCCGGCACCAACCCCAGTATCGGGCGCATCAACGCTGGCACTGACCCAGCATGGCGCATCCGGTGGGCATCGGGGGCTGGCAATGCCGACCCGGTGCAGTTCAACGCCTTTATGCCGCCGGACGTGTCGACCGCACCGGGCATGACGATTAGCGTCTACGGTGAGGGCAGTAGCGCCAATGCCGAAAACAAGCTGAACATCGCCGTGTTCTTCGGGGTCGGTGATGCCAACGCTGGCGCCAGTGGGGGGCAGTTGACTTCTTCGCCCACGCTCCAGAGCATCACCGTTGCCAGTGGGGACATCATCACGAACGTCCCTGTCACCGTGGTCCTCACGCCGTCCAGTGCTCATGCGTCGGGTCCCATCGACCTGTATGGGCTGCGCGCTGTCTATACCAAGGTTACGAGCTAGGTAAGCAAGGAAGGCCAAGGAGGGCCAGAGAATGCCGATTGAAGGCAAGACAAAGGTTGCGATTGTCGGCTTCTGCGACACCAGCCGGAACTGGGTCAACTACGCCGACCCGGAACTGGAGGTCTGGGGGCTGAACCGTGGCTACATGTTCATGGTTCGGGCTGATCGCTGGTTTGAGCTGCACGGGCAGCACATCTGGGACTGGGACGTACGGCGCCCTGGTGGGCACCGGCGCTTCCTGAAGGAGTTTCCCGGTCCGGTGTACATGCACCAGCGGTTCGATACCATCCCCAACTGCATCGAATACCCGCTGCTGGAGGTAGCCAACGACCTGTTCCCGTTCATTGCTCGCACCTCGAGCAGTGGCGAGCTGAAAAGCCAGACCAAAGCGCCGTACCTGACCTCGTCGATTGCAATGGAGATCGCCCTAGCGATACATGAGGGCTTTGAGGAAATCCAGTTGTTCGGTGTTGATTTGCAGACCGACGGGGAATTCTCATGGCAAAAGCCCGCCGTTGAGTTCCTTCTGGGCATCGCGGCTGCGCGGGGCATTCGGGTAGTGCTCCCGGACAACTGCCCGCTGTTGGTTGGCACCATCTACGGGCGCGGGTTCATGAGCATAGCGGGGGAGCAGATGAGCTACGAGCAACTGATGACGCGGGCGAAGGCACTTAAGAAGCAACAGGAAGGCATCGCGTCCTCGCTCATGCGAGCGCACGGCGCTATCGACGCACTGAAAGAAATCCTGTTGCTAATGCCGCCCGGGTTGGACGCCGAAAAGGTGGAGCAGCGGATGCGCTATATCCAGCAGCAAGTGGTAGAGCTGAATGCCCATCTGGAGCGCACCTTGGGCTGCATCAAGGAAACAACCTACTGGATGAGCATGACCATGAAGGGACAGGACCCGGCAGAAGCGGTGGCGCAACTGGAAGCCCGTCTGGACGCCGACGGACCCGAAACCGACCTGGACACCATGCAGCATTCGGATTCCATGTTCTCAATCTTTCTAGAGGCTGAGAAGCAGCTTGCCAAAGAACCGGAACTCGTAGGAGCCTGACATGTTTGTAAAGCGCCACCGGATTGATGCCACCGTCACGGTATCGGGTGGCGCGTCGCAGGTTTGGTACACCAACCGTCTGCAAGGCGGCGGGTATCTGGAATATATCACCTACCGCAACGGCAACAGCAACTCGGCATCGGGTATAGCCACGGGTGCGCACCTAACTATCACGGCAGCGGATTCGTCCTCGGTGCTGTTGAGTACTACGGCAACGGGCACCACCGGCGAGACCGTGACCTACTTCCCGCGGGGCAAGGCGCAGTCTGTGAGCGCTGAATTGTTCAGTCCCGCTTCCGGTGCCGGTGCTGTCGTAGGCTGGCCGGTGCATATCGCCATCGGCGCCGAGCCGATCAAGGTGCAGATCACGTCGGCGGGTGCCGCCAGTCTCAAAAAGTTCTTCGCTCTGGACTTCTACCTCCGTGGCGGAGATTAGGGTTCTGAGCGCGCAGGAGACCACAGCGCTTGAACTGGTACGTAACACGAGACCACCTGAAGCGGGCACTGGACATACCCGCGTCCAGCACAGCCCGTCATGCCCTTTTGGGGACGGTGATCGAGGGCGTGTGTCGCCAGATCGATGCGTATGTGGGCTTCGGAATCGCCCCGAGTTGCGCGACGCGTGACTACACCGCGCTGGAATCCGACTGCCTAAACCTCGATTACCCGCTGCGCAGCATCGACACGGTGCTGGCAGACGCGGACGATAACAGCAGCTACGAGATCACGGTGCCCACGTCGGGCATTACGCTCATGCCGCTGAACGCCACCGCGGACGGGCGCCCTTACTGGGGTTTCGAGGTGCGATCCCATGCCACCGCTGTGTTGCCGGATGACGTGATCGCTGGCGTTCGCATTAAAGGCACCTGGGGCTACACCAACGAGACCACCGGCAAAGCTGCCATCGCGTCGAACTCGCTGAACGCCTCTGACATTACCTTTGCGGTCGTGTCTGCTACCGCGCTGGAAGCCGGCAATACCATTATCATCGATAGCGAGCGGATGTTCGTGCTGGCTACGCCAGGGACGGCGAGCGGTGCGCATACCTCCGGGATCACAGTTATCCGCGGCGTCAACGGTACATCTGGAGCCAGCCATGCCAGCAACGCCGCTATCGCGGTGTACCAATTCGGGGCGTTTGAGGCTGCCGCGCTGTTTCAGTCTGAGCAGGATTACCGGGCAATGGATGCGCCCCTAGGCTATGCCGGAGCGGAGCCATTCGGCACGCAGCGCATTCAGACGGCGCCGGGTGGGCTTCACCCCTTTACCCGGAGAATGCTGGACCAATACCGAATGCCCGTGGCGCTATGAGTAGCCCAGGCATTATCCGCACTGCGCTTCAAACCCGGCTTGCGACCATCGCTGGGCTGCGTATCTATGCGCAACACCCGTCGCAACTGAACCTGCCATGCGCTATCCTCACGCCGGTGGTCACGGAACCGGAACAGACTTTTGGGCGCGGCGACCTGACCCGATACGATCTGGACTGCACGCTCTACACCAACGCTGCCGCTGGGCTGGAACAGGCGCAGTCCTTCATGGACCCATACCTTGCCACCAGCAGCACGGGCGGCGTGTTCGGCGCCATTGCCGCCGATAGGACGCTAGGCGGCGTCGTGAGCACCGTATTCGTGCAGGGGCTGACAGACTACGGCATCGAGGAGCCCGATCCTGGTGGGTCATTAGCGTATCTACGGGCTACGGTGCGGCTAACCGTCTGGTCTACCTAGAGGTGAGATGAAAAGCTATCGCGCTCTTGTAGAACTCTGGTATCCCACCGATCGCAACATCCTGCGGCGATTGCGGGCTGGCGAACGGGTGCCAATGGAGCAGCGCCATGATAAGTTTGTGGCTGTTGGCGAGATCGTGAGCGACATACCAGCCGAGAGCATCGGCGGCTTCCTCGCCAAAGGGAAGATTGAGGAGGTAGCCGATGGCGATCCGTAATTCCGGCGACGTTGCTTTTGTTTTGTACGCCGGTGTGGATATTCGCACCGATGTGCTCACCAAGTTCACGGATAACCACTCGGTGCGGGTGGTGGAGTCGCATACCTTGGGCGACTCCTGGGTAGAGCAGAAATACATCGGCGTCCGGGAAGCAAACCTGACGCTGGAGGGCTTCTACAACGACTCTGGCACGGCATCGGGTCCGGTGGGCAGTATCCACTCTCGGCTGTCCAGCGGGGTCAGTGCGACGGCAGGGCACATCCTGACCTACTGCCTTGAAGGTACGGCAACCGGCGCCCGGTTCGTGGGCTGGACGAGCGCTGTGGTGAACACCTACGAACGGCTCTTGGAGCTGGACGGGTTGAGCAAGGTGCGCGCCGAGATCAAGAACGGTGGTGAAGTTGAGGAAGGACGTACGGTCTACAGCTACAAGGCGCCAGGGGCCACCGGGCGCAGCACCGGCACGCCGCTTGACAACGCTGTTAGTTCGACGGGCGGTGCCGGGTATCTGCAATATAACGCCACAGCGGGAGAGGCGAACATTCGGCTGCTACATTCCAGCGACAACATTACCTATGCTACGCTGTTCACGTTCACCAAGACCGCTTCGGGCGCCGGTGCGGAGCGGGTGACCACCACCGGCACTATCGAGCGGTACACCGCCATTGACGTTACCACGGCATCGGCTACCGGCGCGATCGCCGCTCTCAATTTGTTCGTTGGGCTGGTTCGGAACTAAGGAGGTAGAGCATGGCTGTGCATAACGGGACGGAAATTGAGATCTACGTCACCACGGCGTCGAGCACGGGGGCGTTCCACAACATCTCGCCCTTTGTGCGGGGCTTCTCGCCCGGGATAAACATCGAGGCGATACTGCAAGAGTCGCACACCTTCGGTGATTCCTGGGTGGAGCAGTCCAAGGTCGGTATATACCGGATGGCTGACATCACCATCAGCGGCTTCTACGACGATGTAGCGGCTTCCGGTCCTCACGCTATTTTTGGTGCACTAGCAGCGTTGGGCGCGGAGCGGGTGATCAAGCTCGATCTTGGCACCACCAACGAATACCCCAAGGTTGATGTCATCATCAAGGAATATCATCGGATGCCGTCGCTGGGCGAGCTGACCGGCTACGAAGTCGTGCTAGCTCCGACCGGCGCTGTGACGTACGGAACCACGTAAGCAGGGAGCATCCCATGTTGATGTATAACAAGCGGCAGACAGTCGCATTGGACGATGGCGAAAGCATCGAGATTCGCCCTGCCGGACTGAGCATTTCCCAGGCATTCGCTGGCAGCGATGACGTGCTGGACCTCTTAGAGCGGTGCGTCATGAGCTGGACGTACAAGGAGCCGCTCACGCGGGAGATGCTGGGCGAGCTGGACACCGGCTCCGCTGCGAAGGTGATCAATGCTATTAACCAGTTCGGCAATGAGACGGCGGCAGCTTCAAAAAACGCCTAAGGGCGCTGCATCTCGCCCTTGACGGGCGGGGTTCGGCGCCGGACGAGTGGTTCGTATCGAGGGTGTGTGAGGAATTCCATTGCACGCCGCTGGAAGCTCTACAACAGCCATATGAGCTAGCAATGAGCATCATCGAGCTGCGGGTCTACGCGCAGACCAAAAGCATGGTAGACAACGCTCAGAAGCAGAGCGATGTACCGCCCGGACCGATGGTTGACCTAGTGCGGGAAAACATCGCGGAGGACATGAAAGACCGTGCCCGTTCGCGTAAGCGTAAAGATAGACGATAGGGACTGGAACCGCATCATGCGGAAACTCAGCGTGCCTGCTATCCAAGCGCCGCTGGGTAATGTCCTCGACGATCTCGGCGGCTTCGTACAGTCGCAAATCCCGCGGCGGTTCCCAAAAGTAACACCGTCCTCCATGTCCCGCTTCAGGACCGGCGGTCGGTTCGGTACGTTCATCAGCATCACGGAGAAGCACGCCATCATCCTGAACTATGGCGGGCGCGGCAAGCGCAGCCGGTGGAAGGCGGCGCCCAAGCGGGGCAAGCTCACCCGTGGCTGGTACTCCGGCATCCTGCGGCTGAAGGTCGTGAAGCAGCGGGCGCAGGCATTGATGGCTGAAGCGCAGCGGGCTATCGAACGGCACTGGGGTAGCTGATGGCAACGTCCGCTGAACTCAAGCTCCTCTTCACCGGCGTCGAGGATGTCAAGAAATCCACCGACGCGGTGAAGCGCGAGCTGGGCAACGTCCAGTCTGCTGTTCGTAGCATGGACGCGTCGATCCAGCGGCATAGCATGTCATGGCTGGACGTGACCAAGGCGATAGGCGCCTACTCGGTTGCCGCTGCCGGTATCACTGCCGCGTTTGACGGAGCTAAGGGAGCCATTATCGGCTTCAACAGCGCTCTGGAGCAGGCGCAGGTGTCTTTCAAGGTCATGACGGGCAGTGCCGATACCGCGCGGCGCCATCTACAAGACCTCAAGGCCTTTGCTACTCAGACGCCCTTCGAGTTCCCGGAACTGCTGGAAGCGTCGAAGCGCCTTCAGGCGTATGGGACTGAGGTCAAAGACGTTATCCCGCTCATGACCACGCTGGGCAACATCACGGCTGGCGTGGGCAAGGACAAGCTGCCGCAACTGATCCTGGCGTTCGGGCAGGTTCAGGCTGCTACGAAGCTGACCGGGACCGAACTGCGCCAGTTCACCGAGGCGGGTGTGCCGCTCTTAGACGCACTAGCAAAGGCGTACAACCGAACGGCGGGCGAGATACAGGAGATGGTATCCGAGGGCAAGATCGGCGCCGATGCGGTACGCTACGTGCTGGATCAGATGGCAGGCGAAGGTGGCAAGTTTGCGAATCTCATGGCGGAGCAGTCGCGCACCTTCGAGGGTGCCATGTCTAACATCAAGGACTCGGCAAACTTCGTGATCGCTGAGGGCTTCGAGCCGCTCTTCAAGGCGATCCGGGACGCGTCCGTTGACCTCGCTGACCTGTTCACGAAGGACGGCAAGGAATGGTCGAAAACCCTGCGCGAGTCCTTGACTACCGTTGGCTCGGTGATTGATGCGCAGCTCATCTCGCCGGTCAAGCGTGCCAAAAAGGAATGGGACGACCTCACCAACTACCTTCGGGACGTATTCATGCCCACGGCTGAAAATGCCAAGCTCGCCGCCCAGGTGAGCGAAACCGGGCTGGGCGCCACCAGGGGCTTCAAGCAGCCACCTTCGCAAAGCGAAGATGACTACATGGCGCAGCGGGAGCGGTCGTGGGTCTACGATGCGGCGCTGGGCGTCATGGTCAACCTGTTCACGGGCGAGATGGAAGGCACGCCGGTCAACCCGGCGCTCCCGAAGCCAGGGCGCGGGGCACCACCGCCGCTGCGAACCCCGCCACCTGCTGCTGGTGGAGGTGGAGCGCGGGAGACTACGCCCGACGTAGAACGCTTCAACGCTGCTACCGCCGAAGCGGTGCAACAGGGCGTGCTAGCGCAGCTCGCCTATGCTGCGTGGCGCGAGGAGATCAAGAAGCTGGTTGCTGATGGTAATCTGGAGCTTGCCGCTGAGCAGTACCGACTGCTGGGCAAGGATGCCAAGGAAGCCATCCAGGACATTCTGGCGGACCTGCGCGAACTGGAGCAGGAGCGCATCGCTGCCGCTCGGGAAGAGGCGCAGCTTGCCGCTGAACACGCCCGGGATGTGGAAGAAGCGCGCAAAGCTAACGAACAGTTCATGGAGAAGCAAAGGGAGCTGGTGCATGAGTTTGCGAAGTTCGGTCGGGTTATCGGCGCCGAAAGTGAAGCCGCGGCACGAGCGACACTAGAACAGCTCAAGATCGACGCCCGGGCTTACCTAGAATTTACTAATCGCCTTCGGGAAACCCAGTTCCGGGAGTCGCAGATCGATCCGTTCGACCTCAAGAAGCACCAGGAAAATTGGCAGCGGCGCACCTTCGGCGCTACGCTTGATGAGATGAAACAGGCAGCGGAACGCGAGGTCGCGATCATTGATGCCCGTGATAGAGCGACGCTAGAACGCCATCGGCGCATTCAGCGGGAAAACGCCATACGGGATGTCCGGCGTCAGGTTGAAGCCAACCTGGAGCGCTTTGCGCGGACAGTCGGGCAGCCGACGGTACGCGCCCTGGAGGAGTTTGGCAACCCGCAGGTGATAGCCCTGCTGGGCGACATTCGCAAGCTCTTGGAGCGCGACGCTGCCATCATGATTGACGGCATCCGCACCGGAACTGCCGTCAACGCCCCGGGAATCCGCTCGGGCATCATCGCCGGTCAGATGGGCGGGGGGTTTGGCCTCTAATGGCACTCTCCATTACGCTGGTAAACTCCGACCTCACACTGAACCTGCATGATGGTTCGGTGTACGGTATCCGCCTGGGTGGGCTCAAGCTCGGACAGCCAACGCGCAATCGGGTGTTTTCGCAGCCCTGGGGGCTTGGGCACGCGCCCCTAGCAGGCGAGACGGTTTACAACCGAGAATGCGTCATCGACCTCGACATCCATGGTACCTCGTTGGACAACTGGACTGCCAATTATCGCAACCTCGCGCTTGTCTGCCGAGCGACTACGGAATATTGGAAGTCCCGAGGCGCGCGTGGCAAACCGGGAACGCTGGTTGTTAAGCTCGACGGGCAGACCAATGCCACCACCTTTGACATCCTAGCTGGCGAGATTGACGCTTCGGACATTGGGCAGCCTGCCATGACTGTAACGGGTAGCCCGTGGCTTTCCAAGTCGCGCCTGCTACTGACGTTGAAACCCTTTGGTCGTGCTGCCAGCCTCACCAATACTACCAGTCCCACGCTCACCAACGGCGGCGGCACCTCGGGTGGTGGGACAACGGCTATGAGTTACTTGCTGGAGCCAGTGGGCGACCAGACAGCACCCATGCGCCTCACCATTCAGGGCGCGGTGTTCATCAGCCGGTCGCAGCGCTACATCTTCGGAAGGCGCTCGCGACCCAATGCTTCAAACGTGCAGACGGCATTCCGCACTGAAACATCCTCCACGAACGCCGGGGAAACCACTTATCCGGGATATACCGTGCGGGTGCCCGGTATCTCTGGTTTCAACCGTACCCGTGTGTTCGATAGCAGTATGACGAATACGACCTTCCTGCGGTTTTTCCCGGCCCCGGGTCCGTGGGAGGGCGTACTGCTAAGCATCGGCATCGACTCAGCTTCTGACTATATCGGCTCCTATCGGGTATTCGTGCGCTTCCGGGATACATCGCGAACCGCTACGAACATGGCTGTTTCAATAGGGTTCGGTGGCGATAGTGCTACATGGGAAGCTTCCAATGCGCCGACAGCTCTTAGAGCAGGCGTGATGACGCTTCCAACCATATATGACCTTGGGGTAATTACGATCCCGGTGCACAGCCAGGAAGCATCGCGCGTCGGAACCTTCTGGATGCACTTGCTGGCTAGAGCTGAGGATGGGACCAGCAACCAATCTGTCGGGTTAGATCACATCTATATGATACCTTGCGATGAGCAGTTTATCGATGCGCGATTGAGCGAAGCAGCGGCCGCGGGAGATCGCATAGAGTTCAGCGATCTGGGACCTGTGATTGCGCATCAGGTGGTGACCTCCGCGTCTAATCCGACCAATAAGCGCGTGCTGCCTTTTCAACGCACGGCATTGACCGTTGAGCCGCCTAACAAAAACCTCTGGGCTGGACTTGTGTTTTCTACGCACAACACCACGCAGGGGGCTATCCTCGGGCATCAACTCACCGAACTTTACACCCTAGGCTTTGACTACTATCCCACCTATGATCAATTCGTCTCATGAGCGTGTTCAACCTCGCAATCACCGCGGTCTCCGGCACCCGCTACGACCTGAGTCACGCTACGGGTGTGCGCTTTTCGACGCAACTGCCCGGTGGCTGCGCTGAGCTGACCTGCCGGATGCCGGGCGAATCCGGCGATCCGCCTGCGGTACCGCCGTACCTCGGCTATAACTACCGGGTAGACCTCATTGAGGCGGGCTATGGCTATCTGTGGTCCGGCAGGATGAATTATCCCAAGCTGGTGCGCGATGCCAGCGGCTACCATTGGGTCATCAGCGCCAAGGGTTACGGCGTAAGCTTGAGCGACCAGTTTAGCACTACCACCAACGCGCGAAATACCGTTACGTCCACACTCATCAGCAATGCGCTGAGTGCGCTGGCGCCGGACATTGACAAGACCACCATCACGGCGACCGGGTTCACGATCTCCAACACGACCGCGGTCAACCTTAAGCGAGTGACGCCCGCCATGATGATAGCTTGGGCAAACCGCTTTGGTGATTCGTCGTACAATCCCCAGCTCATGTACGTCTACCCTGATGCAACGGACGGGGCCATTCGCTTTACGTACGGGCCGCGCGCCACGGCTCCGGACGTGCTGGGCAGGCTTTCCGACGCTGACAGCGCCGAGATCGGTGGCGATGAATCGGAATACGCCAACAAGATCACGGTACAGTACAATAGCGGCACCGCCTATGTCTCGGTATCTGATACGGCAGAATCCACCAAGATCAGCCTGGTAAAGGAATACGCCGCCGTTATCCCGGAGATCACGCAGTCGGTGGACGCCACGCAAGCGGCTAATGCCATCCTCGCAGTCAAGAAGTCACTGCGTATCGCAGCATCGGGACCGTTAGTCTACCGCTCCACTGCACCTTTGTGGAACACCAGAAGCACAGACCCGTTCGGTACTGGTTTAATAGTGAACTCGATGGAGCTGCTACCGGTGCACCGTATCCGTAGCGGGCAGTTGTTCCGCTTCCTCGATGTGTCACCGCACCAGTCGGCAGCATCAAACCTGACATTCCTCAACTCGTTCATGGTGGCAGGAACGGACTATGATGAGGACAACCAGATACTGAGGATCATGCCGGAATCGCAAAACCTGCATCTAGAACGAAGCATTGCGACGGTGTACCAATTGCTCGCAGGCAGGTATCAAATCTCATGAACGGACACCGCTTCTTTTGGGTGGGTGCCTACGCCCGATTTGCTGACGCTACCACGCTGCAAAACTACGATGCTGCGCTGCAAGAGCAGTTCGGGTTGGTGCCGGTGGGTGCGCCCGTCTACCGGACGTTCAGCGGCTCGGCGGTAGCATTCGCAGCCTATCAGACGGCAGTCATTACGGTGCTGGTGCTGCCGGAAACCATTAACATCGCTGCGTGGTTTCGTATTGTGCCCGACGTGACGGCGCTGAAGCAACTTACGATATCAACCTTTGGGCTCACCGGGAATGTCACGGTGGGTGATGATACTGTGCCGGTATGACGCTATTCCGCGGCTTTGCTATTTTGATCGGATCGCTGATGCTGTCTGGGGAGGTAGGTCAATGAATGCCGACTTGAGAGGGGGTGCGCCGTTGGAAAATGAACTCAATGGAATTGTCGGCGCGGCGCTTGGCTCCCTGCTGGCTGGTAGCGTTGCCTATTGGAAGGCACGCACGGACAAAATTGGGCAGGTGGACAAAGCCGTGGCTTTAGCCCAGAGCGAGCTGGCAGCGTATGTTAGCACTGAACTGCGCCGGTGCCATGAACAGCAAACAGAACTCCGGGATGACCTGGACCGGCGCTCGCAGCAACGGGACGTGGAACGTGAGCAGACAGCAATAGAGCTGCGCGACATTCGCGAACGCCTGGAAGAATGTGAACGGAGGGCACGATGATGAGTACCAAGTTGCTAAGCGCCGTGCTGACCGGAGTCGCCGTCATGGTGACCGCGCTCCTCATTTACGAACGACCGCCTGATCTTGGTTCGTACTACCAACCCGTGCTACAGGGCATCCTGGCAGCTTTGAGCGCTTTGGGCATCAATGCTGGAGTGCGTAGATTGTAGCCATGACAGCTGCGGCGCTGTACCCTGACCTCAATCCACGGCTTCTGGCTATGGCCGGCAAGATGCTAGAAGGGCGGCCAGAGGATGCAGAAGACGCGGTGATGGCAGTATGGGAGCGGATGCTGACCCGGCAACCCGTCTTTACCTGCATGGAGAAAGCTTACCGCTGGGCGTACATTGTGCTACACAACGTCATTATCGACCTCTACCGTCGGGCGCGCCCTGTCAGTCAGATCATGGAGACTGACGCCGTGGCTGCCGACCACTATCCCAGCGTCGAACATGCCGAGTGGTTTAGTTTGGTGGATAGACTTACGGCCAAGGAGCAACGCCTGTGCGCTGCGCTGGCGCTGGGCTACAGCGTAACCGAAGGCGCTATCATCCTAAGCATGAAGCCGAATGCGTACAGGGTGGCAACCTGTAGGCTGCGGGCTAAGCTCCGTGTTTAACCCCCCAGACTCAAAGGACCACGCCAGGGCGTTTTTGGACAGGCACCGACCGCTCACGGTGGCGCACGTCGAAACCCGCGAGGATGGCACGCAAGAGCAGCATCCCGGCTACGAGAGCAAGCGCTGCGTACAGTGCGGGACGTGGTTCATGGCAGCGCGTGGCACGGGCGAGCACCGGCTATGTGGGCTCGAACCACGGTGTAGCTGCGCGTAAGTTCTGGTGTTTTAGGCTGGCGTTTAGGAGGACATGATGCCGTATCGTTGCCTCGTTGCCAAGCGATGAAACTCCGCTGGCCGCTCCCGAACGGCATCCCTGTATCCCGTGGCAGCGATGCGCATCTAGCAGCTGGGCAGGGTGAGGGCGTGGACTTTGCCTGCTGGACGGGCACGCCGTGGCTGTCCTGCGCGCCGGTCGAAGCGAAGGTGATCAAAGCGAGCTTCGACCCGGAGTGTGGGCATAGCGTATGGATACAGTGGTTCGACGGGAACGCTGATAAGCTCTACCGCGCCCGTTACTGCCACGGGCAGATGCCAGCGCCCTTCGGCGTGGGTGCGCTGGTGGAGCCGGGCGAAGAGATAGGCTGGGCTGGCGAATCCGGGCTCGCTACCGGACCACACCTTCACCTGGCGCTGGAATACTGGGCTGGCACCATTTGGGAGCGGCTGCGACCGGAGGAATACCTGATGACGGACGAGGAACGGGCTGAACTGTCGGCGCTGCTAGACATTCTCTACGGGATGGGTAAAGTGCTTGCCTCCGAGCAGGTGGCGCCGGATACGCTTAGCTCCGTGGGCGAGCAGGCAAAGGGCGCGACGGTCCGCATTAAGGAGCTGCTGGGGCTGTAGGCTCGTGCAACATGTCGCATAAGTCGATCACCACCCAGCAGCGCACGCAAAAGACTCTGCGATAGCCAGCCTCGATTAGCTTCATGAGCCGTGGCGTCGGGACCGGCACCAGCTCATGCTGGCACGCCAGGATGCGCACGGCGACGGCTTCAGGGTTCACAGCACCCCCTTTGCGTACTCCCTGGCATCTTCGCCCCATAGCAGTTCCAGCCCTGACGCGCCACGACGGGCGTCGGCTAGGAACGGACGCAGGTGCGTCGGGCTATCGTTCTCGAACACGCCGCATTGCACCATCGAATCTATTGCCTGCTTCCCCCAGTAGCCTACGTCGGGCAAATCTGGCATGCGCTCGCCCTTGTCGCACCACACAACCACCACCAGCGGCACTACGCCGGGCGTCACGGCGCCCCAACGCACCGACCGGATGATAGCCTCGCACTCGGCTTTGTAGGACGCCTTAGCGCCCTGTACGGCGCCCCAGTGGACACCGGAGCGCCGGTTAGCCCGTAGCACCTTCGGTGGCAGCGGGAGCATGAGCCTGCCCATTACAGCACTGCCATGAGGCGCCGGGCGATCCACTCCACCACTGGCACGCAGACGGCGTTGCCGAACTGCCGGTAGCGGGTGGAATCACTTAGCGGTGCTGATTGGTATGTGCAATGTTCGGGTCGCCCCAACGCTTCGCTCTCTGCGCATGGAGATCGCAATAGCCATTGCGCCGATGCTTTCGGCCACAATCCTGAATGCCGCACAGCCTGATAGACCTGTGGCGCTTCAAATGGCAACTCCGACAGAGGTCTACCAAGTTCTCCAGCGAGTTGTTCAAAGGGTTCTCGTCGATATGGTGACGGTCGAGTCGTAACGTATTCCCGCAATCGGCGCAAGAAACCTTCGGGCCAAGAGTTCGCGCCCGCTGCCTCCCTGTATGCGCCAGCACATCGGCTTGCCACTTCCCACGAAAGCCATCCGCCATGCACACCCGCGAGCAATATTTCCGGCGGGAAAAGTGCAAGAGTGATTCCAGATCGCCATCCTTCTCCCGTAGTCGTATGAGCTGCCCGCCACAGGCTGCACAGTACTTCTCGGGCGTGGGCTTGAGCGGCATCGGCATGGTCAACCTCCAACCAGTTATCAGGGAATGATTGGAGTCTAGCACATTCCGTGGGCGTGAGCCGTCGGACGGTTGCACCGTCATATAGTTGTCGGCTACTAGTACGCCCCCTTTGGCCAGGATTCGTGAGTGCGTAGGCTAGTTCAGGCTGAATCTCCAAGTTACTCCCATCGTTGCGGGCGCGCTCAATGAACGCCACCGCCTGCCCCTGTGCCCCGTCCAGCGTGATGTTACCCTCACGCTGGACCCCCCAACCATTGCTCCCAGTCTGGGCTGTGCGCACCACGAACGTCTCGCTCTCCCCGTCGATGCGTTGCTCGTGGGCGTTGAGCGAACGGGCGACTAGAATCTCACTTCCACCACCAGCATCTCCACCACTAGAACGGATGGTTCCCTTCCCTCCCGTATACGTCCCATGACTCGAGGCGACGAAGGTCATTCGGTCGGTGTCCGGCGCCCAGCCACGACTTCCAGCGCCGCCGCCAAGGGTGCCGGCAACTGCTTCCCCCGCCGCTCCGCCCGGCGCAGGAGCCCATGACATGCCGTAGGGGATAGCGAGTATTTCGCTGGCACGTTGTCCTCCAAAATCTGCGACAACGAACACACGGCGGCGCCGTTGCGGGACTCCGAACCATTGTGCGTCCAGAACTGCCCATCCGATGTCCAGCGCCCCTGATTCGGCCAGCGCGTCAATGGCTGCGCCGAAGTCCCGTCCCCCATTGCTGCTGAGGGCACCGGGCACGTTTTCCCAAATAGCGATGGTTGGACGGCACTCTCGGATGATTCTGATCGCTTCATGGAAGAGGCCGCTCCTTTCGTCAGCCAAACCAGCACGCTTGCCAGCCACGCTAAGTCCCTGGCATGGGCTGCCAAAGGTGATCACGTCAGCATGGGGCAGGTTGTGCGCGCCCACGTTTCTCACGTCGCTGAACCGGGGCACGCCCGGCCAGTGCTGAGCAAGCACCCGCTGACAGGCAGGATCGATCTCTACTTGGTAGGCTGGCTCAAACCCTGCGCGCTCAAAAGCAAGGTCGAAGCCACCGATGCCGGCGAACAGGCTACCGAGTTTCACACCCGTGCCACGCCTAGTTTGCCGTTAGCATCCACCAGCACTACCGTGCCGTCTAGCACCAGTTCGAGGAGGACGCCATGTACGGATTCGGGTCCGGCAGCCTTGGCGCTCTCTGCCCAGTTGAGCGCAGCCAGGATGGCGTCTGGCGTAGCGTCGCCACCCTGCTGCCGGGAAAATATCACCATCTCACGCTCAAAGTCGGTCAGCATCATGTCCTCCACGGGGCTACCGGGCGCACGGTGCGCCGGGTCCGAGACTGGTTCATGGTGCGCGGCTCCGGGTTAGCCGGGCGCTGTTCTTCGGCGCCGCACTTCTGGCAGCGCAGCAGCACCACGTCACCGACAACCTGAGCCAGCCATGCGTGGACGCAGTTCATCGTTCCCTCACGAGTTCTCCCCAAGCGCCGCGGCTGGCATGGCTGCGGCGCTCACCGTCCGGGTGCTTATGGCACCATAGCGTATCCGGCTTCGCTACGATGGTACACCCCGGCAGCGCGCAAACGGTACGGGTGTCCTCCGCCAGCACCGGAGGATCAGGGTAGCCTGGGGCGCGCCCACAATTTAGGCAGGCGAGTTCGCCCCATTCCCGTAGTAGCTTGCCATGGCAGCGTAGGCAGCGCATCACGCCTCCGGATGTGCAGCATGTTGCACATCTACGTTGCCCCAGGCGAACAGATCGCCGCCCTTCGCCGCTCGCTCGGCAGCTGTGAGGTTCTTCACCGCCTGCCGAAAATACTCCGGCTTCAGCTCCACACCTACGAACCGGCGCCCGTGAGTCACGGTAACATGCCCTTCGGAACCGATGCCCATGAACGGCGATAGCACCAGGTCGCCTTTGTTGCTCCACAGCCGGACACATCGCTCGATGGTGCCGAGTTGCAGCGGGGCGATGTGCCGTTCATCGTCATCGTTGCGGGCACGGGCGAAATTCAGGGTATCAATTTCGTTGATGCCGTCTGTCCCCGCAGCATCGCCGCTCTTGCGGGTTCCGCCATCCGGATTCCATGTTCCCGGACGGTAGTCAGCGGCATACCAGACTGGGCGCGCCCACAGAATCCACTCCTGCCGCGTCATGTCCGGTATCACAGGCACGCCGTCGCCAGGCTTGCGGAACAGCAGCAGGTAATCTGCCAGCCCGGGGCGCGACCATGAGGCATCCTTTTCAGTCTGCCCAAACATAAGCGCTTTGCTTTTCGTTCGCAGCGCTTGGACCTGCGGGTTTTTGTCGATGGTCACGCGACCGTGGTACACCCACCCGTTAGCTTCGAACCCAGCGATAACCTGCCCAGGAAAATCCTTCAGCCCGATATACCCGTCGCGGCTCAGCATCGCCGGAACATCGGCGGTGTGAACCGCTGCCAACCGTCCTGGTTTCGTCACCCTTAGTAGATGGCGGATGATGTAGCCAAAGTGTTCAAAGAACGTCGCCGCGTCGGCGCTGTTGCCCAAGTCCCGCTCGGTGGGCGAGTAGGTATAGAGGCTCATGAACGGCGGCGAGAACACCGACAGCCCTACGGATTCGTCGGCTATCTCAGCCAGCCGTTCCACGCTGTCGCCTAGCAGCGCTCGCCAATGTTCACCGCTGGCTTCATGGGTGGTGTAATTCCAGGTGTCCGGCTGATGCCCTAGTTCGGCAGCTTCAAACTCCTGGACCTGTGAGATGAGGCGTTCGGTCATAGTAGTGGACTCGGCCTCTTTTCGCATGACGTTGGCATAGATAGGTTCCTCCTGTTGAGAGAGCACGATATGAACGTCCACAGGCTCAGATTGCCCGAACCGATAGCAGCGCCGGATGCTCTGGTAGTAGCCTTCCCATGAATCGGAGAGCCCGACAAAAACCATCTGGTGGCAGTTCTGGAGGTTCATCCCGAATCCGGCAATTTTCGGCTTCGTGATCAATACCCGATGTTCACCATCCTGGAATGCTTCTAGTGCTGCCGCCTTGCTCTCGGGGGAATCCGCACCCTCTACCACTACCGCATCGGGGATGGCCCGCTTCAATGCGTCGCTTTCATCGTTCAGCCCGCACCACGCTATCCATTGTCCTGCGGTTTCGTTGATCAGCCGTGCGGTTGCGGCGATCCGGTCGGTCAAGGTTGACCGGCGCACCTGCATTCGGTCCGTGATTCCGCGAAGCGTGGTGGCGAACAGCATCCCTTTGGGGCGGTAGTCAGCCTCAATCCACTGGGGCGTCACGGTAAGCCGGGGCAGATTGTACCCCACGTCTGAGTATCCGAGATCGCTGGGTCGTTTCACGCTCATCGCCCAGGAAGCCAGCCACCGGAAGAAGGGTTCTACGGCGTGACCCTTGAGGCGCCAACCCTCATCGTCGTGTACAAAGAACATCGCCAGCATTTCGACTCGGCTCATGATGCCCAGAAAGGCGGCATGGTTCGCCATCTCGGTGATATCATTCGGTGCTGGCGTTGCCGTGCAGCACAGCCGGTAGGGGGTGCGGCTGAACTGATCCGTCAGCCGCTGCCGGGTCTTACCGTCAAGACCCTTGAGGATGCTTGATTCATCCAGCACCACGGCACCGAACGCGGCAGCGTCGAAGCAGTCCGCCATCTCGTAGTTCGTCACGGTGATGGCTGTCCGTACATCCGCATGACTCCGGCAATAAGCTGCATTAATGCCTAGCTTTGCCGCTTCCCTGACTGTCTGCCGAGCTACTGATAACGGAGCGATGATGAGTGCTGGTACACCAAGCAGACGTGCCCACTCCAACTGCATAAAGGTCTTACCCAGCCCGGTATCGCAAAACAGCGCAGCCCGTCCCTTGCGAAGCGCCCAGAGTGTGAGGTCGCGCTGGAATGGGAACAGCATGGGATTGACCGATTCCGGATCAACCTCCAACCCGGAGGATTGGTGGAGTGCCCGCTTGCCTGCCAGAAACTGCGCATAATCGTTCAATCCCGCCACTCCTTTCCGTGCCAGTCGCGTACCAGCAGGCTTGCCCGGATCATCGCCATGCCAGGAACGTCACCGCGCGCCTCCAGCTCTCGCGCCAGTGCTTCAGCGTCCGGGAAGCATAGCCAGCCGCCGGCTTCGGTGATGTGCAGCGCCTTGCTCATCAGCGGCGTGCCACCACAGCGACGGCAGATGACGTGGTTCACGCTTCCCGCCCGTAGGCTGCCAGCGTAGCCATCGTGACAGCCATGTATGGGTACTCTACACCATGCGCCGCTGTTTCCAGGTCCTCCCGCAGCGCCACCACCTGGGCGAACGCGGCGTCACGCCCGCCCTGTGGGTCAGGTTGGCTCATGGTACTTTTCTCCCCGCCAATGGCTGCCAAAGTTGCGCGGTCGAATGCTCCGTTCCACGCCAGGATCGTAGGCGATGCGCCGAACCTTCACCGCGGCCAGCATCCGGTGGTACGCCGCGGTCGACGTGAGTCCCAGCGCGTCCGCCAGGTCCCGAACCGTAAGCCCGTACCCGTGAGCCTGCCAGAAGGTCACGACTGCCGCCTCCGTTTGATCCAGCAGGTGTGCTTTCATGAGATTGCTAGGCATGAAGATCATTATTACACCCTAGAGAATCATCTTGTAAGTAATGATTCTCTAATTCTTCATTACATTACAACATGATTACGGGTGTAATGATTCGGTGAGTCCGTAGAAGACCTCACGTCCGTTCTTCGCGACTACGTGAAAGCGAGCGCTTTTCGTGAACACCGTTGAGACGTGCGGCGCGGCGATGCCGGTCTCTTTCGCGGCTTGGGTGGTAGTGGCTTTGCCGACCTGCATCACGTATTGCTCGAGGCGCTGGAGATGGGACATGGGCTTCCCTGCCGCTGCCAACTCAGGGAACTCACCCTGTCGCGCCGGGCGGATGGCAATGAGCTCTGAATCCTCATCCTCGCCGTTGAAGACGAAGGCGAGGTACTGGCGCTTTACCGGGCCTAAGTCGTTCGCCTTCGAGACCTCCAGCGACAGCCCAAGCAGGTTATCCCGGTGCTCGCTCGCGACCTTCACCATGATGTCCCCGCCGGCGTCGAAATGCTGGCTGCCGAACACATGGTCCCCGTTGTCCCGCGCGGTGTGCCCGATGGCGCACCAGGTGGGCGAGATAGCGTTGAGCGCATCCACCGTCTCGTTGGCTACATCGTCTTTCACGAGACTCCCGGCCCCCGCACGGCTGATGCTGTCGAGAAACACCACGCGGGAGCCGCGGGCCTTCGCTGCCTTGGTCGCGGTGTCCTTCACCGAAGCCAACGACTGCCCGCGGGCGTGGAGCATGGGCAAGGCGCGGTCGCTGTCCAGGCCCAGCACTGGGAACAGTTGGGCGAAGCGGTGGCGGATTGATTCTTCGGAGCGTTCAAGGTTGACGTACAGAACCGGGGACTTGACCACCGGCCAAAAGGTGTCGATGCCGAAATGGACCGAAGCAGCCATGAGGTAGGTCAGCCACGACTTGCCGGAGCCCGGCGGGGCAAACAGGATCGTCCCGCCGCCCTGAACGATGAACGGCCGCAGCGGAAAGCGGGCGTCCCGTTCGAGGCGGCGGGGGCCGGTCTCCACCACTTGAAACCGCTCGTGAAACTGCTCGGCCAGTTCCAGGCAGAACATATCAAGCCGGTGCTTGAACTCCGGTGCCGGTAGCGCTTCTCGGGCCAGTGACGGGAACAGCGCATGAGCGGAGCGCACCAGCTTCCCGCGTTCCTCATCACGTCCCAGGTTGAAAACGGAGTGAGCGCATACCTTGCCGTCCAGCATGATCCCGATGTGGGCGTGCATCCCGGTCGCTGCCGTTCGAACGTCCTTCGCGGCAATCAGGACCGTTTCGCCGGTTTCCAAAGCAATGGTTTCTTTCCAGCTACCAGAACTGTTTTCCACGCGCCTCTACCTCCGGCTGGAATGGCAGCGCATCCCGCAGGATGGCGTAAATATCCGCACCTAGCTTCACGGCGTCGGCGGCGTCGGCTTTGTCGAGTCCCCGCCAGCGCACGACATAAACGAGACAGTGCGGAACCAGGATACGCCCGATGCGCTGCATATGCTCGCGCCCCGGTTCGTCATTGTCGGGCCACAAAATGACGCCGCGCCCAAAGATCGGGCACAGCATAGCGGTTTCAGGTATGCTCGCAGCGCCCGTCACGGTGCCTAGCACGGAGAAACCTTCAAGGTGTCTCAACGCATCGACGGGCGTTTCGCCTTCGCATAGCACCACGTCGCCATCGGCGAGGGTGCCATACAGCGGGAGCTGCGCTGGTTTCACGCCCTTGGGCTCCCACCACATGCGCTTACCGGTATCATAGTCCTGTCGCATGTGCCGGGCTTCACCACCATCCCACGGGAACCGGCTCACGCAATAGGGCTCTCCACGCGCTACGGGGCGATTCTGAGTGGGTGCAGCCTTCGCTCCGTCGAAGAACCCATCCCAGCCCTTCAGATAGTCGGCAACGGCTTGTGGCGAGCATCCGGCAAAGCACCTTACCAGCACCCTACCGGCGCGCTCCGAGACGTGGAGCGACGGGGAATGGTCATCGTGAGCTGGGCACTGAACCAGCCAGCCGGTAGCGGTAGCCTGTACCCGCTCACTGCGGGATATCAGCGCGGTTGAGGCTGGAAGCGTGGGCTGCTTCACTCGGCAAGCTTTAGCGCTTCTGCGAGCAGCTCGCGCGCCTCATGTAGCAGCGCAACGCATTTTCTGATCTTAAATACATGCGATGTTTTCGCACAGTATGTCAACGTCGTAGCCCAATAGGCGAGTGCGTCTTGGGCTTCCTCTAGGATTTCGTCAAGCTCATCCAGCTCTCGCATAGAAAAACCCCGTCCTCTTGCGCTAGGGCGGGATGTCGGCTACGCTCATGGTAGCTGGGCGACCATACCGCCTGCTCGTGCCCCCGGACGCTTGCACCGTCGCGGGGGCTTTTGTGCGCTCAGTTTAGCGTATTCGGTGCCTCACCACGGCGCTGCACCCTGGCTCGGTGCAGGTGATGGAATGATACTCCGGCTCCTGCCCAGTCTCCAGCTCGGCGCGGTAGGTCGTTCGGGAGTAGTGCGGGTTCTCGGCTCGTCGGTCTACCAGCAGCTCGATGGCTGCCTTCGGGTCCGGCTGCTGCGCTGCCAGCACCAGCATGTCGGCGCTCGGCACTTGTGCAACATGTTTCAGAAGCGGCTTGAAGGCGTCGTAGATCTCCACAGCCTGCGCTTCTAAATATGCCATGCGCCCTCCGATCTGGAACTCTCTAGCGATGGCTCTGAGCTTGTCTGCCTTACCCCCGTAGGGCGTCCGAAGCAGCGCCACTTGGAACAGCCGGGCGCGCACCACCCAGCCTTTCAGGTGTAGCTCATAAAGCGCTTGCCCGGTCGCTATGATACCTTCATTGTCAAGCCATCGGAATTGCTGCGCCATTGCGTCCAGATGGGCAGGCGTGGCTTCTATCTCCTTCACAAACACTCCTTGGTCGAAGGCTATGGGATAGTGCCGTTCCCATAGCAATTCGGCGCCCTGGAAGACTTTGCGGACTGTCACGCCGTCTATAGCATCGGTTTCGATGCGCCAGCCGCGCCCACCCACCTTCTCCGGGTGGAAATGGTCGTGGCACGCGCGGCACAGGGCTATCAGGTTGTGTTCATGATCGGTGCCGCCCATGCTGCGGTGCTGGACGTGATGTGCCTCAGACGCAGGACGGGCGCAGATTTCGCAGAACCGCGTTTGGTCCGGCGAGATAGCCGGGATCAAAACGGCAGCTCCTCCAGGTCACCAAACGGCTCATCGCGCCCTGCCTGCATGATATCGGCGTAGATGCCCCGGGCGAGCATCTGGAGGTCGGCGCTGCCGCCCTCGCGCCCTTGGTAGTAGCGACTGGCGGCATGGTACGCGGCTTCCATTGCAATGCGCCGGTCCTTGGCTTCCCAGTCCGTCTTAGGGGGCGCGCTGGCTACGCTGGCGCCTTCGACGGGCTCCAGCGATTCAAGGTAATTGTTTACGTAAGTCTTGCCGTCCCGCGTTTTTGACTGGATGGAATAGCCAGCCTTGTAGGTGGCGCCCTCCTTGATCCCGTCCACCTTGGCGGCGTACCTGGTCGCCATGTTTACTTTCCCAACCATGAGCTTGGTCCAGCCTTTGTCGTTCTCTTCTTCATCTTTTTTTTGTAGGATGCCGGTTACGTATTCAATATGCTTTTCAGACATTCCGTGCCTCCGTAGGGTCGTATTTGTCCCGTGCCTTGGTGTAGTCCAGCAGCGCTTTGAACATGGTCCAGCCGCGCCGTAGCTCATCGTCCGGCACCTCAGCCCAGTGCGTCAGTCCCGGCTCAGTGACGCTCACGAACAGGATGGCGCACCTGCCTCCGCGGGTTACCAGCCCGGCTTCGCGGTAAGCGGCAAGCTGCATGATGTGCTCATCATAGGGCGTGGGCAGGCGGTCGCGGCTAAACTCCTTGGTTTTCACGTCCACCACCCAGGTACGGCTGTATGCCTCATGGGGGTGCAGCAGATCGATCTTGCCGCCGTAGCCCAAGGGATGGGCGAAGGAGTATTCGGTGATCCACGGAGCGCCGACTTCCGTCGCCCAATTCAATTCCCATTCCACACCCGCGCAGATGGCAGGGTAGGTGCTAGCGTCGCCGTTCTTCACGTACCGTTCAATAGCGTCATGGATTGCCATGCCGCGCTCGGCAGCTTTGCGCGCCGTTTCCCGGCTGTCCTCGACGATACGCCGTATCCAAGCGGCTTCTGGCTCATCCTCAGCTCTGGGTAGCGTGAGCCCTGCTAGTAGCACTTGCTCCTGCTTCCAGCGCTCCAATCCCGGCTTCTCGGCGGTGCGAATGACGTTGGTCACGCTGCGGTAGAGCCCGAGCGGGCGGGCGTCGCGCAAAGTCATCGGGCGCTCGACGCCGTTCCTACCGACTACGGTGTAGGCAGGGCGTCCGTCCGGCCAGTACCAATGCTCGCCCTGCACTGGCGCCGTAACGATTGCTTCAGCCATTGCGTCTCACCAAGCTTAACTCAGCCATCGCGTTTTCCCTTGCTCTTGCGTAGCCAGCGATTCGACGGGCAGTCCTAGCGCGCCGGCGATGCGCTCCACGGCTTGCCAGGTAGGGCACGCCACCCACTGGTGCGCCCGTTGCCGGGAAACGCCACATGCCTCACCGAGCGCGGCGTAGCTCAGCCTGCGCTCCCACAGGATGCGCTCGATGCGGGGCCTCAATAGGGGAGAGGAGATAAGGCAATGAGGCATCAATAAGGTTTTACACATCGATCGGAATTAACCCAGGGAAGCCAGCCCTGCTCTCTCCAAATAGCGGCGGCGACGGCGATGTTCGGGCTCGGCGAGAGCATATCCAGCCACGAAAAGCCCATCCGTTCGATGCGCGTGCGGTGTACGGGATGCACCTGCAATAGCCCAGCGGTTCCTGACTCAGCGTTGACTACGTTCGGGCGCCAGGATGATTCGCAGCGTATCCGGTCGTAAAGCTGCGGTGCCATGCCTGCCGGAACCTGAACGGCGGGGGCAGTCAGGTCCACAACATACATCACGCCGTCGCCTGCATGTGCCCGAGTGCCACACATCATCGTAGTGGCTGCGGTGATCAGCAGCCCTGCGGCGATGCAGATGAATCCAGCTTTATCATTATGGTTCATGGCTCATCCTTCGGAAGCCCTCAGCCCTCCCGAGGTTGTCAGGGGTCGACTTCGGGTATAGCTCCAGGTCGACCGGGATGACGCGGAGGGTCGGGACCGAGCCAGGCGGGAGATAGGTAGCACGCCCAACCTGGTGCGCCTGGTGGTCCCCCTCGGCGCCCTTATCCCGTGCCTTACCGCGGGTATTCATGCCCGTGGCGTTTTTGCGGCGTGGCACATCGAGAGCGCGTACCCTCATCTTAGTGGCACCGCTAGGAACGCGCCGAGCGCGACCACGGCGAGCACCACCAATAAATAGGCCAAGCACGCCAGGGCCTCGGCCGCTCTGGACGGCGGCGGTGACTCCAGGCGGCGGAGCTGGTTGCGTTGCATCACCCTACTCCTATTCCGAGCATCGCCAGCACGTTGGCGACGCTTTCTTGCACGTACACGGCGCCGCCGGTGGTGGTTACCAGCGTTGGCGCCTCGGTGGGCACCTCGGCCACCATCACGACGTGCTGGCGCATCACGTAGACGCTGCGCCCGTCTTGCGTGGTCAGGCGTATCATGACTCAGCCTCCTGCCTCAGTGCCTACTAAGAGCTTTTCCAGTTTCTTGATGGTGGCAGCGACGCGATAGCGCTGCTCACTCAGTGCCTCATGCTCACGCTCTAGTGCGCGGCGCTTTCGGTTCAGCTGCATCAGTAAACCGGGCAGGCGAAGACGTCGCCGTGGAGCCAGGTGATCAATGCGCCGCATTGGGGGCACCGCCGCTTTGCCACAGCTACCTGCGCCAGCCTCTCGGCGCGGGCGAGGGGGGCGCGGAGCCGTTCGGCCGCGTCCACCGTTGGCGGCGTCATCGGGTTCCCTCGGCGGCGCGTTCGATGAACTGCTCCAGCGCCCGTCTGGTCACCCGGCGCGACCGGCCTATCTTCACAGTCTCAATCTCACCGCGGGCTATGAGTTCGAAGGTTTTAGCCCTCGATAGCGCAAGTGCGGCGGCGGCGTCCTCGACCTTGAATAGCAGGTGCTCCACATTAGGCCTCCCTCGTTCGATATCGTGGCGCAAGCCCGGCTCGGCGCCCATAATGCGGGCTACGAAGGCTCTCATCGCTCCTGCGCCCGGGTCCGATGCCAGCATGTTGATCAGGGTGTCCACGTCGAGCTCGCGATAGCGGTTCGTTGCCATTGCCTCATCTTTTCCTGCCTCATAGCCTGCCTCATCGGTGCGCCGCGGCTATCTGGCGCAGACCGGGCTACGCGCCCGGTTTCGGCTGGGCACTCAGAGCGGGTATCGCTCGCCGTCGATGCGGATTGCGAACAGCTCGTCAGGGTATTCCCTCTGCCAGTAGGCGCGGGCACTGCGCGCAGCGCGCAACGTCGTGTACCCATTAGGGGCATCGTCGTGGGGCATCGCTCGCCAGTTTCCAGCAGCGTGGCCGCGATAGTCGCCTGGTTCAGCTACCACTACCTCGTAGTGCCGTATCATCTCCTCTATCTCCCTCACCTCGGCGCCCTCTGTCGCCCGCGGGTATGACTCACCGGTGTGATCTATTGGCGCTGCTATCGCCCTTCGTTATCGTGGCGCACCTCGCAGCCTACCTCGTACTGAGATGGCGCCGATACATGGACTGGAAGAGGTCACGCGTGCCTCGCCGTTCCATTTCGTACCCATCGAACCAAGGTCCGTTGCGCCGCGTAATGGCTTTCGCGGCCGCGGTGGTGCAGGTGCTGGAGCTGTTTTGAGGGTTCGCGCAATGCGCCTGCGCCTCGGTGAGCGTGAGCCCGCGGGCGATAACCCGCGTGCCGTAGCGGTTGAGGTAGTGCCTCACGATGCAGTAGGTATCCATTGAGAACATGGTAGCGGCCGCTGCCAAATCGCGGCTAATGTAAATTAGCCTATATCCATCCGCTCTGGCTAATCGCGTGACCTCTTCCAGTTGCGTAGCTGATACCTTTTCGGCTGTGAAAAGGATCGTTTCTTGCCCAATCTCAGCGCCGGCAGCTGTACCCCATATGACATCCATTGTCCCAATCTCCCTCCACCCCGGCGCCCTTTGTCGCCCGCGGGTCACGCCTCCATAGTAGGGCACCATCTAGACGATGTCAAGACTTTTTGGCGCATTCTGGTACGGATAATCTAGTAGTAGCATTCCCGTAGCGACTACCATATATGGTAGTCTGTGCCTATGCTACGCGTCTGCTCGCAGCCTGGGTGCCGTGAACTGGTATCGCCAGTACGCCCCTGTCCCATCCACCGACGGCGCCCGTATACCGGCGCCCAACGTAGCCGTGGTGACGCTATCTACCAAACGGCGCGGTGGAAGCGGGACAGCTCGGCGTGGCGCCAGCAGTATCCATACTGTGCGCTGTGCGGCGCGCCTGCGCAGACAGTGGACCATATGCGCCGCGATGCCGGCTTTTGGGACAACCGCTATTGGCGCTCTCTCTGCCGGCCGTGCCATGCCAGCGTCACTGCAAGAGAACGATGGCGCTGAGCTATAGAGAGATGGACCCCCATACCCGGTCAACTCTCTATAGCCTGGCGCCCAGAAG
>Ga0194132_10002085_pt1 | contig 38654 bp, 28 predicted proteins | sample TA2KigOf80mmetaG_FD_148612 | JGI IMG/M metagenome (GOLD analysis project Ga0194132, IMG submission 148612) | Freshwater microbial communities from Lake Tanganyika, Tanzania - TA2015054 Kigoma Offshore 80m | ecosystem: Environmental > Aquatic > Freshwater > Lake | place: Tanzania: Lake...
GTGCGCGTGTCGCCAGGATCTGGATGCGCAGCGAGTCGATGGCGCGGAACATCTCTTCGGCCATGGAGTCGGTGGGCATGCCGGCCCGCGGAGTCCACGTGCCGAAGTCGGTCGGCCTCTCGGCGGCGCGCAGCGTGAGCTCGAGGCGCCGCCCGCCGCGCTCGAGGCGGATGTTCACGCGGTCGCCGACCCTCAGCGCGAGCCGCCCGGCGAGGTTCTCGAAGTCCTCTGCGGTGCTGACCTCGTTGATGGTGAGCAGGCGGTCGCCGACTTGGATGCCGGCGCCGGCAGCCGGGCTGCCGGCGCGCACCTCGGTCACGACGGCCCCGGCCACGCTCGCGGAGCTCGTCTCAGCCGACTTCACCTCGAAACTGATCCCGATCCAACCCGGAGCGCGCTGCGCCTGGGCTGCGCTCGTCCAGGTAGCGAGTGCGAGCGCGGTGAGGAGGAAGCGTACGGCTTTCATCTCAGAACCAGTTGTCCCGGTTGGCCGACACCTGCCGTGCAGCCGCGTCCCGCTCGGCCAACGCAGAAGCCAGGAACCCGTTCAAGAACGGATCGCCAGGGGCCTGCCGTACGGCCGCTTGGCTGACGGAGACGAGGTGCTCGAGCGCCGCGTAACGGGTGACGGGGTCGGTCGTCACGTCGCCGCCGCCCTGCTCCTCCATGACCTCGCGATAGCGGGACACGGCGGAGACGTACTCCTGCTCCGCCTCTCGGACGGCGTTCGCCGCACCTTCGACGCTGAGCGCTGCGAGCGGCGCGGTCGACTGGGGGCCTGCAGGGGCTCCGCGATTCGTGATCGCCGCTCCGAAGCCAGTTCCGCCGAGGAAGAGCACGACGGCTGCCGCGGCCGGCATCCACGACGGGGTGCGCGCGAGGCCGAGCTTCTGGAAGAGGCCGAGGTCGCGCACGAGTCCCTCCGAGCGCAGCTTCGCCTCGAGGACTCTCCAGTCTCCGAGCGGTGGCATGATCTCGGGGAGCGCTGCGAGAGACTCGGTCTGGGCGCGCAATGCCGCGAGCTCGGACGCGCATGCCTCGCACAGGGCGAGATGCTTGGTTTCTTCCGGGCGCGCGGGCTCGTCCACGAGGCGCGCCAGCGTTTCGATCGTCAAATGCTCCATGCTTCCGCTCCCTGTTCGCCCGCTGTTCCGGCCACGCCGGAGAGCAGCGCGCGCATCTTGGCTCGTGCCTTGAACAACTGTGACTTCGAAGTGCCCGACGTCACGCCGAGCACATCTCCTATCTCATCGTGTGTGTATCCCTCGACATCGTGCAGGATGAGCACTTCGCGCATCCCCTCGGGGAGCGTGTCGAGCGCTTGCTCCAGCCGCTTCTGCAAGAGCGAGTCGGTGTTCCATGGATCGATGGGTACATCCGCCGCCTCGTCCTCTTCGCGCTTCGACCTCGTGTCCGCTTTGCGCAGGGACTGGAGCGCCGCGTTGACGGCGATGCGGTGAAGCCAGGTCGAGAAGCGTGCGTCTCCCCGGAAGGTGGGGAGCGCACGAATCGCCCGAATCCAAGCCTCCTGGGTATAGTCCTGCGCCAAGTCGTCGTCGGCGGCAATCCGGCGCACGACGGCGTAGACGCGCGGCGCGTACCGCTCGTACAGCATCCGGATGGCACGGGCGTCCCCTTCGGCTGCCAGCCGAATCAGCTGGCGCTCGGTCTGTCCCGCCGAGGCGTCTGTCATGTGCTCTCTTGGATGCGGACCTCGGTGCCAGGGTTGCCCCGCATCCGTGGCATCTGGACTGGCGATTCCGGGTCCGCCGGTACTAGCCTCGGTGCCTACCCCGGCCGTTCCGGGGGAGTTCGCGGCCCCTCCTTCCACCCAGGATGCCATGATTCGCTTCTCCGGCCTGGGAAAGCAGTACGGGTCGGTGACGGCCGTGCGCGACCTGACGCTGGAGGTGCAGCCCGGCGAGGTGTACGCCCTGCTCGGCCCGAACGGGGCGGGCAAGACGACCGCGCTCCGCTGCTTGGCGACCCTGCTCGCGCCTTCGTCGGGCTCGGCCGCCGTATGCGGCCTCGACGTCACGACGAGCCCGTTGGAAGCGCGGAGGCGCATGGCGTTCCTCAGCTCGTCGATGGGGCTCTACGGGCGCCTCTCCGCCCGCGAGCTGGTGGCGTACTTCGGTCAGCTGCACGGGCTCGAAGGTGCGGCCCTCGGCGCACGCGTCGCCGAGATGGTCGAACTCTTCGGCATTGGCGACTTCGCAGATAGGCTGTGCGCCAAGCTCTCCACGGGACAGCGCCAGCGTGTCTCGCTCGCTCGCGCACTCGTGCACGATCCGCCCGTCCTGGTACTCGACGAACCGACGCTCGGGCTCGATCTGGTGAGTGGCAGCGCCACCCACGACTTCATTTCGCGTGAGCGGGGCAAGGGCAAGGCCGTCCTCTTCTCCACCCATCAGATTGACGAGGTCGATCTCCTGGCGGACCGCGTGGGGGTGCTGAGCCGCGGCGCGCTCGCCGCCGAAGGGACGCCCGCCGAGATCATGCGGCGCGCGGAGGCCCCCAACCTCGCCCGCGCGTTCCTCGCGCTCGTCGGCGACGCGCCACTCGCCGAAGGGCCACGCACGTGAAGTCCGCGTGGTCGGTCGTCTTCGTCAAGGAGTTGAAGGAGACGCTTCGGGATCGCCGCACGCTGCTCATGATGGTGGCGGTGCCCGTGCTGCTCTACCCGGTGCTGCTCATCGCGAGCGAGCAGCTGCTCCTGTTCGGTCAGCGCAGACTCGAGGCCGAGCGGGCACCGGTGGCCCTGGTCGGCGACGTCCCCTCGGGCCTCGTATCGATCATCTCTGCGGGCGAGGCTCTCTCGTTGGTGCCCATCGAAGCGAGCCCGACCGAGGCGCTCAGGAGCGACGCGGTCGCGGCGGTCGCGGTCCTCGGGCCTCCGACGGACGCCGGCGGCACCCGCACGGTCACGCTCTTCTTTGATGCGGCGTCCGATCGGTCGCAGCGCGCGCGGGGCGAGCTCTCCGACGCGCTCGACGACTGGGCGGACACGCTGCTCGCGAGCCGGCTGTCGGGGCGCGGTCTCCCCGCGACGTTCGCTGTCCCGTTGGCCGTGAACGACTCGTCCGTGGCGCTCCCCGAGGAGATGGGTGGCTACACGCTCGGGCGCATTCTGCCGCTCCTGCTGGTGGTGATCACGCTGCTGGGTGCGTTCTACCCGGCGATCGATCTCGCTGCTGGGGAGAAGGAGCGCGGCACGCTGGAGACGCTGCTGACGGCCCCGGTGCCGGCGAGCGCGATCGTGACGGGCAAGTTCCTCACGGTGGCGCTCATCGGCGTCGTGGCGGCCGCGCTCAACCTCGGCAGCATGCTCCTCACGTTCCAGACGGGCGCGCTCCAGGTGACCGAGGCGCTGAACATCGAGGTATCGATCCCGCTGTGGTCGGTGGCCGTCATCTTCCTCGCGCTCGTGCCGCTCGCCGTCCTCTTCGCCTCGCTCTTCCTCGGGCTCGCGGTGCGCTCCACTTCGTTCAAGGAAGCGCAGAACGCGCTCACGCCGGTCTACATGCTCGTGCTGGTGCCCGCGATGCTGCCGATCTTCCCGGGCATCAGTTTCGGTCCGCTGCTCGCGATCACGCCGGTGGCGGGCGTCTCGTTTCTCTTCCGCGACGTCATGGCTGGGGACGCGGACGCATTGCTCGCCACGCTGGTGCTCGCCTCGACGACGCTCTACGCCGCCGGCGGGCTCCTGTTCGCGGCGAGCGCGTTCGGGAGCGAGCGCGTGCTCTTCGGCGGGGGCGAGGCCGCCGACGTGCCGCGCACTTCCTGGCTGACGCGCCTGCACAGCCTCGGTCGCGAGGGGCGCGTCCCGGAGCCGCCGGTGGCGCTCGGGTTCGTGGCGATGCTGGCCGTGCTCTTCTTCTACGGCGGTGTCCGCCTCCAGATCGGGCTGGGGGAGCGGGTACTCCTGCTGTCCGAGTGGCTCCTGTTGTTCCTGCCGGCCGTGCTCTTCGTGACACTCGGGCGATTCGACGCGGTACGCACGCTGTCGCTGCGTGCGCCCACGGCCGGCGGCCTGGCCGCCGGAGTCCTGCTGGTAGGCGGCGCGCTCCCGGTCGTTTGGCTGGTCGGCTGGCTGCAGAGCTTCGTGCTCCCGATTCCATGGGATCTGCTCGAGGGTCTCGAGGAGCTCATGACGGCGGGGGATGCCCGTCGGCTGATCTGGCTCCTGGTCTTGATCGCGCTCACCCCGGCGCTCTGCGAGGAGATCGTCTTCCGCGGCGTCTTCCTCGGTGGCACACGGTCGCTCGAGCCTTGGCGTATGATCGTGCTGAACGGCGTCGTGTTCGGCGTCTTCCACCTGTCGTTCCAGACGGCGATCCGCTTCCTGCCCACCGCGATGCTCGGATCGCTCATTGCCTGGGTGGTGTGGCGGACAGGCTCCATCTGGGTGGGTGCACTGATGCACTTCGTGAACAACGCGACCCTGGTGCTCATGACCTCCACGCCCGCCGTGCGCGAATTCATGTCGGACCCCGAGGCGCCGCCGCCGCTCTGGCTCATTCCCGTCGGCGCTGCGATGCTCGCGGCGGGGGTACGCCTGCTTCCCAATCGAACCGAGCCATGAACCAGATCCACCCTTCACGCGGGGCGACCCATCTCGAGTGCTCGCTCACGGGCGAGCGGATCGAGAGCGAGCGTCTCGTCGGCCTTTCTCCGGCGGGGAAGCCGCTGCTCGCGCGCTACGACCTCGCGTCTCTGCGAGCGACGTTCACGCGCGAGGTGGTCGCGAACCGACGCGCCGACCTCTGGCGGTACTCCGAAGTGCTGCCGGTGCGCGACCCTGCGGCCCGCATCGCGCTGGGCGAAGGGTGGACGCCGCTGCTCGACGCACCCCGGGTGGCCACGCGTCTCGGCGTGCGCCGAGTCTGGATCAAAGAAGAGGGCCAGAACCCGACCGGGAGCTTCAAGGCGCGCGGACTGTGCGTGGCCGTGTCGCGCGCGCTGGAGCTGGGGGCCCGCGAGCTCGCGCTACCCTCCGCGGGCAACGCCGGGAGCGCGGCCGCGGCGTACGGGGCGTCGGCGGGCTTGCCGGTGCACGTCGTGGTACCGAGTGACACGCCCGCACCCATTCTCGAGGAGATCCGCGCTCTGGGCGCCGACCTCCAGTTGCTCGACGGGCTCATCACCGACTGCGCCAGAGTGGTGCGGCGCGGTGTCGAGGAGCACGGTTGGTTCGACCTGTCGACGCTCAAGGAGCCATACCGCATCGAGGGGAAGAAGACGATGGGGTACGAGCTGGTCGAGCAGCTCAACGGGCGCCTTCCGGACGCGATCGTCTACCCGACCGGAGGTGGCACAGGACTCATCGGCATGTGGAAGGCGTTCGACGAGATGGAAGCGCTCGACTGGATCGGGCCCGAGCGACCGAAGATGTTCACCGTGCAGGCTTCGGGGTGCGCGCCGATCGTGCGCGCTTGGGAGACGGGCCGCACGGACGCCGGCATGTGGGAGGGCGCGCAGACATACGCGTCGGGGTTGCGCGTACCTTCTGCGGTGGGCGACTTCCTGATGCTCCGCGTGCTGCGCGCTTCGCGGGGCGGCGCGGTCGCGGTCTCGGACGGCGCGATGGCCGAGTGGGTGGGCCACTTGGGCGCAGACACCGGCGTGTTCGCGGCACCCGAGGGCGGGGCCGCCGCCGCAGCGGTGCCGCTCCTGCTCGGGCGCGGCATGATCTCCGCTGACGACGAGGTCGTGCTCTTCAACACGGGGAGCGGGCTCAAGTACGTCGGCATGGTCCCGCTCGACTGACGCGCCCGCATGGTCGAGCTCTTCTGGCTGGCCTTCTGGGGTGTGCTCTCCGCGCTGGTAGTGGCCGCCGGCCTCAAGGCCCGTGCGCGCCGGCGCGCCGCGCTGGCGGCGGCCCTCCCCGAGATCGACGACGATGCCGTGCGGTCGATCGTGGAAACCGGCGCACTCTCGGTCGACGCCGACGAGCCGCTCGACCTGAGCGAGATCGGCGAAGAAGAGGAGCGCTTCTGGTCGGAGACCTGGGACGAGCCCGAGGAAGTGTGAGGGTGACGTCACCGCCGCGCGCGAAGTCTGGGCGCGTGGTCGGCGCCCGGCCCTAGTGGTTCGTGGCCGGACGTCGGGGACGAGCCCCTACGGCGTCAGCCGGTAATAGATCTCGGGTAGGGGCACGATCCGCCCCACGAGGGGGAGATCGTCGTCGGGGTCGGTCCTGCGCACGGCGAGCGCGCGGTTCACGTTGAGCGCCACGCCCACGGAGTGGTCATCGACGAAGCTCCACTCCGCGCCCACGGGCGCACGCAGCACGAGAGCGAGGCCCGTGCGCTCCTGCGGAGGGAACGCAGCCACCACCCAGAGGCCGCCGCCGACGAAGGGGCGCACGCGGCTGCCGAAGAAGTACTCCTTGTAGACCGCCGAGACCGACACCTCGTGGAACGACCAGGTGCCGACGGCGAGCTCCACCGCGTGCGTGTCGTCGAACCACTCGGCCATCACGCCGAAGGTGCTGATGCCGCCGTACGACACACCCAGGCGCATGCCGCTGCCGGCATTCTTGCCTTGCGGCGCAGCCGGAAATGCCAGGACGGCGAGCACCAGCAGCGCGGAGGCTGCGGTGCTCGCCGTCCTGTGAAGCGCTCGACGCAGCGTCGGCCTCAGCGCGATATGGCCACAGTGGCGCCCACGTAGAACGTGCGGCCGGGGCCCGGCTCGTAGAAGCGCACGTTCGTGTGGTTGGCCGTCGGCGCGAAGGCGTTCGGAACGATGGACGCCATGTACCGCCTGTCCAGCAGGTTCTGCACGCCCACGAACGGAGAGACCTCGAAGCCACCGAGCTGGACAGAGGTGCCGCCCGCCCGGGCGCCCACCAGCGTGTACGCCCGCGTGAACCCGTTCTGACTGCCGCCGGCTGTTGGCGTCGGGCAATTGCGTGCAGCGTCGAGCACGACGAGGCAGTTGCGGTCGTTCACGGCCATCTCGTCCGTATACTCGGCGCTGACGTCCAAGTACCAGTCGCCCTGTGTGGCCCGGATGCTGGCCTGCAGCTGCTTCGGTGCCAGACCCGGCACCTTCTTGCCCGCGATGTTGACTCCGTACCTGTCGGTCGCCTCCTTGAAGGTGGCGTCGGTGTACGTGTAGGAGACCTGCCCGCTCACGAAGTCGAGGAACCTGGCGCGCACGATCGCTTCGACTCCCTTACGCTCCGAGCGCGGCACGTTGCGGAAGTTGTCGACGCCGTCCGTGTTGTCCTGCAAACTCAGGATCTCGTTCTCGAGCTTCATCATGAAGCCCGTGGCCTCGAAGGAGATCCGGTCGGAGACGGTTCCCCGGACGCCAGCTTCGAGCGTCCGGCCGGTGGTCGGCTCGAGCGTCGTGTTGAATCCACCCACGCCGGCCTTCTGATTGCCGAGCTCGACCGTGGTCGGCGTCTCGAAGGACGTGGCCACGTTGGCGAACACGCCGAGCTGGGGCGCCACGCTCACGTGAACGCCGAGCGAGCCGCTCAGGTTGTTCATGTCGCGCCCGCCCGAATTGTCGACGTTGTTGATCGTGGGCCGAATGTAGAAGTCCTGGACCTCGAAGCGAGTGAAGTCGTAGCGGCCGGCGCCGACCAACTCCACACGGTCCTGGAGAGGCACGGTGACCTGCATGAATCCTCCGGCGCTCTGGACCTTCTCCGTCTGGTTGACCAACACCGTGTCGGGCTTGCCGCCGCGGTTGTAGTACTCCCGCCGGTCGTCGTCCTGACGGTCGTATTCCCCGCCGACGAGCAGGCGGACGCTGCCGACGTCACGACCCAACGTGACGCGCGCGCCGGAGGCCCTCCGGTCGGCATCGATGAACTCGACGGGAATGGGGTTGCTGAAATCGCGCGTGAGGCCATACACGGCTGCGCTCGCATCGAAACCGGCGGCGGGTCCCGTCCAAGAGACGCCGAGCTGCGCCTGCTGCACTTCCTTGCCGGTCAAGTCGCGCTTGTAGAACGGATGGATCTGATCCGGCTCCGCGTTGAACGCTGAGCGGCTGATGGACCCGGGGCTCTCGGCGTCGAGGCTGAGATGGTTCACGGTGATCCCCAGCTCACCTCCCGCGAAACCCTGCTCGAGCCGCGCGTTGATGTGGGTGCGATCGGCCCCGCCGTACGATGAGTCGGGGTTCTCGACGACGCCGAAGTGCCGGAAGCCGTCGTAGTTCAGTCGATCGACGCTGACCAGATACGCTCCGTTGCCGACCGTCCCCGAGGTCAGGCTCTGCAGCCGCAGGAGGCCGAAGCTGCCGGCGACCGCGGTCGCTTCCTGCCGCGCAGGTGACTGGGCCGAGAGCGCTGTCTCGAAGCTCAGCACGCCTCCGGCGGCATTGCCATAGATCGCCGAGCCCGGTCCGCGCAGCGCCTCGACGCGCCCCAGCGATGCGAGGTCCAAGTGGTCGAGGGTGGACTGGCCATCGGCGAGCGTCGCCGGGATGCCATCGACCGTGATGTTGATGCCGCGGACGCCGAACTGGGCGCGAGACCCGAACCCGCGAATGGTCACGCGCTCACCGACCGCGTAGTTGAAGCGGTTCTGCACTTGCACGCCCGGGAGGCTCTGCAGGGTCTCGTCGAGGAACATCCCCGTCTTGCCGACACGGAGATCGCTCAGCCCGACTACGGAGACGGGGTAAGGAGACCGCCCGAAGCGGATCGGCGTGCCGACGACCGACACGATCACCGAGTCGAGATTGAAGGCAGGCACCGTGTCGGACTGGTTCTGCGCGGCGACGGGTGCCGCGGGGAGGGCCAGGAGGGCGCCGAGGAGGAGCGAGCGGATGTGGAAGCGATTCATGGCGGAGTCCAGAGGCTTGGATTCTTGGATTCGACGAAGCCTGCACCTGCTCCGTCGGGCGGGGCTGCCCGCATGATACAGTGGGCGGCGGGTTTGCGCCTCTGTTGACTGGTCAGGTGCCGGGGTAGCCGGGGCGCCGCGGGCTGACGGCCCCCGCCGGCCGTCGCTAGCTTGGCGGCCATGAACCGCCCGGAAGCGCTCGACACCCCCACAGCCGTGCTGGAATCGAGGCGGAAAGCCGTGCTTTCCGTCCTTGGCCGGGGCGTGCTCGTGCTGCAGGCAGCCCCCATCCAGTTCAGCTCGCGGGATGGCGAGCGGCCCTACCACCCCGACCGTGAGCTCTTCTATCTGACGGGCGCGACCGAGCCGAAGACCGTCGCCGTCCTGGTCGGAGGCGACGAGCCGCGCCTGGTGATGTTCGTGCGCGAGCGCGATGCCGAGGCCGAGCTCTGGAGCGGGATCCGCCTGGGGCCCGAGCGCGCGAGGGAGCGCTTCCACCCGGACGAGTGCCACCCGCTCTCCGAGGTCGGCAAGCTCCTTCCAGACCTCCTGAAGGCGGGCGACCGCATCCACTACCGGCTCGGTCGGGGGGACGAGGTCGAGCGGCACGTGCTCAGGGCGCTCGGGTTCCGCCGGGCTCGCGGTGCGCGGACAGGGACCGGACCGCTCGCGGTGGTCGATCCGGGTGCCGTTCTCGACGACCTGCGCGTCGTGAAGGATGCCCACGAGCTCGCCCTGCTACGGCGCGCAGCCGAGGTGACCGTCGAGGGACATCGGGCCGCGGCCGGCGCCATCGCTCCGGGGGAGGGGGAGTGGGCGGTGGAGGCGGCGCTCCAAGCGGCGTTCCGCAGCGGCGGAGCGGGCGGGGTGGGGTACGAGTCGATCGTGGGTTCGGGCGCGAACGCGTGTGTGCTGCACTACGTGGACAACGCGAGCATCATCGAGCGCGACGCGCTGGTGCTCATCGACGCGGGTGCGGAGTACGGGCTCTATCATGGCGACGTCACACGCACCTATCCTGCGAGCGGGCGCTTCGTGGGCGCCGGGCGAGAGATCTACGAGCTCGTGGAAGCGGCCCGCGTGGCCGCGGTTGCAGCGGTGCGCCCGGGCGCCCCGGTCGGGGACGTGCACACCGCCGCTACGCGAGTGCTCGTCGAGGGCCTCGTGCATCTCCGCGTCCTTGACGGCGACGTCGATCAGCTCATCAAAGACGAGAAGCACAAGCCGTTCTACCCGCATCAGACGGGGCACTGGCTCGGACTCGACGTGCACGACCCCGGCGACTACGCGCGCGACGGCGTCTCGCGGAAGCTCGAGCCGGGCATGGTCTTCACGGTCGAGCCCGGTCTCTACTTCCGCCCCGATCACGAGGCCACGCCGGCGCGTTTCGCGGGGATCGGCGTGCGCATCGAGGACGACGTGGCGGTCACCCAGCGCGGCTGTGAGGTGCTCACGCGCTCGCTCCCCACCGCCGCCGACGACGTGGCCGCGCTCGTGCGGAGCGCGCGGGGCCGCTGACTCGACCGTGCCCGACGCGCTGATCCTCGAGGCCCTCGCGAAGCCGGGGCCGCTCGTGTCGGTGGAGCTCCGCCCCCCGCGCACCGACGTCGACCCGTCCGGCAGCATGTCCGCATGGATCGACCTGCACCACTCGCTCGGCCGCCTCACGCGCGACGGCCTCTTCGTCTTCCTCACGGACAACGCGGTGGGCGCGGCGGAGGAGGAGAATCTCGCGCACGTCGGCGCCAACGTGGGCGACTCGGTCGATCTGCGGCGCATCGTGCCCATCCTCACCACCAAGCACACGCTCGAGTACTGCGAGACGTTCGCCAAGCGCGCGGCCTCGGACGGCTTCGATGCGCTCACCGTGCTCGGCGGGGATACGTCCGTGGGTGCGCCGCGCTGCGTGCCGCACGGTCGCGACCTGCGCGAGATCCTGCGGGCGCGCGTGCCGTCGCTGGCACTCGGCGGGTGGGTGAACCCGCACCGTGCGGCCGAGGAACAGGTGCGCTTCATCACTCCGCCGCGTGCCGTTGCCGAGTTCGCGCTCAGCCAGGTCGTGTCGCACCACTCGCTCGCGGGCGTCGAGGCGCTGCTCGAGGCGATGGAAAGGGGCGGCGTGCGCGTGCCCGTCGCGTTCGGGGTGTTCCTGTACCGGAGCGCGAACCCGCAGACGCTCGGAACGCTGTCGAGGTTCTTCCCGGTGCCCGTGGAGGCGCTCACGCGCGAGTTCGCGGCCGGCGCGTCCGCCGAGGAGATCTGCGCTCGCTCGATCCGTGAGCTGCGCGCCGCAGGCGCCGAGAAGATCTACGTGAGCAACCTGGGGAACCGGGGGGCGGGGAGGCGGCTCATGAAGGTCCTGGAGCGGGTATGAGGGTGCGCATCAACCCCGACGCCGTCACCGGGCGCTGCCCACCCGGGGGCTGACGGCCGATTTCGGCATTCCTGCGTCCCGGACCGGTGTCGATCGTAGGACGGGAATCTCGGCCCGTAGACCTAGCTAATCTAGCTAGGTGGCCTCATCTTCCACCGATGAAGGTCGTGAACGTGCACCAAGCGAAGACGGAGCTCTCGAAGCTCCTCGAGCGGGCCGAGGCGGGCGAGGACGTCGTGATCGCCCGGGCCGGCACGCCCGTGGCGCGCCTCGTCCCCGTGCGAGCCGGCCAGCGACGTCCGGGGCGGTTGAAGGGGAAAGTCCGCATGTCCGAGGACTTCGATGCTCCGCTCCCGGGAGAGATGCGCCGCGCGTTCGGGGAGTCGGACCGGTGAAGCTGCTGCTCGACAGCCATGCGTATCTCTGGTGGCTCGAGGACGACTCGCGGCTCTCCGCGGAAGCGGGCCGCACCATCGCCGATCCCACGAACGTGGTGTTCGTGAGTGCAGCCACGATCTGGGAGCTGGAGATCAAACGCGCCCTCGGCCGGCTCGAGGTCGAGGACAGCGACCTGGTCGCGGAGATCGCAGCGAACGAATTCGGCGAGCTCCCCGTCAGGGCCGCCCATGCGGCGGCGGCGGCCCGTCTTCCGGCGCATCACTCCGATCCCTTCGATCGCATGCTGATCGCGCAGGCGCACTCCGAAGGCCTCGTGTGTGTGACGACGAATCCGTTGTTCGAGCAGTACGGCGTTGCCACCGTGTGGTAGCATTCGCGCGCAGTTTCAGCTGAAACTGCGGGCGCGTCACCGCCCCAGCTGCTCGAGTGCCTCCGGCGCCAGCATGCGTCCCTTCGTCACCACTCCCGCGATGCGTCGCGTGTTCCTGATGTCGGCCAGGGGGTCGGCGTCCAGGAGCACCAGGTCGGCGCGCATCCCCGGCTCGATGCGGCCCATCTCCTGAACGCCGAAGAATTCGGCGGGACGGATGGTGGCTGCGCGAATCGCATCCAGCGGCGCGAGACCTGCCCGCACCAACATCTCCAGCTCGGTGTGCAGCGCGTACCCGGGCAGCGAGTAGTTGATGGGCGTGTCGGTGCCGGCACCGATGGGGATGCCGCGCGCGTGCATCTCGCCGACCATGCGGAGGCTCCAGCCGGCGAAGATCGTGTCCTGCTGCTGCGGATCCGCGCGCCAGGCTCGGCCGGCCGCATCCCAGCTCTCCGCGATCGGCGCCGGCGCGCCCGCTACGGCGTCGAACCAACCATCGTCGACGAACGCCGGGTGCAGCGCGAACGAATTCAGGCGTAGGGTCGGCACCTGGATGGTCGATGCCATCGTGGCGAAGACCTGCTCGCACTCGCGGGCATCGTATGCCAACACAGCGGGCACCCGTTGCAGGCCCTGCAAGCGGGTGCGGAGATCCCCACCGGCCTCGCCGGGGTCGCGGACGAATTCGCGCTCGCGGGCGGCGAGCAGGGCCGCGGGGTTCGCCGAGCAGTCGAGCTCGACGTTCCGCAGGTGCTCCATCGAGTTCACACGCGGGGCGACGTCACGCGCGCGCATGGATAGCGGCACGTGCGCGTCGATGGGCAGTCCCCGTTCCTCGCCGGCGAGCACGAGTGCGTCGAAGACTTCCGGCGACACCATCTCGTAGATCTTGATGAAGTCGACGCCAGCGGCGTCGAGCTCGGCCACCTGCGCCCGCGCGTCCTCGACGGTGGCATTGCCGGTGCAGATCTCCGGGCGACCGTTCCCGTCGTAGACGACCTTGGCGCCGTCGAGGAGCGGCCCGGCGAAAAAGATGCGCGGGGCGGTCGCGCCTTCGGCACGCCAGGCCTCGACCACCGGCAGCACGCGGTCTAGGAGCCCTCCGGTATCCCGGACGCTGGTGATGCCCCAACGCAGGAAGAGTCCGGGCATCGCGGGCGTGAGCGCCGGATCGTACGTCGTGTGTACGTGCATGTCCCAGAGGCCCGGGATCAGATAGCGGCCGGTGCCGTCGACGACCTGCTCGGCGTTCGGCGCATCACCTGCCGCTACGACGTCGATGATCGTGTCGCCGCGAACCAGCACCGTCCGCGCAGTGCGCGCGCCGTTCTCGGCGTCGATGACGGTGACGTTCTCGATGGCCAGGTCGACGAGCGGGACGTCAGCGGCGCATGCCGAGAATCCAACGGCGGCGGCTGCCGCGGCGAGGCGCGCGAAGCCGCCCACTTCGGACCTCACTCCTCCACCAGCGCCTGATAGACCATCGTCGGGAACTTGGTGCGGATGTCCGTGCTGTTCGGCAGCTGGTTGATCATGAGCGCGATGGTGAGGCGCGCCTCCGGGTCGACGCGGTACACAGAGCCATAGGCGCCGCCCCAGCCGAACGAGCCGACCCCATCCATGCCGTTGGCCCCGTATTGGTCCGTGGTCTCGAAGCCGAGTCCGAAGCCGAGTCCGTTTGGCGAGTGCAGCGTGCCGACCTGGTTCGTGGTCATGAGCTGGACGGTGCGGGGCGCGAGGATGCGCACGCCATCGAGCTCGCCGCCATTCCGGATCATCTCCAGGAAGCGCGCATAGTCCGCGGCCGTCGAGAGCAGCCCCGCACCGCCCGCGAAGTTCTTGCGCGGACCGTCGACGTACGAGCCCTGGCCACGCGGCCCTTCGGCGGCACGAACAGCACGACCGTTGTCGCTCGAGTACACGGTCACCAGCCGGTCGCGCTGCTCGCGCGGCAGGAAGAAGTGCGTGTCGCGCATGCCGAGCGGCTCGGTGATGCGGGTGCGGATGAGCACGTCGAGCGGCTGGCCCGAGGCGCGCTCGGCGACGCACCCGAGGACGTCCGTGTTGTAGCCGTAGACCCAAGCCTCGCCGGGCTGAGCCACGAACGGCACCGACGCGAGGCGCTCCATCGTATCGCAGACTTCTTCGTCCTTGTCCGCCGTGTACCACCCCATGCCTGCGGCGGACCCGAGCCCCACCCGCTCGTATAGCGAGGCGACTTGCGGCTGCGTGCCGTAGGAGATCCCTGCGGTGTGCGTGAGCAGGTCGCGGATCGTGATCTGTCGGCGGGCAGGAACGGTCTGACCGTCGACCATCACGGTCGTCGAGCCGAACTCGGGGATGAACCGGCTGACCGGGTCGCCGAGTCCGATCTTCCCTTCCTCCATGAGAGAGAGGACGACCACGCTCGTGAGCGCCTTGGTCTGCGAAGCGATGCGGAAGACGCTGTTAGCAGCCATGCGACGCCCCGCCTCCCGGTCGCTGAAGCCCACCGCCTTCTCATAGATCGGCCGCCCATCGCGCAGCACCAGCGCGACCGCGCCGGCGAGCTCCCCGCGGTCGACGTAACCCTGCAGCACGCCGTCGAGGCGGGCGAGGCGCTCGGAGGAGAGGCCGTGGCTCGAAGCTGACGGCCGCTGGGCCGAGGCGGGCGCACCGAGTCCGACGGCTCCGGCGACGAGGAGCGCGAGGCAAGCGGCGGCGCGATGGGTGGGGCGGGTCATGTGGGTCTCCATCCGCTCGTTGAGCGGGGCAGGGTCGGACACGATGACGTCACCGTAGGGGATCCCGGGCCGCGCAGCAACCCGACGCAACGAGCGGCTCCGCGCCCGCTTCCCGAACTAGACCACCCCTGCTCCCCTCAGCACCCTGAGCGCCACCGCCACGTCGCGCCGCGGCGCGCTCACGTGGAAGCCCTGCACGAGCGGCCGCGCCGCGGCGATCGTCTCGAGCGCGATCTGCATGCCTTCCTCGAGCGCCGCGTTCGTCCCCGACGCCTCCGCCTTCCGCATGCGCTCGACGACGCGCGCGGGCACCGAGATGCCGGGCATCTCGTTCGCGAAGAACTCCGCGCTGCGCAGCGACTCGAACGGCAGGATGCCGGCGATGACGGGCGTGCGGTGCTTAGACGCCAGCTCCAGGAACGGCTCCAGGTCCGCCACGTCGAACACCGGCTGCGTGACGGCGAAGTCCGCCCCGGCCTCCAGCTTGTAGCCGAAGCGGGCGAGCTCCAGCGTGCGGTCCTCCGCGCCCTCGCTCACCTGTACGCCCTGCACGAACCTCGTCGGCGCGCCGATGGGCGTGCTACCCGGGTCGACCCCGCGGTTGAGCCCATGCACGATGTGCGTGAGCCCGATGGAGTCGATGTCGAAGACCTCGGTCGCATCGGGGTAGGGCCCGAGCGCGGGCGGCTCGCCGCTCACCACGAGCACGTTCCGCAGCCCGAGTGCCGCGGCGCCGAGCAGCTCGGAGATCATGGTGTGCATGTTCTTGCCACGGCACGTGTAGTGCACGATGGCTTCGATGCCCGCCTCGCGCTCGACCACCGCGGCAGCCGCGAGCGCGCCCATGCGGATGCGCGCGCGCGCCGTGTCGACCAGCGTGATGACGTCGACGCCGGCGGACGCGAGGATGCGCGCGGGTTCGACGACCTCTCTCGGGTCCCACGAGTGTGGCGGACGGATCTCGACGGACGACACGAGCCTGCCACCGGCCAGCTTGGCGCCGAGCTTGGAGCGCTCCGCGAGCGGCACGGGCGCGACCGCGGCCGACGCCGCGGCGCCGCGAGGCGCCGACGCGTGGGTGCGCGGTCTCGTCACGACCGGCTTTCCGCCCGTCTCGCCGGCCACCGCGCGCAGCGCCCGCACGTGCGCAGGCGTGGTGCCGCAACACCCGCCGAGGAAGCGCACGCCGAGCTGGACCATGCGGCGCGCGTACTCGGCCAGGTACTCGGGGCTCGCCATGTAGATCTGCCGGTCGCGCACGGTGCGCGGCACGCCGGCGTTCGGCTGTGCCGACAGGGGCACGGTCGCGGCGTCCACCATGTCCTCGAGCGCATCGAGCATCACGGCGGGGCCCACCGAGCAGTTGAGCCCGATCACGTCGGCGCCCATCGCGGACAGCGCGCGTGCGATGTGCGCCGCGTCGGTACCGTACGCTGTCCTGCCGTCGGGCCCGACGGTCATCTGCGCGACTACCGGCAGATCGGACTCCGCCCGCACCGCATGGTAGGCGCACTCGATCTCGGCGAAGTCGGCGAACGTTTCCAGCACGAACCCTTCGACGCCGCCCGCGAGCAGGCCGACTACCTGGCTGCGGAAGTGCGCGGTGGCCTCGTCGCGCGAGGTGGGTCCGAACGGCTCGATGCGGATGCCGAGCGGGCCGATCGCGCCCGCGACACACGCCCGTCCCCCCACCGCCTCGCGGGCGAGCCGCGCCGCGGCCGTGTTGATCTCCTCGGTGCGCTCGGCGAGCCCGTAGGCGGACAGCTTCACGGGGTTCGCGCCGAACGTGTTCGTCTCCACGATCTCCGCGCCGGCGTCCACGTAGTCGCGGTGGATCGCCTTCACGAGGTCGGGGCGGCTGAGGTTCACCTCGTCGTAGCAGACGTTCACGAAGACGCCGCGGCCGTAGAGCTCCGTGCCCATGGCGCCATCGAAGACGTGCACCTTCCCGTCGTCGATGAGGCGTCTCATGCGATTTCCTCCGGATCGTAACCCAAGTTCGGCGCGAGCCAACGCTCCGCTTCCGCCACCGTCCACCCCTTCCGCCGCGCGTAGTCCTCGACCTGGTCACGACCGACGCGACCAAGGCCGAAGTAGCGCGACTGCGGGTGCGCGAAGTACCAGCCGCTCACCGAGGCGGCCGGCGTCATCGCGCAGCTCTCGGTGAGCCGCACGCCCACGCGCGCCTCCGCATCCAGCAGCGCGAAGAGCGTGCGCTTCTCGGTGTGGTCTGGGCAGGCGGGGTAGCCCGGCGCCGGGCGGATGCCGCGGTACTTCTCGTCGATGAGTGCGTCGTTGTCGAGGGTCTCTGCGGCGGCATACCCCCAGAGCGATTTGCGCACGACCTCGTGCGCGCGCTCGGCGAGCGCCTCCGCGAGCCGGTCCGCGAGGGCCTTCACCAGGATCGCGCGGTAGTCGTCGTGCTCGGCTTCGAACTTGGTCGCCAGCGCCTCGGCACCCGGCACCGTGACCGCGAACGCGCCGACCCAATCCGGGCGTCCAGAAGACGCCGGCGCCACGAAGTCGGACAACGCGAGATTCGCAGCGGCGCCAGGGTCGGGCGACGTCGCCGACGACTTCGCGAACTGCTGCCGCAGCCCGTGCACGACAGCCCGTACGCTCGTGCCCGACTCGTCCGCGAATACCTGGATGTCGTCGCCGACGGATGCGGCGGGGAAGAGCCCCACCACCGCGCGCGGCGTGAGGAGCCGCTCGGCCTCGATGCGGTCGAGCAGCGCCTCGGCATCCGCGAACAGCTTGGCCGCCTCGGTGCCGACCACCGCGTCCGCCAGGATCGCCGGATACTTGCCCGCCAGCTCCCACGCCTGGAAGAACGGCGTCCAGTCGATGTAGCCGCGCAGCTCGCGCACGCCGACGCCCTCGAGCACGTGGACCCCCGGCCGCGCGGGCGCGACCGGCGGCGCCGCCGCCCAGTCGACCTTCAGCCCGCGCCCGCGCGCCTCGTCGATCGAGAGCAGCTCGCTCTTCTCGCGCCGCTCGCTCCGGCGCTGGCGCACGGTCGCATACTCGGCACGCACGTTCTGCACGAAGCCATCGCGCCGCTCCTTGTCGAGCAGCGCGCCCACCACGCCCACCGCGCGCGACGCGTCGAGCACGTGCACGGTCGCGCCCTTGTAGTTCTGCTCAATCTTCACGGCGGTGTGCGCCTTGGACGTGGTCGCGCCGCCGATGAGCAGCGGCCGGTCGAACCCGAGCCGCTCCAGCTCTTTGGCCACGTGCACCATCTGGTCGAGCGAAGGCGTGATGAGCCCCGACAGGCCGATGACGTCCACGTTCTCGGCGCGCGCGGTCTCGAGGATGCGCTCGGCGGGGACCATCACGCCCAGATCGATGGTCTCGTAGCCGTTACACTGCAGCACGACGCCGACGATGTTCTTGCCGATGTCGTGCACGTCGCCCTTCACGGTGGCGAGCAGCACGCGCCCTTTGCCTTTCGTGTCGGTCTTCTCCGCTTCCAAGTACGGCACCAGGTAGGCGACCGCTTTCTTCATCACACGCGCGCTCTTCACCACCTGCGGCAGGAACATGCGCCCGGAGCCGAAGAGGTCGCCCACGACGTTCATGCCGTCCATGAGCGGACCTTCGATGACGTCGAGCGAGCGCGGCAGCTCACGGCGCGCGGCCTCGGCGTCCTCCTCGACGTACTGGTCGATCCCCTGTACGAGCGCGTGCACGAGCCTCTCGCGCACGGGGAGCGTCCGCCACGTCAGATCCTCGTGCGACTTGCGCTCGCCGGTGCCGGTGCGCTCGCCCGCGATGCGCGTGAGCACTTCGGTCGCGTTCTGCGTGCGCGCGAAGAGGACGTCTTCGATGGGGCCCAGCAGATCCTTCGGGATCTCGTCGTAGACCGGGAGCGCGCCCGCGTTCACGATCCCCATGTCGAGGCCCGCAGCGATCGCGTGGTACAAGAACGCCGCGTGCATCGCCTCCCGCACCTCGGGGCTGCCGCGGAACGAGAACGACACGTTGCTGATGCCGCCGCTGGTGAGGGCGTGCGGGCACTCGGCCTTGATGCGCCGCACCGCCTCGATGAACTGGATGGCGTAGCGCTCGTGCTCCTCGATGCCGGTCGCAACGGCGAACACGTTCGCGTCGAAGATCACGTCCTCGGGAGGGAAGCCCTCTTCCTCTACGAGGATGCGATACGCGCGCTTGCAGATGGCGACGCGGCGCTCGAGCGTGTCGGCCTGCCCCTGCTCGTCGAACGCCATCACGACCGTGGCCGCTCCGTAGCGCCGCACCAGCCGCGCCCGCTCGCGGAACGCCTGCTCGCCATCCTTCATGGAGATCGAGTTGACCACGCCCTTGCCCTGGAGCGTCTTCAGCCCCGCCTCGATGACCGACCAATCCGACGAGTCGACCATGACGGGCACGCGCGCCACGTCCGGCTCGGACGCGACCAGGTTAAGGAAGCGCGTCATGGCGGCGTGCGCGTCGAGCATCCCTTCGTCCATGTTCACGTCGATGATCTGCGCGCCGCCGACGACCTGCTCGCGCGCCACGCCGACCGCGGTGGCGTAGTCGCCGTCCTTGATGAGCCGGGCGAACTTGCGCGATCCCGTCACGTTGGTGCGCTCGCCGACGTTCACGAACAGCGAGCCGTGCCCGATCGAGAGCGGCTCGAGCCCGGCGAGCCGCGTGCGCGCCGGCCGCGACGGGACCGGACGCGGCGCCATCCCCGCCACCACCTCCGCGATCGCGCGGATGTGGTCGGGCGTCGTGCCGCAGCACCCGCCCACGATGTTCACGAAGCCCGCCCGCACGAACTCGGCGGTCACCTTGGCCATGTGCGCGGGCGTGTCGTCGTAGCCGCCGAACTCGTTCGGCAGCCCCGCGTTCGGGTAGCAGCTGATCGGCACCGCGGCCGCGTCGGAGAGCTCCTCCAGGAACGGCCGCAGTTGGTCGATGCCGAGCGCGCAGTTGAGACCGACGGACAGCAGGCCGCGCCGACGCCCGGGGCCCGGCTGCACGCCATGCGCGACCGAGTTGTAGAACGCCTCGGCCGTCTGCCCCGAGAGCGTGCGCCCGCTCTGGTCGGTGATCGTGCCCGAGACCATCACAGGCACGTCGAGTCCGAGCTCGGCGAGCACGCCCGAGATCGCGAAGAGCGCCGCCTTGGCGTTGAGCGTGTCGAACGCGGTCTCCACCATCAGCACGTCCACGCCGCCGGCGAGCAAGCCGCGCGTTTGCTCGTCGTACGCGACCACCAGCTCGTCCCAGGTGACGCCCCGCGCGCCCGGGTCGTTCACGTCGGGGGAGATGGAGGCCGTCTTGGTCGTGGGCCCGAGCGCACCCACCACCCAGACCGTGCGTCCGGGCGCCTTCGCCTCCGCCTGGGCCGCCGCCGCCCGCGCGACCAACGCCGCCGCGCGGTTCACCTCGTGGGCGATGTCCTCGAGGCCGTAGTCGGCGAGCGAGACCCGGTTCGCGTTGAACGTATTGGTCTCGATGAGATCCGCGCCCGCGTTCGCGTACGCGGCGTGGATCTCCTGGATCACGTCGGGGCGCGTGAGCACGAGCAAGTCGTTCGCTCCTTGGAGCGGCGACCCGTGATCCGCGAAGCGCGCGCCGCGGTAGTCCTGCTCCCCGAGCCCGTGGCGCTGGATCATCGTGCCCATGGCGCCGTCGATGATCAGAATGCGGCGCGCGAGCTGTTCATCCAGCGCGCGACGTCGCTCGGCCGCCGTCAGCGGCTGCTGAGCCCTGGTGGGCTTCGTCCGAACCGTCGTCGCCATACGTACCCCCCAACAAGAAGGCCCAATCACGCAGGTATGCGTGACGGGGCTCGTGGCTTTTTAGCTCGTTCGCCGGGGCGCCGCCATGAAGCCGGGACGACGCACCGAGCGGGCCGCAATACGCCTCAAATCGCCCCGTTCAGTTGTGGTTCGAAGGTAGCACGCGGCTCGGGGGCGGCCAACCCTGACGAGCGGTCTCGAACGCCCAGCCCTCGGAGGCCGCCGCCGCGCCGCGTGCGCTGCCCTTGGACCCCGCTAGCGCGCCGCGTTAGCCTCCCCGCATGAGCCGCTGGCCCCCGCCGCCCCACCTCGCCGCCGCCTTCTACAAGGCGCACGGCCTGGGCAACGACTACCTGGTGTTCGAGGAGGCGCCGTCCTCGGATCGCGGGTGGACTGCGACGCCCGGCGCGGTCCAACGGGTCTGCGCCCCGCACGAGGGGGTCGGATCCGACGGCATCGTCGCTCTGCTCGCCGACCGCAGCGGCGGCGTCTTTCGCCTGCGCATGTTCAACCCCGACGGGAGCGAGTTCGAGCGGAGCGGCAACGGGCTGCGCGTGCTCGCGTCGTACCTCGAGTCGAAGGGGCTGGTGGGCACGGGTGAGGACGCGTGGTTCGACGTCGAGGTGGGCGGAAGCCGGGTGCGCATGTGCGTGCACGGAAACGCCCAAGGCGTCTACGACATCTCGGTGGAGATGGGCCGCGCGCGCGTCGGACCAGAGGCGGTCGAGCTGCGCCCCGGCGCGCTCGACGCGCGCGGTCGACTCGCGGGCCCGGGCGGCGAACCGCTGCACGTCGTCCCCGTTTCGGTAGGCAACCCGCACCTGGTCGTGCTCGTCGACACGCCGACGACCGAGCTGCTGGCGGAGATCGGTCCGTTCCTGGTCGCCCACCCGGCGTTGGCGCACGGCGCCAACGTGCAGCTCGCGCGCGTCGCGAGCGCGGGCACGACGAGCGCGGGCACGACGCGGGCCGCCAACGCGTGCGACGCCCTCATCTGGGAGCGCGGCGTCGGGCCCACGTCGGCGTCCGGCACGAGCGCGTGCGCCGTCGCGGTGGCGCTGGTCAGTCAGGGGCGCTTGCCGCCGGGCGAGGTCACGGTGCGCATGCCGGGCGGCGCCATGTCCGTCACCGTCGACGCGCGCCTCGAGGTGGTGCTGCGCGGGCCGGTGGAGGGGGTGTGCACGGGGGTCCTGTCCGGGCGGCTGCTCGCCCGATCCGGGCCGTAGGATTGCGGCCTGAACGACGGGCGTATACCCGACGCCGCGTACATGCTGCGAGGGGCCCGGCGGCCCAAGAGCTCCGGGCGACCCCCCCTCTACGTCCTCACGCGCGCCAGCAGCAGGATGGACGCGCCGAAGAAGAGCACGTTCGGCAGCCACGCGGCCGACCACGGGGAGATGGCTCCCGCTTCCCCCAGCGCGCCCGCGAACTTGAGCATCATCGTGAAGACGATCACGGTGACGAGTGACAGCGCGATGCCGGAGGCGGTGCCACCGCGCTTGTTGCTCGTCGCCAGGGGCGCGCCGAAGAGGATGATGATGAGCGTCGCCACCGGCACCGACAGCAGTTGCCCTCGGCGTACCAGCCACTCGGTCGCGTCGCCTCCGGTGCGCTCGAGGATGGCGGCCAGCCGGGCGATCTCGTTGTAGGTCATCTCTTCCGGCTCGCGCGGGACCTCGAGCAGCTCCTCGGGGCGCTCGACCATGGAGGGCATGAGCATGCGGGCGAACTGCACGTCGCGCTCCGTGCTATCGGGCGCGAGGGTGCGCATATGGCCGGCGTTGAGCGTCCACCCCTCGCCTTCGGCCCAGGTGGCGGACTCCGCCGCGATGTGCAGGGCGGGCTCGTCGGCCGACGGCGGACGCTCGAGCACGACGCCCGTCATGCGGCCGTCCGAGGCGGTCAGCCGGGCCACCTGCCAGCTGAGGCCGGTCTCGGAGCGGTAGACGAAGTCGGAGCGCCAGGTGCGCGCGGGCCCTTCTGCTCGTTGGATCTGCGCCGCGATGCGATTCCCGCGCGGCACGATCCCGCTGAGCGCGAGCGCCGCGACCGTGAGCACGACGCCCAGCACGACCAACGGCGCCACCAGTCGGTGGAAAGAGATCCCGCCTGCCTTGGCCGCCACCACCTCGTGGTGGCGCGTCATCGAGTGGATGGTGAAGACGGTCGCGACCAGTGCGGCGATGGGGAACGCGTACTGGAAGTACTCGGGGAGCTTGTAGAGGTAGGAGAGCCCGATGTCCGCCCTACTCAACCCACGATCGAGGTACTGGTCGGAGCGCTCGGTGAAGTCGCCCAGAATGAAGAGCGGCGGCACGGCGAGCATGACGACCACGAAGAGCTTGAGGAAGCTCCACACCACCAGACGGTCCAGCGTCTTCATCGCGTGACCTCCGCAGGCCGGGCCGGCTTCCGCCGGAGCTTGTCCAGGAAGGACTGCCAGAGCTCGCCCATCCCGCTCCCGCGCGTGTTCCCGTGCGAGCGTGCCATACGCGCCGCCAAGATGATGCCGGCCGTGAGAAAGACCGCATTGCTCATCCACATGGCGACTGCCGGGTCCACGCGACGGCGGTCCGCCATGTTCTCGCCCGCGATCAGCCCGACCCAGTAGACCGAGAAGATCAGCGTCGAAGCCGCGACCACCAGGCCCACGCCGCCGCGCGGGAAGCGCAGGGCCAGCGAGGGCCCGATGAGCGCGAACACGATGCACGCGAACGCAATGGCCAGCTTCTTGTGGATCTCCACGTCGAAGCGGTTGACGGTCTGTTGGAGTGCGACTCCGCGCGCGGCGCGGGAGCGTGCCTCCGAGGACACGTCGAGGGTCATGGCGTCCGAGGTTCCCGGCGGAGGCAGGCTGCGCCCTCGCCACCCCGCGAGCTCCTCGGCGCTCGCCACGTCACCCGAGTCGGCTGCGGACCCGCCGAGTGCCGTGCGCACTGTCCGCAGCGCGTGCGCCCGCGCCTCGTTCCGCAGGCTATCCAGCTCCACCTCCCGCTGGCGGGCGTTCTCGGAGAGCTGCGCGATGTTCATCTCACGGTCGGAGCGGTCGGACCCGCCCAGGTTGCGCGTGAGCTCGTTGCCGACACCCCGCAGAGGCACGATCTGACTCTCGAAGTAGAGACGCTGGAAGCCCCCCACGCGATCGGACTGCGACTCGTGCACGACGCCGTCGTAGAGCGTCAGGTAGAGATCCGTGCGCTCCGCGTTGAACGCCATCTCGCCGCGCGCCGCGTACGTGGTGCGGTTCCGCATGGGGTCGTTCGCGTCATAGATCGCCACGTTGACGAGCGTGGCCGACTCGTGATCGATGCGGTCCGCCGTCAGATGATAGAGGTCGCTGCCGCCGCCCGGACGCAGCTCGTTGACGACCTGCTCCCTCAGCTCGAGGGTCGGGCTCTTGCGACCGATATCGAGGATGAGGTTCTTTAGCGCGTGGTTCGAGTCGGGGAGCACCTTGTCGTTGAAGTAGTACATGACCACGGCGGCCAGGACTCCCATGGTCACGACCGGGATCATCATTTGGCGGGGCCGAACGCCTCCGGACGCCAGGGCCGTGACCTCGTTCGAGGCCGCCAGCTCGTTGAAGGCATAGAGCACGGAGACCAGCACGGCCATCGGCAGCGCGAGCGCTATGACGTGCGGTAGCGAGAGGATCAGGAACTCGACGATCACCGTCCAGGGCAGTCCTTTGCCCACCAGGTCGCCCACTCGTTGGGAGAGCGAGTTCAAGAAGATGACCGCGGTGATCGCAGAGAGCGCGAACAGGAACGGGCCCAGGTGGACCCTGATCAAGTACTTGGTGAGCACGCTCATGCGCTTCCCTGCGTCCGTGGAGTCGCGTCGGTGGTCGGCGGACGGGTCTTCCGTACACTAGCCCCGGGCGGCCGGTTCGCCACCTAGGGAATAAGAATGCCCCACCGCCCGCACCTGTATTTGATGATAGCGCTGCACGCGTTCCTCGTCGCAGGTGGGCGTGTGGAGGCCCAGCAGCCTGGGCAGCAGCCCGACTCCACGGCCGGGCGGTTCATCACCGACTACGCCAACCTCGGCCTCCAAGTGCGGAGCCGGATGGAGCTCGGGGGCGCGTGGGCCCGATTCCGCCCCTGCGACGACCAGTTCAGCGTCACCTGCAACCCGGGCCGCCTGCCGCAGCTCAGCCCCGAGGTGCTCTTCGGCGTGCGCATGGACGGCACCATCGCCGATCGCTTGCACATCGACGTGGACTTCGACCAGGCGCGCGAGTTCGGCGCGGCGAACCGCATCAACATCTTCTATCAAGGAGAGGAGGGTGATGCGCTGCGTCGCCTCGAGGTCGGCGACGTGACGTTCAACTTGCCGCGCTCGCGCTTCCTCACCGAGGGGATTCCGACCGGCAATTTCGGCTTCCAGGCCGAGGGTCGCATCGGCGCCATCGACGTGCAGACGGTGTGGGCGCAGCAGCGCGGCGACCTGAACTCGCGCGTCTTCCAGCTCTCCGGCGTCGGCGACCAGCGCGGGTTCGTCCAGCAGGACTCGATCGTGCTCGACGATGCCGACTACGTGCGCGGGCAGTTCTTCTTCCTCGTCGATCCGGCGGAGCTGGACCGCTACCCGCACGTGGATGCGCTCGAGCTCGATCCCGCGTCCGCGCCGCCCTGGGAGTCTCCAGGAGATCAGCCGATCCAGCTCTACCGCCTGGAGGACGACCCGGCGTATCAGCAGCAGGTGTCGGGCTTCATCCAGGCAGATGCCGAAGCGGGCACTGGGGCCGGCCAGGTGGTGGAGTCGGGGTGGTTCCGCTACCTGCAGGAGGGAGTCGACTACTTCGTGCACCCGAGTGGTCTGTGGGTGGCGCTCCGCTCGCCGCTCGCGCGCGAGGAGATGCTCGCGGTCACGTTCATCACCGCGGCGGGCGACACGGTCGGCGACTACAACCCCGAGCGCATCCACAACGCGGGCGGGCGTCCGCGGCTCCGCTTGTTGAAGGCGTCGGGCGCGAACCATCAGCCCGGCCGGCCGACGTGGGACTTCGAGATGCACCAGGTCTACCGCGTCTCCGGATCCACGGACGTCGAGCCCGCCTCGGTCGCGCTCACGGTCTCGTTGGGCGAGCTGTCCGCCGGCAGGACCTTCAAGCGAGGCCCGACCGGAGAGGACATCACGTTCCTCCGGCTCTTCGGCCTGGACGAGGAGGCACCGACCGACGCGCTCGACGCGTCGTTCCTGTACCGTCCGGCCACCGAGCTCTTCGGGGCGGACTCGCCGGTGCAGGGGGCGTTCATCGTCTTTCCCACGCTGCGCCCGTTCGCCGAGCCGCCACCCTTGCCGTCCCTGGGGCTCTCGGCGGCGGAGGTGGCACAGCTCCTCGGCGATGACGCGAACCCGCGCGTCTACTTCGAGGAGGACCCCTTCGAGCGCGACAACGCGGGGCGCTTCCGCCTCACGCTGGGATACCGACTGCTCGCCGAAGGGGTGATCTCCTCGTTCTCGCTGGGCGCGTTCGGTATTCGGGACGGCAGCGAGCGGATCTCGCTCGGGGACCGTCCGCTCATGCGTGGCGTCGACTACGAGATCGACTACGACGTGGGTCAGGTTCGCCTGCTCGAGCCGGAGCTGCTCTTCGCTTCGGCGCCCAACGCCCCCGTGCGGGCGACCTGGGAGCAGCGCTCCCTCTTCCAGGTCTCGCCGACCCAGGTCGTCGGGCTACGCACGCACGCGGATCTCGGCGGTAGAGGCGGAATCGATCTCTTGGGTCTCTATCGATCGGAGCGGTCGGTGGTGCCGCGTCCGGTGCTGGGTACCGAGCCGGGCGCCGCCCTGCTCTCCGGCCTGTCGGGCTCGTACCGCGCAGACGTGAACTCCCTGTCGGGCCTGCTCGCCGCGCTCCCCGGGCTCCGCGTCGAAGAGTCCAGCACGCTCTCCGTCAGCGGTGAGCTGGCCGGCTCGGTCTCCAACCCCAACACGAGAGACCGCGCGTTCGTGGACGACTTCGACGTCGCCTCGCAGCTGCCGGTCTCGCTCCTCTCCACCGACTGGCAGCTCGGTAGCGCGCCTACAGTGCGCGACGGCGCCGAGGGCGTGTTGCCACCCGTGCTCGATGTCGGCTCCTCGGCTCGACTCGCGTGGCAGCACACCTGGATCGAGGAGTCGGTCACGGGTGACAGCATCGGCGTGCACGAAGGCTTCTTCCCGCGGCTCGACATCGATCCGCAGATCCGCGTGGCCGGCTCGGAGGTCAGGGAGCCTGGACTGCGCCTGACGCTGGGTGCACCCCGCACGGGCGGAGGCCCCGGCTGGCGCTCGCTGACCACGACGCTCGCGTCGAACGGACTCGACCTCACCAAGACCGAGTTCCTCGAGTTCTACGTGCGCGCGGGCGCGGCGACGAACCTGGTCGTGGACTTGGGCACCGTGAGCGAGGACGCCTTCTTCACGGACTCGCTCGGCAACGTGAACGGCGGACGCATCGACGGGCGCTCCTGGGGGCTCGGTCTACTCGACCAGGAAGCCGACCCCCGCCTGGGTCAGATCTGGAGCGACGCCACGGACGCGCTCGGTGTGTGGCGGGAGAACTGCGTGGCGGAGCGGGGTCAGATTCATCGGGTGGGGGACCCTCGCGCCAACTGCACCCGCCAGAACGGCCGACCTGACAGCGAGGACCTCGATGCGGACGGCATCCTCGACGTCGGCGAGCGCCACCTGCGTTGGGTGCTGACGCTGGACGGCACCTCGCCGTACGTCGAGCGCACGGCCGCCGAGACCGGCACGGGCTTCCAGCTCGTCCGCGTGCCCATCCGGGGGGCGGCCACGTTCGTCGGGGGCGTGCTGGGCGAGGCGGACCTGCGTGCCATTCGTCACCTCCGCGTCACGGCCACGGGATCCGCAGGTACGGTGCAGATCGCGCGAATGCGTCTCGTGGGATCCCGCTGGATCAAGCGTGCGGGCGAAGGCGTGCTCCTGGGCACGGCGGGCGACCTGTCCTCCGGACTGGGCCGTATCGAGATCTCGTCGGTCTCACGCGTGACCGAGGGTGCCGCGTACACCTCGCCGCCCGGCGTGCTGGAGGAGCTGGACAACCCGACCAGCGCGTTCGCCGGGCAGGGCATCGAGTTCAACGAGCGCTCGCTCGGCGTCGAGTTCGAGGACGTGCCCGCGGGGTTTCGCGCCGAGGTCTATCAGCGCTTCCCGCAGACGCCCCGCAACTTCCTCGCTTACGGCGAGCTCCGTCTCTGGGTCGTCGCGCGCGCGGGCGACTTCGGGTCCGGACGGCCCAACCAGTTCTTCCTCAAGATCGGCTCGGATACGGACAACTTCTATCTCTACCGCACGTCGCTGCCGGCGCCGGGGGGTGGCCCCGGGGTGTTGCCGTCGGACTGGCTGCCCGAGGTGCGCATCGACTTCGAGCGCTGGTACGCGCTTCGCCTCCAAGCCGAGACACTGGTGTCGCTCGGGCAGGCGGCTCCGGGGAGCCCCGTGGAAGTGTGGTCCCCTGACTCGGCGTACGCGGTCGTGCTCAACGACCGTGGCCGTGCGCCGAACCTCGCCGCGGTCCGCGAGATCTCGATGGGGGTGTGGAACGGCGGCTCGGTTCCGAGCTCGGGTGAGATCTGGATCGACGAGCTGCGCCTCGGGAATGCCGTGCGCGACCCGGGACTCGCCGGGTCGCTCGAGGTGGACCTCGGCGCGGGGGGCGTGCTCAGCTCGCGCCTGAGCCTCACCTCGAGGGGAGCGGCGTTCCGCCAACTGAGGGACGCCCCGACCTATCAGGGCGACCGAACCCTCACCTCGGTCACCACGCTCGCGCTCGACCGTTGGCTTCCGGCCGCGTGGGGGCTCGACATTCCCGTCACGCTCGAGCTGGACCGCGTGAGGCAGTCACCGCAGTTCCTCTCTGCCTCCGACATCCGCGCCGATCGCCTTAGTGCGCTCCGCCCCACCCAGGAGCGCCGCACGAGCGTCGGCGTGCGCATGCGCAAGAGCGCGCCCACCGCGAACCCTTGGATCGGCTTCGTGCTCGACGGACTCGACGCCCGCGCGTCGTACACGACGGCCGACGGCTCCAGCGTCACCACCGAGAGCGAGTCGAAGTCGTTCGACACAGGGCTCAGCTGGGTTCGCGAGCCGGATGCCCGCCAGGTCTCGGTCGTGCCGGGGTTCATGCGCGAGTTCCTGCGTGCGCTCCTCCCTGGATTCCTGGAGGAGGGGCTGGTGGACGCGCAGCTCCGCCTCACACCCGAGCGCGTCTCCCTCGGTACCTCGTACCTCCGTCAGGACGCCCGCATCGAGCGCTTCGAGAGCATCCTCCGGCGCCCGGACGGTAGCGTGGCGCAGGCGACGCTCGTGCCGCGCGAGAGCATGCAGTCCGCCGCAGACCTCCGGCTCAGACCTTTCGGGCCGCTCACGGCCGACGTGGCGGTGCTCACCGTGCGCGACCTGCTCGATCCCGGCGAGGCCACGCCCAACCGCCGCATCGGGGAGCTGCTCCAGGGCGAGCGCGCCGCGCCGCTCGGGGTCGACCTGGGATGGGAGACGCAGCGCACCATACGCACCATCGTGGCGTACCGTCCGATCCTCTTCCCCTGGCTGCGCAACGACATCGACTGGACCACACAGTACCAGTCGGAGAGGAACACCAACTTCGTCGAGCGCACACCTTCTGGGGCGGATACACTGTATGCCCTCGCGCGCAGCGCGCGTGGCGAGCGCGACTGGGGAGCCACAGTGGCCCTCGACCCCGGCCGCGTCGGGGTGCCGTGGCTGGGCACCGTCCGGCCGCTGTCCGCCACCTACCGCGACGGTGTCACCTCGCGCTTCGACCGCGATCCCATCGACCCGGGGCTCGGCTACCAGTTCGGGTGGGCCGACTCGAAAGTGTTCCGCGTGTCCAATGCCGATACTGCCGCAACCCTCACCGAGCGCTACTCGTGGGACCTGGGTTCGGGCCTGTCACTCCCGGCGGGGGCAGGGGTCCAGGTCGGGTACGGGTGGGCGGACGGGACCACGCTCGATACGCGCAGCCGGCGGCGCACGGTGCTCGAGAGCTGGCCGCGGCTCCAGGCGAGCCTGCCCGCGTTCGCACCGCCCAGGTCGTGGGGCATCCGCTCCGTGCGCATCACGTCCGGGGTCACGCGCACCGTACGCACCATCGCGTTCGGGGGGCGCGCCGCGCAGAGTCGCCGCGACGAGGACGTGTGGGTGCCCATCGACGTGTCGGTGACATGGGTGCGGACGCTGGTCACGTCGTACCAAGCGTCATTCCGCGTCGGCAACGGCAAGGACCCGACGGGGGAGACGGACAGCGACGAGGTCAGCCACCGGGTATCCCTCACGGCGCAGCTCCTGCCGCCTTCATGGCTGGGCAGCAGGCTCGACCGCCCCGTCAGCGTGTCCCTGCTGGGTGCGTACACGTCCGAGCGGGTCTGCCGCACGACCACTGCGGCCGGCGCGTGCGTGGCGTTCGTCGACCAGGCGGGGAGGACGCTCGGTCTCACGTTCGACACCAGCATGCGCGGCGTGGCCGTCGGCCTGCAGGCGAGTGTCGACGACCGGCGTTCGTTCATCGGCCGGCGGACGGGCTCCACGCAGTTCTCGGTCGGAGTATTCGGTCAGCTCGAGCTCACCGGGGCGTCGCTCCAGTAGTCCGAGTAGTCCCAGGAGTCCCCAGTAGTCCCATCGCGCCATGCCGGCGCCCCACGCGGCGCGGCAGCGTGGTGTCATGCATGCCGACGAGACGCGCGCGCTCAAGCGCGCGACCGTGATTCTGCTCGCCGTGAGCGCCGCCTGTTTGCCGCACTCGTGGCGATGGCCATGACCGGCCAACTGGAGGTGGTACTGAGTCCTACATACGTCAATGCGGGTCCCCGTGGTACATGAGCAATACGAGGGGGCGAGGAGTCGGCGTCCTCCCCGGCGCAGAGGTTCCAGATAGGAACATCTATCTCGGGGCACCGGGGCCGATGCGGAGACGGCGAACCGCGGCGCGGTTCGGCCTGGCAAAGCCGACCCCTTGTTGATATCAATGGCACTTCTCATGTGCGATCCCCGCCGGGGTGAGCAGGTGGAATGCCAAGCCCGCACGCGACGACGATCTGGCTGTCTTTGTCTGCCCTTACGTGGAGCGGCCGGTGAACGGAAAGGCAGTCCGGACCGCTGGCGACGGGCGCCACGACGGTGGGGACACCCGCTTCACAGTCTTTGCTCGTACTTCGCGATGTTTCCGCCACACGTACCTCGTGTTTTTATCGAGTGGCTTACCGAGGTGGGCGACGTTGTGTACGACCCCTTCTCCGGACGGGGAACGGCGCCTCTGGAAGCATGTCGACTTGGGCGCATCGGCATTGGGTCTGACGCGAATCCACTCGCGTATGTGCTCACTGGCGCCAAGGTGGACCCGCCGACGCTGAATCGAGTGCAGACTCGACTCGCCTACCTTAGAAAGCACCAGCCTCGAACTCGGGCCGCAGCGGCTCCAGACGATCTGGTGATGCTCTACACGCAGAAGGTTCTGCGACAGCTGTGCTGGCTCCGAGCTGAGCTCGACACGGAGGACCGAACCGACCGCTTCATCATGGCCGTCGTGCTCGGGATCATGCACGCGAACTTCAAGCCGTGTCCGCCGGCACGGTGGTGGGCGAGCTGGGGGCGCGTATGATCCGCGACCCTTCGGCGGCACCGGCAGTGTCGCTGCGCGACCTACAGCCGGCCTTGGATGGGAGCGCGAGCGCCCCGGGCTCGCTCGCGCAGAGCGAGGTCGTGCCGGCAGCGCGCCCGATGGCGATCGGCGGCGGGTCCATTTCGGCCGTGGGCTCCGAGGCGGGCTCCGACGCGATCACGGCGCTCACGTTCAACCCGGCGATCTTCTACGGATCCGATCGGTCGGGCGAGTCCGTGGCGAGGAACAGCCGGCTCGCGGACGTCACCATCTACTTCCCCATGGATGAGCTCGACCGGGATGCCGATGGCGGCATCGACTACTTCGGGGTGCAGCTGCGCGTGAACGTCACGGGGCTCGGAGCCGGCAGCGCGCTCTGGTCCGCGGCGGAGGGGCTCCGAGACCTGACCGTCATCGAGACCCGCGAGACGGAGCGCCTGGAGCTCGCGCTCCGCGGTATGCCAGCCGATCGGAGCGCCGCGTGTGTCGAGCAGGTCGGGCAAGCGGCCGCGCCGAGCGAAGCCGTCGTGGCGGCCTGCGGCGCGGACCTGCGCCCGGACCTCGACCTTCCGACGTACGAGGAGTTCCGGCAGTCGCTCGTGCCTCTCAAGGAGCAGGCGGACTCGCGCTACTTCGGGCTCGACGTGCGCATGGACTTCGGCGATCCCACCCTCGGCGGGGTGGCGAACGCGTCCGCGGTGTCGATCAATGCCGGCCTCGCACTCGGCAAGCAGTTCGTCGGGGCCGAGCCGCTGGCTCCATCGGCCGGGGTTCGGTTGCGGGGAGGGGTGCGCTACACGGACTCGCAGGATCTCGGCGAGACCGCGCTCTCCGCCGACGCCGGACTCGGTTTCGTGCTGCGGCGGCCAGTCGACTACGACAAGGCCGTCACGCTCTCGAGCGGCTTCGAGCTCCGGTTCGGAGACGTGGACGAGGCGCTCGAGGGCGCGCTGCAGTCCGACTACGTGGCATTCCGGGCAGGGCTCTCCGTTCCGATCACCGCTCAGGCCGGCATCACGGTGAGCTTCGCCCAGCCGCTGGTCGGCGACGCCGTGTCGCAGACGCTCAGCGTTACCGGGGATTGGCGGCTCCTGCTGCCGCTGATTCCCGTGGAAGAGTGACGCCGCGCGGCTAGCTCGCGAACCAGACTGCCATGGCCGTAGCGATCGGCACGCCGGCCCAGAGCGCCGGGTGCGCCCACAGAGGCTTGAGCGCCCGCCGGACTTCGTCCATGCGGTGCTCGTTCAAGGCGATCGCCAGGCGACCTTCGGCGTCGGTGCGCCCTTCGATCAGGCGGTCCCTGAGCAGCTCGTTCACCGCTTCCTGGTAGCGAAAAGGTGCGCCGCTGTAACCGGAGATGTCGGCGGGTCGGACGAAGGAGAATGGTGTGCCCGGCTCGTGCGCCAGGGCGAGGTCGCGAAGGATGCGCTTCTTGGTGGACATGGGTCGTAGGGTTGTCGTGGGTCTGAGCATCCCTACGAGCCTCGTCATGCAATTGTTGCGCGAGGGCCGGGCATGCCGGCCAGGCGATACGTCGCGGGCGGTGACCCCATGCTCCTCCCCGGAGAGTGAGTCCCCCGCCTACCACCCTGCTGGACGAGCGGGCTCGAAGGGGAGGAGCATGGGGTCGCCGCCGGCCTCTAGTACCGGTAGTAGTCCGGCTTGTACGGTCCCGTCTTCGCGATCCCCAGATACGCCGCCTGCTTGTCGGTCAGCTCGGTGAGCTTGGCCCCCAGCTTGGTCAGGTGGAGGCGCGCGACCTTCTCGTCGAGATGCTTCGGCAGCACGTACACCTTCTTCTCGTAGCGCCCTGCGTTCTGGGCGAGGTCGACCTGAGCGATCACCTGGTTGGTGAAGCTCGCGGACATCACGAAGCTGGGGTGCCCGGTCGCGCAGCCGAGGTTCATGAGCCGCCCCTCGGCGAGGATGAGCACGGAGTGGCCGTCGGGGAACGTCCACTCGTGGTACTGCGGCTTGATCTCTTCCTTGCGAATGCCCTTCTTCGCGGCGAGACCGGCCATGTCGATCTCGTTGTCGAAGTGGCCGATGTTGGCCACGATCGCCTTGTCCTTCATGCGCGCCATGTGCTCGACGGTGATGACGTCGCGGTTGCCCGTGGCGGTGATGAAGATGTCGGCCGTCGAGATCACGTCTTCGATGCGGGCGACCGTGTAGCCGGCCATGCACGCCTGCAGCGCGCAGATGGGGTCGATCTCGGTGATGACCACACGCGCGCCCTGCCCGTCGAGCGCCTGCGCGCATCCTTTGCCCACGTCCCCGTAGCCGAGCACGACCACGGTCTTGCCCGCGAGCATGACGTCCGTGGCGCGGTTGAGCCCGTCGATGACGGAGTGCCGACACCCGTACATGTTGTCGAACTTCGACTTGGTGACGGAGTCGTTCACGTTGATGGCGGGGAAGAGCAGGGTGCCCGCCTTCTCCATCTCGTAGAGGCGGTGCACGCCCGTGGTCGTCTCCTCGGAGACGCCGCGGATGTCCTTGCCGATGCGCGCCCACTTCTGCGGATCCTCCGCGAGCGTGGTACGCAGCAACTCGAGGATGATGCCCCACTCCTCCGGCTCGCTGTCCGCGTCGAAGCCAGGCACGTTCTCTGCCGTTCCGTACTCGATGCCCTTGTGGATGACGAGCGTCGCGTCACCGCCGTCGTCCACGAGCAGGTCGGGGCCGGAGCCGTCGGGCCAGGTGAGCATGTGCTCGGTGCACCACCAGTATTCCTCGAGCGTCTCGCCCTTCCAGGCGAAGACCGCGGCCCCCTTGGGGTCCTCGGGCGTGCCTTTACGGCCCACGACCACCGCGGCGGCCGCGTGATCCTGCGTCGAGAAGATGTTGCACGAGCACCAGCGCACGTCGGCTCCCAGGTCCATGAGCGTCTCGATGAGCACGGCGGTCTGCACGGTCATGTGCAGCGAGCCCGCGACCTTGAGGCCGGCGAGCGGCTGCTGCGGGCCGTACTCCGCGCGGGCGGCCATGAGACCGGGCATCTCCTGCTCGGCCAGGCGGATCTCGTTCCGGCCCCACGCGGCGAGGGAGAGGTCTTTCACCTTGAAGGAGAGTCGCTCGGCTTTGCGCTTGCTGCGACCCTTGGGCAGAACGGCGGTGTTGCTCATGGCGTGTAGAGTGTTGTCTGGGTTCGATGGCGGGAGGAGCTACGCACTGACTACGGACTGACTGCGGAAGCGAGGAAGAGCAGAGGGCCGTGCGAGTCACGAGCGGGTGGAAGCTGCACGACGCGCGCGGAGGCGAAGCCGGCAGCCTCGAGCCAAGCGTGCATGTGCTCGGGCTCGAAGCCGGGCCAGACGTGGCCCATCTCTTCGGCGTACCAGGGCCCGCGGTCGTGGGTGCGCATGTCGAGCAGGACGAGGTGTCCGCCGGAGCGGAGGGCTCGCCGAACTTCGGTGAGGACGGCCAGCGGGTCGACGACGTAGTGGAGCACGAGGGCCATCACGGCCAAGTCCAATTCGCCATCGCGGACAGGGAGCCGCTCGAGCTCGCCCTGTCGCAGCTCCACGTTCGCGTGTGCAGCCAGACGGAGCGCCGCTGCAGCGAGCATCTGGTCGGAGCGATCCACGCCGATCACTCGGCGGGCGAACGGAGCGAGAGTCTCGGCCAAGGCACCGGTGCCCACGCCGAGGTCGGCGATCGTCCACTCCTCGCGGATGAGCCCGAGCAGCGGCAGCAGGCTCGCGGTCGAGCCGAAGAGCTGCTCGCGCACTTCGTCCCAGCGTTCGGCCGCGTGGGCGAAGAACTCGGCGGAGCGGAGGCGGCGGCGCTCGAGCACGCCGCGCGCGCGCTCGGCGTCCACCGCGTAGATGCCGCCATCCCCGATTTGCTCACGCACGATGCGCCAGAGCGCGCGAGCCGGCTCATCCAGCTCGGGGGCGAGGCGGTAGTGGCGGTTGCGCCACTCGGCCCGCGCCTCCACCCACCCCTCGGCGGCGAGCGTCTTGAGGTGACGGCTCACGGTGGGCTGGGAAGCCTGGAGCACCGACGCGAGCTCGGTCACCGTGAGCTCGCTCCGCTCCAGCAGGGCGAGGATTCGGCAGCGGGTTTCGTCCCCGAGCGCGCTCAGGCGCTCCAGGATCGGCGGGGCAGTCGTCGTATTCATGGTTGCGCATACGAACATATGGCGCTTTCTGCGCCACGCCAAGGGGGCTGTTTGCGGCGTGTCGGGAACCTTTGCCGGCCTGCGACGCATCATTACCTTGCATCCCGACTTTCGACGTCGCCCTCCCCCCACGTCAGCCTTAATCTCGGAGCAGGGAGTGGATTCCAAGCACGCGCCTCACGACGACATCGTCTATCCGGCGGCCGTCCCGTTCGTCCTCGTTCACATCGTGTGCTTCGCCGCGATCTGGACGGGGGTCACGGCCCAGGCCCTCTGGGTCGCGGTCGCGCTCTACTTCATCCGCATGTTCGCGGTGACCGGCGGCTACCACCGCTACTTCAGCCACCGCTCCTACAAGACGAGCCGTTTCGGTCAGTTCGTGCTCGCCTTCCTCTGCCAGACCTCCGCGCAGCGCGGCATCGTGTGGTGGTCGGCGATCCACCGGCACCATCACCTGTACTCGGACACCGAGCACGACGTCCACTCCCCCCGGCAACACGGATTCCTTTACTCGCACGTCGGCTGGATCTTCAATCCGAGCAGCTGGCGTCCCGACTACGGCACGGTCCGCGATCTGGTGAAGTATCCGGAGATCCAGTTCCTCGATCGTTTCACCTACACGCCTGCCTTCCTGCTCGGCTTCGCGCTCTGGCTCTGGGGCGGATGGGCGATGCTCGTGGTCGGCTTCTTCTGGAGCACGGTCGCGCTCTACCACGGCACCTTCGCCATCAACTCGCTCGCGCACGAGGTCGGCTCGCAGCGCTACCTCACGGGCGACGACTCTCGCAACAACTTCTGGCTGGCGCTCGTCACCATGGGTGAGGGGTGGCACAACAATCACCACCACTACCAGAGCTCCGCCCGGCAGGGCTTCAAGTGGTGGGAGATCGACTTGACGTACTACATCCTGAAGGGGCTCTCCTGGACCGGCCTGATCTGGGATCTGCGCGCGCCGCCTGAAGGGATCCTCAAGGGTGAGCGTCCGGTGGGGCGCAAGGTGCTCGAGAAGGTCGCGGGCGAGCTCGCGGCCACGTTCAGCGTCGAGAGATACGCCGAGCAGGTGCGGGCTGCCTGGGCGGAGTCGCACAAGCTCGAGGACCTCACGCACATGGCGAAGAAGGCCCGAGGCCAGCTCGAGGAGCGACTGGCAGAGCTCTCGCTGCCACACCTTCCTACCGTTCCCGAGCTTCGGGAAAAGGCGGAGGAGATGTTCAGCGAGTCGCCCTCGCTCGACGCGATCGTGAACCGCGCGCACGAGCTGCTCGCCATGGCGGTCGCCGCGCACGTCTGCGACACGGCGCTCGCTACGGCATAGTCGTAAGCGGCAGTCGTCAGCCGTAGTCGCCGGCAGCCGCTAGCTGTCGTCGCCTTCCAGGAGTCGGCCGGGACGCACCGCGTCCCGGCCGAACTTGTTTCGGAGCTGGTCCACGGTGCGGGCCAGCGTGCGGTCGCGCTCGCTCTCCTCGACGACCTCTCCCGCGGCCGACTCGGCGAACATGCCCAGCTGCCGCGTCGCGGTGGCGTCTTCGAGGCCCGAGAGGGCGACACCGAGGAGCCTCGCCGCCACCCGGCGCTGGTCGCGCAGCTCGCGGAGCAGCGCGCGAGCGACGGCGTGAATCGCGGCGTCCGACTCGACCGGCTCGGGGAGCGTGCGGCTCCGCGACCGGGTGCGGAAGTCGTAGTCGCGGAGCTTCACCGTCACGGTCTTCGCGGTGAGCCCTTCTTTGCGCAGACCGGACGAGACGCTTCCGGAGATCTCGAGCAGGCGCCGCTCCAAGTCTTCGTCCCGCCCGAGGTCCTCGAAGAACGTGCGCTCGGCCGACATGGAGCGCCGTGGCTCGCGCGGCTCGACCTCGCTGTCGTCGAGCCCTTGCACGCGGCGCCAGAGCCAGGCACCGCGGCGATTGCCCAGCCACCTCTCGAGCCACTCGCGCTGGACGGCGGCCGCGTCGGCGACGCGCACGAGCCCGCGGCCTTTGAGCACGTCGGCGAGCGCGGGGCCGACGCCGGGCAGCTCGGCCAGGTCGAGCTGATGGAGCAAGGCGCGCTCGTCTCCCGGGGCGACGATGCATACCCCGGCCGGCTTGGCCTTGGCGGTGGCCAGCTTGGCGATGACGCGTCCGGTGCCCCCGCCGACGGAGACGTGGACGCGGGTGCGCTCGAGCACGGTGGTGCGGATGCGCGTGGCCGTGGCCTCCAGGGTCTCGGCTGCGAGCAGTCGCTCGGTGCCGGTGAGGTCGAGGTAGAACTCGTCGATCGAAGCGGCCTGCACCACGGGTGCGAGCTCCTCCAGCGCGCCCCGAACCTCGCGGCTCTTCTGGGCAACGGCGCTCCGTGGCACGCCGACGACCATGGCCTCGGGGCAGAGGCGGAGCGCCTGCGCCGTCGGCATGGCGGAGCGCACGCCGAAGGCGCGGCACTCGTAGGAAGCCGACGTCACCACGCCGCGGCCGGTGGGCGACCCGCCGACGATGAGCAGGCGGGCGCGGCCGGCACCCTCGGGGTCGTTCAGCCGTGCGACCTGCACGAAGAAGGCGTCGCAGTCGACGTGGAGAATGCGCTTCACGTTCGGCGAGCGCTGGGCTCCCTGGGAGATTGCTGGTGGGGACGCCGCCGGGTTACAATCTCCGCGAAGCCCCGCCGCCTCCAAGGTAGCGGACGCGCCGAGCGCCCGGGACCACGGCGGGGCGACCACGCGCGAGCACTCGCTCGCGCATCAGCCTTTGGAGTCACGGCACATGCCTTATCCGTTCGCCCTTCCCGAGCTGGGATACGCATACGACGCCCTCGAGCCGCACATCGATGCGCGCACGATGGAGATCCATCACGGCAAGCATCACGCGGCGTACACCACGAACCTGAACAAGGCGCTCGAGGCTCACCCCGACCTGCAGAAGAAGTCGGTGGAGCAGCTCGTCGCCGACCTGAACGCCGTGCCGGAGGCCATCCGCGGCGCGGTGCGCAACAACGGGGGCGGCTACCTGAACCACAACCTGTTCTGGGACATCATGAAGCCCGGCGGCGCCAAGGCTCCGTCCGGCGCGTTGGCTGCGGCCATCAACGGGGAGTTCGGCTCGCTCGACGACTTCAAGACCAAGCTCCAGGCAGCGGCCCAGGGCCAGTTCGGGTCCGGCTGGGGGTGGCTCTGCAAGGATGGCGCGGGGAAGCTCTCGATCATGGCCACCCCCAACCAGGACACCCCGCTGATGCAGGGAAAGACCCCCCTCCTCGGTGTCGACGTGTGGGAGCACGCGTACTACTTGAAGTACCAGAACCGGCGTCCGGACTACCTGACCGCGTGGTGGAACGTGGTCAACTGGGACGCGGTGGCGCGGAGGTACTAGTGGACTGTAACATTTAGTCGTTTACTATTAGATTGGAGGGCATGAGAACCCATCCGGTGGAATTGTCGAGCGCGGAGCGGACTGAACTCGAACGACGGGCGAGGAGTCGGGCTGGGAGGGCG
>Ga0194132_10002086_pt1 | contig 38647 bp, 44 predicted proteins | sample TA2KigOf80mmetaG_FD_148612 | JGI IMG/M metagenome (GOLD analysis project Ga0194132, IMG submission 148612) | Freshwater microbial communities from Lake Tanganyika, Tanzania - TA2015054 Kigoma Offshore 80m | ecosystem: Environmental > Aquatic > Freshwater > Lake | place: Tanzania: Lake...
TCAGTTCGTGAGCCACGCCATTGAGGTCCGCAATCGACTTCTGTTTCAATTCTGCGAGATACATCACTTCCCCCCTTGCTGCCAGCATACGACTCCTCTCGAGCATCTTGCTCGGTTATGGATCACGCCAACTTATTCAAACTGACCGACCATGCGATATGTGCTTATGATTGCTGTGTCTGGTCCAGATGGTGTTATGAATACGTTTTGGTATGGAAGAAATTCTTGTGGGGGATGCCTGTCTTATCTACGAAAAAAGGATGTGGTCTCCAGGATCACTGGGCCATAGGGCCTGCGCAACATCTTCGGTTGGCCTCCACACTCTTTCAATCCCGCGCATGTGCTAGCTTGTGGTTCGAGACAGATTCCGGAATTGAGTTCTTTGGGAGAGACGACCTATACGATGGAATGATGAGGAGATCATACTCAGCTCTCTGTCGGTTGTCAACTGACATCTCATCTTTTATCATCGCCACCGACCGGGCGTTCACCTGGCTCAATCTTTCTCGGTTTTCCCCTGTGAAACATGACGTGCTTGTCCTTGTAATTCAATATATGCTACACCCATTTCCATGGCGCATGATGCGGACAGCACTCCAAGCCGTGTCTTTTCCCTTTTCGAGGCGAATCAACTGATCCCTCAATTGCAATCGCATTTAACGACGGTCCAGCAACGGAAGACCACGCTTCTTCGAACGCGAGACGAAGTGCACAAAGCCTCGGCCAACGCTCTCTTGGGCGGTGGGACGGCAGTTGGCAAACACTATGTCACCAGCTTGCAAGACATCAATACCAGCCTGCGTGCAATCCATGAACTGGGGGTCGTGGTGAAGGATGTCGATCTCGGGCTATGTGATTTCCCGCACGTCCGTGATGGTCGAGTCGTCTATTTGTGCTGGAAGCTGGGCGAAAAAGAAATCCGCTGGTGGCATGAAGTGACAACCGGGTACAAAGATCGCTGCCCGCTCGAAGACCCAACCTAACTGATTCAAGGCGACTAGTACTCGAATGAGTCGCGTCACGGTATGAAATTTGTCATCATCGGCTACGACGGCCCCGAAGGGGAGGCAAGACGTAAGATTCACCGCCCCGCCCATTTAGCCAATCTGAAACCTCTCGAAAAACAGGGCCGTGTGATCCTTGCCGGCCCCCTTACAGATAAAACAGGCAGCTTGTTGGTCCTGGAGTTTGAAACCCACGAGCAAGCAGTACAGTTCGCACACAACGATCCTTATATGGTGCATGGGGTATTCGAAAGGATTGAGGTGCACCCCTTCATGCAGGTGTTGCCTCGCCCTGTTTGACCATAATTTCTTTAAAGCTGTCAGAGACTTCTAGAGCGGGTCTGAGTAATCCACGGTTTCACTCAGAAACCTGTTTCTGGGGTGGTCACCATGGCCCCCCGGGGGGGCATCTACTGGTCCGGGAGTCTTTTCGTGGAGAGGGGCCACGGCCAACTTCCGAACACACGTCACCTCCGTCCCTGCCACGAGCCGTCGCCACGCCGCCGCTGACCTGGAGCCACTGGGTGTTCTTCGCCAGCCCTCGGTACCGGACGATGCCTCTGCCCAAGATCCGCGTGATCACCAAGAACGCAGGTGCCACCGTGGCACGGACGTGCGACTTCGTGCGATTACGAGCCCGTACCTCCGCATTCACCGGCCGCAGGTGCGCACTGCCGGATTACCTCCCGCGGCCCCCTGGAGGCTGAGCCCCCACCCTCGCGTCTTCGGTCCATGCCGCAACTCCGATCACACCCGGCTGTCATGCGCAGGGCAGCCGGCGCTGGCACCGAATGAATCAGCGGCGTCTGGCTGTCCACGCCGATATGCGCCGGCATCCTGCAATCCCACAGGGGACCCGTCTTGATCTGGTGCATCTCCGGATCCCACACCTGCTGTCGCGGCATTGTCGAGCTGGGCACCGAGATGCTGCTCGCATCTTCGATGGGCCCACCGCGCACTTGTACGCCGTGTTTTGCCCGATACTCCCCGATCCGTACAAAGAGCAGTGCCCCGATCTGGTGGGCTTGCACGAAAGGCCAAACCGGGCCGATGGTGGGCGCATCTGGCACGAGCTGAGAGTCGAGTCAGCCGATACGCAGATACTCCTTACCAGAGCCAAATTGTATCGAGCTCAGCTCCAAGGACACCTGGCGAAAAACGACTTTGGCCAAGCCTGCATGCTCGGTTTAAAAGAAGCCTGTCGGGAACTTCCGTAACCGGCCAGAACCACGCTGCCCTCCAGCCGAATTTCCCATGCTTGAAATCGAGAGAAACCGGATCCGCTTCGTTTGACAAGCCAAGAGAGTGGCACCTATAATACTCATCTTTATATGATTTGAACGCTGAAATACTCTCCTTTCAGAATTAGTCCTATGGGCCTAAATCCGCTCCGCTCGATGGCCCAAAAGCCCACGCAAGTGGGCCTTCTGCGTAGTTGTGGTTTGCAAGTGGGAAGCTTAGAGTGTTCTCGATTAAGCCTGTGAGAAATCGCTATTCTTGTATTAACTCAACCTTTTATTTGGAGTGTAGGTCGTGATTAGCAAGTACCGCGTGCTCCCAGGTCCTGAACACTTTCTCCCCCCAGCCGCCGCCCGCATGGGCATCCAGTTACCGAACCCCGGCGAAGCGCATATTAACGGCGTCATTGCGCCGGAAGAAAAAGCATACGAAGAAGCCGCGCGGCAATTCTTAATGGCGAAGGTGCCGACGATTTTCCCCGGCCCACTGGTTTTATGGGCCTGGAACGAAAAGGCAGCCAAGAAAGCGACGGCCATTCGGCATCTGTACAATATATTAAAGGAATGCGTCCAACCAGGCCAAAAGGCGATGCTGATCCCTATGCCGGATTATCGGCCGAAATATCCGAAAATCAACCCTGAAGTCGAAATCAATCCCAATCACCCGAATCTGACTATCTGGCACAACAAGATCGACTGCTGCATGTTTGTCGGCGTTCATTGCCATCAGGCCAATTTGTCGCTTAAAATCATTCGCGGCGGCACATCTTGTTACACCATCGCTATGTGCGCGCAAGCTGGCCATGAAGACGCGATGCTGTCGTTCCGCGACGCGTCAGTTGAGAAAATCATGAGATTGGCCGATACAATCAAACGGTTGAAAGGGACGGTTCAACCACGGCTCGAAACAGCCAAGAGCAGCGCGTCCAGCTGATATACCGGAAGCGCAAGAGAAAAGGAGGCCGGATCCATGGCTACCCCCCCATCAGTCATTGGGACACAGAACAAAAAGGGACAAACATACACCGATCCTTGGAAGCTGCTGCACGAAGCCCCGAGAACCCCGTCGTTCTTTACAGGTTCCGAGGTCATCAAGGAAGCGGTTCGCCGATCTAGCTGCGATGTCATGATCGCCTACCCGATTACTCCGCAATCGGAAGCGGCCGCGCTGATCGGTGAATTATTCGCAGAAGGGTACATCGGCGACTACTTCCGCGGGGAAAGTGAGTTTGCCGTCATGTCACAATGCGCTGGCGCAGCGTTCGGCGGCGCTCGGGTATTCACCACGACGGCAGGTCCCGGCACGATGCGCGCGATGGAAAACTTTCCGATGTGGGCCGGTGCGCGGCTGCCGATTCAAATGATCGTCACTTGCCGCGGTATCAATTCGCCGTTGTCGATCCAGCCGGACACGCTTGAAATTTCCTATCTGCTAAATACCGGCATGCTCGTCTGGCATGCAGAAACCGCGCAAGACTTTTTTGATTGGATTCTCAAGGGTTATCTGGTGTCGGAAGAACCGGATGTACACCTGCCGCTCGCACTCTGCTGTGACGGGTTCTTTGTGACGCACACCAAGGACGTAGTAAATCTCACGCCGGCCGACATGTGCTTGCCGCCGTATGATCCCTATCGTTCTCCGGTACCCTGTATGGACATGGAGTGTCCGCCGGTCCGCATGATGCGCGACCCGTTCGTGATGAAGAGCAACTACATCAGCTACGCGACCCATGCAAGCTGGCAGCAGGAAATCTGGGCCGCGATCGAACGCTCGAGGAAGCACTCGATCCATTGGTTGAATGGCCTCATCGATACAGAGAACGTGGATGCGGAAATCTTGATCGTGACTTCCGGCACCGCGGTGTCACAGGGCCGTGAAGCGATCCGCCTTCTGGAAGAAGAAGGTGTACGTTGCGGCCTGGTCAAGGTGAAAACGCTCCGTCCCTGGCCGGAAGACGAAATCCGTGAAGCCACCAAGAACGCCAAGCACATCTTTGTGCCGGAGTTTAATGTGACCGGCTGGCTGGCAAAGGAAATCCGCGCGACCATTCCAAATCCGCATCGCGTCCATGCCGGCCCGCACGTGTGCGGTGGCATGACGATGCCACCTGAAATCATCGTGTCCGAAATCAAGACGGCCCTCGGGATGAAATCCTTCTCCCTGGCTGGTCGCGGAAGCTGATCTGTACTGACTTTGAACCGGGCCGCTCCCGTGAGCGACCCTGAGGAGGCCTTAATGAGCAAAGAACGCATTCAAATTTCCGAGGACCTGTACGACATCATGCCATCAGACTATCAGGATCTCGTGAAGAGCGCCACCTACGGCAAAGAAGATCGAGGCTGGAAAGATATCGGTTCCTCTAAGGAACTCATCGAGCAACACTCGCTCTGCGCCGGTTGCCCAGAATCGATGGCCTTCCGCTACATCTTGGCCTCACTTCCAAACCCGGAAGATACGGTCATGGTCGGGTCCACCGGCTGCACCAGCTTGGTGTTCCCGATGGTCGCCGTACACAACATCCACTCGCTGTTCGGCAACCAGAACGCCATCGCATCCGGTTTGAAGCGTGCCTTGAGCGTCCGTTTCCCTGGCCGCGTGAAGGACGTTGTCGTGCTTGCCGGCGACGGAGCCACCGTCGATATCGGCTTGGACATGACGTTGCAAGCCTGGTTCAGGCAGGAAAAATTCACGACCATTTGCTTTGATAACGAACTGTACGCCAATACCGGCGGTCAGGAAAGTGGATTGATGCAAAAGGGGTTCGTGGCCAAAATGGCCCCGGTCGGCAAACTGTTCGACAAGGTGCGCCTGCCTGAGATCGCCCGTGAATCCGGTTGCCACTATGTCGTCAATTGTACGGTCAGCAAACCTTCGTTGGTCGAAAAGGTCATCCGTAATGCCGTTCATGTGGCCCGCGAGATCGGTCCGACCTACTTACAACTCTACACACCCTGCATCCTGGAGATCGGCAAGAACAGCATGGAAGGGCTGCAAGAAATGCGCGATTCGGAGAAGCCGACCGAGCGGTTCGCGTATAAGGAATACGTCAGCGAGCCGGCCAAGCAATTACTTGCCGAATTGGCCGCGAAGGACAAAGAACGGAAAGCCGCTGCCAAACAGCTGGCGAGCCAGGCATCAGCATAGTCAGACCGGAGGCAGACTTATGATTAAGAGACGATTGAATATCCGGATGTCCGGTTTGGGTGGACAAGGCGCGGTTACTGCCGCACACGTCTTGGCCATGGCCGCCAACCGAGATGGCAAATTTTCAATCTCTAACCCGTTCTTCGGCGCAGAGAAACGCATGGCACCGGCAGAGAGTTACTGCCGCATCGGCATCGAGCGAATCTACGACCGAGGTGAGTTGGTATTTCCTGATGTCATTCAGGTCTTTCACCCACAAGTCATTACCATGGGCAAGAGCTACACCATGCCATTTTATTCGGGAGTGAAAGAAGGCGGCGTGGTTATCATCAATTCCGGCCAACCATTACTGTCCGATGACGACATCGAACGGCTGAAGAACTTGAACGTTGCGATATTTTACATCGCGGGTACCGAGTTGGCCATTGAAGTGGCCGGCACCGAGCTCTCGACGAATATGGCAATGATCGGTTCCGTGTCTGGTATTACCAAATGCGTCTCGATGGAATCTCTCGATGGCGCGCTCCAAGAACGGTTTGGCAAGAAGTTCGTCGCCTCAGGAGGCACCGCTTCCTTGGACGAAGCCATCAAGAAAAAATTTGCGAAGAAAGAAATGTTGTTGGCCAAGAACTTGGCTACGGTAAAGGCGGCCTACGAGATCGCCAGTGAATGGGCCGATAAGAACAAGGTTGAGTTGCGCATCGGAAATCCAGCCGTCGCGGCTTAAGAAGAAGGAACCTACTTGCATGTATAACGTAGCGCAGGTCATCGACGAAAAGTGCACCGCCAAAAAAGGCTGCCGGCTGTGCATCATGTATTGCCCGGAAGCAAACTGCCTGGACTTGAACAGCACCAAGATGGTAGCCGAAGTCATAATCGATCGCTGCAAGGGTTGTGAGCTCTGCGTGATCGTATGTGACGCCGCCAAACACTTTGCCATTACCATGCAAGCCGTCAGCGCCACCGGGCAACTGATGACCAAGAAGGGTGAATCGGCGGCGCTGGGGCAAGCCTACCAGGGATAAGCAATCGGGGCGAACACTCGCAAGACCCCATGGCGTTGGCGCTATGGGGTTTTTTCTTGGGTATGAGGGGAGCGATGGAAAACGAAGATAACACGATCGACGAATTACTCAGGGAGATTTCCGGCTTGATTACTCTCTATCCTAAAGCCATTGAACGGCAGGCGTCGATCATTCAATCGACGGGCAAGGATCCGGAACTGGTGGAGAAGCTCGTCAAAGCAGCCGATACCATGCGAGACAGCGGCAACCTGTACCTCACCTGGGCCAAACATTATGCCGCCATGGCCAAAGGCAACACGGATGCCTCCTCCGACGAGGACGAGACTGAAGATTTCGACGTGTAAAAAAGCGTTCCACTCCGTTGCTTCATTTGCTAGAATGTATTTCTGTTTTCATCAAGTCTTCATTCCCCGGTAGCTCAGTTGGTAGAGCAGCCGGCTGTTAACCGGCTGGTCGCAGGTTCGAGTCCTGCCCGGGGAGCCATTCTTGTCGGCTAGAAGAACTCTCGAGTGACTCTCAAACAAACAAGCCGGCAAGGATCCATATCGAACGTTATCGCGCCCCTGATCATCTTAGCACTTCTCTTCGCTGCGCTTGTCATGGCGCTTTCACGCCGCTACATTATTGATAGTAATTACAAAGTTGGCTGGATGATCCAGACATTCTTTCTATGCACCAATGCCTGTTTGCGTTATGATTCACCCTATGATCGAGACCGCATCGACCTTTCAGCCCTCCCTATGGCTCCGAAACGGCCATGTAATGACCCTCGTCCCCCGCTACTGGCCACGGACAATCTCGTTGGCAGAACTGCCGCACGAATCCCGCCTCTTTACGACCGCGCAGGAGACCCAGCTGCTCGGCGTCTGCCATTGGCAACATGATCGGAAGGCAGCGCCCACTGTAATCTTGGTGCATGGACTCGAAGGGTCCAGCGAATCCGTCTATATGCGCGGCATCGCCGTTAAGGCCTATCGCATCGGTTTCAACATCGTCCGCATGAACCAGCGTACTTGCGGCGGGACAGAGCATCTGACGCCCAGTCTCTATAACAGCGGCCTTAGCGGCGACTACCGAGCGATCGTGAAGGAATTGATCGAACGCGATGAACTGCACCACATTTGGTTGATCGGATATTCGATGGGTGGCAATCTGGTGCTCAAAGCCGCCGGTGAATTGGGTGCAACCGAGCCAGCCTTGACTGGGGTCGCCGCCGTCTGTCCGAATATCGACCCGATGGTCTGCGCACACGCATTGGAAGAACCGCGCAATTGGATTTATCACCGCCATTTCGTTACTGGGCTAAAATCACGTCTCCGCCGAAAAGCGACCCTGTTTCCAGGAAAGTGGGATCTTTCGATGCTCGACCACGTCGCGACAATCAGTGAATTCGATGATCGATATACGGCGCGGGACGGTGGCTATCAGAACGGCGCTGACTACTACGATCGAGCTGGCGCGCGGCATGTGCTGGACGCGATCTCGGTCCCCACACTCATCATCACGGCCCAGGATGACCCCTTCATCCCCTATGCCATGTTCACAACACCGACCATTCAGCAACACAAGACCATCCGCGTGATCGCCCCACCCTACGGAGGCCATTGCGGATTCTTTCATCGGAGCCGGAACGGCGAAGATGCGTATTGGGCTGAGAATCGGATGGTGGAATTTTTACGGAACAGGACATAAGGGAATCCAGCCGGGTGTTTAAAAGGCCGTCCGGTAAGGCCGCAACGAGCAAAAGACCAAAGCGGGCAGTCTTTTTCAACATCCTATCAGATGGGATCTGATTTCTTGCACGTAGGTCTTGAACGGATCCGACATCGAAAACGGCATTTTGCCGCGCACCTGAAAGATCGACCAGTTGATGACATAAGAAGGAAAGAGTCGTTCGTCCGCCTTGGGCTCGTTCGATTCTGACAGACAACCGGCAGCCAGCAGATGCTTCACCAATTCCCCTCGCCCAAAGGCGCGAGTGTTTTTTGGCGCATGATCAGCGGCTAGATCAATCGCCTTGTCCGTCGTCAGGCGTGGCACGCGGCCCTCCTCCACGAGTCCATCATAGAGGCTCTTGTCTCTATTCAGGTTGTGGTACTCCAGGTCGAGACTCTTCATCATCGGATCGTCCCATCTGATCTGCTCTGCCTCTCGATACGACTCCAATAGCCACAATTTCGACGCCCAATCGACGCGCCCGACAAGCGCGGCATATTCCCCACGGAGGTCTCGGAGTACCGCTTCCCACTGCGCGAGCACCCAGTCGGTCTCCTCGTCCTGTCCATGGCAATGCGCGTGGGCGGCGGCAAGAAACTGCTCCTGAATGTCGATGGCAGAGATGGTCTCGCCCGACTCCAGCCGCACCAACCACTGGCGCTTCTGATCTTGCGAGATCTCTTGTAAGGTCTCCACCGGCTCCTGAATATTGAGACCACACGGGGCATGTCCCTCCTCGATGAGTTGCAACACGATCCCCATCGTACCCAGTTTGAGAGCCGTTGCGTATTCAGCCATGTTGGAGTCGCCGAGCAACAGATGGATGCGGCGGTATTGATCCGGATCGGCCAGCGGCTCGTCTCTCGTATTCACGATTGCCCGATTCTGCTGCACCCACTCGAAGAAATCATTCATGATGTGGTCGGCACGCTGGGATATTTGAAACGGCACCTGCACGGCACTCGTCCCGTCTCTCAGCGCCGCTCGCGGCACGATCAAGCGATCAATCTGCACCCAAGCATCCTGAGGACTTGCCGAACCGATACGGCCCGATCCGGTAAAAATTTGCCGGGTCACGAGAAATGTGACCAGCGGCGCCAGCCCGCGCCGTGAAAACGGAAACCGCCGCGTCACCAGATAGTTTTCATGTGATCCAAACGTCGCATCGGTCTCGTGGTCGATGTTGTTCTTAATCAGCGAGATCTGGTCGGTCCAGCCCAAGTCGTCGATCGCCTGTTGCAGCATCCGATCCCCCGCACGATCCGTCGCCACCGCGTCCATTAAACTGTGGCATTCAGGCGACGCATATTCTACATGTCCCATGTCGAGGTAGATACGACCGGCATTAGTCAAGAATCCACCGTTGCCTGGCGGTTCATCATGGCCACGGTGATGAAGATCCAGCACGCCACGCCGTTGGACGTTGAATATATGATCGCGCAGCTTGTGTGCGAACCAGGTGGGCGAGCGCTCAGGACGGTCTTGATGGACGAGCAATCCGTATTCCGTTTCCAACCCGAAAATACGGTTCAGCATGGTGTTTATAAAATGAGAGGCGTGAGATCTTTCGGCAGCAGGCGGCCTATCTCATCGGAAGGCAAGGCCCGATACTTCGACGAATCGGAGCGGTTTCTATCCAACAGCACGCACTCGATGGTCTTCTCAGCCACTCTGTCACGCAAGTAAGCAGAGAGAGAGGTCGCCTCTGTATCTTCCGGCTGTCCCGACGAGCTTTCTCCGGACGGTTCCTCAACAGTTTTGTGCTGCAACCGATCGCCCAACGCCCAGGTTCGAAGTGCGAGATCGAATGCCTGTTCTAGCGAAAGCACGGCTGACACCTTTCCGCAGATAGAGGCAATCATCTCCTGTTCCACCGTCTTCGATGCGGCTAGTACCGTACAAGATGTTCCTTCCTCGAACGTGCCATCGTAGTTGACAACGAGGAACGAATCTTTCCCGGCCTTGTGACCTAACTCCGCCAACAGGAGCTTCACGATGAACGGGGCCTTGAAGACTTCTTCAAACGCCTGCTTGATCACCGGCGCGATGCCATACTTCACCATGCGACTGCCCGTGACGTCCGACGGTGACCGATTAAAGCCTTCCACATGCGCCATCTCCAGCAGGTTGACGCGCAGCTTTTCCAAATCGGCCGGATGGCCCATACCGCCGAGCGCCAATCGATCGTAAATCTCATAGAATTTCGACGTGCTCTTGCTGACACTCAGCAAGAGAATCCCGGTGTCATAGGCCAGCGCAACAACCGGACTGCCTTGTTTGAACTGATCGTCCAAATACTGGCGGCGATTGTCAATCGCCTCGACCCACTTATACGGCTCTTCATACATGACGCACGACCTTAGCTTCGAATAAGGATTTGAGTGTCGCCTCCGGCACAGCGCCGACTCCACCCGTCGTAATCAACTTGATGATTGGATAGAGATTGGCCTCGCGGTTCACGCCGCCAGTGGCGCTGTCGAATTCCGCCGCGCTTGTCAGCAGACGCAAGGCCTGCACTAATGCCGGTTCTTCCGGCAGAGCATTCAATGGCTGTTCCTCCCACGTGTTGAGGTAATGGAGAATGCCTCGGATGGTCGGCGACCCCGACCCTGAAACGGCGTACTCTACCCCTTCGAACTCTGCACCAAGGATGTCATAGAAGTAAATCTTGGCCGTCTCCTGTTCACAATCATAACCGGCGAAAATCGGAGCGACCGCGCCGGTGCCGGAGAGCGCAGCCGCGACGTTCTCCTTGAGCAGCTTCGACACGGCCCGCAGTTTGCCCTCGAAGCTCAGCTCTTGCAGTTGCGTCCGTCGGTAGTACTTGAACGAGTGCTCCAAGATCCGCACCATCTCGTACGCGGTCGCCGGCACACCGGCGATGGCCATGACGCTGTGACGGTCGATCTCCAGTACCTTGTCGGTCCGATCGTACATCACCATATTGCCGGCCGTCGCCCGACGGTCTCCGGCCACCAGTACACCGTCACGATACTTAAACGCTAGAATGGTCGTCGCCGTCGGAATTTCAACCCCGGCGATTGCAGCCACCGGTGTGCCTAATTGATATCCCTGCTCTTTGAGCAGTTGAAAAAAATCACCGTGCATTCCCATGGTCATCTCCGTGAATCATCAAGCGTTAATCGTCATTCGTCCCGGGAAATGCTCCTATTTCTCTGATGGACGTATGGCAATTGCCGCCTATTCCCCAGTCCTTTGCCGATACCGCTCCGCCTGTTTCGGATCGACCTTTTTCATCCGTTTCAGGAGGTTGCCTTTCTCAGGTGAATCGCCCTCCGGCCTCCGGGGCCCGCCGCCTTCTTCAGTAGAACCGGGATTCGGCATGGGATCAACCGGACCTTCGCGACGTTCTGGCATCGTGTTGTAGCTCATGATCGCGAATCCTTTCTTTCGTTCCATGCAGTCAACGCATCCATCGGAGAGGCAGCGGCTTCGAAAATTGCCAGGCACCGATTCACCTCGGCTGGCTCGAACAGGCCACTCATGTCGAGCGTGGGCGACAGTAACCCTCCGATAAACCGAACCCGTTCCCACTGCATCGATTTAATCTGATCGGAAAAGCGCCTGACGCAGAGCCCTCTGACTCCTCCCCGCGTATCGGCCGGTCCTGTAGCCAGAGCCCGTTGGATATCGGCCTCGGCTGTCATTCGCCATGCTTTCCCCTCAGCCTCAAGTCCGAGATAGAGTCCTCGTTCTGGATGCACGTTATGATATTCCAAATCCAAACTGGCCAGCCAGGGATCATCCCACCCGATCCGTTCTTCCTGCATGAACGTTTCCAGCAGCCACAGTTTCGTCACCCAGTCCAACTTGCCGATCAAACGGCGTCGATCCTGCCCCAGCAACGTCAGCGTGTCGCCCCATTCGCGCAACACCCAATCCGTCTCCTCGTCAAGACCAGTAAAGGTCTGCACCGCCGCCCGATAGTACTGCTCCTGAATATCCAGGCCGGAGATACTGGACCCGTTCTTTTGCCGAACGACCCCCTTCAGGTCACTGTCGCGAGAGAGCTGTTTCACCGCCGCCACCGGCTGGTCCAATTCGAGAGACGGGACTGCTTTCCGTTCGATCAACTCCAGCACCAACCGCGTCGTCCCAACTTTCAACGCCGTAGCATATTCACACATATTGGCATCGCCGATGATCAGATGCAGTCGGCGGAATTTCCTCGGATCAGCATGCGGCTCATCACGCGTATTAAGGATCGGCCGGTTGTGCATCGTATCGACACTCAACTCCGTTTCCATGAAGTCCGCCCGTTGCGACAGCTGAAAGTGCCCCGGCACAAATCCTGACTCCTGTGCCTCGATCCCGACCTTGCCTGCACCGGTGATCATCTGCCGGCTCACGAGAAACGGCAGCAGGCCTGCGACCAGACGGAAAAACGGGATCGAGCGCGGCACCAGATAATTGTCATGGCAGCCATAGCTGTGTCCGTGGAAATCCGTGTTGTTTTTGTAGAGCTGCACGTGCTCGCCGCCGAGAGTCTTATTCCTCCGGTCTGCCGCTCGTTGAACGATCCGTTCCCCCGCGCGATCTTGCGCCAGCAGGTCTTTCAACGTGCGGCACTCTGGCGTCGAGTATTCCGGATGGGTATGGTCATTGTAAAAACGCGCGCCGTTCGGCAGCACTAGATCGCTTTTCATATCATGAAAAGAAAATGGTCGGTGGGCGTCACGTTCGACAAATTCGTTCTCCTCCTTATCCTGTGCGAGACCGGAGACACGAAAGCCCCGCGCGTCTTCATGCGGATCTTCCCCCGCATAGTCCCAGCGCCGTTCAAACGACGCCGTCAGATGCGCGCGCACGAGCTCCATCGACTCAACGACAGGATCGACCTCTGCTAGGTCGTCCCGCGTGATGCCGTACTCAGTTTCAAGACCAAACAGACGCATAGCGCTTCAGATAATCTGATTGGCCAGCCGCTCTTTCGACTGCCGTCCACGGCGAAACGAGGAAATTTCGATGACTTGCTCCGGATGGTGGTCCAATAACTTCAGCCATTCTTCCGCCGCATCGTCAGGAGGCAGCATCTCGCCTTGACGGAATTCCTCCGTCACCGAGTCAAACAGATCCTTTGCCGAGAGCCCGGCCAGCTCGCCAGACTGAATCATTCGGTCAATCGCCTTTTCTTTTGCTCGCTGCACGATCGACGACAGGATCGCCCCGCTGATCAAATCCGCACGATAGAGCACATGGCTCTGCCCGTTGCGGAGCCGGATCGAGAGGAGTCGGTTCTCATCGGTCCGTTTGAAGATCGCCTCGATGGTCTCATTGACCAAAGAAGCGACAGCATGTCTCAGCTCCCCGCCTCGCTCCGACACAACCGACGAATGCAGCGGTAGCTCCTCCGTCAGATACAACCTCAAAATCTCAGTGGAAGCCTCCCGATCTGGCCTGGCAACCTTGATCTTCCGGTCGATGCGGCCCGGGCGCAGCACGGCGGGATCAATGAGATCAGGCCGGTTCGAGGCCAGAATGATAACGACGTCGCGCAGCGATTCGATGCCATCCATCTCGCTACAGAACATCGGCACCAGCGTGTTAGAAATATTGAACGAGCGCATGGCGCGGCGCGTGCTTAACACCGATTCCGCCTCGTCAATGAAGATGATCGGCAGGGCACCGTCTTTCCGGCGGGCCCGGGCTTGGGCGAAGAGATCGCGAACCATTCGCTCGGACTCACCTAACCACATATTGAGAATTTCCGGGCCTTTGATATGGAGAAAGGCTCCACTCGTCACTGGAGGCCGTCCGCCTGCCGCCTGTGCATCGGCCTGCGACGACTCGCGCAGCAGTTTGGAGAGGCTGCCGGCTGCTGCCTGTCCAATTAAAGTCTTGCCGCATCCAGGCGGGCCATAAAGTAAGAATCCCTTGGGCTGGGAGAACTGAAACCGCTGAAACGTATCGGCATGGAGCAAGGGATACTCGATGGCCTTTCTGATCGCGGCAATCGCTTCGCGCTGCCCACCGATCTGCTCCCACGTCACCGTCGGTACTTCATCGAGCACATGCTTGCCCGTCTTCCGATCCGTCAGCTTTTCGATCGCGATGCGAAAGGTGGGATCGATGCGAACCTCGTCGCCCGCCTTCAGTTCGACCCCGGCCAAGCCGGAGGACCGTTGCAAGATCAGCGGCTGCCGCCCCATTTCCTGTTCGAAACGCAGCCGCCCATCGGCCATCGCCTCGGCTAATTTCAAAATCGGCCCGTTCCGGTCATAACCCAGCGTGTTGATGACCGCATAGGCTTCGTTAACCAGAATCTGCGTGCCGATCTTCAGGTCGGCCACGGGCACGCGGGGATCGACATTGGTATAGTACTCGGCCCCGCCGACCAGAATCCGCGCAAGCCCTTCGCTGGGGATGTCCAGCAACGTGCCGATCCGATTCGCCGGTGCTGTTAATTTGGTCGCCACCTCGCTGAGTTTCTTGAACTCAGCCTCGCGCTGTTGATGGGCCGCTTGAGACAGCATCACGGCATGCCGGAGTTTATACAGAATCTTTTGGCGCAGGTCGGTATCAGGGAACAATCCCAGACACTGTTCGATCAATTCGAGTGGATCGGAGCCGGTCTGTGCCGCACCCGCGCCGGTCTCGTGGCCGCCTCTTGCGCCGGATTGCTCGCTGTAACTCTCAAAAGAGCGATGATCGCTCATGGAACACTCCTCATGTCTGGGCACACATCATCTAGTTGACCGCTTGCAGCGTGACATTTACCGTCTGCCGCTTGTTTTTTCGTATCACATCCACTTTCACACGTTCGCCAACTTTGTATTTCTCCATCTCATCCATCAGGTCGTCCATCGTCCCGACCGGCTTACCCTCCACCGCGACAAGGACATCTCCGAGCTCGATGTGACCCGTGGCCGTTTCACGCACGCCGTGCAACCCGGCCCGGTCAGCGCTGCCACCGCGCGCTACTTTTCCGATTATCACACCTTTGATCCCCCAACGTCTGGCCACGGCATCCGACACCAGCGAGACTCCCAATCCCGGACGAATCAACTTACCATACTTGATGAGTTCCGGCACAATGCGGTTCACCGTGTCCACCGGCACAGCGAACCCGATACCGGCATAGGCCCCGCTGGGGCTGATGATTTGTGTGTTTACTCCGATTAAACGACCCGCGCTATCCAGCAGTGGACCACCGGAGTTGCCCGGATTGATCGCCGCATCGGTCTGGATCACACCTTCGATTGTCCGCCGGGACATCGACTTGATCGTCCGGCCAAGCGCACTCACCACGCCAGTCGTGAGTGTATGGTCGAGCCCGAAGGGATTGCCGATGGCCAACACCTTTTGTCCAACCCGCAAGTCGTGCGAGACACCGACGGCCAGCGGCTCCAACGCAGAGTCGGAAGCTTGGATCTGCAAGACCGCCAGATCGTGATCCGGATCGGCGCCGACCAGCTTAGCTTCATGTTCACTGTGGTCTGCCAGGGTCACCTTGATCGAATTCGCTCCGTAGATAACGTGAAAATTGGTGACGAGATGCCCCTGCTTGCTCCAAATGAAGCCAGACCCAGACCCCTGCGGCACTTCCATGGTGTCGAGCGACCAGAAATCCCGCTGGATAGCCGTGTTCGCGATAAAGATAACGGATCGTGTCGCCCGTTCAAACACCGAGATCGTTGCTCGTTCATCAGGCCCCAATTCAGTGGGCGCCGGTGTGACGGGACGGGGCTTGCCCTCGAGCCCTTCATATGCGGCCCCCAAGGGCATGCCCCATTCGGAACCAGCCTGCGCAATAGAGAATACGAACCCTGCGCTAACCACAGCCCCGATGACAAACCCTCGCATTCGATCTCTCATTCCTACTCACCTATGATCTGCACAATCAACTCACGACTTCTAGCTTGCGTGTCGAAATCGACCAGGACGATCTGCTGCCATATTCCCAACAGCAGCGTACGATCCGCGAAGGGAATCGTGACCGACGGCCCCTGCAACTGACCGCGCAGATGGCTATGGCCATTGTCTTCACCAGGATTTCTCGTGTTGTGTTGCCAGCGGGGATCGGCAGGAACGGTTCGGTCCCAAAAATCCTTGGTATCGGCGCGGATACCGGGCTCGTCCTCGATAATCATGACCGATGCCGTCGTGTGCTTGATGAAAACGGTCACAAGACCCGCAACCAGCCCAGATTGGACCACGGCGGACAAGACCGGTTTTGTGAGATTTTCGATGTGCGTGTCGCCAGTCATCCCGATGTGCAACGGCACGGTCTTGACGGCCATCAGCCACCTCCCGGTACAAGGCTACGCAAGTAGCACCGCTCCGCGTTGGTCAAAGAGCAGCCCCGTGCCGCTTCCAAAATGGCATCGAAGGCCCCTTCACCAGCCAACCCACGCAAAGCGCACATCACGTTGCCGCTCAGAATACCATCTTGTGCAAGCTTATCGAGATAGGCAAAGGCATCGGTCAGCGCTTCCCGTCGCCGCACATAGTAATCGCGCCCGCGTTGCCGATTATTGTACGCCTCGAACTGTTCGCAGGCGACGAGAATCTCCGCCAACTGCTTGACCCAGGGTTTGGCTTTGGCCAGTTTCTCCGGATAGTAATAGTACAGCACCACGTCTTGCATCCAGGGAGTCCATCGCAACCCCAGCCGGCGAAGAGTGGGACGAACCACCACCAAGCGTCGCCGCAACCGGCGCGCGTGTCCGAGCCGCATCTCGACCTGCTCCTTCGCCCAGGGCGTCATCGGAATACCGGCTGCCTCCAGGTCCGCCCCATAACGGGACAAAAAGGCCTCCGTCTCCCGGCCATAGATCGTCGCGGGATGGACCGCACGCCATTCACGAGGTCTGGTGGGAATCCCATGGGCCTTGGCCCACGACCAGATCTTGCCAAATAGACGGCGATCGAGGCCCGCACGGCTTACGTCATGGAGCAAGCACGCAACTTGGTACTGATAGATTCGATCAGCGGGATGGCCCAACCGATGCGCCACGGCCACGCACATCTTGGCCGTCCGCACCGCATGAGCCCGGTCGTACCCGCGAATGACCATCCCCGGTTTCAGCGGATGCGAATAGTCGTACAGCCGCATTAATTCGGCCACGACTCGCCGCGGAACCACAAGCGTTACCGGCGACAGCAGGGTTAGCATAAGTGAAATCGCGTTGAAATTCCCAGTGGCGCCCACGTGCCAGCCAGAATATCGTCGGGTGAAAGAAAGTGTCAAGGCAACGAAAGCCGAGTGCACTCGCTGAATCCATTGATCTTTGCTATACTGCAGGTGATCGTAACGGTCCATACGATACAAGGTCCAGGGCACCTGAATGCCCGCACGATCTGCCATCTTCGTTGCACTGGTCAGCTGCGTGTTTTTGATTGAACCGATCGGTGCCTCCGCCAGCTCGTTCGACCAGCTGACGGATGCCACCAGGCGTGTGAGTCCGACCGTTACGATGAAAGGCTGCGATACTTTTACCAGCGATTATTGGTACGACGTCAGCGTGAGAAATCTGCTCCCGATCTAATCATCGCTGACTCACTGACCATTGTGCTCGATAAAATTACCACCTTGGCTGGCCAAGACCGGAAAGAATTGATGGGCGAGTTGTTCTTCGATCGATTTGATGTCTTGGATGCAGAGGGCTTGACCAGCGAGAGGAAGCCGTACTTCCGTATCCTTGCGAGAACGGCCTCAGGTTTTGCGCCACAAACCGACAGTCCTCCGGTGTCCATCCGCCTCAGAAACAAGGATTACGTGGCGGTCTTCACACCATCCTTTCGAGTGCTGAGGAAAAACGCCCGCCATCGGAACCGAAACGCGCGGAATCACCGGCACCACTCGCTCAGGCTCAGGCACCCGCGCAGCCCGGCCCTACCCCAATGGACAAGCCCATTCAACTGTTGATCAAGAAAGGCGTCGTGATAAAAGAAGAGTGGCGCAAAGCCAGCTGGCCATGACTGATCCGTCCTGCAAAGCGTGCCAGCATATCTGGCCCAGAGCCGAGCATGTCATCGCGGATCTTGGGCTCTCGAAAGCCTATCTCCATGACGATCAATTTTTCACCGGTTGGACCGTCGTTGTCTTGCAACGCCACGCGACGGAATTGTTCCATTTGGCGCCGACGGAGCGGATCCAGCTCATGGAGGAAGTGAGCAGAGTCGCCAAGGCACTTGCGCAGGCCTATGGGGCCAGGAAGATCAACTACGAGCTGCTCGGCAATCAACTTCCCCACATTCATTGGCACATCATTCCTCGCCTGGTGAATGACCCAGCCCCACTGGAGCCGGTGTGGCGGGTTCCGCACGAGCCGGTGCTCCACAACGGACCTGAACTGCACAGTGATATCCAGCGCATCCGGCAGGCTCTTGAATCCGCAAGGTGAATGCACACCCCGCTATCGTCCACAATCCCGGCCGGCCCCACCAACCGCATGTTAGCTGTTAAAATACAGACCGTCTTTCAGATTGGATCGAAGAAGCGCGGATCTCCCCTGTATCATCAATCGGTGCTCGCAACCTTCTCTTTGTTTTGCCTTGGGCTGTTACCTGCATACCTTTCGTCTGCGTAGATAACCGAGGATATTCCGCCTTCCGCTGCCAAATCAACACCGTCTACTCCTGAGACGATTTTGCAAAATAAGCACAAGTAATCGTGATATTACAGTAACTTATGACGGTACAAAATTACTTAGCAACAACTTAGTACCTTTTTTAGACCTTTTTGCTTCGTTTTTCTTCTCAAATACCTCCAATACTCCGCCATTCGTTTTCCTTTTCGTTCTAAAATCGTTCTCAAAATAACCGTGAATAACTCTCTTATACTAAAGTTTTAGAACCTAAAGACAATTGATTTCATTGATGTTTATGCTCACGATTTGTAATTTACAAAGAGGGTTATTAGAGGTTCAAAAATACATGGATTACTACGGCCATCTTCTTTCGGTCATCACGCCATTTACGACCGCCGACGAAGCCCTGGCCGACTGCCGATGCCGATTCAAGAATCTGCTGGAGTGGCATTTCGCATCGGTCGAGAGACTGGTGCGGGGCTACTTCAAGATCCACTGGCTCACCGTGCATTAAGTGGCGTGGCCCGTCACAGACAGCACCTGCTCGGCTTGGGCAATCGCATCCCGGAGGGCGTTCAGATCTTTTCCTGCCACCTTTGTGTTCGGCAATCCCTTCACAGCCTGAGACGCCGCCTTAGTCAATGCGTACAATGCCGTCTTCATTTCGCCCATTTCAGCGGATTCTTCCATCGATACAGACACGGCCTGCGTGTGACGCCTGCGCGGCCCCACATATGGTTGCGTCGCGATGGGATTGTCTTTTTCGAGCTCAGGCCTTCTGGACACCATAATGTTCCCTCCAGGTGAAGATATACCGTACCATAGTGCGCAAACCGTTTGCATGAGCATCTGCCTGTGCTCCCACATGCCTCTTGCACAATTCTGCTTGCGAACCATTGCCTTGACAGACACGCGTCTAAAGGTGCACCATACATGGTCCAAATCCGTGTTCAATTTTAATGAATTAAGGAGACCAGGATCATGGCACTGCTGATTACCGACGAATGCATCAACTGTGGCGCCTGCCTGCCGGAGTGTCCGAACGAAGCCATCTTCGAAACGCGCAGCGGCGCGGAAGAGAAAGGGCTCCATGTGGGGGACGGTCAGGGTGTGGGGGATACTGTGTACGTGATCGCGCATGACCGGTGCACTGAGTGTGTTGGTCACTTCGACGAACCGCAATGTGCAGCTGTCTGTCCGGTCGATAATTGCTGTATTTCTGATCCGGCGTATCCAGAAGGGACCGATGTCCTGCTGGAGCGGGCGAAGACCCTCAACCCCGACAAGGTGATTGATCCGGCAAAAGTGTGGAGCGGCGTGCGGAACTGATTGATTCCTCGTCTCGGCATCCGCACCTTTGCGGATGCCGGGCTCGCCTCGGCAGAGGCGTATTGACGGCATACTGTCCGAGACAATGAATCATGGCTGAGAAAGCGCCAAGGTTCCTGTCCAATGCCACGGTCATCAAAGTTTTAGCGAAAGCCTTTGCCTTCCAAGCCATCGAAATTGAGCTCTTGCGTTCCCAGGCCGGAATCTCCGATGCGAATTGGAACACCCTGAAGACGGCAGCCTTCAAGAAAACCTACGCCAAGCAACGGGCGTTTTACGAAGATCGCCTGACGGGCGCCTTTGCGTTGGAGCACATTTCTCAGTCCGAACGCGAAACCAGACTCCTTGAACTCTGGCTCAAACAGAGCAAGGAGTTCCCCAAAGATGAATCCTAAGCCTTTGCCCAAAACCTATCGCCCAAGACCTGGGGGTTTAACTAAATTCTAGCTCCCATCCTTAGGGCAACGAAAAGGTTATACTAGTGCATCTCGGTTAATCATGACAGAGTCTAAAATACTCTATAAGATACTTATTTTATTATTATATTTTTCCATATAACGGAATTATAACGCGATTTCCCGACTTTTCTGTCTCGCCCATCCTCTCCAATACCACGTCATTCTGTAAGCTTCCCCCAATCTGAGACAGGTCAAAAGGAGAACATTCTGGCAGAAGAGTCACTCTAGCCAGGAGGTTTCCCTGCGCCAGTCGAAGTCCACGGAGACCCAAATCGTCAGCATCTTAAAGGAGGCCGATGCCGGCCGCCCGGTCAATGAGATCTAGCGGCAGTACGGCATCAGTTCCGCCACATACTATACGTGGAAAGCCACGTACGGCGGGCTGGAGGCCTCCGACGTGAAGCGGCTGAAGGAATTGGAATACGGGAACGGTCGCCTGAAGCGGATGTATGCGGAGCTGTCGTTAGAGAATGCCGCGCTGAAGGATGTCCTCGCAAAAAAAACTCTACGACCTGCTGAGCGGCGGGAGGTCGTGACACACTTGGTCACGGTGAACGGCCTCCCAGTTCAGCGGGCCTGTGCCGCGGTGGGCCTCGGACGGGCGACGTCCGATCGGCCCCTGGTGGATTGGGCGCGGCGCGATGCGCCGGTGATCGCGGCCCTCACCACGCTCGTGGCAGCCAAGAGTCGATGGGGCGTCTGGAAATGTTATGACCGACTGCGGCTCGATGGGCAACCGTGGAATCATAACCGGCTCTGGCGGATCTACTGTGTCCTGCAGCTGAATCTCCCCCGCCGGACCAAGAAGCGTCTCCCGATTCGGTTCCGTCAACCGCTGAGCGTGGTGCCGAAGCCCAATGTGGTGTGGGCGGTGGACTTCATGAGCGATACGCTGGACGGCGGGCGGCAATTCCGCACCCTTAATATCCTGGATGAAGGCGTGCGGGAGGGGGTGGCCATCGAAGTGGATACCTTGCTCCCAGCTGAGCGCGTGATCCGTGTGTTGGAGCACGTGGTGAGCTGGCGTGGGCAGCCGCAGGCGATTCGGCTCGACAATGGCCCCGAATTCCTCGCGGAGTCATTCGTCAGTTGGTGTGCGGATCACGGCATTGAGTTGCGGTACATCCAGCCCGGCAAGCCGGATCAGAATGCCTTCATCGAGCGGTTTAATCGAACGTATCGGACGGAAGTCCTCGATGCCTATGTGTTCGAGGCGTTAGCCCAGGTGAGTGAGATCAGTGCGGCCTGGTTGCAGAGTTACAATGAAGAGCGGCTCCATGAGGCGCTCGCGGGGCTCCCGCCGGCCACCTATCGGGCTCAATTGGAGACCAGAAGTTCTCCTTTAGAAATGTCTCGTTGACGGGGGAGCTTACAATACGTCGTTGCCCATGGCTACTGTCCGAGACGTCTTGCCGTGCTATCAGCAATCGATGAAAGTCGATGACTATCATGCGCATTGTTGGTTCAAGATCTGGCTCACACGTGATTTCGCCGTGACACGATTTGAGGTGGAGGTGGACAACTCGGACAATTCGTTCGTGTTTCCCTGTCGATGTGCCGCCTCACAAGCCTATGGCATTCACTATGAGCACCCCGGGACGATCTATGCCCAGATGGACTCGGCCTTGTGGCGTGCCGGTACCCGTTGGTACCAGCGGCTCGAAGATCTATCGGAGATTAGACCCGTGAATGTGGAATTGCAGAGTAAAAGATAAAGAGCCACTGATCGGCTGGCATGCACAAAGCAAGACGCGATCCCAATGCTTAGTCGCTTACGCTCGGAAAACTGTCCGTCAATTGACCTCGGATAAATACTTGAGGGCGGTCTGGATGTGTTCGATTCCCACATCGATGTAACCGGCTTTCCCATGGGTGATGGCTTCTTTCAGATGATGAATCCCTTCGCTCACCTCTAAGCTTTTGCCGCCCATCTTCGCAAAATCCAACGCCGTTTCCGCATGTTTCACAAGTTCGTCAACATGCCCAGCTTTACCATGGGTCACCGCCTGCTTCGCGTGATCGATGGCTTCGCTCACGTTCCCCGTTGCGGTTGGATAGGCATGCACCATGGGCATACTCACGAACACTCCTAACACAACCACCATGAGGGCAGCACGGTAGTATCGACTGAACATTGTTTCTTCCTGCCGTGGTTCGAGTTCGCGCCTAACAAGATTATATTGAACTCGCACCTTACACAGCGTTTTCGTAACCTGTCAAGAATGTTAGCCCCACCATCTACAGAACTTGTTCTTTCCCTTCTTCTGGAATGACACCCGTCCTGATTTCACTACGCCCATCGAGTGAGCACCGCCTAATGATGGTCCTTCCAGGCTTGCTCGATACTTTCTTCTTGGGGTGGCCTGGCTTGGTTCTCTATTGCGCACATGGAGGGAGCACCTCCCATAAGCTGAGAATACGATGAAGTCTGCTGTGCGCCTTCCGTGAGCACGGAGGACCAACCAGGTTACCCCCTCTTCTCTTTGCGGGGCCACCCCCGCACAGCATGCTGGGCGCTCCTCCCCCCATAACGCCGGCTCGTTAGCAGTCTCTCTAACCCCTTAACTTTTATCATAATTGTTTCACTTGCACGCTGCATTTCGGTCGGCATTCCAATTGCCTAAACCATCCTCCACTGGCGCGTCAAAAGGCAAACGAAAAGAGGTGGTCATTACGAAATGACTGAGTGCTGAAAAATGAGTGCTGAAGACGGAGGACAAAGAGCTGAGTTTCACGTTTTCCCTTTTACTTTCTAACAGGGTGCAGGTATATGTAGCAGAAGGCTCACGGGGCGGATCAACTGCTTGAACTATCGGGGGGGATGTCGTAGGAGCAGGTTCGGGCAATCAAAGGCTTTGTGAGCTTACCATTTCAACCACAGGGGAGGCGTGATGAAAGCCACAATGTATGTAAAAAATCGGTTGCGAGTTTCTCTGGCCATGGGGGCCATCGTATTGACGGTGATGAGTTTCGATGGGCGATCCGTAGTCCAGGCCACTGATCAGGGTCAGATGCACGTCGATATTACCATCACAGACCTGGGGTATAGCGTAAAAGGCCACACGATGCCCGATCAATTGACATCAATAACCGTCCGTAACAACGGGACGATTCCTCATGGGATCACCTCTCCGGTGTTTACGACCGCAGTTCTCAAGAAGGAGGGCGATGGTGTGGAGATGAAAGACTCGCAGGGCAAGGGATACAGGGCCTATCATCTTCAGCCTGGGAAGACCATGACTTTGCACTTCTCTCAGGCATCTACTCCGGATAGGACAACGACGCAGGTTCCCTTCTGGTGTGATCTTCACACCCACATGAAAGGGGAGTTCTTGGTCGTGGAGACGAGGGGCGAGTTCGGCGGCGGCTGAGCAACCCTCAGCTCGTAGGGTGGAAGCTTTATCCACAGGTAATTCGGTGAAATGCTCCTACACGCAATAGACAAATTACCCGGTCACTTGTTACGCCGAAGGTTGACTGCGATCGCTAAGACAATTGTGATGACGTCGTCGATCATCTCCTTCTGTACAACATTAGAATTGAGGAACTTGCCATGAGGGGATGACAGCTTCCCTGGCGGAAATAAAACGTATTCCAATTCAGGTTCAAGAACGTCTATAGTTAACGCTTTGCTCTGCCAGGATTATCCTGGTGCTAAAAAACTAGGGAGGTAGCTTATGCGGAGTCGGATGGTATTTCAGGTCGGAGTGTGCGTGGCAGTGATGACTGGAGCTATCACTGTTGCAACAGCGGCAGACATGCCGACCAGCGAGAAAGATATGGTGCTCATCCCCAAGGGCGAGTTCACCATGGGCAGCAGCGAACATTCGGATGAGGCCAGGCACCAGGTGGTGCTTGATGCCTATTTCATCGATAAGTTCGAAGCTTCGAATGTACGATACAAAGAGTTCATGAAGGCTGTCGGTTACCCGGCACCAGCCTATTGGGATGACCCGCGACTTAATAAGCCAAGTCATCCGGTTGTGGGTGTGAGCTGGACTGATGCGAGTGCATTCTGCAAATGGGAGACCAAGCGTCTTCCGACTGAAGCAGAGTGGGAGAGGGCGGCAAAAGGACCAGGCGGAGACAATCATTATCCATGGGGACACACACTTGACAAGAACAAGGTCAATTATGGTCAGAACGTTGGCCGCACAACGCCCGTGGATTCCTATCCTGAGGGAGTCAGTGGGTTTGGGGTCTACAACATGGCGGGCAACGTCTTCGAGTGGGTGCAGGATTGGTATGACATGACCTACTATAAAAACAGCCCGGCCATGAACCCACCGGGCGCCGAGAAGGGCTATAACTTTGCCAACCAAGGACCGGTGCGGGTGCTGCGCGGCGGTTCATGGCTTGCGCCAGAAACCTCATTACACACAAGCCACCGATTCTGGAATCAGCCTGACAACAACTCCTACGGTGTCGGTCTCGGATTCCGTTGCGCAAAGTCAGCCCAGATGGTGTCTGACGAAGCCGTGCAGACAGGTCGCGACGCATTCATTCAGGCGTTAGTCGCGATGGGTACTGAAAAGCACGCTGAGGCAATGGCCGCCATTGAGAAGGCATTGGCCTCGGATCCGGGGAACCAAGAGTATCTTGCAACCCGTGAACTGATCAGAAAGAGCATGAAGAAGAAGTAAGAGCAGAACTAACGGAAGGGGGGCCTTCGCTCCCTTCCCGTTAACCCGGTTATGCGGAGAGATCTCTCGTGACAACGTCTGAAGCTAAACCGGGAAATTCATCAACAGAGATCCCAGCGGCCGTCCCAGGAACATCCCTCATCCTACTGACTGGTGCGAGTGGCTACATCGGCGGACGACTTCTGCCGTCGCTGGAGAATCAGGGGTACCGTCTGCGCTGCGTAGCCAGACATCCGGAAATTCTCAGGCCGAAAGTCGGCCCCTTAACGGAAGTTGTCGCAGGTGATGTACTTGACCGACAGAGTCTCGAACACGCCATGCGCGGAGTGGATGTCGCCTACTACATGGTTCACTCCATGAGTTCGACCGGGTCTTTCGAAGAGAAAGATCGACAGGGCGCCAGAAACTTTGGTGAAGCAGCAAAGGCGGTAGGTGTGAAGGGCCTCGTCTATGTAGGAGGCTTGGGCAGTGATGACGAAGAACTCTCAGCACATCTACGCAGTCGGCACGAAGTTGGAGACATCTTGAGGCAGTCGGGCATTCCCGTGTGTGAGTTTCGCGCATCCGCTGTCATTGGTTCCGGTAGTGCCTCATTTGAGCTGGTTCGTGCTTTGGTGGAACGTCTGCCGATTATGCTCACTCCGAAATGGGTCAAGGGGAAGGCGCAACCAATTGGAATCGACGACTTGCTGGACTATCTGATTGAGACGCTTCAGATTCCCCTCTCCAAATTCCGCATCTACGAAGTCGGCGGTGCCGACCAAGTCTCTTACGCGGACATGATGCGTGCGTACGGGCGTCAGCGGGGGCTCACGCCTCTCATCATCCCGGTGCCAGTCCTGACCCCCTGGCTGTCTGCTCTATGGCTAGGATTGATCACGCCGCTCTACGCTCGTATCGGGCGGTCCATTATTGAGAGCATTGTCCATGTCACGGTAGTACGGGAGAGCAGCGCGCTCGCCACTTTCTCTGTTCATCCAATAGGAATCGATGAGGCAATTCGCCGAGCCCTTGCCCGTGAGGAGACGCATTTCTCAGAGACGCGCTGGTCCGACTCGCTCTCCTCATCCGGAACGCAGCGTTCCTGGGGAGGCGTCCGGTTCGGCACGCGCATTGTCGATTCCCGGACGTTAATGGTCGACGCTCCACCTGCAGTTGTCTTCAGATGTATTGAGAGGCTCGGAGGTGACCATGGTTGGTACGCCTGCGACTGGCTGTGGCACCTGCGTGGCTTCATTGATCTGCTTCAAGGGGGGGTCGGAATGAGACGCGGACGGCCTTCATCCAAGACCCTCCGCATCGGCGACACGGTGGACTCATTTCGGGTCGAATCAATTGAGCCGAACCGCCGCCTGCGGCTCAAGTCTGAGATGAATTTACCCGGGCGGGCGTGGCTGGAGTTTGAAGTGACGGAGGTTAGTTCTTCAACACAGATCAGGCAGACCGCGATCTTTGATCCGGTGGGACTGAAAGGGCAACTGTACTGGTATTCCCTCTACGTGCCGCACGAATTTGTCTTCGATGGGATGTTGCGGGGCATCGCGCAAGCAGCATTACGAGAAATGAAGGATCTTGATATGCCGAAAATGCCAAATGGGCAGACGGCAATGCCGCATCGCGGCTGAACCTGACGCAACAAGAGAGGCGAGACTGCTTCTCATGGATACACCAACTTTTGATGGGGGTTTGCAATGCATACAACACAAATCATTGTGATCGCGGTGTTGGCGACCGCAGTCACAATAGTGAGCCAGACAGTCCGCGCGGAGGAATCCGTGATTCCAAGAGATATGGTGTACATCGGCCAAGGACCTTCGATCATGGGACTCGACAAGGAAGAGTCTAAAAAATTTGTTAACAGCCCTGCGACGTATAAGAAACGCACCAGAACGCCCGTCTCCACCTTGAACGACGAAAGCCCGGCCCATACGGTATTTCTCGATTCCTATTTGATTGATAAGTATGAGGTCTCCAACAAGGACTATGGAGACTTCATGAAGACGTCAAGACACGGGGCTCCCGCGTATTGGGATGATCCCCGTCTCAATGGACCGAACCAGCCGGTTGTCGGCGTTAGCTGGTACGACGCGCGCGCCTATTGCGAGTTTAGCGGCAAGAGATTGCCGACCGAAGCGGAGTGGGAAAAGGCCGCCCGAGGGCCGGATGGCAATCTCTATCCCTGGGGCGACGACTTTGATCCGGCGAAAGCCAACTATGGAAAAATTCACGATGCCACGAAGCCGGTCGATTCATATCCCGAGGGAGTCAGTTATTACGGCATCCACAACATGGCCGGTAATACATTTGAATGGGTCTTCGACTGGTATGACCCCCGCTACTATAGCAAGCTGGAGCCGATGGTCAATCCCACTGGACCGGAAAAGCCCGTCTGGATCGGTGGCACCGGGACCTATGTGGACCTGCTGGCGCTTGGAGAAAAACGAGTGATTCGAGGCGGATCCTGGGTCGCGCCGGAAGGTTCGGTTCGCTCGACGCACCGGTTCTGGAATAATCCACTCAATAACAGCTACGGCGTGGGTCTGGGATTCCGCTGCGCGAAAACTGCCCCACCAGAAATCGATCAGCATATCAAGGCAGCCGCCATCTTGACTTACGTCGAAATGGGGCGAGAACACTTCGCAGAGGCCCAGCAGGCCCTTGCTCAAGGATTGGCCCTTGACCCCAAGAATACGGAGCTGCTGGAGCTTCGGCAATTGATTGAGCAATCGATGAAGCGACCGTGAAGGAAGATTTCACGGGTTCCTGATTATGGTTTGATCGTGACGGAGGTGCACAGATGATACACAACAAGATGCTTTATCGAGGGATTCTCCTCATCGCCCTGCTCGGGGCCTCGCCCCTCCAGGCTGGTCCCATTGATGTGCCAGCACACGAGCATGAGAGCAAAGTCGGGCTGGTCCATGAGGTCAATCATGAAGTGGACCGTGCATGGGAGATCTACCATCGAGCGGCCCTGGGTGGAACAGTGGCCTCGCCTGCCCTTCAGGCCGATATCGAGCAGCAGCTGCACGAAGCCAGAACCCTCGTGACCCAGGCCCAAGAGGCAGCGGATCGAGGTGACGATCGGCAGGTAGAGGAACTATGCAAGCAAGTCAGACTTCATGCCGCCCGAGCCATTGAGAGTAGCCAGGAGCGGAAGAAATGATCACTAATCTATGGAGTGGATCAACTCAGTTCAACAGATTGACGATGGCGGCTTGCGTGGTCATTGCACTCCTGCAATCGCTCACCGTGGAAGCGTTACCAGTCACCAAAGAGCAGGATCCGGTGCCGATGGTCACAATTCCGGCCGGAGAATTTCTGATGGGCAATCTAGAAGGAAACGGACGGGGTGATGAGCGACCGCAGCGAGCTGTCTACCTCGATGCGTTTTTGATCGACCAAGTCGAGGTGACGAATGAACGATATATGGCCTTTGTGAAATCCGTTGGCCATCGCACACCACCTAATCCGTATGGCACCGGGCCTCTCCAATCCATAAAAGGCATTGAGCAACTCCCGGTGGTCCAGACGACCTGGTACGACGCCAAGGCCTATTGTAGTTGGGCGAAGAAACGGCTGCCGACGGAAGCAGAATGGGAAAAGGCTGCACGCGGGACTGACGGCCGTCTCTTTCCCTGGGGCAATGAACCGCCAACCATGGAGCGCGCGAATTTTGATCGAGAATGGGAGGACGAGAAGACTTTGTACCCGGTGGGATCCTTGCCCGGAGGCGACTCACCCTATGGAGTAAAGGATATGGCCGGCAATGTTAGGGAGTGGGTCTCTGATTGGTACGAGGTGGACTACTATCAGCATGCGCCTAATCGGAATCCACAGGGTCCCGACAAAAAGGGAGTCGTGCGGTCTATTCGTGGTGGATCCTGGCATAGTCCAGCATCTGATATCACTGCATCGGCGCGCGGCCGCGGCGGGTTTGCCTTGCAGACTCACGGCACAGGATTTCGCTGTGTGCGCAGTCTGGAAAATATGCCTCCCGAATGAGCAGAAGATTGTGATGGTGACACGAGGGACAAGAATCACCAGCCGATATTGTCGGAGGCTCACTACGTGTTTTGTTAAGCGGCACCATAACTCCGTATGGTGTCGCTGGCTGGAGTAGCCAGGTCTCTTAGTGAGAAGAGAGCTGTCTCCTCGGTGAAATTGAAGTCGTAGCACGCACACGTACGTTCTTGAGGCTTGAAAGGAAGACACCATGGAAATGAACGTTGTCTTGCTGGTTGCGATGGGAATCCTGACGAGTGTGTTGGTGGCGGGACTGTTTCAGGTCGTTATCGTTGTGGTCAAAAATCGAGGAATCAAGCAGTAAACACGGATTCCTCTGATTGGTCATATGTTATGCCGCTTTACGGGAAGGCGGGTCCCATGAATATCGTTGTCACCGGAGGAACAGGATTTATTGGCAGGGTGCTGTGTGCGACGCTGCTCCAGTCAAGTCATTCCGTCAGCGTCTTCACGAGAAATCCGGAGCAGCATCGTCACCAATCTGGAGTAGGTATCAAACAGGTCCTCTGGAATGGCGAAAGCACCGGAGATTGGGAGCGAGTTCTCGAGGGTGCAGATGTCGTGATCAACCTCGCGGGTGCGCCGATTGCCGATGCCCGTTGGACGCCTGCTCAGAAACAACTTCTCATCGATAGTCGAGTCCATACGACGCGCATCATCGTGGACGCAATGTCTCGTCAGTCTTCAAAGCCACGGGTACTCATCAGCGCGTCCGGGATCGGCTATTACGGCGCCAGCGATGATCGTGTGCTGGAAGAGGGGTCAGCGCGTGGTCAGGGCTTCTTGGCCGAGCTCTGCCTCGCATGGGAAGCGGAGGCTTTTCGAGCTGCGGAGTTTGGGGCGCGTGTCGTCACGCTACGCACTGGAATGGTGCTCGAACATGATGGCGGGGCCTTGCCCAAGATGCTGCTACCCTTTCGATTGTTTGCAGGCGGTCCGATCTTGCCGGGCACTCAATGGGTCTCGTGGATCCATCGGCGTGATCATCTCGGTCTGATTCAATGGGCACTCGCAAACAATCATGTCTCTGGTCCCCTCAATGCTGTGGCTCCAGAGCCGGTGACGATGAAGACGTTCTGTGAAGTCCTTGGGCGGGTGCTCCACCGACCGTCGTGGCTTCCCGTTCCAGGTATTGCGTTGAACATTCTGCTTGGTGAGTTGGGGACATTGATGACGACCGGACAACGGGTGGTTCCGTCAAAAGCCGTCACGGGAGGTTATACGTTTCAGTATCCGACCCTGGAACCAGCTCTCCGAGCCATCCTGACCAGAGCAACACCCGCCCTGAGGGGGGTATGACCCGCGGGGATATGACGACACATCAACAGTGCCGTAATCATATGTAGTGACCGGGCTGATCGCGGGATTTCTTTTAGTGGCGGCAGTATGTGTCATTGGGTTGCTTGTCTCTAGGTAATCACCAGGAGGTGTTCTTATGAGAATCTCGGGCGGTCGGATCGCGGCAGGATTGATCATGGGCCTTCTCATCACCGGTTCAGTCATGGCTGGCCAACATATGGGCCAGGCTCCCTATGGGCATGGGGACGACACCAGGCTTCCTAATGGGGTCATTGGCATTTCGCTTCAGGTTGGAGCTGAGCGGATCGGTGATCCAGCTATCTTGTATGTCGGCATGGTCCATCCTGGGGGACCGGCCCACAAGGCAGGAATTCGACATGGGGATGAAGTCGTGAGTGTGGATGGAACCACCGTGACGGGAAAGAGCTACGAGCAGGTCGTCAAGATGATACGAGGGGAAGCGGGAACCCTTGTGAAAGTTGGTGTGAAGGACGAGAAAGGCCTTCATGAGCTTTCTGTCGAGCGCGTGGCAAGCGACAAGCTCCCAAGAGGGCCGGCGGAATCGCATGGTAACCCAGCGCCGTAGCACTTCGTGGAAGAGAGGAGCCTATGCGAGGAATTGTCTGGTTCAGGCGCGATCTTCGATTGCACGACCAGCCAGCTCTTATTGCGGCCTGTGAAGCATGTAGCGAGGTGATTCCACTCTTTGTATTCGACGAGCCCTTGTTGCAGTCCCGTGTGTTCGGCTCCGCCTGTGTGAATTTTATGCTTGGATGTCTCCATGATCTGGCGTCGTCATTAGCTGACCGAGGTCTTACGCTTCAGTGGCGACGTGGCGAACCGGTCGAGGAAGTCGTACGCGCCACCCGCGAATGGAAGGCGGACGCAGTCTACTGGAATCGCGACTATGAGCCGAGGGCGATTGAACGGGACCACACAGTTACCCAACGGCTGGCGAAGGCCGGCGTGGTCGTTCGCACGTTCAAAGATCATGTAGTGTTTGAATCAGATGAGGTGCGTGGTGCCACCGGCGAACCCTTCCAGCGCTACAGCGCGTATCGCGCACGATGGTGGACGCAATGGCATGCAATAGCCCCAACAGTTCAGCCAATCCCAACCACCCTTACGAACAAAATATCGGCTCCACTGCCTCTCTCTCGTTCTCAACCCACAGTCACTGAGCTGGGATACGATCCAGTCGCGTCGTGGATTGAGCCGGGCGAGGAGAACGCCCTGAAGAGGTTGCGCTGGTTCACTGAAGGGCCGATTCATTCGTACGCGCAAGGCAGAAATCTTCCGGCCGTCGATGGGAGCGCAAAGCTTTCACCTCATTTCCGTTTCGGAACCCTGTCGCCTCGCATGGCCATTCACGCAGCGTTGAAGGTACTGGCCAAAGGCGGGCGAGTGTCCCGGCCTGATGTCCTGACCTGGGTCGATGAATTAATCTGGCGTGAATTCTTTCAGCAAGTCTTGGCTTCGTTTCCACACGTTGCAGAGGGAGCATTCCGCAAGGTGGTCGTCCCGCCGTCCCGTGACCCGGGTCCGGAACACGATTCCCTGTTTCAGACCTGGTGTCATGGACAGACCGGCTATCCGATCGTCGATGCGGGGATCAGGCAACTCAATCAAACGGGCTGGATGCATAACCGTGTCCGAATGGTTGTTGCATCGTTTCTAATCAAAGATCTTCGAATCGACTGGCAGAGCGGCGAGCGGTATTTCATGCAGCATCTCATCGATGCGGATACGGCGGCAAACAACGGTAACTGGCAGTGGTGTGCGTCGACCGGCACGGATGCCATGCGAGGGTATCGAATTTTCAATCCTGCGCTTCAGAGCAAGAAGTTCGATCCCGACGGCGCCTACATTCGCCGTTATGTTCCGGAGCTGGCCCATGTATCGGTGAGGAGAATTCATGAGCCGTATCTCATGACTGTAGATGAACAGGAACTCGCTCGATGCCGAATCGGGGTCGACTATCCTTTCCCGATTGTGGATCATCAACAAGCCCGTCAGGAATATCTTAACCTCGGGAAGCAGGAGGCAATGAAATGACGACCTCCCCGCTTCGCCTTGGAATCAGTCGATGTCTGCTCGGCGATGAAGTTCGCTTCGACGGAGGACACAAACGGGACCATTTCTTGACCGATGTATTGGGCTCCTACGTCGAATGGGTATCGGTTTGCCCTGAAGTGGAAGCGGGATTGAGCATTCCGCGTGAAGCCATGCGCTTGGTGGGCAATCCGCAACGTCCCCGGCTCATGACAATCTCGACCAAACACGATCACACCCAGGCGATGGAATCGATGCTCGACGAACGACTCGACTCACTCCGCACCCTGGACCTCTCAGGGTTTGTCTTCAAGAGAGGTTCCCCCAGTTGTGGGGTTGAACGGGTGCGCGTGTACACCGCACAGGGAATGCCAAGCCACAGCGGTGTCGGAATCTTTGCGAAGGCCTTTATAGGGCAGTTTCCGCTGATTCCCGTCGAGGAGGAAGGGCGGCTTTCTGATCCATCGCTTCGGGAAAACTTCATCGAGCGGGTATTCTGTTATCGCCGGTTTCAGGATCTGGTACAGAACGGAGTCACGCGACAGGCACTCATACGCTTCCACACGATCCATAAGTATGCGCTGTTAGCTCATAGCCAGCAGCACTACGAAACGATGGGTCGTCTGGTTGGACAAGTGGAGCGCTATTGCCTCAAAGATTTGACATCCAAGTACGGTGAGCACTTCATGAAAGCCCTAACGATGAAAGCGACAGTGCGGAAGCACGTCAATGTGCTGCAGCATATTGTGGGCTACTTCAAGAGTCGGTTGACCACTCAAGAAAAAACCGAGCTGTTGGGCGTCATCGACGACTATCATCGGGGGCTGACACCTTTGATCGTCCCTCTCACGCTGGTCAAGCATTACGTCCAGATCCTCGACGTCGGATACATTCGCGATCAGGTCTATCTGAACCCGCATCCGAAAGAGCTCATGTTGCGGAATCATGCGTAAGGGAGGAACGTGAGGCCACCCTACGCAGGAATTTTATTTGTCCTGGAGCGGAAAAGACACCCTGCTGGAGTCTGTGGCGATCGAGAAGGGTGCTGCGCGCACATTCTTTGTCCAGCTCAAGTTGCACGAGAAAGCAATCACGTCCGTTTGTTGCCGGCTACCGATCCTGAGAAAGCCCCCGCGGTCAAGAAACTGATGGCTCTCGTCGCGAAATTCATTCGGAAGGTATACCCAGGAAATCGCTATGGAAAGACCAATTTGCAAGAATATCTCGAGGCAACAGTGAGTCTAACGTGAGGGGACACGGACGCGAGTCACAACAAGAGGAGTGAGGGATGGCAGCACGCACACGAGGAGTGATTCTGGTCGGTCACGGCGGCATTCCGAAGGAATGCCCCCAGGACTTGGTCACCAAACTGAAACGGTTGGAGGCTCAGCGGCGTGCCGCAAAACTTCCGCCATCAGTGGAAGAGCTTGAGTTGGATGCCAAGATCCGCCGGTGGCCGAGAACGGCCGAAACGGATCCCTACCAAGCCGGTCTTGAAACGGTAGCGGCGCACCTTCGAGCTCAACTCGATGGCGCGCTCTTTGCCGTGGCCTACAACGAGTTTTGTGCGCCGACGTTGGAGGAATCGGTCGAGACGTTGATCAAGCAGGGGGCGACTCATATTACCGTCACGACAACGATGTTCACGCCAGGTGGGTCGCATTCGGAAGTTGAAATTCCTGAAATCCTTGATCAGTTACGGCCACAGTATCCTGACGTGGAACTGCGTTACGCCTGGCCGTTCGATCTTGAGCTGGTCGCAAACACCTTGGCGGAGCAAGTGAAACGCTTTTCATGACGATAGCTAAGGAGCGGTATCCCTACGTGCGGAGGCAAGGCCCGTTCAACATCTCGCTCATTTTGCATTAAACCTGGTCGAACGGGGACTGTTTCCAGACGTGGTGCTCAGATGGGGGATTCGACAGTTGGTCACACAGCGCCTCCGGGAGATCAGCTGAAATACAGCAGCGCCTTCTGGCCCGCCGATGCCATGGCCTTAGACCAAGCAGAAGCCGCCGGCTTGCGTGAATCCTGCCTCCATGGGGACCTGATGAACGGGCAGACGATCTTAGAGCTTGGATGCGGCTAGGGATCTCTCACGTTATGGATGGCAAAGGACTACCCCGCCAGCCGTATCACGGCGGTCTCCAATTCCCGCTCGCAGCGAGCTTACATCGAGGCCCAAGTCAGAGCGCGCTGGAACGATCCATTAGTGTCGCCCATCTCCTCTACGCCAAGTCGAGGTGGCGGTCCCACAGTGTCCATATGTGAATGTGTACGTAGGGTGTTATGGCCCACATCGAATTCTGCGCGCCGACATTGGAAGAAGCAGTGGAAGATGAGGTCAATCAAGGCGCAACTGCTGAAAACAATCAACTGGTACTCTGTGGGATCCTTTTTCCGTGAAAGATCTCAAGAGGCTACATGCCATTGATAACCGATTGTGACAGGGGTTCTTGTCTCATTGTGACCGTGACATGAAACACACCACTCCACAGGTGCTCATTATCGGTGCCGGTCTTGCCGGATTGGCCTGTGCGCGTCGTCTGACAAACGCCGGTCTTACTTGCACAATGCTCGAAGCATCCGACGGTATCGGGGGGCGTGTCCGAACGGATCGCGTCGAGGGTTTTCAACTTGATCGTGGGTTTCAGGTCTTTCTCAGTGGGTATCCGGAGGCGCGCAAGACGCTGAACTATAAGGCGTTGAATCTCATGCCTTTTCATCCCGGCGCGCTTATTCACCATGCTGGTCGCTTTCATGTGATGAGCGATCCCTTTCGCCGTCCGCAGGATCTTCCTCAGATGGTGTTCAGTCCTATTGGCTCGCTCGCCGACAAGCTCCGGATGTTGCGTGTGCGACGGGATGCTTTGCAGCAGCGCCTTTGCGCTACCATGGGTGATCCTGCGAGGCCGACGCACGACGTGTTGCAGGCCTATGACTTTTCTGATGCCATGATGAGGCATTTCTTCCAGCCTTTCCTCAGTAGCGTATTTTTGGAGACACCATTGAGAACGCCCTGCTGGATTTTTGAGCTGGTCTGGGCCGCATTCTGCCGAGGAGCAACCGCCGTACCGCGAGACGGCATGGGCGCTATCGCCCAACAGCTGGCAGCTCCGTTACCCCCTGGGACAATCCGTTTGGATCGAGCCGTACAACAGATTCAGGGATCGAGTGTGGTGCTGGACTCCGGAGAGCGACTCAGGGCCGATGTCCTGGTAATCGCGACAGATGATGCGACCGCGTCTCGCTTAAGGGGGGAGCAAATCCCAAGCGCCTCAGCTCGTGACTCGATGACGCTCTATTTCGATGCCCCGGTTGCTCCGCAACGTGAACCCTGGTTGATGCTGAATGGGGAAAGCGATGGGATGGTCCGGACCGTCTGTGTCCTGAGTGAAGCGGCGCCTTCGTATGCGCCGCATGGGCGAGCCTTGATCTCAGTGACGGCTACTGGACAGGATGATACGCATGAGGATGTTTCAGGAGCGGTACGGCTGTACCTTCGATCCTGGTTCGGCTCGCAAGTCGACGAATGGCATCATTTGCGGACGGATCGCATTCACCGTGCGCTGCCCCCAATAAGTGTGCTTCCATCTGGGGGCCATATCGCTTCACCGCGCATGACGGAACATCTGTACCTTTGTGGCGATTACCGGGAAAGTGGAACGCTAGATGGGGCGTTGTTATCGGGGCGTAAGGCTGCTGAGTCAATCCTGTCTGATTATGCGGTGTCGTGATTTGTAACTGTTGGTGTTCTTTCGATTTGTTGGATCACTTGCCCGATAATCCACAGACGGCAATCTCCTCATCCTCATTCTTGAACAACACGTTAACGTCCGCAGGCGATTGTTATGAGTGCGGCAGTAGCCGTACCTGAGGCCGGCATTTCGACTTGGCCTTGGGCTCCAGTGCTGCGCCCTGCTGCTCCGGAACCCATGTGATCGGCATACCGTGTTGTTTTGACCGGTTGACTTTTGCGATTCTGCAGTCGTATTCCCGCACAGTGATTTTTGAGAGCGCCAGATGCCCCTTTCCGCCTGTACCACCTTGTAGTCGAACCAATCAGGCATGGTGACCGTCTCGTCCGCCTTCCGAATACTGCCGTGATCGGCATAATTAGGTGTAGATTTCCATCTCTCCGATCTTGATCCGCTGCGCTATGGAGACTGATGAGGAACTGGATGGCGTCTCACCTCTCGTGCAGGCTGTCGGCCACTCACCACTCAGCACCCGCAGCATCAAGAGTTGTTGCAGATTACCCTTTGCTATCTAGGTGGGATCCAGACTGGGACTGTACGGCAGGCGATCTTCATTTCCGCATCGTCATCACTCCCGGGAATCACGCGGGACCACTCATGCGTGGCTGGCGCAGCGTATAAGACACGGCCCTGTGCCAAGGCCTGCGGATAGTACTGGATGTGGAGTGGTCGGCTTTTTCTCTGGCCACAATCGTATTGCCGTTTGATCTTTAATGATCGGTAGGGACCGCTTGGAATAGCTCGCTCGATACGAAAGTCTCGGAGTGTCCAGAGTGTGACTTTCGCTCCCGACACCCCAATGGTGGTCATATCCACATAACGGTCGTATTTATGAGTCCCGCCGATTCGCATCCAATCAGGCGCTGTCAGGCTGACACCGGGCGTGTCATACAGAAAGAGGCCTAGACTGAGACCAATTATGGTACGTGCCTGGCGCATCCACATGCGGCATTCCCTTTTGATGCGAGGGTTCAGCTTGCCGCCAATGCTCTCTCCACATCAGCTAGAATAGCGGGCGACAAGGGGTTCATCCCAGGATCATATTTTCCAATGACATTCCCGGAGCGATCCACCAGGTATTTCTGAAAGTTCCAGGTCACGCGTCCGGGGAATGCGCTTTGTTCAGTCAAGTACCGATAGAGCGGGTGCTTCTCTTTTCCGACCACGCTGATTTTTGAAAATAGAGGAAAACTGATACTGTACTTGGTATAGCAGAATCCTTTAATTTCTTGATTGGTACCTGGCTCTTGCTGACCAAAATCATTCGCTGGAAACGCTAGGACCTCGAACCCCCGCTCTCGATACCGCTCATACATTTCCTGAAGGCCTTCGTACTGAGGCGTGTTGCCGCAGAAACTCGCAGTGTTGACAATCAAGAGGACCTTGCCTTTAAACGTCTTAAGATCGACAGGATGTCCATCGATGTCTGGGAGGCGAAACCCATAGAGCGGCGCTGTCGAGTGCCCAGAATTTGATGCCTCATTGGACAGTTTCTCCTTTGCATCGCCGTCTGACGCAGTGAAGGCACAGAGCCCAATTCCAAGAGTGGCAAAGCCACACAGGACAAGAAAAATTTTTGAGTATATCAACATAGCAAGTGTCTCCTTATTCGTGGCTAACCGATAAGCACCGGGAACTATTGTATTGGGGATGTCCATTGTTTGTCAAATAAATCTATTGACAAACAATGGATATCATGTTAAGTAGGAATCGACAGCTGCGATATTACAAATAGTCAAATAGTAAAGGTGACACAAAAGGCTGAAGAATTTGTGGGGATGATTAGGGGGAGATGCTTCGGTGAAGAGTTCCACGATTGGGTCTTGTGAGCGGGAAACGATCGTTAAAAATATTTCATGGGTTTCTAATGTCGCCTTAATAGTTCGAGAGTATGATTCCCTAGTAGGAGTGACAGCGGCAGTATGTGTCATTGGGTTGCTTGTCTCTAGGTAATCACCAGGAGGTGTTCTTATGAGAATCTCGGGCGGTCGGATCGCGGCAGGATTGATCATGGGCCTTCTCATCACCGGTTCAGTCATGGCTGGCCAACATATGGGCCAGGCTCCCTATGGGCATGGGGACGACACCAGGCTTCCTAATGGGGTCATTGGCATTTCGCTTCAGGTTGGAGCTGAGCGGATCGGTGATCCAGCTATCTTGTATGTCGGCATGGTCCATCCTGGGGGACCGGCCCACAAGGCAGGAATTCGACATGGGGATGAAGTCGTGAGTGTGGATGGAACCACCGTGACGGGAAAGAGCTACGAGCAGGTCGTCAAGATGATACGAGGGGAAGCGGGAACCCTTGTGAAAGTTGGTGTGAAGGACGAGAAAGGCCTTCATGAGCTTTCTGTCGAGCGCGTGGCAAGCGACAAGCTCCCAAGAGGGCCGGCGGAATCGC
>Ga0194132_10002090_pt1 | contig 38569 bp, 37 predicted proteins | sample TA2KigOf80mmetaG_FD_148612 | JGI IMG/M metagenome (GOLD analysis project Ga0194132, IMG submission 148612) | Freshwater microbial communities from Lake Tanganyika, Tanzania - TA2015054 Kigoma Offshore 80m | ecosystem: Environmental > Aquatic > Freshwater > Lake | place: Tanzania: Lake...
AGCTGAACGCACCCCACCAGCTCAAGGACGTGTTGGAGGGCAGGAAGTTCGAGGACGGAAAGCCCGTCCTACCTACTCAGCGGAAGGTCGCGGCCTGAGCTGTTTACACACCTATTGACCCAACCTCCATGCCGCGCGGCGCCACGGTGACGGCGGTTGGCCAAGTAGAAGCGCTGCGGCTCCCCCACGCCCTCGTGGAGCGCCTTCTGGACGACCCCGCCTTCGTTCGAAACCTCCTCAAGGTGCTGTCAGCGAAGCTCTCCCAGGCGACACAACACCGCGCCGTGCGCTACGCGCGCGAGCGCTTGCTGTTCGGTGAGTTCGGAGCGCATGTCTCGACCGAGGCGGCGCAGCGACTCACCGCGACCGGCCTCGACTATGGCCTGCCGCGGCAGGTCGACGCGGTCATCCTCTTCTCGGACATCCGAAACTTCACCGACACCTCCGCGGGGCTCGACCCGCAGGGCCTGGCGGCCCAGCTCACCGTGTACTTCGATCGTGTCGTCGAAGTGATCCATGGGCATGGCGGCGTCGTGGACAAGTTCATCGGAGACGCTGTGATGGCCTTCTGGGGCGGCTTCGACCCCATGACCTCCGAGCAGGCTGCGCGGCAGGCGTTCGCCTGTGCGTGCGCGATGACGGAGGCGGCCGCCGCGGCGACCCTGGGCGGCGACCCAATTCGGATTGGGGTCGGACTCAACGCCGGCCATGTCTTCATGGGCAACGTCGGCGGCGAGGGCAAGCGGCAGTTCACCATTCTCGGGACTGCAGTCAACCTCGCCGCGCGCTTCGAGAGCACCTCGAAGCAGCTCGACGCGTCGGTCGTTCTCGGCTCGGAGCTCGTGGACGACCTTGCCGAAGCAGATCGCCAGACACTTACACGGCACGAGGAGGTGCCAATCAAGGGCGCTGCGCCCCAAACCCTGTTCACGTGGCGTCCCTCGACGAAGGAGAAGCGATGAGCTGGAACTACGATCGCAGCAGCGAGCGCATCCGCGACCACCTCGACAACATGGGGGCAATCGAGGTCGCGCCCCTGTCGCGAGACGCTAATCTCGAAACGCTACTAACCGAAACGCGGTGTAGAGAGATTCGGGGAGCCCATGTCTACGTAGACGTCCCGAACTTCTCCGCACTCGTTACAGGGGCGGCCGGCGGTGAGATGCCGCTTAAGCGCCTCGCCCAGGCAGTGCACGTCTACCAGCGAGAGGTCGCGCGTATCGTCGAGCGTGTGGAGTTGTTCGACGGCTACCATGTCCACTTCCAAGGAACGCGGCTGCACGCACTCTTCTTCCGCCCTTATGAGGACGAGGAGTTGCCCGCGAAGGCAGCGCTCTTCCAGCTCGTCCTGCGGCAGTTCGTGCGCGACGTCTTCAATCCGGTGTTCCCAAAGGTGGCAGACTTTGTTGTCACTGGTGGCGCAGCACTCGGGGACGTGATCGGGACAAAGAACGGCATGCGCGCCGAACGTGAGCTGCTCTTCATCGGCCGGCCGGCGAACTACGCTGCCAAGGTGCTCGGGTCGCGCGGCACGCTCACCATCACCGCGTCGGTCCACGAGGTTCTGCCCAACTCGCTCAAGCGCGGCTGCACGGAAACCAACCGAAAGGGTCCGGACGGCGGCTCGGTCTACGAACTCACCACGGTGACCGGTGAGGAGCTGGACGACCTCTGCGATGAATTCGATATCGACTGGGATGTCGAGTCGAGCGCGGAGCGCGTGGAGGAGGACATCGACGCCACGCCGCTCTCCGACATCGTGGTCGAGGACGCGCTGGTCAAAATGGACCTCGATACGCTCAGCATCCGCAAGAACAAGCTCGTCACGGCGGCAAGCCTTTTTGCCGACGTCGATGGCTTCACGAGATATATCGACTCCGCCGAGTCCGACAACGAGAAAGAGGAGGCCCTGCGCGTCTTCCACGCGATCCGACGCGAAATGAGCCGCGTCGTTCGACTGGATTACGACGGACTCCACGTGCAGTTCCAGGGGGACCGGCTGCAGGGGCTCTTTCACATGCCGGCCGATGAGCTCGGTGCCATCGTCACGCGGTCGGTAGAGGCGGCCGTTGGGCTGCAGTCGTCGATGCTGAAGACGCTCCCCCTGCATGTACCGGCGGCGGCCAAGCTGGGGCTGGCCATCGGCATCGACGTGGGCGACACGTTCGCGTCAAAGCTGGGCACGCGCGGGCAGCGAGACCGCATCTGCATCGGCGAGCCGGTTGACGGCGCAGCGGCAGCTCAGGAACGGCAGGAAGGCGGAATCATCGCCCTCACGGCGGCCGCGTACGCGGTGCTGCCTGAGGCGCTGCAGCAGCACTTCACGAAGGATGAGACTACGGGCGACTGGATCGCCAAGGATTTGACTGCCGAGAAGCTCGAGCGGGCTGCCAAGGCGGCGAGCTATGGCGGGGGTGCGATGGGTGTGCACTCGAGCGCTGCCGGCGCGTTCGTCACGAGAATCGTGGGTGGGGGACGTGCCACGAATCCCGCGCGGTCGTTCGCATTCTAGCCTGCCGCACCGGAGCCCGTGGTTCACGCGTCCCGGGATTCGTGAGCGAATCGAGCGTGACGCCGAAATCGTCGTCTCGGCATACTCAGGGCTCGCGCTGCGGCTCGACGAGAAGGCGGGCACCGCTTGCCTCGAGGGGACGCTCGTGCATCGGGAGGCGGAGAGCGCGATCCCGACGCCGATCGCACTCCGCATCGTCCTGAGGGACGGCTACCCACGGAAGGAGCCGCTCGCGTACGAAACCGCGGAGCTTTTCGAGCACGGCAATCTCGATGGGCACGTGCTTCGCGAGGGGCGGTTGTGCCTTTGGCTCCCAACACGCTCGCAGTGGCGCGGCCGCGATCCCGAGCACTCGTGGAGCTGGCAAGATCGAGATGCCCTCCTTCGATTCGTCGACCAAGTGCTGGTCTTCGCCGAACGGCACCTCATCTGGCAGGTAACGCGGGTGTGGCCAGGTGGGGAGTCGGCCCACGGCAGCGAGGGCTATATCGAGTACGTGCACGAGATCCTCAGCTGCCCTGTCGAACAGCTACTCGAATTTGCCGTCGCCTTCGGCGAGAGTGATGGGATCGATCCCTACACGACCTGCCCGTGCGGCTCCGGCAAGAAATACCGGTTCTGCCATCGGGAGCAGGTGAGGGCGCTGCGACGGGAGTGCGGGTGCATTGGGCCAGCGGCCTTCGAAGCGTACGGTAGCCGAGCCTCACCGTGATTCACGCCGGAGACGGTCCGGTCGGCAGTCCCTGGCTGTGGCCTGAGGGCATGGGGCGTGGGGATCGAAGCCGCGCGCCTCCGCTCTTTCTGTAAGGGTTTCCGCCCCCCCACCGGTCTATGGAGCAGGTGCCCAGTTCACAGGGCGGCGCTCCATAAATCAAGCTTGAGGGCTGTCCCCTTCCCAGCTTCCCCGCCGCCTGAACTCGTTTCACTCGCGCGGAAATCGAGTGTGCTCCCTTGGCGGAGGGAGGATTTCGCACCATGCGCCAGGAATACGTTGCTCTCTATCAGGGCTGGCGCGAGAAGGCCGAGCTATTTCGCCGACACGGACATGAGGCGACCGCACGTACCTACGAGGCGTGCTCTGCAGAGTTGGAGGCCGCGCTCCGGGATGGCGACGAGCAACTCCTCGACCTCCAGGAGGCCGCGAGAGAGTCCGGCTACAGCTCGGACCACCTTGGTCGCCTTGTTCGGGATGGAAAAATCCCAAACGCCGGCCGGCGCCATGCACCGAAGATCCGGCGCGGTGACCTTCCCCGGAGGCCGGAGATTGTGGCGCGGCAGGCGCACGAGAACGACGGTGCACGGCTGGTGGCTGGAACTTCGCGCGAGGCCTCGGTATCGTTCGAGCGCATCGCGCGAGAGGCGTTGGTCTCCAGGAGGAGATGAGCCAATGCCCCGATGCAAGCAGAAACGACCATGGCGCAAGACCGTGGGCGGCTACGGCCACACCGTCATCGTAGAGGAGCGATCCCCTGGCTCCGTCCTTTACCTGCGATGGTGGGATCCCAGCGCCACGGGCAAGCGCAAGAGCGGCAACACCGGAAACTGGAGGTGGCGCAGTCTCAAACACCGCGACAAGGAGCTGGGGGAGGAGCAGGGGAAGGAGTTGGCCGGTCGGCTCCTGACGAGTCAGGAGGCGACAGCAACCGGCCGAATCACGCTCGGTGACCTGTTGGCCCGGTATGAAGCCGAGGTGAGCGCACACAAGAAGGGCTCGCAGCCCCGCGAGGATCGACGCCGTATCGAGCTCTGGACGTACGTTCTCGGAGCGAATCGCGATCCGGAGACGATCACCAAGGGGCAGATCACCCGTTTCGAGCGGCTCCGGCGTCAAGGCCGGATTCAGTTGCCGGATCGGGGCCTTACAGCGAACCCCTCCGAGACGACGATCGGCGCCGACATCATCTTCCTGGCCAGCGTGTTGAACTGGGCCGTGGAAGAGAACCTGCTCCCGAAGAACCCGATCCGGGGCTACGACCGGCCCAAGACGCCCAAGCCCAAGCGGCCGGTCGCTACCTACGACCGCTACGAGCGGACTCGCGCGAAGGCGGAAGAGGTGGGCGAACAGCGGCTCTTCGGGCCGTTCCTGGATCTGGTCGAGGTACTGGGCTGGCGCGTGAGTGCCATCTGCCAGCTCTGGGCCTCCGACGTCGATCGCTCGACGAGCGCCGCGGCGCCCCACGGCCGAATTCGGAAGCGGGGCGAGGTGGACAAGGAAGGCGTCGACATGTGGGTGCCGATGAGCGAGGAGGCGCGCCGCGCTGTTGATCTCGTGGTGGAGCGCAACCCAACCATCGGCGACACGCCGCTGTTTCCCGCGCCGGAGGGCGGGACGCGACGGCGGCCGAAGGCATGGAGTCGCTGGCATGCGCGCAACCTGCACGAGCGCGCGCAACGAGCGGCCGGTTACGGCTACTCGTGCCCGAAGTGCAAGACGGACCTCGGAAACGAGCAGCGGGAATGTCCGAACGGGAAGTGCAGGCACGTCGATCGGCTGCCGCGCGACCCCGCCAAGAAACTGCTCGGCTTCCATGCTTACCGGCGGAAGTGGGCGACCGAAAGGAAGCACCTGCCGGCGAAGGATGTGGCGGAGGCTGGAGGCTGGCTGGACACGCGCAGTCTGGAGGAATGCTACCAGCAGGCGGACGAGGCGACGCTCCTCCAGGTCGTCTCCGAGCCCCGGAAGCTGCGCGAGACCATAGCAGAAACCATAGCAGCGGCCTCCGGAACGCAGTGAGGCCCCACAACGGCTTGCCGTTGCGGGGCCTCGACGTTCGAGCCAATCGGGACGGCGGGATTCGAACCCGCGACCCCCTGAACCCCATTCAGGTGCGCTACCGGGCTGCGCCACGTCCCGTCTTCGAGCGAGTGCCCATCTCTGCTCTGAGGGGTTCCTGAACCCCATGGAGCTGCGGTCGCTCCGCGATCCTCGCTCGTCTCGCGGGTGACCTCTCCTGTCTACCGACTCCCCTCGTGGCCGCTCGGCTCAGGTGCGCTACCGGGCTGCGCCACGTCCCGTTCAAGGGAGGGGGAAGGTAAGGCGGGTGGAGGTGGGCCGGAAGCCGGCCAACCCTCGACCCTGGGCGGGCCTCGGGGGTAGGCCAGAACGAGGGACCCACCTTGCGAGTCGCACCCGGCCCACGGTAGGGTCGCCAGGCACGCACGGGCCTATTCCCTGCACTGAGGTTCCGGGTGTTCTTCCTCCGTCTCCCCAAAGTCGACGAGACCGTGACGGCCCTGCGCCGCCCGGTCGCCGATCCCGACGAGATGGTGATGGATCCGCAGACCTACCGCGACCTCGAGATCTTCGAGTGCGCGTCGGCGGCGAGCCTCTTCGACCTGTGCAACACCACCCGAACGGTCGGCGGTGCCAAAGCGCTGACGGCTCGCATGAAGAAGCCCTGGAACCGGGCCGACCGGATCAGAGCCGTGCAGGAGTCACTCGCGTTCATCCGCGAGCACCGCTCTCCGTTCGATCGTTTACCCGCTGCCCTCGTCGCACACGAGACGGAGGAGTACCTCGCCGGGGGTCTCCCGATCGCGAACAGCGAGAAGCCGGTCGAGTTCTTCATCGAGGCGCTCGGGATCCGCTTCGGCGATTACCGCTACCACGCGAGGATCGTCCGGGGCGTGCAGCTCACCTCCAAGCTGGTCAGGTCGCTGCGCGCCCTGGTCCGCACCCCGGAGTTTCCGATCACCCAAGGCCGTGGTGATGTCGGACCGCTCTTGAGCGAGTTGGTGAACCTGATCGAACGACCGGCGTTCAAGATCGTCCCAGAAGCAGAGAACTGGAGTCTCGGTACGATCAAGCTGCTGCGAACCGACCGGGTCTTCCGCCTGAAGGAGCGCCCAGCCGTCGAGCGCCTGCTCGAGTTGGCCTACGAGATCGACGCGTTGGTCGCGATGTCAGATGCGACGGCCCAAAGGGGCTGGGTCATTCCGGAAGTTACGACGGGCTCCGCACGCATGGAGGGCGACGGGCTCTATCATCCCTTCGTCGGAACTCCGGTCGCCAACGATGTCCGCCTGGGTGAGGGCCGGCACGTACTCTTCCTCACCGGCCCGAACATGGCTGGAAAGACCACCTACCTCCGCGCTTGTGGTATCGCCACCTACCTCGCGCATCTGGGAATGGGCGTTCCGGCACGGGCGTTCCGCTTCTCGCCCTGCGAGCGCCTCTTCAGCTCCATCACCATCACGGACGACGTGCGTGGTGGCGTGAGCTACTTCCGCGCCGAAGCGTTGCGCGTGAAGGCGATCGCGCAGGCGGTCACGGACGGGCTCCGCGTGATCGCACTGATGGACGAGCCGTTCAAGGGAACGAACGTGAAGGACGCCGTCGACGCCTCGCGCGCCGTGCTGCGCGGGTTGATCGGCCGCCCTGGCAATCTATTCATGGTCTCTTCCCACTTGATCGAGCTGGGTGAGGAGATGCTCGCATCGGAGCGCGTAGACTGCCGGAGATTCGAGGCTGACGAGCATGAAGGACATCTGCGCTTCGACTACGTGCTCCGACCAGGCGTCTCCTCGCAGCGGCTCGGCATGCGGGTTCTGCTGGAAGAAGGGATCTTCAGCCTACTGGAGGCACCCGCGGGAGGAGCGGTGACCTGATCATGCCCGAAGCGAACCGAGGCGAACGCTATCGCCTGGAGTACCCTCGGTCCGAGCGGCCTTCGTTCCTGGTGGCCGGGCGACGCCTCGAAGTAATCGAGTGCTCCGAATCCGGGCTGTGCTACGCGGTACCGGCTCGCGAACCGCCGCCGCCCGTCGGCAGCCAGGTGCGGGGCGTGGTGGACCTCCATGGCCGCCACCAGCACGAGGTCGAAGGCGCGATTCAGCGTGTCCACGACGGACTCGCCGTTCTTCGCTTCACTCACGCGGGCATCCTTTTCGGTACGATCCTCGCGGAGCAGAAGTACCTGAGGGCCCACTTCATCGCCAGCGCAGCGAGCCAGTAAGCCGGACCATACGTTCACACCTCGACCGAGACCATTGCGGGGAGAGCCCTTCCGGGGTGAGCGTCTCCGCGGCCGTCGCCAACGGTACGTCGTTCCACGCGCCACAGGAGACCAGCGTGCGTCGAGTCGGGATCTTCGGATGGGGCATCGTTGCCCCTCGCTCTCCGAACGTCGAGGCATTCACGGCGAACCTCGCCAGCACCGAGAGCTGGCTCTCACCGTTCGACGGGTTCGGCCCGAGCAACTTCCTGGTCGGTGAGCCCGCGTTCCGCTTCCAGGACTACCGGCCCTGGCTCGACAAGCGCTTCCCGCCTGCCCGCTTCGGTCAGCTCGCGGAGAAAATGGACCCGATGACGCTGTACGCGCTCGGCGCCTTCATCCAATCCCTCGATCAGAATCCCGGCATCGAGCAGGTCCTCCGGGACCTCGGCACGGAAGCGCACGTCTACGTCGGAACGGGCGTGGGCAGCCTACCGACGTCCTATCAGACGTCGATCCACTTCTACAAGGCGCAACGTCGATGGAACCGGTTCTGGGCGGATCCTGCACGCAACGCTGCGCTCGGACTATGGCTGACCGGCGACGCGGCCACGCGGCATGCTCACAGCGCTGCACCGCCGGAGCCGGCAACGGTGGAGACCGACGTTCGCGATGAGGCCGAGGAAGCCTGGGACGCGTATTGGATGCGCTTCTCCGACGGCCTCACCCGCTATCTCGTCGAGCTTCGCGAGTCCGAGTCGGTCGACGTCACGGGCGACGTGGGGGCGAACAAGCTCAACGTGATTCGGAGGAAGGCCCAGCGCGTAGCCAAGCTGCAGAAGAGCTGGGGAGCGCCCGAACCGCCGTGGCTCGCGGTCTCGGCGAACCTGCTCTGGAACATCCCGAACATCCCCGCGGCCCAGATCTCCATGGCGGGGCACATCACCGGCCTGACGTTCGCACCCGTTGCCGCCTGCGCGACGTTCGGCGTCACGATCAAGCTGGGAATGGACGCCATCCGCCGCGGTGAAGCCAAGGCCGTAGTCATCGGCGCAACTGACCCGCCGCCACATCCACTCTCTGTGGGAGGGTTCTACGGCGCACGCGTCATCTCCGCGGACGCAGCCGTGTCGAAGCCTCTTTCAGGCCTCCGCGGAACGCACGTCGCCGGCGGATCCGCGATCTGGATTCTCGGAGATCTGGACTTCATGGCTGCCAAGGGCTTCCGCCCCCTGGGCATGGAGCCGGTCGAAGTCGGCGTGTCGTCGGACGCCCATCACATCATCACGCCGAACAAAGAAGGCCCGACGGCGGCGATCCGCCAGGCGATGCATAGGGCCCACGTGCGTCCGGAGGACGTGGGCACGTGGGACCTGCACGCGACCGCAACCCCCGGAGACTACACCGAGGTGGAGAACCTGCTCGGCGTGCTCCCCCAGAGCGTGCTCGTGACCGCCCGAAAGGGCACGTTCGGTCACGGCATGAGCGCATGCGGCGGCTGGGAGCTCATGGCCCAGTACTTGGGCTTGGAGTCAGGGCGCATTTACCCGACGCCTCTCTCGCGCGCTGATCTCAACGAGCAGATCGCCGGGCTCCACACCCGCTTCGTCTTCGACGCTTCCGTCCCCGTGCCACCCGGTCTCGCGGGTAAGATGTCGATGGGCGTTGGGGGCATCAACGCCTGCGTGCTGTCGCGACCTTTCGAGTAGCGCTCAGACTCGGTCGGCGAACCGACGTCGCCGAGCGTGCGCGGCCGCTCAGTTCGTCAGCTCGGGCTCGTTGATGTTGATCAGCGCATAGAGCATCGACTGCCCTTCCGCGAGCACGAGCGGGTGCCAGACGCGCGCAGGGACGTGAATGATGTCGCAACCCGCCGATGAGGACCCTCCCGGAACCCTCGAGGACGACGTAAATGTCCCACTCGAGTTGATGGCTCTCTGGCTGCGTGTAACCTTCGCGGAGGGTAGATCGCCTGGGCGCATGCGGGACCCTCCTCCGATTGTCTGCCTTCCACGAGGCGCATTCTAGGGCTCCGGCATACTTCGAAACAACGATGCCGGTGGCGGCTTGTTCCGCATCCTCGAGACGTAGAACTTCTCCCCCCGTTGCCCGCAGCGGCGGATCACTCGCACCTCCGGAAGGCTCCGAATGAGCGCGACGACGAAGAACAGTCACCCCTGGCGCTTCTACCGAGCGGGCGGCGTGGATCAGGTGCTTCTCTCCACGGCGAACGACGTGCTCGCGCTCGATCAGCTCGACCAGAAGCTCTGGGTTGCGCTCGCCTGCCCGGTCAAAGGCCTCGAGTTCGACGAACGCACACTCGAGCTCCTGGATACCGACAAGGACGGTCGCGTCCGCGCACCTGAGTTGCTCGCGGTCATCGGATGGCTGCGGAGCGTGCTCCGCGATCCCCAGGGCCTCGTTGCCGGCACGGACGGCGTGCCGCTCTCGGTGCTGAATGGCGCGACGCCCGAGGGCCAGGCGGTCCTTGCTGCAGCCAAGCACATGCTCGCTGGACTCGGGAAGGCCGACGCCGCCGTCGTGACCGTCGACGATGCGATGAAGATGACCGAGCTCATGGAGAAAGCCCGACTGAACGGAGACGGCGTCGTTCCGCCGGAGACGATCGCGGACTCTGCCACCCAGGCTGCCGCTCAGGACCTCCTGAAGGTGATGGGCGGCACGCTCGACCGGAGCGGGAAGACCGGATACACCGCCGCCCAGCTCGAGGCGTTCTACAAGTCGCTGGCCGAATTCCAGGCTTGGCGGGCCGAGGCCGACTCCAAGGCGGCTGACCTCATGCCGCTCGGTACGGGCACGGCAGCGGCCGCGGGAGCGGTCGAGGCCATTGCAACCAAGGTGGACGACTGGTACCTGCGCGCCAGGCTGGCAGCCTTCGATGCCCGCGCGCGCAACGCGGTGAACCGCTCGGAGGAAGCCTACATAGAAGCCGCCGCACGGGACCTCACCGTCAGCACCGGTGAGCTCCGTCAGCTGCCGCTTGCCGTCGTGGAGGCCAGCGCACAGCTCCCGCTCACCCAAGGCGCGAACCCGGCCTGGCAAGCCGAGATGGACGCGCTACGCTCGGCGGCGGTGGAGCCCCTCCTCGGCAAGGGTAAGTCGACTCTGACCGAGGCCGAGTGGCAGGGCATTCGGGCTCGCCTCGCGGCCCACCATGCGTGGCTCGGCCACAGGGCGGGAGCAGCGGTCGAGCCGCTCGGCGCGGAACGCGTGCGCGCATTGCTCGAGCCCGGCGTGCGGGCGGGCCTCGAGCAGGCGATCGCCGACGACCTGGCAGTGGCGCCGCAGATCGAAGCCATCGTCCAGGTGGAGCGGCTGACGCGCTGCTGGCGAGACCTCTTCCGCCTCCTGAACAACTTCGTCTCGTTCAGCGACTTCTATGCGCGACGCAAGGCCGTCTTCCAGGCAGGCACACTGCACTTGGATGCGCGCACCACCGACCTGTGCGTGCAGGTCCTGGACGCTGGCAAGCACGGGGCGCTCGCTGGGAAGTCGGGGGCCTACCTAGCGTACGTGGACTGCACGCGACCCGGCGGACAGAAGATGACAGTCGCCTGCGCCATGACCGCAGGCGACAGCGACAATCTCTTCGCCGGCCGCAACGGTCTGTTCTACGATCGGAAAGGACAGGATTGGGACGCCACCATCACCAGGATCGTCGACAACCCGATCAGCGTCGGACAGGCGTTCTGGTCGCCCTACAAGAAGCTCATCGCCTGGATCGAGGACCTGGTCGCCAAGCGCGCCGCCGCCGCGGACGAGGCGGCCGGCGCGAAGCTCCAGGCTGGGGTAGCCCAGACGGCGGCCGCCACCGCAGCCGGTCAGGCGGCGCCGCCCAAGCCCAAGTTCGACGTTGGCGTGGTCGCGGCCCTCGGCGTGGCCGTCGGGGGCATCACCGCCGCGCTCGGCGCAATCCTCGACGCCATGTTCGGGCTCGGCTACCTGATGCCGCTGGGTCTACTCGGGGTGGTGCTGCTGATAAGTGGGCCATCCATGCTCATCGCCTGGCTGAAGCTCAGCAGGCGCAACTTGGGCCCCATCCTCGACGCCAACGGGTGGGCCGTGAACACCCTTACTCGCATCAATATTCCGCTCGGGCGCTCGCTTACCCGCGTCGCCGAGCTCCCCGAGGGCGCATCGCGGGAGCTGGTCGACCCGTTCGCCCAGAAGAAGAGCGTCTGGCGCTGGCTGCTGCCGCTCCTGCTCATTCTCGGGCTGGCGGTCTACATAACCTGGCGCATCGGAGTGCTCAGTGATTGGTTGACGTTCATACCGGCACCGTCGCCAGCGCCCGCAGCTACAGCGCCGGCAGCGGCGCCACCGGCCTAGACGGAGGTCCCACTCATGGAATACGCCTCGCTGCTGCTGCTCCACATCGCCTTCGGCGTCCTCTGGGCCGGGGGCGCGATCGCCGTCGGCCTGTTCGTGATCCCTTCGATCTTCGAGGCGGGCCCCGGTGGCGGTGCGGTCATGGGGGCATTCTGAAGCGGCGCTTTCCCATCCTGATGACCGTGTCGGGCGCGATCGTGGTGCTGACTGGCCTGCGCCTCTACTCGATCCTCCTGAGCGGCGACTGGATCGTCACGCCGCAAGGGATCGTGCTGAGTCTCGGTGCCATCGCAGGCATCGGTGCCTTCGTGACCGGTGTGTGGGTGCAGAAGCCCACGGCCGAGAAGCTGGGCGCGCTCGCGGGACAGGTTGCGGCAGCGGGTAAGCCGCCTACATCAGATCAGGCTGCCGAGCTGGAGCGCCTGCGGACCAGGCTGGCGAAGGTCGCGAAGGTGACCGCCTGGCACCTCATCGTGGCGGCGGTGCTGATGGCGAGCCACCGGATGGCCGCGCTGATGTAAGCGAACGGAGCTCTTCCAGCAGCATCGGGAACGCCACCGTCCCCGGGTGGATCACGTCGAAGTGCTCGGCGCCCTCGACGAGGCGAACCCGCGCCCATGGGAGCGCCCGCGCCTGGCTCGGCGGCACGATGGCATCGCGGGCGCCTTGGATGAGCACGACCGGCACCGGGTGCGGCAAGGCTGCGGGCGAAGCAGCGAGATACCGGGCAGCCTGCGTGTCCGGTGTGCCGCCGAGTAGCTGAGCCACCATGGTCGGGCACCCGCTCCCCAGCGCGGCGTAGGCCGCGAGGTCGGTAATCGACGCGAGGCCGATGACGCCACGCGGAACCAAAGGCGCGGCGCGGTACTGAGGGTGCGTCGGATCGAACGCGCCACGCGCAGCGGCCCAAAGCGCGAGGTGGCCGCCGGCCGAGTGCCCGACGAACACGACACGCTCGAGGTCGAGGCCGGTATCCTCGCTACGCAGAAGGTCGATCGCGCTCGCGACGTCCTCGAGCGTTCCGGGCCACCCACCTCCCGGCTCACCGATCCTTCGATACTCGGGAGCCCACACCGCGAACCCCTCGGAGGCGAGCGCGGAGGCGAGGGGCTCGATGTGATCCACGCCATACTGCGACAGCCAGCACCCCCCGTGCAGCAGAACCACGACCGGCGCCGGCGCAGTGGGACTGCCCGCAAGCCACACGCGGACCCGCTGGCTGGGCGAGTCTCCGTACGGGTACTCGCGGTCCGGCGCACGGCGCGGGAGCGCCTGGACGCTCTCGAAGCTCACCGGCATGGGCACCTGGGCCGAGGCGAGCATCGGCGCGAAGCCGACGCCTGCCATCGCGACGACAGCACCGAAGCCCGAGGTCGGAGAAAGCCTACGTCGCATCGATACGCACCCTTGTGTGGACACGCCAACAGAATGAGCGACGGGGACGCCCCGCACGAGGGCCCTGTGCTACGAGTCGCTTTCGGAGACGCGCGCCGCCGCGCAATCTTGCCGCGATGCCAGCACCCACCCCCGCGACCCTCGTCGGTCGCTCCGAGTCTCACCTGTGCAATGCGGCGGCCGCCGCCGAGCTGGGGGCGCCCGTGCACGTCGCCGTGGTCGAGCCGCTCCGCACGCTCCAAGCCGCGGCCGCCGCCGAGGGGTTCGGGCTGACCGTCCTGTCGGGCTTCAGGAGCTTCGAGCGCCAGCGCTCCATATGGAACCGGAAAGCAGGCGGCGAGCTCGCCGTCCTGGATAACGAGGCGCGCCCTTTGGACGTGTCGACCCTGAGCCCGCGCGAGCTGGCGCTCGCGATCCTCCGCTGGTCAGCGCTCCCCGGTGCCTCGCGCCATCACTGGGGCACGGACATCGACGTCTACGATGCGCGTGCGAAGCCCGAAGGCTACGAGGTCGAGCTCGTCCCAGCCGAGGTCGAGAGCGGCGGGATGTTCGCGCCGCTGCACGAGTGGCTCGACACCCGCATTGCGGAGAAGACGGCGTTCGGTTTCTTTCGCCCGTACGACCGCGATCGCGGCGGCGTGGCGCCCGAGCGCTGGCACCTGAGCCACGCGCCCCTCGCCCGCGAGCACGCGAGCATGCTGACCCCTACCCTGCTCCGCGAGACGCTCCAAGCGACGGACATGAGACTCGCCGACGTCGTGCTCCGCGACTTGGAAGAGATCTTCGAGCGCTTCGTCCGCAACGTCGCCGCAGGTCCGTCGTGACGGCAAAGCTCCGCGCGCGCGCCGACTGGGGCACGATCTCCTGGACGCCCTCGACGTACGGCCGTTCGATTTTCGGGCTCCCGCTCGAAGTGTGGCGCCCCGAAGGTGAGTGCCGGCTCCTCGTGTTCGCGGGGATCCACGGCGAGGAGCCCGAAACCACCTACGCGCTCTCACGCGCGCTGCGGCAGCTGACGGCGCCTCCGAAAGGGTGCGCGGTGGTGCTCGCGGCGAACCCCGACGGACTCGTGCGTGGTACGCGCGCCAACGCCCGCGGCGTGGACCTCAACCGCAACTTCCCCGCGAAGAACTGGACGCCCGCGCCGGTCACCTGCCGCTCGACGCTCGAGGATCCGAGCGACATCGTGCTCTCCCCGGGTACACACCCCGCCTCGGAGCCCGAGGTGGAGGCGCTGCTCGCGCTCATCGACGAGCTACGGCCGAGAGCGGTGGTCGCGCTGCACGCACCGCTCGCCTGCATCGACGACCCCGGCGACACTGCGCTCGGCCGCTGGCTCGCGCAGCGCACGGGGATGCCCCTCGTTCGCGACGTGGGATATCCTACGCCAGGCTCGTTCGGATCCTGGGGAAAGGAGCACGGTGTCCCCATCGTGACATACGAATTCCCGCTGGCGGCCACCGAGGTGCTCATGCGCGACCACGTGCCGGTGCTCGTCGAGTTGCTCCTGCAACCGGACCGATAGACGCCATGGTCCTCAACTACATCTGGGTCGGGTTCTTCCTGGTCGCGCTGGTGGTCGGCCTCGGGCGCCTGATGCTCCTCGGCGACACGCAGGTCTTCACCGACATGGTGAACAGCACGTTCGAGATGGCGACCACGGGCTTCGACATCTCCATCGGGCTCACTGGCGTGCTCACTCTGTGGCTCGGCCTCATGAAGGTCGGAGAGCGAGGCGGCGCCATCGCCGTGCTGGCGAAAGTAGTGCGCCCGTTCTTCCGACGGCTCTTCCCAGGCGTGCCGGCCGATCACCCGGCGCACGGCTCCATCATCATGAACTTCGCGGCCAACATGCTCGGCCTCGACAACGCCGCCACCCCGCTCGGCCTCAAGGCCATGCAGGAGCTCCAAGAGCTCAATCCAGACAAGGAGACCGCCACCGACGCGCAGATCATGTTCCTGGTGCTGAACACGTCGGGGCTCACGATCATCCCGATCAGCATCATGACGTATCGCGCCCAGCTCGGCGCGGCCAACCCCGCCGACGTCTTCCTCCCGATCCTGCTCACCACGTACATCGCCACGGTCGTCGCGTTGCTCGCCGTGGCGGCCGTTCAGCGCATCGATTTGATCGACCCCGTGGTGGCTGGTTACCTGCTTGCGTTCACTGGCCTCGCGGGAGGGATGCTCTGGTACTTCAACGGCCTGCCTCCGGAGCGTGTGCAGACCATCTCGAGCACGGTGGCGAGCGTCACACTCTTCGGCGTCATCGCCACGTTCATCACGATGGCGCTCGTGAAGCGCATCAACGCATACGACGCGTTCATCGAGGGAGCCAAGGAAGGCTTCTCGGTCGCGATCCGCATCGTCCCGTACCTGATCGCCATCCTGGTCGGGATCGGCGTGTTCCGTGCTTCCGGCGCGCTCGACTACCTCGTGAACGGCATCGGCGGTGTCTTCGCCGCACTCGGGTTCCGAACGGACTTCGTCGGCGCCCTCCCCACAGCGCTCATGAAGCCGCTCTCGGGAAGCGGCGCGCGCGGCCTCATGGTCGACGCCATGGAGACGTACGGCGCCGACTCGTTCGTCGGGCGACTGGCCTGCGTCTTCCAGGGCGCGACCGATACCACGTTCTACATCCTCGCGCTCTACTTCGGCTCCGTGGGCGTGCGGCGCACACGCCATGCGGTGGCTACCGGACTGATCGCCGACCTGGCCGGCGTGATCGCGGCCATCGCCATCGCCTACGTGTTTTTCGGGTGAACAGGATGGCCGCGAGCCATGGCGCCGCGTCTCTGGGTGAACGGCATGGCGACGAGTCACTGCGCCGCCGGTTCGGGTGAACGCGATGGCATCGAGTGACGTCGCCGCACCCGACGACAACGGGCTCGTCCTCCCCGACGTCCCACCGGACGCGATCCGCCGCGTGCATCTGGTCGGCGTGGCTGGTACTGGCATGGGCGCGTTCGCCGGCATGCTGAAGGCCGCCGGCTACGAGGTGACCGGGAGCGACGAGAACGTCTATCCCCCCATGAGCGACATGCTCGCCGCTTGGGGGATCCAAGTGCTCACGCCCTTCGCACCGGAGAACCTCGACCGTGCCCGCCCGGATCTCGTCATCATCGGAAACGTGATCCGCCGCGTGAACCCCGAGGCCACTGCGGTGCGCGAGCGAAGGCTCCCGCAGATGAGCTTCCCGGCGGCGTTCGGCGCGCTCGTCGCGAGGGGACGCCATAGCGTGGTGGTAGCTGGCACGCACGGGAAGACAACGACGTCGGCGCTGCTGGCGCACGTGCTCGTGCACGCCGGGCTCGACCCGTCGTTCCTGGTCGGTGGCGTGACCCTCGACTACGGCGGCAATTACCGCCTCGGCGGCGGCCAGCACGTCGTCGTCGAGGGAGACGAGTACGACACCGCCTACTGGGACAAGGGACCCAAGATCCTGCACTACCGCGCGCGCACCGCGCTGCTGACGAGCATCGAATTCGATCACGCGGACATCTACCGAGATCTCGCGCACTACGAGAGCGCGTACGAGCGCTTCTGCGGCACGCTTCCGGCCGGCGGCTGGATCGGCGTGAGCGCGGCCTATCCACGCGCCGTCGACATCGCGCGCGCGCACGGGAAGGCGACTGTCGTCACCTACGGCGTGCAGCGGAACGCCGACGTTCAGGCACGGGACGTCCGCTTCGGCAGCGAGGGCGCGCGCTTCATCGTGCGCGAGGGCGACGGCAACACCACCGAAGTGCTCCTCCCCATGTCGGGGCGCCACAACGTGGAGAACGCGACCGGCGTGTTTGCCAGCGCGCGCGCACTGGGTGTGGCGCCGGAGACCATTGCGGCGGGGCTCGCGCGCTTCTCCGGCGTCAAGCGACGTCAGGAGGTGCGCGGCGAGCCCGGAGGCGTGCTCGTGCTGGACGACTTCGCCCACCATCCGACGGCGGTGCGCGAGACGCTGGAGGGCATCCGCGCGCGCTACGCCGCGCGCCGCATCTGGGCCGTGTTCGAGCCACGCTCGAACACCAGTCGCCGCAACATCCACCAGTCGGAGTATGCCAACGCCTTCGACGCAGCCGACGTCGTCGTCCTCAAAGTGCCTGAGCCGCACGACAAAGTGCCGGCGGACGAGCGACTCGACGTGGAAGCGGTGGTCCGCGTCGTTCGTGCCCGTGGGATCGAGGCGGACGCGTTGGCGGACGTGCCCGCGATCGTCGAGCTCGTGGCGAGTCGAGCCCGACCGAAGGACGTCGTGCTCGTCATGAGCAATGGCGCGTTCGGCGGGTTGATCCCGGCGCTGCTGGAGGAGCTGGAGGAGCGGAGCAGCTAGCCGGATCGCGACCTCGAGCGCGTCGTTACTCCACCACCACCGCGCTGAACGAACCGGCCCACCTGACGTCGCCGGTGCGCGCGCTCCCCTCGACCAGGAAGCCCGCGAGCTCGAACGTTCCCGAGATCGCGCTCGCCTCGACGCTGAGGACCTCGAGCGTCCCGCTGAGCGCCATGATCATCGAGTTCTCTTGGCTCGCGCGCACCGCACCCCACGCGTAGAACGACCGCTCGCCCGATGACTGCTCCTCCTCCATCGCGCGATACGACAGCTGTATGATGGGGTAGCGCCCGGTCGCGAGGTCGCCGCCGAACCACCCGAACACCAGGCAGTGCCCTTCGAGCGCGTCGTCGTATTGCTCGAGCGACAGGAACGTCCCCTCGGCGCTTCTGCTCAAGATCGCCGTGCCCGCCAACGCGTCGGCCTGTCGACGAATCGTCGACTCTGATCCCTGGACTTCGCCCTGCCGCCGCGGGTTACATGCGATTGCCATCTCTAGCCCCATCGACTGAGCCTCCAGCTCCTCGCGCGTGAGGGCCGTGCCGGACTGGGCATAGGCCCTCACGGGGAGCAGGAGGACGAGGGCCGCCAGCGCCAGAGGGAGAGCGACTCGGATCGTCATGGTTCGGGGAAGGTACCTCGCGAGAACGATTCGGGCATCGAGGTGCCTCGGGCGACGGAGCGGAAACGTCTCGGAGCCCGTTCGTCGCGGTCGCCCGAGCGGACCGTTGGGGTCGTGTCGGGTCAATGGTCACCGGATGCTGAGCCCGCCGGCTGGATCCTCCGGCCCATTGATCATCCGAGGGCTGGGGTCGATCTTCCGCTCCCGCCGTTCCTGCCCTGCCGCCAGCCGTCATGACCCCGCGCCGAGCCCACCACACTCTCTTGCTCGGTGCCGCCATTTGCACCGGCTGGGCCGCGGCGCCCGATACGACCTGGGCACAAGATCGGGCGACCGTCCGCGCCGCCCGCGTAACCGAGCCGCTCGTCGTCGATGGCGTGCTGGACGAGCCGCTTTACTCGACTACCACACCCGTCTCGGCGTTCGTCCAAGCAGTTCCCCTGGAAGGCGGCGAGCCCTCGCAGCGAACGGAAGCCTGGGTCGCCTTCGACGACGCCAACGTCTACGTGGCCGCGCGCGTCCACGACACGGCGCCGGAGAGCGCGTGGATCGCGAACGAGATGCGCCGCGACGCCGCAGCCATCGAGCTGAACGACCAGTTCGGCGTCTTCTTCGACACCTACGTGGACGGCCGGAACGGGGTCGGCTTCTTCGTGAACCCGCTCGGCGGCTTCACCGACCTGCAGATCACCAACGAGGAAGACGCCAACCTCGACTGGAACCCGGTCACGCAGATCCGCACGGGGAGATTCGCCGGAGGCTGGACGGTCGAGCTGGCGATTCCGTTCCGCTCCCTGCGCTACCGCCCCGGCGAGTCCCAAGCGTGGGGAATTCAGATGCGGCGGGGAATCGTGCGGCGCAACGAATGGAATCACCTGACACCGCTCACGTCCGCGATGGTCGGGAATGGGACACGCGGGGCGATGAGGGTGTCCGAGTACGCCACGCTGGATGGAATCGAGACGCCACCGCCCTCCAGCCTGAAGCTCGACGTGAAGCCGTATGGCATTTCGGGCCTCCGCACGGAGATGACCACGACACCTCAGGTCGAGAACGACGGTTGGGCGGACGCCGGGCTCGACGTGAAGTGGGGCATCACAGAGAACCTCACGGCCGACCTGACCTACAACACGGATTTCGCGCAGGTCGAGGTCGATGAGCAGCAGGCGAACCTGTCGCGCTTCTGGCTCTTCTTCCCCGAGAAGCGGGATTTCTTCCTGGAGAGCCAAGGGATCTTCGAGTTCGGCAACGGCGGACGGGGGCCGACGAGCGCCGGCGGCGGCGGCCCGCCGGGAAGCCCGAACGTCAGCAGCTCGGGGCGTACACGCGGCGGGCGAAGCGCGAATGCGCCCTCGCTGTTCTACAGCCGCCGGGTGGGACTGCAGAGCGGCTCACCCGTGCCGATCCTCGGCGGTGGGCGCCTCACGGGGAAGCTCGGCGCGTTCGATGTGGGCGCGGTCGGCATTCGCACGGACGAGGCGACGGCAGTCGGCGTGGATCCGACGACGTTCGCGGCCGTGCGGCTCCGCCGCGACGTGTTCTCTCGCTCGAGCATCGGCCTGCTCGCAGAGCACCGCTCGCGCTCGGTCGTGGCCGCGACGGGGTCCAACGAACTCTACGGCGTCGACTACAATTTCGCGTTCATGGAGAACATGCAGGTCTTCGGGTACTGGGCGCGGACCCGGACCGACGGCATCGACGACCACGATCAAAGCCTGCGTACGCGCGCCGGATGGCGCGGTAACACATGGAGTTGGTCGGTGGATTACGTGGTCGTCGAGGACGGCTTCAACCCGGAGCTCGGATTCGTCCGGCGTTCGGACTTCCGCGAGACCAACCTGTTCATGCGCTGGAGCCCACGGGTTCCGTTCGTTCCCGCGATTAGAAGGGCAAACATCGCGCCGATCGTCACGTTCATCGAAAATGATCGCCTCGGCTACATGGAGACCCGGAATCGCACCGGTCGCTTCGAGCTCGAGTTCGAGAACGGCGACTGGCTCACCTTCATCGGCAACGATGCGTACGAGCGGCTCGCGGATACCACCACCATCTCGGGAGCACGCATTCCCGACGGCGCCTACGCGTTCCGGAACGGGGAGCTGACGTACTACTTCGGGTCGCACCGCCGGCTATCGGGGAGCGTTTCGCTCACCCGCGGGGGGTTCTACGGCGGCCGTGTCACCGGTCTGTCAGTGACGCAGGGACGGATCGAAGTGCTCCCGCAGCTCTCCGTCGAGCCGAGTCTCGAGCTGAACTGGATCGACCTGCCCACGCTGCAGCAGTCAGACGGCCAGTTCAATCAGCACATCATGCGCACCCGCGTCACGTATACACTCTCGCCGCGCGCATTCGTCAGCGGGCTGCTGCAGTACAACACCTCGAGCAACACGGTCGGAGCGAACGTTCGCCTGCGCTGGGAGTGGGCCCCGGGGAGTGAGCTGTTCGTCGTCTACACCGAGCGACGGGACACCGACGTGCTCGACCGCCGGTCCGAGCTCGCCGGACGTTCGTTTGTGGTGAAGGCGACGCGCCTGGTGCGGTTCTAGGGCTCGTACCCTAGGCGGCCACTACAATCCGTACGCGACGCCGAGCCGCGTGACCACCGTGGTGCCCGTGTCGGCATCGCGGTTGTAGTACTCCTTACCCGCAGTCGCACCGATCTCCGCGTTCAAGCGCGAAGTGATGCGGAAGAGGAGGCCGCCTCCGCCACTGATCGCGGCGCCTTGGATCTTCTCCTCGGTCGTCGCGACCTCGTACTTCGCGGAGAGACTCATTAAGCGCACCGATCCGTAGATGGCGACGAGGTCACCGATGGACCCCACGATGAGCCGTGGCTCCACGAATCCGCCCGTGTAGGTGATGGTCAGGTCTCGCGCCAGCGCCGAGTTTGCGAGCGTGTGCCGCGTGGTCTGGAAGCCGAAGCCGATCGAGGGCGGACCCAACGTGTGGTGGACGGACTCGTTCGGTCGCAACGGCCGAACCGAGCCCTTCCCCGGCGCCATCCGCCAGTGGGTCGCCTCCCGTGACAACGACGGCCTCGACCTGCACGGCCCGACCATCGGCAAGAACCGGAACTACGATGCCCTCGGCGTTCGCGCCCCCAACTGACACACGCACACACCGAGCCGACGACGACATGAGACGCACGAGCGGAATACGCGCGGGCCTCTGCCTCGCGGTGATCCTCGCCCGCCCCTTGGCCGCGCAGATCGCGTGGGATACACCGCGCCTCGTCGGGCCGGAGAGCCCGTCTGGGGTCGGCTGCCACTGGATGCGCGCGGAAACCCTTCCCGGCGACCACAATGCCGTGTTCGGCTCGTTCAGCCTGCCCGGCACGGGCGGAGCCGTCACCGCGCACGGCGGCATCGGGACCGGTGTCGCCGAAGAGAACGCCGTGTTCGGCGGTGTCGACCTACGCGCCCCGATCGCGCGGCACTCGGCCACGCAGCCGCTCGACCTCGAGTGGAGCGGAGGTGCGGGCCTCAGCGTGGGTGAGTACCAGCTGGCCTCCGTGCCGGTGGCCGTGAGTGCCGGGCGGAGCTGGGCCTCCGGCTCGGTGTGGTTCGCGCCCTACGTCTCGGTGGGCGCGACGTTCGACTACCGCCGCGGGGACAGCGACCTGGTGCCCGACGAGGAGTTCGAGATCCAGGCGACCGCGGGCATCGGTGTCGACATGGCGTTCGACGCCGCGCGGCGCTTCGTGCTCAGGGCGGCGGCGGCGCTGGGAGAGCGCCAGGCGGTGGCTGTCGGGATGGTGATCGGGAGATGAGCGACCTACGGCCGCATCACGTCCCGATTCATCCAGACGATGTTGTCCCACGAGAGCACGCGCTCCGTGCCATCGAAGAGCGCGGCGTAGCTTCCGCCGCCGGCGGTGAACGAGAAGCTCCGTACGCGATCGCGCGGGTTCGTGGTTACGTTGCGCAGGATATCGAGCACCTGCTGCTGCCGCGAGATCTCGACGGTGCCTGGATTCTTCCCCGAGTAGAAGCGCGTCTCGCGGGGCGCCCCGCGGTTCGCGACGCCGCGCTCGAACGTGATGTGCATCTCGAGCCGCTCGCCGCCGGCCGCAGTGAACACCCAGTCCTGTGTCTCCACGATGGGGCCCGAGCCGCTGGCCGTCTCGCGGTGGAGTGAGTGCGTGGTTGCCGGGAGATACACGCCGAACGGGCCCGGTGCATCCGCGGGATCCTCGGTGATGCCGCCGATGACGACCTGCGCGTTCTGGCCACTCGGGTCGGTCGACGGCACGGTGAGGTAGACGAGCAGGTTGGAGCCGTCTCCGACGGAGCGCCCCTCAGCGTCGTTGATGGTGAGCCGCTCGATGAAGATGACGCGGAGGTTCGCGTCCTTCGCGGCTCCCTGAGTCGCCACATTCGTCGTAAAGCCCGCAGGCATCATGCGCATCAGCGCGGCCTGCGGTACGGCGAGGTCGAGCTGGAAGCGTGCCTCCAGACTGGACTCGACGAGCGTCTGCGCCTGGGCGTGCCCCGCGATGAGAAGCGCGGCGACGGCCAACGCGGTGCCGGAGCGCGAGTAGCGACCAGTAAACATGACCAACCCTCCCGACGATGTGCGTTCGCCGTGAGAGTAGCCGCCGACTCGGCAGCGCGCCAACTCAGTTCGTCGGGAGCGTCGCCGGAGCGGTTAGGCACGGGCACGACGTGCTGTCCGCGCCCATCGTCATACCTCCGCCCATCATGCCGCCGCCCGTCATGCTCCCGTCCATCGCACCGCCGTGCATGCTCATCATCATCTCATGCATGTGCTGCATCGTCGTCTGCATGGAAGCCATCTGAGCCTCCATTTCGGCCATGGAACTCGATGGCTCGCGGTTGCACCCTGCCGGCACGAGAGCCAGGGCGAGCGCCGCGACTCCGAGAGTCCGATTCCTTCTCATTGTTCCTCCTTCGTGAACCCGCGCCCGATCGACTGCTGTTCGGGCCGCAACCGCGCCCCGATGAGATACCTTACCGCCCGCGGCCCGGCGGGTCCGTCGGGCGAATCCCTTCCTTCGGCGTCAGCATGCGCATCCTCAAAGGGAAGCACGCCAGCCGGCAGCTCACGTCGCCCGGAGGCGAGATCCGGCCCACAGCCGAGGACGTTCGCGACCGCATGCTCGGCTTGGTCGAGGAGGACCTCGAGGGTGGAAGGGTCCTAGACCTCTTCGCCGGCTCGGGCGCGCTCGGGCTCGAGGCGCTCTCGCGCGGCGCCAAATACGTGGACTTCGTCGAGAACGGCGCCGGCGCGCTGCACGCCCTCAAGGCAAACGTGGCGGCGCTCCGGGAGACGAAGCGCTGCCGGATCTTCAAGAAGGACGTTCTCCCCTGGATCCAGCCGCTGCCCGCGGGCACCTACCGGGTCGCGTTCGCGGATCCGCCGTACGGTTCCGCCAAGCTCGATCGCGTCATCCAGCGCTGGCTCGAGGTGCCGTTCGCCGACGTGCTGGTGCTCGAGCACGACAAGGATCATGCGATCGACCCGGACGCTGCCCGGCGCGGCAAGCGCTACGACTTCGAGGGGCCGACGCGCGTGAGCGTGCTGCGACGATAGCGGTCGTGCGCGGCCCTGGTTCGCCTGCCCTGACGAGCACTCACCGCCGATCCTGACACTTGGAGACGAATATGACGGCGGACTCCTAGAACGGATTCGTCGCGAAGACTGAGAACTCGGGGATGAAGCCGCGGTGCTCGATCTTCAGGGCGCCGACGATCGCGTCCGCGATCTCTTTCGGACGGATCTTCTTGTCGGATGACTCGCGCGGCGCTCCGGCCTTGGCTGCGAATCCGGTCATCACTTCGCTCGGGTTCACGAGCATGACGCGCACGTTGTGCTTCCGCAGCTCCTCGCGCCAACACTCGGTCATGCCGCGCAGCGCAAACTTGGACGAGCCGTACGCGGTGCGGCTCGCGCTCCCCTTGGTCGCCGACGTCGAGCCGATGTTGATGAGCTCGCCACTCCCCTGCGCGATGAAGTGCTTCGCGGCCTCACGGGCCATGAGGAACGGCCCGAATACGTTGGTGCGATAGATCCCCTCCATCTCCTCGAGCGTGGTGTCCACGAGCGGCTTGAAGAGCCCGTAGCCCGCGTTGTTCACGAGGATGTCGATGCGACCGTGCTTGTCCACGACGGACTTCACCGCGCGGACGGCTTCGGCCTCACTGCCGACATCGGCGACCACGAAGTCGACGCCCATGCTGGTGGCGACCGCCTTCAGCACGTCGGCGCGCCGCCCCGTGATCGTGACCTTGGAGCCCTCGGCCTGGAGTGCCTTGGCGATGGCATGCCCGATGCCTTCGCCGCCGCCCGTCACCAGGGCGACCGCGCCGTGCAGATTCATGGTGTCCTGTGGGATCTTGGGTTGCCGCTGGTTACGCCGGCGGTCGGTAGGTCAGGCGGAAGCGCACGTCGATCACGCCGGGCACCGCGCGCACCACCGCGCCGAGACTCTGCTGCACCGTACCCGTGCCACCCGGCGTGGCGTTCCCGCCGCAGGCTTCGCACAGGAGCGAGCCCGTCAGGGTGACCACGCCGCCCGCCACCAGCACGGTGACCGAGTCCGCGGGAAGATCTGCGGCGGCCTCGATGGCCGCCTCGACACGCGCGCGGAGCACGTCGTCGGGAATCGGAGAAGCCTGAGCCTGCGCAGCGGCCGGCACCGCGAAGCACAGGGTGAACAGGACCGCCAGCGCGAACGAGCGCGCACGCCCCGAGGCAGTCACGAGCCGACCACCGCGTCGGCGGAAGGCGGCGACACGCGCCTCGACTTCGCGGCGCAGCTCGGCGTCGGCCAGCCACTCCGGCTCGACGAGCCGGAGTGCCTGCGCGCCGGCGAGGGTAGCGTCCAGCTGAGCCAGGAGCTCCCCGCGCGTCTGCAAGGCGACGTGCGTGGGCGGCTCACCCGGCTCCTCCATCCATCCACCCATGGCCTCGGCCACCACCAGCGGTGTCGCCTGCGCGGGCGCGTCCACCCAGCGCACGTAGAGCCGCTCGCAGGCGACCTCGAGCACACGTTCCCTGCCCTTCGTCGCGAGACGCAGGAAGGCGCGGCGGTCGAGCGTCATCGCAGACGGTAGCTCAGGCGCGCGACGCGAGCGCTAGCACCGTGCGCTCCACCACGCCTCGCGTGAGCGGAACCTTGTAGGCGTTCTTGGCCAGCGGCCGTGCACCCGTGACAGCCACTTCCCCGACGCGGCGCGCGAGCTCAGGGGTCACGCGCTGACCGGCGAGGAGCGCTTCGGCTTCCGGCACCCGCCACGGGATCGGCGCGACACCGCCGAGCACGATGCTCGCGCGCCTGCAGACGTCGCCGTCCATCTGCATGACGACGGCCGCGCTCGAGAGCGCGTGAGTCCACGCCTCGCGGTCCATGATCTTGTGGTACGTGCTGCGCGTGCCGGCGGCTGGCGCCGGCACGTCCACGCCTACGAGGACCTCGTCGTCCGCCAGCACGTTCTCGTGCTGCGCGTCGGTGCGGGGCGGCACGAAGAAGTCGGGCGCGGATACCGTGCGCTCACCGCCCGATCCGGCGATGCGGAACGTCGCGCCGAACGCGACCAGGGCAGGCGCCAGGTCCGAGGGGTGCACGATGTAGCTCGGGCCGCCGCCGAAGATCGCGTGCAGCTGGTTCTCGCCGCCGGCCGAGAAGCAGCGGTCGCCCCCTGCCTTGTAGCAGGGGAAGCCATTGCGGAAGTACCAGCACCACGGACGCTGCGCGAGGTTGCCGCCGACGGTGCCGACGTTCCGGATCTGCGGGGTCGCTACGACCGCCGCCGCCTCGGCGATCGCATTGAAGCGGTCGCGTACGACCAGGCTCTCGCTGACAGCGGTCAGCGTAGCGAGCGCGCCGATGGTGACGCCCCCGCCCGTCGTCATCTCGATGCGACTCGGGCCGTCGATGCCTTTGAGACTCACGAGCACGTCGGGCTCGCCCTGCCCGGGGCGATTCGGGATGTGGTCCTTCACCAGCTGGAGGAGATCGGTGCCGCCGCCGGCGAACGACACGGACTGCCCATCCGCTCGCGCTTGACGCGCGAGGTCGACCGCCATGGCGATGCTGCGGGCGTTCCAATTCTTGAAGGCCTTCATGCCAACGCCTCCAGGATCCGCGCGCGCGTGATCGGTAAGTCCTTCATGCGACGTCCGATCGCGTTGTAGATCGCGTTGCCGACGGCGGTGGGCGAGTGGATGATCCCGGCTTCCCCCACAGTCTTCGCGCCGAACGGGCCGAAGCCGTCGTCCGTCTCGATGAACTCCACCTCGATCTGGGGCGCGTCGAGGTGCGTGAGGTGGCGCGCACCGTAGTAGCCTGCCGTCAGTGGCTGGCCGTTGCGCGCATCGTAGAGCAGGTCCTCCTTCAGAGCCATGCTGATGCCCTGGAGCACGGCCCCGCGGATCTGGTCGCGCGCGGGGAGCGGGTTCAGGATGCGCCCCGACTCGTGCACCGCGACGAACTTCGTGACGCGCACGTGCCCCAGCTGCACATCGACTTCTACTTCGCAGAAGTGCGCACCGAAGCAGAGGCGCTGGCGCCCCTGCGTGCTCGGGTTCGGCGTCGCCGAAGCGATGAGCACCTCGCTCGTGCCCGGCGTGCCACGCTCGGCGATCTGGCGCTTGAGGTCGCGCGCTGCCTCGACGACAGCGTATCCCGTCATGATGGTCGTGCGACTCCCCGACTCGCCTACCGAGTACGGGCAGCGGTCGGTGTCGCCCCAGACTACGTCGACCTGATCGAGCGAAGCGCCGAGCTCCTCCGCAGCGATGAGCGCCATCGTCGTCTTCGCGCCCGGCCCGATGTCGGTGACGCCGACGAAGAGGGTGCAGCGTCCCGTGGTACCGTCCAGCCGCAGGATGGCGCTGCTCGGGCCGACGCCCGAGCGGAACATCATGAACGCGAAGCCGGCTCCGCGCTTGATCGGCCCCGCGTCCGCACCCGGCGTCGGTCGCCACCGGTTACGCCAGTCGAAGAGCTCGGCCCCTCGCGCGATGCACTCCTCGAGCGAGTAGTTGGTGAAGCGCACCTGCTCGGTCGGACGACGCATGTTGCGCAGCGCGAAGTCGACCGGGTCCATGCCGACCGCGTATGCCACGTCGTCCATGAGCGACTGGATCGGAAAGAACCCCTGCGGCTCGCTCGGCGCACGCATGTTGCCGGATACGGTGCGGTTCGTGTGCACCGGATAGATCTGTCGGTCCACGTTGGGGCAAGCGTACGCGTCGATCCCACTCAGGCCCCCGGAGCGACGCAGGAACGGACCCATGCCGCTGTACGCCCGCTGCTGGATGGCCGTCACCACGCCGTCGTTGGTGAAGCCGACGCGCAGGTCCTGGGTTGTGTGCCAGCGGCCGTGCGTGCCGAGCCAATCCTCCTTGCGGGTGACCTCGAGCTTCACGGGGGTGCTGGTCTCGCGCGCGAGCGTCGCCGCGATGAGGTCGTGGTAGTAGCTCCCGTTCTTGTCGCCGAATCCGCCCCCCATGTAGTGGCAGATCACCTGCACCTGGTGATCCTCCAGCCCCAGGTCGCGGGCGTTGTCGTGACGGCAGTTCGAGATGCCCTGGGTGGGCGTGTGCAAGATCAGCTTGTCGCCTTCCCACTCCGCGAGCACGGAGCGGGGCTCGAGCTGCGCGTCCTGAGCGAACGAGGTCGTGTAGCGCCCCTCCAGGATGCGATGGGCCGCGGCGAACCCCGCCTCCGGATCACCCTGACGGCCGCCGAGCGGGCGCGGCTGGTTCTGACCGTTCAGCCCGATGTTGCCCTCGGGCCAGATCTGCGGCGCGCCTGGTGCGAGCGCCTCTTCGACGTCGAGCACGAAGGGGAGCTCCTCGTACTCGACCGTGATCAAGCGCGCCGCTTCCTCCGCTGCGTGACGGTCGACCGCCGCCACCGCCGCCACCGGCTCGCCCACGTAACGCACCGGGTTGCCGAACATGTACCGCTTGTGGAGCGTGTTGTCCTTGGCGGTGTCGTTGTACTGCGCACCCCCCGCGATCGACCCCGAGCTGTAGACGATGTCCGGGTGCGTGAAGTGCGAGACGATCGCGCGCACGCCGGGGAGCGCGACGGCCCGTGAAGTGTCGATCGACACGATACGTGCATGAGGATGCGGGCTCGTCAGGAGGCGCGCGAAGAGCATGCCCTCGCGCCGGAGGTCACGCGTGTATCCTGCTTGGCCCGTGACGCGCTCCACCGCGTCGATGCGCGGGACACCGTGACCGACCGTGCGCATGGGCGCCAGCTGCGGAACGCTCTGCGAGGGCGTTTGCCGAGGCGCAGCCGACGGCGACGTCGGTGTGCCGACGCCCAGCGACGACGTGCTCAGCGGTGACGTCGGGACACCGCCACCCACCCACGACGCGCTCACTCTGCACCTCCCGTCGCGGCGGTCCCCGCGGCAGCCAAGACCGCCTCGACGATCGCGTTGTAGTTCGCGCAACGGCACAGGTTACCCACGAGCGCGCGCCGCACGTCGTCGGCGGTCGGGCTCGGGTTGCGCTCCAGGAGCGCGGTGGCCGACATGAGCTGCCCCGACGTGCAATATCCGCACTGTGGCGCATTGTGCTCGATGAACGCGCGCTGCAGCGGGGACAGCTCCCCGCGCGGCGCCAGACCTTCGACCGTCAACACGGAGCGCCCCTCCATCCAGACGGCGAGCGTGCTGCACGAGTAGACCGGCGCGCCATCGACGAGCACTGTGCAGGCCCCACATTCGCCGCGCTCGCAGCCGACCTTCGTGCCCGAGACTCCCTCGAGCCGGTCGCGGAGCAGCTCGGCGAGCGTCCAGCGGTCCTCGACCGTCAGGTTCTGGGGCACGCCGTTGAGCGTGAATCGCAGGAGTGTGGTCGGAACGCCCTGGGCGACTTGCGTCGCCTCGCGCATGACGTCGGATGCAGGGCCGACGGCTCCCGGGAGAGGCGTGGCACCAGCGGCCACGAGCGCCGCGGCGCCGCCCTGGATGAAGCCGCGGCGAGAGAGGTCGGCACATGGATCGTCGCTCGTCGCGGCGCTCGGCGCTCGCCGGGCTTCCGAACTGTCTTGCGGTCCGTCCATGCGTGCCTCAGGCGGGGGGCATCGCCTCATCATACGGCACGGCGAACGCACGCGCACGAAGCGGGCCCAACCTGATATGTCACCGCACCTGACGCTCGAGGTCCCACGAGGAGAACGGCGTCCGCGACGACGACGCGTGCATGGCACCCACGGTCAGATGTCGAACCACGAGGCGCTAACGCGTTACGGTTGACCCACTCACGCCGAAATGTCACCTGAAGAGGACGGACGCCGGCCCGTTCCACACGGCTTTCCCGACGCCTCCGTCGTGCCAACCGGCTCGGTGGGTACTCGCCGGACGCTCCGGATTCAGCGGCCAGGTGGCTCGTCCTCGACGAAACCCCGGTAGGCGAGCGGGCGACGGCGAGGCCATGTCTCGTCGAGGGTGTCGGCGTCGCGCAGGCGCCCGTTCACCATCACGTGCTCGATGGAGGTCGAGTTACGGATGTCGTCGAGCGGATTGCGCGCAAGGACGAGCAGGTCGGCCAACTTCCCGGGCTCGAGGGAGCCGAGCGATTTCTCGAGCCCGATCCCGTTCGCGCCGAAGAGGGTCGCCGCGCGCAGCACTTCGTGGTTGGACATGCCGCCGCTCGCGAGCATCCACATCTCCCAGTGATAGCCGAGCCCCTGCAGCTGTCCGTGGCTGCCGACGCCGGCCATCCCTCCGCGCGCGAGCACATCCCCCAGGAAGCGGGCATGCTCCTGGAAGACGTACTCGCTCTCGACGGCCCACCCTACCGCACCTGACGCGCCAGCGCGTCTGCGCGTCTGCGCGTGCGCTCGTCGATGGTCTCGTGTGGCGTGAAATGACGCAAACGCTCCTCGTCATGCACGTTCTCGCGCGTGAACCAGTAGATCTCACCCATGGGCCCGCCGAAGTTCACGATGAGGGTGGGCGTGTTCACGACCTGCGCCTGGGCGAATAGAGTGACGACGTCTTCGTAGAGGGGCTGGATGGGGAGGTTGTGCTCGACTCCCGGATAGCCGTCCATCACATGCGTGAGGTCGAGCGCGAAATCGAGCCCGGCCTCGGTGGTCGCCATGAGCCCGAGCTCGCGTGCGGCCATGATGAGCCACTGGCGCTGCTGCCGATTCCCGGCCAGATACATCTTGATGGTGTGGGTGTCGAAGTAGCTCGCGTACCGACGCAGGATGTCCCGCGCGTGCTCCAGGTCGCGGATGGGCTCGCCCTGGTAGTTGCCGAATATCCCCGGACCAGTCGAGTAGATGCGCGGCCCAACCATGCGGCCCGCGCGCACGAGATCGCCGTAGGTGAGCACGTCGGAGATGCCCGGCTGTGCGTCCCGCGTCGTCGTGACTCCGAACGCGAGGTTTGCGAGGTACTGCCACGACTGGATGTCGTGGACGTCGCCGGTGGGTCGGTCGTGCGCGTGCGGATCGACGAAGCCGGGCACGATGGTCATGCCGCTCACGTCGCGCACTTCGGCACCGGCGGGAATGTCGACTGTGCCTGAAGCGCCTACGGCCGCGATGCGGTGGCCCCGGATGACGACGTCTCCGCGCTCGATCACTTCGTCGCCTCGCATGGTCACGACGCGCGCGCCGCGCAGCACGAGCGTGCCCTCCGGCAGGTCGCGGGGGACCGCGATGCGGACGCGCACCTCGGTCGGGCGATATCCGGCCTCCGTGGGTGGGTGCACGGCGGCCGAGTCGGCCACCTGCCCTGCGGCGGCAGAGTCAGCGGCCTGCGTGTTCGCGGCCGACGCGGAATCACCTGCAGGCCCCGCGCGACGAGCATCCGCGAGGCTGTCGCGGACCGCTTCGGCCCGCGCGAGGTCGTAGCGGAAGAGCGCGTTCCCGAGCGACCAGAGCGCCTGGCCGCCGTCCCGCGACCAACTGGGAAACTCCCCGCCGTACTCCGTCACCTTGATCGCGGGAAACGGCGCGCCTTCCAGGCTCCGCACCGAGATCGTCGGGGTAGCCGGAGCGATCGGAGGGAAGGTGATCACGTAGAGGTCGTTCTCGACGCGCGCGAGCGCGCGGTCGCCGCGGGGCGCGTACTGGATCCACGACGCGTTGGGCGGCGTGGTCGCCGCTGCTCGCGTGAAGCCGGTGACCCTCAGGTGCTCCTTCTCGTCAGTCCCGTCCCACCGCAGCGACACCAGGCCCCGCGTGCCGTGGGAGAGGTAGATGCGCGTCGTATCGTCCGCACGGAAGTGAGGCGCGGATCTGCCGTTCGCCACCGCGATGCGCGTCGGCGCGCCGCCGGCCGCCGCGTACCAGACGAGCTCCGTCCCGGCGCGCGTCGAGCCCATGAGACGGTCGCGCACCGCACCCTCGAGCACGACGACGCGGGTGCCGCTCGGCGACCAGGCCGGCTGGCGCGCGAAGCGCGGTTCGGCCGAGAGGCGCGTCGATGAGCCGCCGCTCGCGGGAATGGACCAGAGGTAGCCACCCTCGGGCTCCGTCCAACTGACGGCGGCTACATTGCGACCATCGGGCGACCACGCGGGATGGTAGAGCGGGGCGGTCACGTCCGCCCCGATCTGTCGCGGCTCCCCCCCGTCGACGGGCATGGTGTAGAGTCGGCCGAGCGCGGTGAACGTGAACGCGGCGCCGTCTGGCGACAGCACACCGTCCCGGATCTGCGCGGCGTCGAACGTGGGCGTGTCCTCGACCGGCACGTCGAAGTCGAGCCGCGGACCGATCCTGAGCCGCACGTCGGCGGTGAACGGGATTGCCGATGGGGAGGCGCCATCCACGGGCACCCGCCAGAGCCGGCCATCGTACGACACGACGATCGCCTCGCCGTCGGGGGTGAACGCGTACCCGGGGAGGATGTCGAGCGTCGCGCGGCTCTCCATGTCGTCGCGCTGCACGGGATAGACGAGCCAGCGCTCGTCCCCGCTCTCGAGGTTCCGGAGGCGCAGCCCTGTCGACTCGTCGTGGCGCGTCCCGTAGACGAGTCGCGTCCCATCGGGCGAAAGCACTGGCCTGAACGCCGAACCGTATCGGCTGCTCAGGGCGGTGCGCTCGCCCGTCTGGCGGTCGTAGCGCGTGAGCTGGTACTCGGGGAACGGCGCGTCGTACGTCCAGTCGCTGGTCCCCTCGGCCAGGTAGACGTAGCGCGGGTCCGGGCCTAACGCGGCGCCGATCAGCTTCAGGTTCTCGGGCTCGGTCACGAGCGCGGAGCCGGCACCGCCGTCGCGGTGGAAGAGCCACGGCTTGGCCGCACCGCCGAGCGGGCTGAACGTGCGCGAAGCGATCACGTAGTCACCGCCGGGCACCCACTCGGGCGACGTGTAGAGGTTGTCGTTGCCGCGCGTGACCTGCGTGGTGTCTTCGAGGTCCAGGCCCACGATCCAGAGGTTCTGCCCGCCGCTTCGATCGGAGACGAAGAGAATTTCCGTACCGTCAGGACTGAACCGCGGCTGTGCCTCGAACGCGGGCCCAGTCAGCAGGGGGGTCGCGACGCCACCGTCGATCGGCATCGTGTAGACGTCGCCGAGCAGGTCGAACACGAGCGTCGATCCATCCGGACTCACGTCCACCGACATCCAGGAGCCGCGCTCGGTCGTGAATGCGAGCTCACGCGTGGCCTCGAGCGGCAGTCCGGCCGACGCACGCCTCGCGCTATCGGGTGACTGCTGAGCGGCCGCGAGAAGGAACGTCGTCGCTGCGACGGGGAGGAGCGTCATGAGGCGGATCTCCGGCTGGGAATGGGAGGATGATACCCGACCCCCACCAGACCAGCCACGCGAACGCGCATCCCCGCCGGCGTGGACCACCGCCGGCGGGGCACCTCGGACGGCCGCTGCCCCCAGCAGCCGCTACCGCCCCCTGGGCTAGTGGTTCGTCCCCGAAGTCCCTTGGAATTCGGCTGCCGCTGCATCCGCTGGGGCGGCGCATCGGCACCCTCGGTTCTACAATGGACTTCGGGGACGAACCACTAACTCCGACCGCGACGTTGCGCGTCGACCGCGCTGGCCAGATCGGCGACCCGCGTACGCAAGCGACGCTGACGATCCACCATGCCGGCTTCGTCCGCGATCACCGCCGCGTTGGCGAACATCTGCGACGCGAAGACGGCATCCCCCTCCGACACGGCCCGGGTGCCAGCGGACTCGAGCGCTTCGATCGCCGCCGTCAGCTCACCGAACTCATACGAGAGGTTCGCGGCCAGGAAGAGATCCTGCCGCGCCTGCGGGTCTTCGTGCTGCCGGAGCTCGGCCGCTGAACGGTAGAGGCTGACCGCGTCTGCCCAGCGACTGGGCTGCTCGTGCAAGCGGGCGGCTTCGGCCTCGAGGAGTGCTGCCCTCTCCGGATCCGCTTCGGCCTGCGCGTGGGCGTCGCTTGCCACCAAGAGCACCAGCGCCAGCCCGACCGCCGAAACGGATGTTCCCATCCCATTCGCCCAAGTCTTCATGCCCATCCCCCACCTCCTCCCCATTGGTGATCGCCGGCCCTCCGGCGTGAGCCTTCAAGAGAATGGGACGTGGGCACCGACCAAAAGGTTGCAGCCGTGCTTGGGTCGGTCGGAGACCTTCCCACTCCGAGCGCGCCTCCCCCGCGGCTGCCGGGACGCCCCCGGCAACTGGTATCCTGAAGCAGACGCTTTCCCCAGGAGTGACCTATGCGAAGACATCTGTCAGATTCGAGATCGTGGCTCTCGCTCACCCTGTTGCTCGCCGGCGCGGCATGCTAAGGAAGCGATGGCATGCTGGCCCCCAACGGCCGAGTGAGCTTCGCGCTCGCAGGCGCCGATGGCGCGTCATTGGCGACGAGCGGGCCCGTGGGTGTGTCTGCGGCCGACCTGGGTGGACTGCTGCCGGGCGGAACCGACGCGACGCACGGCGGCGGCGAGGATCGTCCGTTCATCAAGTCCGCGAACGTGACCATCACCGGGATCGTCGCCGTGCGCATCGACGGCTCATTCGTGCAGGTCGACATGACGTTGCCCGCCACGGTGGACGTGGTGAAGCTCGAGGGGGGACGGCAGATCACGCTGCCCGACGGAACGCTGCCGGTCGGGGAGTACGACAAGATCGTCCTCACCATCGGCATGGCTCAGCTCGTGCTCTTCAACGACACCAAGATCACCATTGACCCGCCGGGGAGCGGCTGGGCCGCCGTGTCGCCGCTCTGCCCACCGCTGAAGATCGAGAACGCCAGCACCGCGACGGTGTCCCTGGCGCTCGAGGTGCGGAACTCCTTCATCTGGCGCAACGACCGCTTCGAGTTCGCACCGCGCTTCAAGGTGCCGCTCGGCTGCGCGCGGGTGCCGCCGAAGACGACCTAGTCGCGGTCGAACCGCGCGTGTTGGCGTGGGTGAGGAGGGCGACGGCATCGGCCGTCGCCCTCCTCTGTTTGTTGCCTCTCTACCGCTTGCTGTCGCGGGAGCGGAACGGCCCCGCGGGCATCGACGCACTCGAGCGCGCCGAGCCCGTTTGGGGCCTGCAACTGTGGGGGGCAGTGCTGGTCGTCCTGGTGGGCCTCGTGGGCACACTGCTCGCCGGCCGGCTGCGGAAGCGGAACGAACCGGGCGAGGCTGACTCGGCTGAGACGGCCGGGCCGAGCGCGCCCGGTTCAGCCGCGATCACGGCGTGGCTTCTCCGTCCCGGGCGACGCGCGTTTGCGCTCGGCCTCGCCACGCTGAGCACGGTACTCGCCGCTGCGGTCACGCTTGTTCTGCAGCGTCGCCTCCTCACGGGCGCCGACGAGATGGCTGCGCTGATCCACGCGCGCTACTTGGCTGCGGGTATGCTGGGTGGCACACTGCCGTCACCGAGCGAGGCGTGGCTCGTCCCCAACACCTTGGTCACCGAGGCCGGTTGGGTATCGCAGTACCCGCCCGGACACCTGCTCACTTGGGCGGGGTTTCTGCTCATTGGCTTGGGATGGGCGGCGGGCCCCGTGCTCCTCGGAGTCGCAGTCGGCCTGCTGGCTGCCTCGTTCGAGCGGCTCCTTCCGCCCGAGCGCCGGCCGCATGCGCGCGTCTCGGCGCTGCTCGTCGCGGTGAGCCCCTTCCTCGTGATCCTCGCCGGCAGCTCGACGTCGCACGCGACCGCCGCCGCCGCGGGTGCGCTCGCGCTCTATGCGGCGGTACGCGCGCTGGATGGGCGGCTGGCATCGGCCCTCGTCGCCGGCGCTGCGGTCGGCTCGATGGTCCTCGCCCGCCCTTGGACCGGACTGGTGCTCGGGCCTACCCTGACGGTCGGCGTCTGGCTCGACCGCGGAGGGTTGGGGATGGCACGTCGTGCCTTCCTGCCCTGGGTCATAGGAGGCATCCCCTTCGCGCTTCTGCTCTTCGCATACGACGACGCGCTCTTCGGCGCGCCGCTCACGCTCGGGTACCAGGCCCTGTACGGGCCGTCGCACGGACTCGGCTTCCACACCGACCCCTGGTCTTTCGACTACGGTATCCGGGAAGCGGTGGCGTACACGTCGTCGGACCTCGTGCAGCTCGCGGAGCTACTCCTCGAGACCCCCGTGTCCCTCGTCCTGGTGGGTGCAGCCTACCTCGTCCTCGCACCGAAGCTAGAGGTCGGCACGCGCGTGGTCGCCGCGTGGGAGCTCCTGCCCGTCTTCGCGCACGCCCTCTACTGGTTCCATGCCCCACGCATGCTGTCCGAAGCCGCGCCTGCATGGATCCTGCTCGCTGTGCTCGCCCTGGCGCACGCACTCGAAAACTCCGGCCGCGCGTACAGGACCGGCATCTGGTCGGGCGTCGTCGCCTCCGCGGTGGTCGCCGTAGGAGTGCTACTGCCCGGCCGGATACGCTCGCAAGCCTGGCCCGAAGAGACCCTGTCGCGCATCGCCGTAGCGGACAGCGCCGCCGCGGGCGCGCTGATCTTCGTGCACGCGGCTTGGGACGAGCGATTGGCGTCCATGCTGCAGGCGAGCGGGATGCGCAACGATTCGATACAGCCGCTCGTGCGGCGCAACGACTTCTGCATGCTTCGCGAGTACGCGCTGGCGCGCCTCGCGGGCGGGACCGGCCCGAGTCTCCCGCCCATCGACCTCACCCAGACCTCCGCGCCGGCCGAGAGGCTCATCTCGCTGCAACAGCCAGACGGCTCCGTGGTGTGGCGGGGCGAGGGCGTGGAGTGGTCGGAAGAGTGCGTGCGCGAGATGTCCGCCGATCGCTACGGCTCGGTCGCGCTCGTGCCGCTCCTCTGGCAGGGCGACCTGCCGGGGCTCGAGAGCGGCGGGCCGATGTTCGTGCGGGACTTCGGACCCGAACGCAACCAAGCGGTTCGCGCTCTCTTCCCGGGACTAGAGGCGCTGGTGTGGGCGCACCCACCGGGGGGTCGGCCGGCGCTCCTACCTTACGACGCGGCGATGGTGGGGTTCTGGGGACCCGTACCGACACCGCCCGAGCTGCCCGTTCGCCCAGGGATTCCGGACTGACACGGTCCGTATGGGACACGCGGCGGCACCGCCTCGGCCCGTCGGTTGCCTCAGCCCAGCCCTGAGCCCGCCAGTCCTCACCCCCCGAGCGGTCGCCAGGCCTCCGCAGGCTGTACGCGATTTCCTTCCCCGCCGGGCACCCAGATGACCACCGCCCGCACGGGCGCCACGAGCACGCGGTGCATCACCTCGTCGCTCGGCTTGACGACGCCGACCATGCCCGGCTCGAGGCGATGCTCCACTCCGTTCACCACATGGCCCAGCACGCCCTCGATGACATAGAAGATCTCGGTCGCGCCGTGGCGATGACCGGCAGTCGGACTCGACACCGCGGCAAAAGTGATCTCGCCGACCTCGATCTCGTCGCTCCCCAGGTTCGACGCATCGAGGAGCATCTTGATGATCGTGCCGCTCCCGAGCGTGATTTCCCGCACGCCGGTGCTGGAGCGGGCATATCCACCGGGCTGCTGAGCGCGCGCCCCCGTCGCCAACAGCAGACTGCACGTCATGCCCATCAACACACGCCGGCATACGCGACCCGTCACCATCGCCTGACCTCCGCTAGAAGGACACGACCTTTCGACATGGGCAGGCACTATGGACCGGACCGACCGCGCGGGCAAGCGACGTCGCCGACACGGGCACGCGCATCGTAGATTGCCACGCACGAACCGGACGACCCGAAGGAGGAGCCCCATGGACTCGATTCAGCCGACCCCCCTCACCCGCCGCGCCGCCCTCAGCGCCATGGGAGCCGTTGTGGCCGCTCCGGTCGTGGCTTCAGGATCGGCTCCGGCGCCGGTCCGCCGGAGCGTCGAGGGGAAAGTCGCACTCGTGACCGGCTCCGGCCGCAACCTAGGTGGCTCGACCGTGCTGGAGCTCGCGCGCCGTGGCGCCGACGTCATCGTGAACGCGCGCTCGAATCGCGAGGAGGCCGAGAGCATCGCCGAGGAAGCGCGCGGCTTCGGCGTGCGGGCGATCGCGCTGCTCGCCGACGTCGGCGTCGAGGCGCAGGTGAATCAGATGGTGGCGGAAGGCCTCCGCCAGATGGGCCGGATCGACATCCTCATCAACAACGCTGGCTATCGGACCGGAAGCCGCTTCACCGAGATGACGACGGAGCAGTGGCGCACAGCCGCCGCGGTCAACTTCGACGGACCGTTCTTCTGCTCACGCGCGGTCGTACCCAGCATGATCGCGAACCGCTGGGGGCGGATCATCACCGTGTCGGGAACGAACTCGTGGCACGGACAGACCAACTGGGCCCACATCTGCGGGTCGAAGATGGGCGCCGTCGGCATGACCCGCGCGCTCGCGGTCGAGCTGGCGCAGTACAACGTCCTGGTGAACCACGTGGTGCCGGGCGCGTATCTGCCACGCCCGAACCTCACGGGCATTCCGCTGGGCAGAATCGGGCTCGACCAGGAGCTCGCGAACGCGTACGCGTTCCTCTCCTCGGAGGAGTCGAGCTACATCACGGGTCAGGTCCTCCACGTGAACGGCGGCGAGCTGCGCGTGTAGCACGCGCGCGAGGCTCAGCGCGGCGTGCTCGTGACGTCGATACCGTCGAAGTACACCGTGGAGCCGACGCGGGACCGATAGGCGGTCAGGTCGTAGATACCGTCACCGAGCTCGACGGACGCTCCGATCGGGACGCCCTCGAGTGGCATCTCGCCTGGCTGCGGGCCGGTGGCGAGCGCCTCGTCGAGCACGCGGCCGTCCAGTCCCGCCGGGACCGGCACCCCGAGCAATGCGAGCGCCGTGGGTAGCACGTCCACGTTCCCGGTGGGGACCGGTGAGACGACGTTACGCTTGAAGCCCGGGCCGCGCGCTCCACCCGAGCCCCGCGGGGCTCGGGCCGGACTTGCAACGATGTCAAAAAACGGCTCTTCAGCAGAATTTGTGGGTGAGCTTGGGCTCGGGTAGGTCGCCGAGTGTGTGATAGAGGGCGATTTCGAGGGCGCGGAAGGTGCGGAAGCCGTACGCTTTTCTAGTGGTGAGTTTCAGCTTG
>Ga0194132_10002091_pt1 | contig 38568 bp, 31 predicted proteins | sample TA2KigOf80mmetaG_FD_148612 | JGI IMG/M metagenome (GOLD analysis project Ga0194132, IMG submission 148612) | Freshwater microbial communities from Lake Tanganyika, Tanzania - TA2015054 Kigoma Offshore 80m | ecosystem: Environmental > Aquatic > Freshwater > Lake | place: Tanzania: Lake...
CAGGCCGCTTCCCTCAGTCGCGTCATCCTCTCGACTGAGGACGCGGAGATTGCCGAGATCGGACGCACGCTCGGCCTGGACGTGCCCTTCATCCGTCCCGGCGATCTTGCCAGGGACGACACACCTGGTCTGGCGGTCCTGCAACATGCCGTGGCGGTCCTGGAGCAGGCGGGAGACCGTTTCGACGCCGTGTTCACCTTGCAGCCGACGAGCCCGCTGCGCCGCTCCGAGGATATCGACGGGGCGGTCGCGCTGCTCGAGCGTACCGGGGCCGACTCGGTGATCGCCTTTGTGGCGGCAGGCGAGCGACACCCGGCGCGGATGAAGCTTGTCGATGCCGAGGGCCGGGTGTCTGACCCTCCGTTTGCCGAAGCGTACGAAGGGCAGCGCCGACAGGATCTCCCACCGCTCTTTCTCCGCGAAGGATCGGTCTACCTGACCAGACGCGACGTGCTGATGGGTGGATCGCTCAAGGGAACGGACTGCCGGGCCTGGCTGGTCCCGACGGACCGCGCGTGCAACATCGACGAGCCGTTCGATTTGCTCTTCGCCGAATGGCTGATTCGCTATCACCGACTGGAGTGACGTGACGGGCGAGTTGGTCATTCAGGAACACGCCGCATCCGGCGCTGACCAGTGGGATCACCTGCTGACCCGGTATCGCAACGCGACGGTGTTCCATTCCGCGGGCTGGCATCAAGCGCTCAACGACTCGCTGCCCGGTCGGGTCGTACGTCTCGAGCTGACACGCGACAGGGAGGTCTGCGGACACTGGTGCGGATTCTTCGTACCAAAGTTCGGCTTTCGCCTCTTTGGCGCCCCGTTGCCGGGCACGGGGACCGACTACATGTATCCGCTCTTCATCGAGACGCCGCCACCGTCGGAGTTCCTCCGGGCTGTCGCGGCCTGGGCTGCCAGCTGGCGGCTCTCGATGGTGGACCTCGGTGGCGAGTACCTCACAGGCGAAGCCCTCCAGGCGGCCGGCTATCGCGTGCGGCCGACGCGGACCTATCGCGTGGATCTGCGGGGCGGCGAGCCGGGCGTCTGGTCCGGTCTGAAGCCGGCGATGCGCAACAAGGTCCGCAAAGCGGAGAAGCAGGGTGTGGTCGTCGAGGTCGACAGGTCGCCCGACTTCGCACGCCTGTACTTCGACATGCTGAAGGCGGTGTTTCGGCGTCAGAAGAAGGTGCCCACCTACGATCTCGGTCGGGTCGAAGCGCTCCTGCGTGGGCTCGAGCCGGCGGGCGGTGTGGTCCCACTCGTGGCACGACGCAGCGACGAGCCCCTGGCGACGGTGATCCTGTTGCAGGACCGGCGCGTGGGGTACTACTGGGGTGGCGCCTCCTACGAGACGGCGTATCCGGTCGGCGCCAACGATCTGATTCAGTGGCGAGCCCTGCAGCTGTGTGTGTCGAAGGGCCTCGAAACCTACGACACCTGCGGCGGCGGGGAGTACAAGGAGAAGTTCGGGGGCACGCTCGTCTCGTTGTCAGCCGGCCATCGGCCCATGCACCCCGTGGCGCGCCTTGTTCGCGCGTCGGTGGAGCAGGGCATGCGGGCCCGGCAGGCGCTGTTCGCAACGGTCCAGCGCCTTGCGGAGAGCCTGTCGTGATTTCGACCCGCGAGCGTCTGACTCTGGGCGAGCTGCTCCTCGGGGCTTTGCCCGCACTGCGCGCGAACCTGGACGATCGCCTGCGGTCGTTTGTGCCTCTCCGTGATCGGCAGCACATTTACGTCAGTCAGGGCAAGGCCGCCTTCGAGCAGATCGTTCTGAGCGCGCGCCTGGCGGGCAGCCGGGTCCTAGTGCCCGCGTTCTTCCCCGACGATTTCGTGGGTGTGTTCCTGAAGTACCGGCTCACGCCGGTGTTCGTCGACGTCAATCCGGACAGCTACCATCTGGACCTCGGTGCCATCAGGCGCGAGCAGCTGGACGGCGCTCGGGCCCTCCTGATCGAGCACACCTTCGGTCTCCCGGCCGACGGACGGGCCTTCCGGGGATTTTGCGATAGGCACGGGCTGCTGCTCATCGAAGACTGCGCGCGGGCGCTCGGCGCCGAGAGCGCTGGCCGTCTCGTCGGATCGTTCGGACACTATGCGATGTTCAGCCTGCCGAAGTGCGCGCCGGTGCGCGCCGGCGGCCTTGCGCTGGCGGAGACGCCCTTCGATCCCGCGCTACAGCCGGCTGCGCTCGGCCTGACCGGCCTGCTACATGCGCTGACGTTGATTCGATATCCGGCCGTTTCCGTGCTCGAGTCGGCGATCTACCGGGTCGTGGCGGACTCCGCGCTCTACCCGCTCGAGGTGGGGAACTACGATCCGCTGCCGTGTCGACAGCTGGACGGACTCGCGCGGTTCATGTTGAGCGTCTTCCTGCCGCACTACGGCGCGGCTCTCGACCGGAAACGCCAATGGGCGCAGGAGCTCAGGCGGACCCTGGAGCCCCACGGATTCGTCTTCCAGGCAGACCCGCACGGGGAGCACATCTGGACGTCGGTGACGGTCGATCCGCCAGCCGCCTGTGATGCGGACGCTCTGAAGGCCTTCCTGATCGCCAACGGCGTCAAAGCGAGCGCCATGTGGCGCAGTCCGTGGGGGATATCACCCTTCGGCCGCCGGCAGTGGAACGCTGATCCAGACGCCACGCCGATCGCCCAGCGCTTGGCGACGCGTCTCATTCAACTCCCGGTCAGCCGCTTCCGCACGCCAGCGCAGTCACGCCGGATCGTCGAGCTGTGCAGACGGTTCACCGCCGACCAGCCATCTGGTGTTCTCCCGGGGCGGTCTCTCGCGGTCGAGCACTGAGCATGCCGATGGACAGATGGATGCGAGCTGGGATCCGGGTGGCTATGCTCACGCTGGCGTGCGCCGCGGTGGCGCCGTCCGCAGCGGTCGCGCAAGATGCCAGGGGCGCGCCGCCGGCTTCGGCCTTTCGTGTGGGACCGGCGTACCTGACGCCGCTCTTCGACATCCCCGTCTTTGGCGTCGATTCGAACGTCTTCAACGAGACGACAGACACCGATAGCGACTTGACGGCCCACATTCAGCCGCAGCTGCAAGGGGAACTGCGTATGCGGCGGGCGCGGATCGAGTTCGGGCAGCTGTTCAACTTCATCTACTTTCAGAAGTACGCCAGCGAGCGGTCCTTCAACTCGAACAGCAACGCGCGAGTGGACGTGACGTTGTCACGACTGACCCTGTATGGAACCGCGGCGTACATGAAGACGAACGATCGTCCCGGTCTCGAGGTCGACGCCCGCGTCAGCCAGATCCGCACGCCCGTGGGGGGCGGCGTCCTCCTCGACCTGACGAGAAAGACCAGTCTCGACGTTGGGGCCGACTTCGAGCAGATGAGGTTCGAACAGGGCGTCGTCTTCGGACGAGCGAATCTGAGAGACGAGCTGACGCGGGGCTCCCATGCCTACCACGTGGGCCTCAGGCATGCCCTGACGCCACTCACGACCGCTGCGCTGACCGTACGGCAGCAGACCTCGACGTTCGACTTCGCCGTACGGCGCAACAACACGGCGCTTCGCGTGGCGCCGGCCCTGGTGTTCCGCCCCAACGCGCTCATCTCGGGAACCGCTGAGGTCGGCTTCATGCGGTTCAGTACGACCGACGCGTCGATCCGCGACTACCGTGGCAGCATCGCCCGGGTGGATCTGGCGTACGTGCTGCGCGGCGTGACGAGATTCTCGGCGCAGGTCGGCCGTGACTTGCTGCCGTCGGCCGTTCCGTCAGAGACCTTCTTTCTTCAGACCGGGATGGGGGCGAACATCAGCCACCGCGCGTCCGAGCGCTGGGACGTCCACACGGGGGTCAGCCGGCAGCGGCTGACGTACGGCACCAGCGGGAGTGTCGACGCCACGACCATTCGGCCGTCGGAGACGTTTCAGTCAGTGACGGCCGGGGTGGGCTTCCGGGTCAGCCGCGGCCTGCGGATCGGCGGGCGCTGGGAACAGCTGAAGCGCGATTCGGTCGGGCTCAGTCGCGCGTACGACAACACGCGCGTGATGACGTCGTTCAACTTTCGATTCCGCTAGTCATGCTGTTTGGAGCGAACGCCGTGTCTCTCTCGGCCCAGGGGTTGCCCGATGGGCAGTTCGCCGCCCGGCGGCTCCTGCTCGCCACGGTGCTGCTTCTGTCGATCGCGCGATTCCTGACCGCCCAGGGTCACGACTACGTGCTCGGACCGAAGGACGTTCTCGCGGTGACCGTCTGGAACCAACTCGATCTCTCGGGGAAGTTCACGATTGAACCCGACGGCACCTTCATGTTTCCGCTGATCGGGAAGGTGCCGGCGGCGGGCAGGCCGTTGGCCGACGTCGAGACCGAGCTGCGCACGCGGCTCAAGGAGGGCTACTTCGTCGATCCGAAGCTCACCATTGCGGTCGACACCTATGTCAGCCAGCGCATCTTCGTGGTGGGCGAGGTGGGGACGCCTGGAAGCCATTCGTTGCGCGGCCCGACCACGCTCCTCGAGGCCTTGACGCTCGCCGGTTCGCTCACCGCTGAAGCAGACCGCCAGGTCACGATCGTGCGTGGGCGTGACGGCAAGACCGCGGGTCGTCCCGTCCTGCCGTCAGAGGCCAAGGACGCCGAAATGATCCGGATCGATGTCTCGACGCTGGAGCGCGGTGACCTGACCAAGAACGTCATCGTTCGCGACGGCGACACGATCTTCGTATCTCGTGCGGGCGTCGCCATCGTCACTGGACAGGTTCGCAATCCGGGTCAGGTCGTGCTCCGGGGTGACATGACCGTGCAGCAGGTCGTGGCGCTCGCCGGTGGGGTGTCCGATCGTGGATCGCTCAGCCGCGCCAAGATCGTCCGGCTCATCAACGGCGAACGTCAGGAACTCAAGGCGAGGCAATCCGATCTCGTGAAGCCGGGTGACACGCTGATCGTGCCGGAGAGGTTCTTCTAATGAGTGACAACGACAGGGTGCGAAGTGAGATCGTGCGCCCACGAGAAGCGCCCGCACCGGCGATGGGAGCCCCGCCGAGCGGCCCCCATCTGCTCCACTACCTCCGGATCATCGCCAAGCGACGCTGGACGGCACTTGGGACGATCCTGACGGTGGTCGGACTGACGGCCTTCGTGACCATTAGGACGGTGCCGCTCTACGAGGCTGCCGCGCGGCTGATGATCGAAGTCGAGCGTCCCCGTGTGATCGTCTTCTCGGACGACGAGAAGAACGACCGAGGTGATGAATTTCGCGACTATCAGGGGACACAACGCCGCATTCTTCAAAGCCGCGCGCTGGCGAGCCGCACCATCGAGACGCTCGGGATTTGGCAGCATCCCGAGCTCGGCGGCGGCACTCCAGAAGAGCTGTCGTTCTTGGACAAGCGGGTGAATGACGCGCGTGAGTTTTTCGCGTCGCTTCCCGAGCGATTCTCCAAGTCACCCAACTACTCGCGCGGGGGCCTCGTCCAGTACGAGGGTCCGGATCCCGATGAGGAGCTCGGATTCAAGGACGGTCCGGAGCGCACGCCCGCGCTGGACGCGTTCCTCTCCCGGCTGAAGGTCACCGAGGTGGAGGATAGCCGGCTCGTCGACGTGTCGTATCTGTCAGCCGATCCCAAGCTGGCGGCTGCGGTGGTGAACACGCTCACGACGGCCTACATCGATCAGAATCGGGAATTCAAGACGACGGTGGCGAACGAAGCCACCGAGTGGCTCGGGACCCAGCTCGAAGAGCACCGCAAGCAGCTGCAGCAGAGCCAACAGAGCCTTCAGAAATTCCGCGAGAGCCGTCCCGATGCCTCGGCCATCGAGGGCGCCGACCTCGTACTGCGGCGGCTGGAGGGGTTGAATGCCGCCCTCCTGAACGCCCGGACCGAGCGGATCGAGAAGGAGACGCTACACAAACAGGTCGAAGAGCTGTCAGCCGATCGGGTCGCGCTCGAAACGCTCGAGCCGGTGCGCACCAACGCGAACGTCCAGGGGCTGAAAAAGCGTCTCGCGGATCTGGAGCAGCAGGATCAGCAGCTCGCCCTGACGTTCGGCGACAAGCATCCCCAACGCGTCACGGTGCGCCTCGAGCTCCAGGGCGCCCAGCAGCAGCTTGATACCGAGATCCAGGCGATTGTCGAGCGCGTGGCCCGAGACTACACCGCCGCGCGGAGTCAGGAGCTGAACCTGGTCCGGGCTGTCGAGGCCCAGCGCGCCGAGGCAACAGCCGCGAGCGGAAAGAGGGCCGAATACGACATGCTGGCGCGCGCGGCCAACACCGATCAGGAGATCTTCCAAACGCTCCTGCAGCGCACCAAGCAAACCGGTGTGACGACAGGCCTCGTGGCCAGCAACATCCGAGTCGTCGATCCGGCGACGGTGCCGCAATCGCCGGTGACGCCGAACACACGCCGCAACCTCTCGCTGTCGCTGTTCGGCGGGTTTCTGCTGTCGCTGTGCGTCGTGTTCTTCGTCGACTACATGGATAAGTCGATTTCAGCGCCCGACCAAATCAAGGCGGAGTTCGGACTCGAGTGCATAGGACTCATCCCGCTCGTCGACGGGTACAAGGCGGTCGGGCCTGCGCCGCTCATCAATAACGTCGTTCCGGCGTCCCTGCAGGAAGCGATTCGGTCACTCCGGACAGGCGTGCTGTTCGCCTCGCGGGGAGAATCACTCCGGAGCGTGCTCGTCACCAGCACGACCCCGGCGGAAGGGAAGTCGATGGTGGCAGCCAATCTCGCGTTGTCGTTGGCGCAGACCGGACAGCGCGTCGCGCTCATCGATGCCGACATGCGGCGGCCACGCCTGCACGGGATGTTTCGTATCGCTCAGAGCCCTGGGTTGTCGGAGCTGGTGGCCGGACAGGCGACTCCGAAGTCTGCCATGGTGCGCACGTCGGTGTCGGGGCTGTGGTTGATGCCGTCGGGTTCGATTCCCACCAACCCGGCTGAAATGCTCAGTTCCACCCGGTTCGAGCGCTTTGTCCACGGATTGAGCGAGGTCTTCGACTGGGTGATCATCGATTCCCCTCCGGTGATGGCCGTGACGGACGCGGCGCTACTGGCGCATATCACCGCTGGCGTGCTGTATGTGATGGCCGCCGAGGAAGTCACCACGCCCGTCGTCCGGCACGCTCTTGAACAGCTCGACGCCGCGCATGCGCGGTTTCTGGGAGCGGTGCTGAACAAGGTCAACCTGAAGCGCAACTCTTTCTATTACGCCGACTACTACCGTCAGGAATACGGCGACTACTACACGCAGCCTGCCGCCGCGAGTCCGACGCTACACGCGATGGCCCGCAAACGGCAGTAGAGGATGCCGATAGGTCCTCGCCGAGCCGTTTCCGCATGCTCCGGGCAGACTTGCCCTCCCCGGCCACTGCCGGACGCGCGATTGAGTCCGGATTGAACACGACCGCCGTTCCGTGCTGCCTCGCCGCTCGTTCAAGCCGCCATGCCCGTGACACCCATCATTGAACCGATCCAGTCGAAGCCCCCGCGTGGAGTCGACGTGCCCGGTCAGCCGCGCCCGATGTCGAGATCACACGGAGACAAACGCCCGCCGATCACGCGACTCGAGCGCGGCAGCGGCTTGGCATCGCTGAATCTGCGCGAGGTCTGGCGCTATCGCGAGCTGCTGGGCTTCCTGACGTGGCGCGACATCGCCGTTCGCTACAAGCAGACGGCGCTCGGCGCCAGTTGGGCAATCATCCAGCCTTTCTTCACGATGGTCGTCTTCAGCTTGTTCTTCGGGCGTCTCGCCCGCATTCCGGGGGACGGCGTGCCCTATCCGATCTTCAGCTTCGCCGGCCTCGTGCCATGGACCTTCTTCGCCAACGGGCTCGCCCAATCGTCGAACAGTCTGGTCGGCAGCGCGAATCTGATTCAGAAGGTGTACTTTCCGCGACTGCTGATTCCAGCGGCCAGCATCCTCGGTGGCCTCCTCGACTTCGTGATCGCGCTCGTCGTGCTGTTCGGCATGATGGCTTACTACGGCATCGTGCCGACCCTGCATGCGTTGTGGCTCCCGGCTCTGCTGCTCCTGGCCCTCGTGACGTCGCTCGGTGTCGGGCTCTGGTTGTCGGCGCTGAACGTTCGCTTTCGGGATGTGCGCTACGTGGTGCCCTTCATCAGAGGGATACCGACCGCGCAAGGAGCTGGCCTTCTACGCGTCAGTTCAGGCGCTGGGCACCGAGTCGCGCGTCCGGTTCATCAGGGTGACCCGGTCGGAGCAATGGGAGCAGCGGCTGGCGATCCACCAGGAAGACCGCGCGAATTCCGATGGATACGACGCCGATCCGGAGTCGTGGTGCGAGCTCATCCGACGCAAGTGCGAAACCGGTGTCAAGGAGAGCTACCTCATCGAGTACCGGGGCGAGATCTGCGGCTCCATAGGTGCGATGCCCATGGGGGGCCTGCTCCGGCTGAAGAACATCATCATTCGTCCGGCCTTCCGCCGGCGCGGTCTGGGCATCGAAGCCGTGCGCGAGTTGGCGAACCTGGCCCACGCCAAGCAGCTCCAGGCGGTCGGAGTGTTCGGGATCGAAGGCGAGGGGGGCGCCGACCTGTACGCGTCGGCGGGCTTCTCGACCATCGGGTATCAAACGGAATGGTGCAAGCCGATCACGCCAGGAGTCACGCGATGACGACGAACGCCGATGTTTCGCGCGCCGCGGTTCTTGCGGCAGCGCCGCTGAGCGACTACCGACACAAGGGATATGTGGTCGTACGGAACGTGTTCACCGCCGACGAAGTCCGGGCCGTGCAGGACGAATGCGACCGGTTGTTCGCCGAACTGACCGAAGAACGTGACCTGCACAACCTGCGGGTGGCGTTTCGGAATTCGACCTGCGGGCATCCAGTACTGGATCGCATCGACCCCTTCGTCGACATCTCGCCTGTGCTGAACGACCTCTCCCGCGATCCCCGTCTCGTCGACGCGGCGAGCGCTATGCTTGGCGAGCCGGCAGCGCTTTTCAAAGACAAGCTGATTCTGAAGCGGCCGGGGACCCACGGCTACGGTGTCCATCAGGACTACACGAACTGGCAAGAGGTCCCGGTGCCTGCCGAGCAGCTGCTGAGCGTCCTCTTCGCCGTGGACGATTCGGGCAAGAGCAACGGCGGCTTGGAGCTGTTTCCGGGCATGCATGGGAGGCACTACCGCGATCGCGAGGTGCCATCCGACATCTTCAATCCGGCGGCGGGCCTCGTACCGCCCGAGGTGATGGAAGGGCACGCGGGCGAGTTGATCGACCTGCAGGCGGGAGACCTGGTCCTGTTCAGCGCGCTGACCCCGCATCAGAGCGGCGTCAACACGTCCACCTCCACGCGTCGGGCGATCTACTTCTCGTTCGCGCCTGCCCGGTACGGTGACGTCTACACCATCTATTACCGGAACTTCTACAGCTACCTGCGTCGGGACCGGTCGGCCGAGGGGGAGCTTTTGTTCTTCCGGTAATCATGTCCTGCGGTGCCTGAGCCTCGACGCTCGTTATGTGCGGCATTTTCGGCGTAGTCGGGCTCGATCCCGATCGGGACCGACTCGAGGCGTCGGCGGCTGCGCTCCGTCATCGCGGCCCCGACCACGTCGGATTCTGGATCGGGCGGGAGGCCGCGCTGCTCCATACGCGACTGTCGCTCGTCGATCTCTCAGCAGACAGTCATCAGCCGTTTTGGGACGCCAGCGGGCGCCATGCGCTCGTCTTCAACGGTGAGATCTACAACTTCCGCGAGCTGCGGGCGGAGCTGGCCGCCGCGGGTATCGCCTGTCGGACCAGCGGCGACACCGAGGTGCTCCTGGCGATGCTCCTGCACGCCGGGGTCGAGCGCACGTTGCCACGCTTGGAGGGCATGTTCGCCTTCGCCCTCTACGACACGCAGACCGGCGCGCTCACCGCCGCCCGCGATCGCTTCGGGATGAAGCCGCTCGTCTACCACAGTGACGGGAACCGATTGCTCTTCGCGTCGGAGGTCAAGGCGCTCCGCCCATGGATCGGCCTCGAGGCGGATCTCGTCGCGCTCACCTCGTTTCTGGGTGGGTTCCAGGGGCCCACGACGGGCCCCTCGCTGTTCAAGGACGTACGGCACCTGCCGCCTGGCGGCGTGCTCACCGCCTCGCCGGGCCGGCCGCCGCAGGTGACGCAGTTTGCGACGGTCGCCGATCTCTGGGACCTCACGGAACGAGAGCGGCTACGGGGATTGTCCAGGCGCCGACTCGTCGATGAGCTCGAGGCGCGCCTGTATGCGAGCGTGCGCAGTCAGCTGATGGCCGATGCGCCGGTGGGTGTGTTCTGCAGCGGTGGCGTCGACTCGTCGGTCGTGGTCGCCATGTCTTCCACGCTGCACGCCAATCTCGCGATCTTTCACGCCGACGTCGAGGGCCGCCACAGCGAACGATCTGCCGCAGAGACGCTTGCTCGGCATTTGAAGCTCGATCTGCGCGTAGCCCCGGTACGCGACGCGGATTTCCTGGACGCACTGCCCACGGTCATCGCCCACAGTGAGCGGCCCATTACCATTCGTCCGGACTCGATTCCGTTCTTCCGGGTATGCACACTCGTGCGGGCGCACGGTGTCAAGGGCGTCCTGTCGGGCGAAGCGGCGGACGAGTGCTTCCTCGGCTACCAATCGATGATGCCAGGGATGCCGGGCCTGGGCGCATTTCGGCGCCGCATGGCCGGCATGGGGTTGCGCAACCTGTATCGGCGATTGGCGCTCGGCCAGCACGCCGAGTTCGAGATGTTCGACGAGCGGTCGGATCTGAGTCAGGCGATCGGCAGCCGTTTCGAAATCGAGCTGCAGGAGGCCAGACATCGCGGGCTGCGTGACCGTCACGGTTCACCCATTCGCGCGGAGGACCGCAAGACGCTCGACGCACTCGGCTACCATCTGCGCACGCTGCTGCACCGGAACGACACGCTTGGCATGGCCGCGAGCATCGAGTCGCGATTCCCATTCCTCGAGACGGGTCTGGTCCGACTCGCCGTGAACCTGCCGCACGAGTTCAAGATCCGTCGCACCCTGCGGCCGGGCGATCTGCGGCACCCCTTCTATTGCGACAAGTGGATCCTGCGCCAGGTCGCCCGTCGATGGGTTCCCAGGGCGCTCAGCGATCGGCCTAAGCGCGCCTTTCCGACCAACGCCTTCAAGCGGATGAGGATCGCTCCCGCGTTCTTTCGCGATTCCTGTGTCGCCGGCCTACTGGCGCTCGGTGCCGAGGAGCGGGCGTTCTTCTCGGAGCATTCGCGTCCGCTGCTGCAGCAGCGGCTGCTCCAAGCGGAGGTCTGGGCCCTGACCTGTCTGTGCCGTGCGACACCCGATCAGGTGCGCGAGCGCCTGCACCGCCACGTCACCGTCACGCCGGACCGCGGCCGCTAGAGCCCGGCGTCCGCAGTGCGCGACGCCCGAGAGTGACCCGAGCGTCTCGGCCGTCGGAGACGCTAGAAGTCGTTCGGTGTCGAGAACGACGGCTCTCCGGGGAGCAGACCCACCGAGGCGCCCAGAGCGTCGAGCTGATCTTCGATGGCCAGGTCGGACGCAGAGCCCGTCGCTTCGTCGGTCTGCGAGCCTCGGGGTGAGAAGGTGGACTCGCGCCCGCGCCCGAGATCGAGATCCCGGCACACGTCGAGCACGACCGCTTGGCCAACCGTTCGCTGACCGAGCGCCATGCCCGCGAGGAGGGCGTTGTCGCACACGACGTTGATGAGGCGGGGGATGCCGCGCGATCGTTCGTGGATGAGGACGACCGCCTCACGACTGAAGAGCCGCGTCGCCTCGGCGCCCGCTGCGCGAACACGGGCAGTGATGTACGCGCCTGTTTCTGTCAACGTGTACGGCTCGAGCGCGCAGCGGAGCGCCACTCGCTGTTGCAGCTGGCGCAAACTGCCGTCGGCGAGGTGGGAGATGAGCTCCGGCTGTCCAGCGAGGACCAGCGGCATGAGCTTCTGGGACCGAAACTCGGCGTTGGCCAACAGGCGAATCTCCTCGAGGAGCTCGAGGCTGAGACTTTGCGCTTCGTCGACGACGAGTGAGACGATTTCGTCGCGAGCGCGGCGCACCAGGAGCACGTCCTCCAACTCCGCCAGGAACGTCGTCTTCGATCGGGCCACGTCTGGCGCCAGACCAACCTTGCGCGCCAGCATCTCGAGAAACTCGGCGCGAGAGAGCACCGGGTTGTTCACGAAGAGGCAGGTGACGCCTTTGCAACGGTCGGAGGTGACGGCGGCCGTGAGCAGGGTCGTCTTGCCCGTCCCCGCCTCCCCGGTCAGGAGGGTAATCGACTTGGCCGCCGATAGGCCGTACTCGAGCGTGGCCAGTGCCTTGCGATGGCCGTTGGAGAGAAACAGCGACCCGGGCGTCGTCGTCAGCTCAAAGGGCGGGGCTGTCAGCCCATAATGGTCGAGGTACATTCCGGTATCGGTCCAGAGTACTACAGACCGTGCGTGGACAACAGGATCTTGCGCGGCGCGCGTGCACGGGACACAGACCGCGCAGCGCATACGGTTACGCGTTTGCACACGAGTGTAGGGCGTGGTTCGCCCCCCCGTTTCACGCCGGCGATTCGACCCCTCTCCGTCCCGTTGGAGCGTCGGGCTCGTGGCCGACACGCGCTTCGTCAACGGAACGGCAAGACGGGAACCGTCTATGCTGTCTCCTCTGAATGGGTATTCTCGAAATCGCATGAGCACGTACTCGGCCACGGTCACTTGGGAACGTCGGGGCGCCGCCTTCGTCGACAACCGCTATAGCCGCGCGCACACATGGCATTTCGACGGCGGCGTAGACGTGGCGGCCTCGGCATCCCCCCACGTCGTGCCAGTACCGCTCGCGATTGAAGCGGCCGTCGATCCGGAGGAGGCCTTCGTGGTCTCGCTGGCGAGCTGCCACATGCTGTGGTTCCTGTCGATCGCGGCGCAAGCCGGTTTCGTGGTGGAGTCCTACGTTGATCGAGCCAGTGGCGTGATGGACCGGGACGCTCGGGGCAAACCGGCGATCACGACGGTGACACTGCGGCCGCAGGTCGTGTTCGCCGCATCGCATCGGCCCTCCGCCGACGAGCACCAGGCGCTCCACCACCAGGCGCACGCCGAGTGCTTCATCGCCAACTCGGTCAAGACCAATGTCCAGGTGATGCCGGTTGACGCCACCGCTCGGGATCGTGATTGAGCGAGGAGCGTGAGGGAGAACGGCTGGCAGGCTCGGAGTTGGCTCGCAGCACCGGCTCGGTTCGTGGCAGTCTCCGCAGGCCACGCGGGCGCGGCGCTTGGCAGGGCTGAAGCCCGTCGTCACCACGATCTGTGGGCCGTCGGACCGACGTGTCGCGCGGGCGTCGTTCAGCCCAGGGCCTGGCGAACCGACACCTGGCGTGCGCCAGGCGGGAAAAGCGAGACTCGACCCGCCGACAGCCCGGCCGCCTTGCGAGCCCCCGCCGCACATGGCACGATACCGGCGCCCTTCTGCTGAGAGGAGACGCCCGCCATGGCGCGCCAGGATCCGCTGCGCAACTTTCGCTTCCGCCTCGAAATCGACGGGGTCACGCGGGCCGGTTTCTCGGAGGTATCGGGTCTCGGCGCGACCATCGGCGTCATTTCTTATCGCGAGGGCACCGACCCACTGGGTGTGCGCAAGCTGCCTGGACGGGTCACGTACTCGAACGTGCGGCTGAAGGCTGGTCTCACCGTCGGCGGTGGCGCACTCGAGCTCTTCGAGTGGTTCGTCGCCGTCTTTGCGGGGAACATGGCTAACGCTCGGCGAAACGTGGTCATCGTGGTACAGGATGAACAGGGGCAGGACCAGGCGCGTTTCGTGATGTCTGACGCCTGGCCCGCACGCTACGCCACAAACGATCTGAACGCGAAAGGCAACGAGGTGCTCGTGGAGATTCTCGAGCTGGCGCACGAGGGCATCGAGCGTGTCCAGTAGACGCTCGCCGCGGCCAGGCCAAGCCGGAACGGCCCCGCCATCGGAAGCTCCTGTCACAAGCTTGCGCTTCGTCGTGGGCATCGAAGGCGTGCCCGAAGGGCGGGCAGTGGAGGTCGTGTTTCCCGAGTCGCGCCTCGTGACCCAACGCAGCCGCCGCGTGGTGCAGCACAGCCCGCTCGTCATTCGCCGTGGTCTGACCTCGTCGACCGCTTGGTACGACTGGTGGCATGCGACGCGCCGCCCTCGCTCCACTCGACGCCTCGTCACGATCAGGCTGCAGGGGTCCGATGGCCGTACACGCCACACGTGGTTGTTTCCCGACTCGGTGCCGCAGGCGTATTCGCTCTCGCCGCTGAACGCGCTGAACGACACGGTGGTGCTGGAATCGCTCGAAGTGAAGGTCGGTGATTTCGTGCTGCGACGGCTCGAGTAGCGGCATTTTCGCTCACTGAGACCCCTTGGGAGGACGGTGCGCTGCCCGAACGGAAGCCGTATAATCGACAGGCCATTCGGGCGTCGGTGATGGTCACGCGGCAAGAAACTTTGCCAACGTCTGCGCCCGGCAGCGCAGCCGATCGACGAGGACGCAGTTCGGTCGGCCGTCGCGTCACGACATCGACAAGGCCGACACGATCGATGTCGCCGGCTCCGAAGGGAGTTCCATCAGCCCGGTCCGCCGCGGGTGGGCGCGTGGCATGCGACGAGCGGAGGCAGGACGGGAAAGGCCGCGACCTCATTCCAACTACCGCCGGAGGGGAGGGGCCAGGTGGTGACCGCGGCGGCCGGTAACATCCACGGAGCTGACGTTGGCCCGAAGCGCTCAGAACATCCTCGAAGAGGTCGTGTGGCCGTGAGTGGCGGGTCTCGATCGCGACAGGTAGCGACATCGGCGTCGCGGCGGCAGTGGACGGGCCGCAGGCTCGGGCTGCGCCTCTCGGCGTTCGCGTTGGTGGCGGCCGGCACGCGGGTGGCTGCGCAGATCGGTGACCCTGGTCACGGAATCAAGCCCAGCGATGGGCTGCGGCATGCGAGCGGAGAGCTCGTCGCGCCCATCTACGAAGGCTGGTATCGCGACGAGGCCGGTACGTTGATGCTGACGTTCGGTTACTTTAACCGGAACTACAAGCAGGAACTGGACGTGCCCGTCGGCCCTGACAACAAGATCGAGCCCGGACCTCCCGACCAGGGGCAGCCGACGCACTTCGTTCCGCGTCGACAGTGGGCGGCCTTCGCGGTGCCGCTGTCGAAGGAGACCGAGCGGCGTCTCATGGCTGAGAAGAAGACCGTGACATGGACGTTGCGCGCAAACGGTCAGACCGTTGCGATCCCAGCCAATCTCGGTCCAGCCTATAAGATCGATGCTCTGAAAGAACCGACCGTGGGGAACACGCCCCCGGTTTTGAGGTTCGAAGGAGCGCCTGCGTCAGGTACCGGACCGCTGGGAACGAAGACGTCGATCAAGACTGTGGCCGGCACCCCGGTCACGGTCAGGTTTTCGGTCGCCGACGACAAACGGGTCCTGCCAATGAAGAAGTCCACCGGCGTCACGCTGACGTGGACACACTATCGAGGGGCGGGGCCCGTGACCATCGCCGAAGCCACGAAACTGGCGGACGGCAACGGTGACGGGGCGGTGACCGTGACGTTCGCGCAGCCGGGAGAGTACGTCTTGCGGCTCGAAGCGAGCGACACCGAGATCCACGACTTTCATTGCTGTTGGAGCAATGGGTACATCCACGCGACGGTCGGCCCCCGTTGAGTCGGGCGATCGTGCGAAGTCGGACTGAACCGAAGCCTGCAGACAGAGAAGTTCGAGCGGACAGAGAAGCTCGAAAGGACGGGATCATGAGTAGGAGACGACGACCGTGGCCGGCGCTCGTGGCATTCGCGCTTGTGTGCGGAGTGGCGACGGCCGGGTTGACCGTGGCACGGGCGCACGCCCAGACTCCCGCGCGACCTTCGGCACCCACGTGGGCGAAAGACATTGCGCCCATCTTTCAGGAGCGGTGCGAGATCTGTCACCGGCAGGAGGGGATGGCACCGATGCCGCTCGCCACCTACGCCGAGGTCCGGCCGTGGGTGCGATCGGTGAAGCGCCGCGTCGAAACGCGAGACATGCCGCCGTGGTATGTGGACAAGACTGTCGGCATCCAGAGGTTTGCCAACGATCAGTCGCTCTCCGACCGCGAGATCGATCTCATCTCTCGCTGGGTCGATGCCGGCGCTCCGCTGGGTGACCCCCGCGACCTGCCGAAGCCCAAGGTGTGGCCGGCTGATGACGTGTGGCAGTTCGCCGGCTACTTCGGACGCCCTCCCGATTTGATCGTCAGATCGCCCGAGTACACGATGCCGGCCGTGGCGCAGGACCGCTGGTGGGAGGGGCGCGGCACTCCGTCGGTTCCTGAGGATCGCTGGGTGGCTGGGACCGAGACGCGCCCGGTGCGGCGATCACGCAAGGTGGTCCATCATGCGACCACGCACCTGTTCCAGAAGGAGACGGCCGAAGTTCGCGCCTTCCAGCGGTCGGTGCGCGTGGGACAGGCGGATCCGGCGGTGCTGTACCCAAGCCCGAAGATCGACGATCCGGCGACACTGCTCGATCCGCCACCTGAAGGCTCGGTCATCTCCGAGTGGGCCGTTGGTAAGAACGGCGAGCTCTACGTCGAGCACGACGCCGGACAGTTCCTTCGCGCCGGGTCGCAGATTGGCTGGGACATCCATCTGAGCGCCGCAGGCGAAGAAACGCCGGTGGTCATCGAGACGGCGTTCTGGTTCTATCCGAAGGGACAGCTGCCGAAGTACCGGGCCCTCATCAATGCGGTCGGGTACGCGCAGGCGAAGGAGCTCGACATCCCGCCAGGGCAGGTGTCGCGCCTCGAGGCGTACACCACGCTGCCGGCGCCGGCCATCCTTCTCAACTTCCAGCCGCACATGCACTTGCGCGGGAAGGCGTTCTCGATGGAAGCGATTTACCCCGACGGGCGTACCGAGGTTCTGAACTCGGTGCCTCAATATCGGTTCAACTGGCACATCAACTACGTGTACGCGAAGGACGCCGCCCCGGTCCTGCCGAAGGGCACGATTCTGAAGACGACCGCTTGGCACGACAACACCGCCGCCAACAAATCGAACCCAGACCCGACCCAATGGGTGACCTTCGGCCAGCGCAGCGTGGACGAGATGGCACATGCCAACGGGGTCGTGGTCTATATCACGCAAGAGGACTACGAGCGGATCACGACCGAACGCAGGAAGGCGGCGGCCACTACACAGCAGCAGTAGGGCTTGTGACCGGGCGGCTGGGGCGGCGACGCCCCGACCCCGGGGGCCCTTACGAGGGCAGCATCGTGAGAACGCGAAGATCGGCCGCCTGTATCGTCGTCGCACTGCTCCTGGCATCGTCGCCGCTGCACGCGCAGCGCACCGCGAATCGCTGGGTGGGCACGTGGGCCACAGCCGTTGTCGCTGCACCACCACAGCCCGTCGGGCAGCCGAATCCCCTTCAGGTCACCTTGCGTTTCAACAACCAGACGTTGCGACAAATTGTGCGCACGAGCCTCGGCGGCAATCGCGCCAGGGTCGTCGTGACCAACGCGTACGGCACCCGGCCGCTCGTCATCGGCGGTGCGTCCGTGGCAGTGCGCGATCGCGGCGCGGCCATTGTCTCCGGAACGGCTCGGTCGCTCACCTTCAGCGGTGCGATGGTTGCCACCGTCCCTCCGGGGGCAGTGCTCATCAGCGATCCGGTGGACCTGGCCGTACCGCCGCTCGGAGACGTCGTGATTGATCTCTATCTCCCAGAGGATACGGGGGCCTCGCCATCGCCGTTGACGATTCATACGGCGTCGCGGCAGACCAGCTACGTATCCTCGACCGGCAATCATCTGGGTGCGGCCGAACTGCCGGGGGCCTCGCCGATGACGTCGTGGGCGTTTCTCGCGCGGCTCGAGGTATCGGCGCCGGAAGGCGCCGGAGCGATCGTCGCACTGGGCGATTCCATCACGGACGGCTTCGCCTCGACGAACGACACGAACAACCGGTGGCCCGATCATCTCGCACGGCGCCTGCAGGCAGCCGGCCGCCGGCTCGCGGTCCTGAACCTCGGTATCGACGGCAACCGTGTGCTCGCCGACGGCGCCGGCGTCAACGCGCTGGCCCGCTTTGATCGCGACGTGGCCGCCCAATCGGGCGTGACGCACGTCGTCGTCCTCGAAGGCATCAACGACCTCGGAATTCACGCCCTTTTCAAGGACGGACCTCCCCCGACGGCCGACCAGCTCATTGCCGGTCATCGACAGCTGATCGCGCGCGCACACGCCAGAGGACTCGGGATTGTCGTGTCAACCTTGTTGCCATACGAGGGCACGACGTTCCCCGGCTACTTCACGCCGGAGGGCGAGCGGTCGCGACAAGCCTTCAATCAATGGGTCCGGACGACCAAGGACCATGACGGATTCATCGATCTCGACGCCGTCATCAGAGATCCGGCCAACCCGACCAGAATGCTGCCGAAGTACGACTCGGGCGACCATCTGCATCCGTCCGATGCAGGGTATGAGGCGATGGCTCAGGCGGTCGATCTGTCGCTGCTGCGTGAAGAGACCACCGTCGGCGCCGCGGCCCGCTAAGCAGCCGTGGGCTCGAACACCGGAGGCAGGTCTTGCTGGGCGGCCTGAGCCGAAGCAGTGCTGTTCGCCATCCTGCTGCGTGAACCCGCAGCCGCACCTCCAACGGCGTGGCGCCATGCAGTGTGAAGGTTTCTCGCGTTGTCCTTGCGGATCTGATCGAGCGGCAAGTACCTGGTGACCGATCGAATTCTCGATCGAGTCGGAGAGCCGGACAACCTGGAAGCCGCCGTCAGGCTGACCAACCAAGACGTGGAAGGCGCGGCCGAAACTGCGTTCGGGCTCGAATCGTCCACATTGAGCCCCGTAGCGCGTGATCCCGTCCGATGGCCTCTGCGAGCGTCCTTGCTCGGCTGCGTGATTGGTCCTGTCGCGCCGGCGGCGTCACGATACTGATGGAGCCCTGATGCCGGACCTCGCGAGAAGGCTATCGGCGAAGAACGAGCGCGAGAAAGTGAGCATTGACGTTTCGACACTGCACGCGCAACATAGCCGCTGTTGAACCATCTCGCGACGCCGCACGCCGTTTGCGAGCGCCGGCACGTCACGAGACGGAGCTTCCGGCGAGGGTCTGCACCCATCCGCCGCGACGGTGCGGATGTCGACACGGCGACACGTTGGCCATCTGGTTCGGAGGAGCGCTGATGTGCAATCGATGGTTCACGCGACTCGTGATTCCGGTGGGGCTGCTGGTCGGTGCGCCGCTCTCGACCCTCTGGTCTGGCACGGGCGTATCAGCTCAGCGCAACGCCGCCGACAGAAACCGGCGCGACGTGCCCCGCACGCCATGGGGCGTGCCCGACATCACGGGTATCTGGGGGCTCGGGTATGTGTTCACTCCGATCGAGCGCCCCGACGAATTCAAAGGCAAGGAGTTCTTGACCGATCAGGAGGTTCGAGCACTCGAAAAAGCTCAGCGCGAGCGGGGTGGTGACGGCACGGGCGGTCGCGCGCGCGCGCAGCGTGGGTCGGTCGCCGACGTGGACGGAGCCTATAACCAGGCCTTCAGCCAGGCGGGGCAGCACGAACGCGTCGTGCGCACGAAGCGGACGTCGTTGGTGATCGATCCGCCTGATGGCAGGATTCCGTACACGCCCGAGGGCCGCCGGCGAACTCGGCTCGCGGCTTTCCTGGGTGGTGACGAAGACTCGGAACAGCAGGCGGGCGGCGTGGTGACCCAGCGAACGACCGCCGATGGCCCGGAGGGTCGTCCGGCCGATCGGTGCATCGGCGTGGTCGTCCCGTTCGTCAAACGAGCGGGGACGTTCCACCGAATCGTCCAGAGCCGGCACTCGGTCGGTATCTTCATGGAGGATGGTCTGAAGGGCACGGCGTATCGCGTGATCCCTCTGGATAGTCGTCCTCATCTGCCCTCGCACATGCGGTTGTGGCTCGGCGACTCGGTGGGCCGGTGGGAGGGGGACACGCTGGTCGTCGATACGACGAACTTCACCGACAAGTCGATGTTCATGGGGGCGTCGGACAAGCTGCACCTCGTGGAGCGGTTCACGCGCGAAGGGCCGGACCTGCTGATGTATCGCATCACGCTGACGGACCCGGTGTCGTATGCGCGCCCGTGGACGCTGGAACTGCCCATGACGCTTGGAGACAACAAGAAGAATCAGATCTACGAGGGCGCCTGCCACGAGGGGAACTATTCGATGGCGACGATTCTCGGCGGCGCAAGATTGCTCGAAAGAGAGGGCGCCGCGTTCAGAGAGAAGCAGCGACCGTAACCACCCCCGGTCGCCCATGCGGAGACGCGCGTCATGTCGAGGTCACAAAAACGCATCGTCGTCGCGCTGCTGGTCGGAACCGTTGTGTCGCTCCTTCTCTTTGCCGGCAGCAGCACCAGCAGCAGCCAGACCGTCAGGTCTCCAATCACCAGGCTGGAGGGCACAGACAAACCCAACCTCGAGGGGGTATGGCAGGCGTTGAACACGGCCAATTACAACATCGAGGCCCATGAGTGGGGCGCCAGTCTGGCGACGCACCCAGGCGCGCCGGGCGGGTCGCCCGTGCCAGCGGCCGCGGTGCTTGCCCTGGGGGCCATCGGCGGCGTGCCTCCGGGCGAGGGGGTCGTCGAGGGGGAACTGCCGTATCAGCCCTGGGCCGTCAAGCAGAAGCAAGAGAACCTGGCCAACGCCTTGACTCGAGACCCGGAAGTCCGCTGTTTCCTGCCGGGCGTGCCCCGCGCCACCTACATGCCCTATCCGTTTCAGATCATCCAGAGCGTGAACAAGATCATGATCGTGTACGGATACTCGAACGCCGGTCGCACCATCCATCTGGACTCGGTGGAGGCCAGCGGCGTCGAGTCGTGGATGGGCCACTCGGTCGGCAAGTGGGAGGGCGACGCGCTGGTCGTGGATGTCACGCAGCTGAAGGAGGCCACCTGGTTCGATCGGGCCGGCAATTTTCACAGCGACGCCTTGCACGTGGTCGAGCGGTACACGCCGATCACGCCGTATCACCTGATGTACGAGGCGACGATCGAGGATCCCAAGGTGTTCACGCGACCGTGGAAGATGAAGATGCCCCTCTATCGCCGAATGGAGGAGACGCCGCGGTTCATGGAATACCGCTGTGTGGAGACGGTCGAGGAGCTCCTCTATGGCCACCTGCGCAAGGAGCAGCTGGTCAGACGGTGGGAAGGCGACTACGGGCGCCGAGGGGGGATCTTGATCCTGGAGGTGACGCGCAAGCCAACCGCACGCCAGGATGAACCATGAGACCTCGGAGTCGCTGCGGAAGGATCTGTGCACCGCGATCACGGAGTGATGCCATGCGAATCAGTCGAGCCGTTAGCGCAGTTATGGGCGTGGCGCTCATCGGCGCCACGGCGCCGGTCGGTGCCCATCATGCGTTTTCCGCGGAGTTTGACGCCAAGCGGCCTGTCACCCTGCGAGGCACTGTCGTCAAAGTGGAGTGGATCAATCCTCACTCGTGGTTCCACATCGACGTCAAGAACAATGACGGAAACGTCGAACGCTGGATGATCGAAGGGGGCAACCCCAACAATCTGTTTCGTCGGGGCTGGTCGAAGGACAGCATCAGCCCCGGCATGGAGATCGTGGTGGACGGCTATCAGGCGAAGGACGCCTCGCGACGGGCCAATGGTCGCGATTTGACCTTTCCCAGTGGGCAGAAGTTGTTCATGGGATCATCCGGCACCGGCGCTCCTCGGGATGGACGGGATCCCACGGAGCGTTGAACGCTGAGAGTGAGCGCAAGGCACGAAGGCGCTTGACGTGACGCGGGTATCAGAGCGCGTTGCCCCAGGTGGCGCCCTCACCGACCACGTCAAGTTCCGTGCTTGACGGGGCTCGTCTGGACGGCTCTACACGCGGAGACCGGCACGATGTCTGTCAGACCCTTCGGCCAAACCGGCACGGCGGTCGTGCTCCTCATGCTGGTGACTGGCGCGTTCCTGTTAGCCGGGAGGGCTCCGCTGACGGCAGTGATGAATCAGGCGGCGGGATGGCGCGCGCCGCGCACGCCGTGGGGCCATCCCGACCTGCAGGGCGTCTGGACCACGACAGGGATGCGATTCGTTCCGCTCGAGCGCCCTCGCCGTTTCGGCACACGAGCCGTCCTGACCGATCGAGAGCTCGCGCAACGCGTGGCCCTGAATCCCGACAGGGGTGAGACGATCACGCCGGGTGTCGCCGAGCGCACGCCGCAGATGTCTCGGCAAGCCTCGCTGGTGGTCAGTCCGGCGGACGGACGTATCCCCTTGACGCCGGTCGCCGTCGAGGAGCTCGAGAAGAGGGAACGGGACTTTCGCATCGACAATCCCGAACGATCGTCTGCGGGCACTGGCGAACTCACACACTATGAGTTGAGCGGCGGTCCACTTTTTCGGAATCACGAGGCGGCGTCGGCTGCGGATAACGACCTGTGGGATCGATGCATCACCCGCGGCTTCCCCGGCGTGATGGTTCCGACCGCCTACAACAACGCCCTTCAGATCATCCAGACGCCGGATCACGTCGTCATCTGGTATGAGCTGCTGACCAAGCGGATCGTGCCGTTGGACGGGCGCCCGCCTCTCGACCGCACCATTCGACAGTGGGACGGCGACGCGCGCGGGCGCTGGGAAGGTGAGACGCTCGTGGTGGAGACGACGAATTTCAGGGAGACGCGGGCGCACGTACGGCAGTACGGCTCATTTGACGGCGGCAGCAAGGACATGCGGACCGTGGAGCGCTTCACGCGCGTCGATGCCAACACAATCACGTACGAAGGGACCGTCATCGATCCGGCACTGTTCAGCATGCCCTGGACCCTCTCGTTTCCGTTGGAGAAAAATGAGGCGTATCGTCTCTTCGAGTATGCCTGCCACGAAGGAAACTATTCGATGAGCCTCCGGCTCAGTGGTGCTCGTGCGAGTGAGCGGGACGCAGAGACGAAGGGCCTGACACCAGCGAGAGATCGCTAATCCCCGCAGCGCTTGACTTGACGTGGTCGGTGATGGTGACCCGCGGGCCTTTGCAGGTGGTGCCCGAAGGTTATCGCGGAGGGCCACCCCGACGTGCTCGCGTCGAGCGAACTCATCGAACGCCTCGGGCTCGAGGATCGATTCTGGTCGGAATGGTTGAGCGAACGACCGCTCTCACCGGCCAAGCTCGCTCCGGGTTGGCCTGAGGAACGTCGGTCGCCCACGCAGGAGCGGGTGTCCAGTCAGCTCCCACTCGAGACCGGCGGCTGCGGGGTCAGTACCTCTTCGCCGTGGATCGGGGCATCAGTCGGAGCGCGCTCCCCGAGGCCAAGCGGGAGGCGTGATAATGTGGGCCTATCGAACGCCGAGCTACGCCGCCAGCGGGGATGCCTCCTCTCGACAGCGATGTCGCGAATCACGGTCACGGGACCCCAGCTCGACGTCGATTGTTCCAGTCGCGGGACGACCGCTCCTACTGCCCATGCCTTCACCGGCAGACGACGAGTTCGAGAACACGCTGGTCAACGACGGCCGAGCGCCCACGCGTCAGAGGAGACCCTCGGATACTAGGCGACCTGACCTTTCCATGACGGGGCTTGCACACGACCTCTAGCCTCGATGTTCCACCAAGGCGGCTTCAGGGCTTCGAAAGGGGCCCTCCAGGGACAACACAAGGAGCAAACCGTGGAAATGACGGTGGTCAATCTCGGTGAGGACCTCATAAAGGTCGGGCTGGTCGGCCGTCTCGACTCACCAGGAGTGGGCAAAGTCGAAGCGCAACTCCTCTCGCAACTGGTACCGGCGGCCGGCAACGCCATCATCGACCTGTCTTCAGTCGACTTCGTCTCGTCCATGGGCATCCGCATGCTGGTATCGGCCGCCAAAGGGCTGCGGGCGCGACAGGCAAAGCTCGCCCTTTTTGGAGCGCAGCCGCGGGTGCTCCGCGTCCTCGAAGCCGTGGCGCTCCAGCAGATCGTGCCGATCTGTCCGACCGAAGCGGAGGCGCTGGCGGCGGTCACGCCGGCGTGACCGACGCGCGACATGTCCGTCACCGAGCATCTTCCGCCATTCACCCCGACGATGGCGGGACTCGAACAGTGTGCGGGCGCGCTACGTGCGCTCCTCGAGATCCGTGCCGTGCCGGGAGATGCCCGGTACTACATCGAACTGGCTTTCGATGAGATTGCCTCCAACATCATTCGCCACGGCCGCCCAACCGGCGAGATCGACCTGACCATCCAATTCGATGTCGGTGAGGTCGTTCTGACGTTCGAGGACAACGGCGTGGCCTTCGACCCGTGCGATCGCCCACATCCGGTTCTGCCGTTGTCGCCGGAAGGGTCGATTCCACTCGATGACGTCCCCGTGGGGGGGAGGGGCCTGGCGCTGCTCCGGACCTTCGTGACTCAGATGGCCTACGAGCGCACGCCCCAGCAGCGGAACCGGTTGTCCCTCGCCATTCCGGTGCGCTGACGCAGGACGGGCGATCTTGGCGACTGCGTCCGGATGTGGCGTGGCATGAGATTCCACAGATGGTCTGCCCGACCTGCCGCACGGGACCTCGAGTGCCGATTCAAGCGGAAGCTGCTACTCGCTCGCGAGGTCACTCACAAGAACGTCGTCCGCATCCACGACCTCTCGAGTCAGATGTCACATCCGTGAAACAAGATCGACGGTCCCGAGACTGTTCTTCGTCAGCCGTCGGAGCCCGCGCAGAGCGCCTTTCGCCGAGACTTCGGTCGGTCGTGCGACATCGACTAGAATCGCAGTGGCTTCCCGCCGGCCTCTTCCGCAGAGGTGTCGGCACATCCTGACCTGGCTCGCCACAAGCGCGCCCTGTCCGACAGGGCACGCGCTGTTTGCGCCCGAAGGATTGTCGTGGACACGAGCGCCATCGTCTATCGCGTCGCGGAGTTCCTGAAAAGTCACCCGCCGTTCAGCGCGATGGACGAGCCAGACCTGCTCGAGTTCGCGTCGCGCGGTCGCGTCCGTTTCCATGAGGCGCACGACTACATCCTCTGGCAGGGCGAACCGAATCGTTTCAAGGTCTTCGTCATTCAGCAAGGCGCCGTCGAGCTGTGGGATGAACGAGGCGAACGGTCCGAACTGCGGGACGTTCGCGGCGTGGGTGACATGCTCGGCATGGAGCAATTCGCCGGTGCGAATAGCTACACGTACTCTGCCCGATCGGCAGCCGACGTCCTCCTCTACGTGTTCTCGTCGTTCGATTTCGAGGCCCTGGTGCTGAAGTATCCGGTAGCCCAGCGGTTCGTCGCCGCCTACGAATCGGTGACGGCGGATTATCACGTGCTCGACCAACGGCGTGAGCCGCAGAAGCTGTTCCTGCACGACCTCGTCGGACACCGGCCGCACGTCACGTGCGACCACGACGCGAGCCTCCGCGATGCGGCTCGGATCATGCGAGCGTCCGACGTGGACGCACTCGCCGTCGTCGACGCAGGACGTGGCCTGACCGGTGTGTTGACGGCCGACCAGCTGATCGCGTGGATCGCAGGCGGTGCGGGTGACGTCCATCAACCAGTGTCCGCCCTGCTCGCCGTCGCCCCACCGACCGCCGGGCCGCACGTGACAGTCGCAGACGGGTTGCTCACGATGGCCGCGGCTGGCGAGAGCGTGCTCGCGATCACGGCCGACGGTACCCCCCAGGGTCAGCTTCACGCCGTTGTCACCCAGCGGGAGCTGGCACCGGTGTTCGGCGATCAACCGGCGGCCATCCTGCGCGAGATCCGACAGGCCTCCGGCACGCGCGAGCTGCGGGTCCTCAACCACCGCGTCCGTGCGTTCGCCCTGCAATACCTCACCTCGGGAACGGCCCTCGACTGGATCGCGCGCTTCGTCCACCTCGCGGATGTAGGCATCGTTCGCCGCCTCGTCGCCCTGAACGGCCACGGCGGCTCGTCGGCCTGCTGGTGTGTCTGTGGATCGTCCGGGCGGGAAGAGTCCCTCACGCGGCTGGCACCCTTGGTGGTCCTCATCCATGCCGACGGCGACACGCACGCGCGCGACGCGCATCAGCGCGTGTGGGGTGCGTGCACCGAATGCGATTACCTCCCGCGGCAGCACCTGCCGTTCGAGTCGCCGTTCTACGTGGGAGGCTTCAGTGAATGGATCTCGCGATACACAGGGTGGTTCGACGATCCCGTGATGAGTGCGTTCTATCGGACGCGCGAAGTACTCGACCTTCGAGCGATTGAGGGACCACGTGCATTGTGGCAGGGGGTCGCTGACACCGTCGGGCGGTTGGTCACCCGTCCGTTCTTGACCGTGCTCGCCAACGACTGTCTCGACAATCTGCCCCCGCTCACGTTTTTCCAGGATGCGGTCGTCGACGAGTCCGGAGAAGAAGCCAGCGTGTTCCAATTGCAGCGCAGCGTGCTGAGTCCGCTGGTTGACGTCGGCCGCGTGTTCGGCGCTGCCGCCGGCAAGGTCCTCGGAACCTCCACGCTCGAGCGGTTCGCGCTGGCACGGACGCTGCTTCCGGAACACGAGGCGATCTTCCGCGAAGCGTCCGAGACGCTTCGCGTCGTGCTCTGGCAACAGGCGCGGATCGGTATCAGCCAGGGCACCGACGGGTCCGAGCTCCCACCTGCCCTCCTCAGCCGCCAGGATCGCCACGTGCTCAAGGGTGGGTTCCGCTCGATCCTCCGCCTCATCGAATTCACGGCCGACTCCAAGTGGCTCGACGCGACGTGACCGGTCTTCCGTTTCTCGATCGGTATCGGACATGTTTCGCATCGACATGGACCGGCGAGACACCGATCGAACGGGTGCGGTTCGTCGTACTCGATTCCGAGACGACCGGGCTCAATCCGCGAACCGATCGGCTCATCACGATTGGCGCCGTGGCCGTGCAGGCCGGCGAGATCGTGATCGAGGATTCATTCGAGGCGCTGTTGAAGATTGCCGAGAACACCAGCGCCGTCACGGTGCACGGGGTGACGCGCGATGAGAGCGCGCGCGGCATGGAAGAACCCGATGCGCTCGAAGCATTCCTCTCGTACCTGCGCGACGGCGTGATCGTCGGCCACCACATCGGACACGACGTAGGCACTTTCGACGCAGGCTACGAGCGCCACTGGGGCTTCCACCTGTCGAACCGGAGTCTCGACACGATGGACCTCACGCTGCACCTCGAACAAGACGGAGCGTTCGAAGGCCGCCCGCCCATCCGCCAGTTCACCCTCGACGCGCTCTGTGCGCTCTTCGGCGTGATCCCACACGATCGACACACCGCGAGCGGCGACGCCTTCATCACCGCACAGATCTTTCTGCGTCTCGTGCACTTGGCGTCGAAGCATGGACGCACCACACTTGGACGGCTGAGCGAACCGTTTCACCAGTCGGCCTGACAACCCCGAACCGCGATGTCGGTGATCTGCCCCGACGATTGAGACCGGCTTGCCGTGGCTGGATGCGCAAGAGCGCGCAACGCTGGCTCGAAGGGACCGGCGCCCACGAAGAGCGCGCCAGGAAATCTGCACATCGTCGAGCGCCGCGGTGAGAGCAGCGTGAGGCCTTTCTCGGAGGAACGACCCGAGGAATCCTACGACCGGGACGTCGTCGTCCCAGCAGAGCGATGCCCGCGTCCGCTTGGAGAAGGGCTGATGCTGTAAGGCCTTCGGTGAGCGCCGAATGGTGCGCATTCAATTTCTTGCATTGCCGTGGAACGCGAGCGGCGTCCTACGTCGATTTCGGTTGTGTCGTGGGTTGCCAAGGTGTAGATCCCAGGTTGTATCTTGACGGTTCGCTCTGCTGCGTCCGGAACATCGCTGGACTCGACGGGACGTGGTCGGTGCGCGCGTCCACGAGAGCCTCGGCGGTCAGATCAATGTGTTTCGCGTCGGCGAGGAGGACAGGGTCATGGCACGATGGAAGAGCGTCGCGCTCGTGCTCGTCTCGGTCGGGCTGACGGGGCCTGGAACGGCATCAGCGCAAACGGCCTTGGCCGGCGCCATCGCCGGTGAGGTGAAGGACACGACGGGCGCCGTCTTGCCTGGCGTGACGGTCGAGGCTGCCAGCCCGGCGTTGATCGAGAAGGTGCGTTCGGCCGTCTCCGACTCGCAAGGCCGCTACCAAATTACCGAGCTGCGGCCGGGCACCTACACCGTGACCTTTACCTTGCCCGGTTTCAACGTGCTCCGTCGTGAAGGCCTCGAACTGAGCGCGGGCTTCACGGCGAATGTCAGCGCCGACATGCAGGTCGGGTCGCTCGAGGAGACCATCACGGTGTCGGGCGCCAGTCCGATCGTCGACACCCAGAACGTGCGGTCGCAGAACGTGTTCTCGCGCGAGCTGCTCGACGTGCTTCCGACGGGCAAGTCGGTTGTCGGTCTGGGTGCGCTGACGCTCGGCAGCACGCCGCAGGGCTCGGGAAATTTCAGCGGGCACGACGTGGGCGGCAACAAGGGTGAGAACACCAAGGCGCTCAACATCCACGGGGTCGTCGGAAACCAGCGCACGCGCTGGGACGGCACGCCGATCAACGACCTGATTGGGAACGGGGGCCGGCAGTACTACATCAACACGGCGGCCGTGCAGGAGATCGTCCTCGACACTGGCGGCATCTCGGCCGAAAGCGAGGCCGGTGGCGCCAACATGAACATCGTGCCCCGTGAGGGCGGCAACCGCTTCAGCGTCTACTCGCTCCTCAACTACACGAACGGCGACCTCCAGAACACCAATCTGTCGGATGGCCTCCGCAGTCGTGGTGTCACGGTGGTGCCACCGGTGAACGAGATCTACGATTACGGCTTCGGGTTCGGCGGGCCCATCAAGAAGGACAAGCTCTGGTTCTACACGGCGCACCGCTGGTGGGGGTTCAACACGGGTCTTGCGGGCAACTTCTTCAACGCTACCCAGAACACGCTCTTCTACACCCCCGACCTGAGCCGGCCGGCCATTGCGAATGAAACCCAGCGCGATCACAACACGCGGCTGACGTGGCAGGCGGCGGAGAAGCACAAGATCAACCTCACCTACAGCTACGAACAGAACTGCCGCTGCTACTTTCAGAGCGGCGCATTCCGAGCGCCTGAAGCCGCGGTCGCCTACCTCCAGCACCCGGTCCTCTACCTCGGCAGCTGGACCTACCCGGCCACGAATCGGTTCCTGTTCGAGGGCGGCGCCATGTTTCTCCACTACCGGATGAGACAGGCGCTCCCCAGCGAGACAGGGCCAAACAACATCCAGGTCACTGAGCTCTCGACCGGCTACACCTACGGCTCGCAGCTCATGAACCTCGTGCCGGGCTACACCGACTACGGCACGGCGTCGCACAGCCCGCTGGTCGGCCGGTTCTCAGCCTCTTACGTGACGGGCACGCACGCCTTCAAGGTTGGGTCGGAGATCATGTACGGGTTCGGCAGCGTTCAGGCGAACCCCTTCCAGGACGTCGCGTATTCGTTCCGCAACCGGATTCCCGTCTCGCTGACACAAGTCGCGGCTCCTTATTCCACCGAGTACCGCATCAAGCCGCAACTCGGCATCTACGCGCAGGATCAGTGGGTGATCAAGCGGCTGACACTCAATCTGGGCGTGCGTTTCGATTACTTCAATGTGTTCATTCCGGCGCAGACCAGGCCGGCCGGACGCTTCGTGGCGGCGATACCCTTCGGCTCAGTCGACGGCGTGCCGAACTGGAAGGACATCACACCGAGGCTCGGCGTCGCCTACGACCTTTTCGGCAACGGCAAGACCGCGTTGAAGGTTTCCCTTGGCAAGTTCGTGACGCCGGAAGCGGGCGGACTTGGGTTGGCGGTCACCCCGTCGGCGACCGTCGTCAGCAGTACGGCGAGAACGTGGAACGACACCACCACATTCCCCGCCGGCGATCCGCGCAACGGCAACTACGTGCCCGACTGCGACCTCACGAACCGGCTGGCGAACGGCGAATGCGGTGCGATGCAGAACCAGGCCTTCGGCACCAACGTCATCCGGACGCGATTTTCCGACGATGTGATGAAGGGCTGGGGGGTGAGACCGTACATCTGGCAGGGCTCGGCAGCGCTGCAGCAGGAGCTGCGGCCTGGCATGGGGTTGACGGTGGCGTACTTCCGGACGTCATACGGCAACTTCCGCGTCGCCGACAACCTCGCGGTGACACCCGCCAGCTACGACCCCTTCTGCGTAACGTCGCCGCTCGACGCCAGGCTGCCGGGTGGTGGAGGTCAACAGATCTGCGGACTGTACGATCTCAAGCGCTCAGCTTTTGGTCAGGTGAACAACCTCTTCGTGCGCGAGTTGGACTTCGGCCGGCGCGAGCAGGTGTACAACGGCGTCGACATCAACCTCAACGCGCGGTTCGGAAAGGGTGGATTGCTGGCCGGTGGCGTCAACACCGGGCAAACCGTGAACGACTCGTGCTTCACGGTGGATTCGCCGCAGGCGAGCTCGACCTCCCAGTTCTGCCGGACCGTGGAGCCGTGGGCTGGCCAGACGCAGATCAAACTGAGCGGCTCGTATCCCTTGCCGTGGGACACACAGGTGAGCGCCGTGTTTCAGAACCTGGCGGGTGTGCCGTCGGGCACCACCGCCGCGACCGGCGCGCCGCGAGCGTTCACCAACGCGGAGATTTTCCCTTCGCTCGGCCGTAATCTGTCGGACTGTGCGCCGGAACTGGCGGTCACCGCGTGCACGGCGACTCGCAATATCTCTCTCCTGGCGCCGCACACGAGACGTGAGGAGCGACTGAATCAGCTCGACGTGCGCTTCGTCAAGCGCGTCCGCGTGAGAGGTCTGCGCCTTCAGGGCATGCTCGACGTGTACAACATCTTCAACGCGAACACGATTCTGCTCGTGAACACCACCTACGGTTCGCAGTGGCTGCTGCCGCAGGAAGTCCTGCCAGCACGCCTCTTCAAGGTCGGTGTCCAGGTGGACTTCTGAAGCGGGGGCCATGGCGCATCAGTCGGGTGGGCCGATCGGCCGTCGAGCGGCCCACGCGCTCGCGGCGGGTGGCGGCGATGAGGCACCCGTTCTACTTCATCGCCCTGGGCGGCACGGTCGGCTGTGTGCCCACCGAGTTTCAGATCGCGACAGCGTGAAGAAGCCCCTCACCAAGGCCGCGTTGACCGCCGCGCTACAGCCGACGGGGCCGGGACGCTGACTCCGGCAGCGCGAATACCACGATCTCGTTGCCGTGGCGCGGACGAGTCAGTTCGGGTGTGGCCTGCATTGGCGCTTGATTCGCCCACGAGGACGCACCGGTGCCGGCCGGCACGGCGAGGTACTGCCGGCCGCCGACGGCGTACGTGATGATGCCACCCTGCACCGACGCGCCGAGACGTGTCTGCCAGACCAGTTCTCCCGTCTTCGCGTCGAAAGCATCGACATAGCGATTCCAGTCGCCAACGAAAGCCAGTCCTCCGCCGGTCGTCAAGGTCGTGGAGTTGAAGGTTGCGCGCTGGCGGTGCCTCCACAAGACCTTCCCCGACAGATCCATCGCCATGAGCTCGCCGAGATTGCCGCCGCTCTTCGGGTGGAGGTACACCTTCCACGCCCCGATGCCGACGCCGCCGCCACCCTCGGTCTTCTTCACGTCGGTGTAGGTGATCGTATTGCACGCGAGCTGCGACGGAAAGACCAGCGCCCGCATGTCGGGTTGGTAGGCCATCGCCCGCCAGCTGTGGATGCCCGAGATGTGCGGGCAGTGGTCCGTCGGCTGGCCGAGCACCGGCGTCATGCCTGGGCGGTAGGTGACCTTGAATGTCTCCTTGTCGATATCGACGAGGTTCTGGTATCCCAGATCGACGGCATTGACGACCTCGCCCGTACGGCGGTCGGCTTCCCACAGGATGCCGAGCTTGCCCATCTTGAAGAGCGACTTTCGCCCCGTGGGTCCGCCGCGATCGATGAGGACGTGCTCGAACACCTCGTCCATGTCGTTCTGCTCACCGGGCACCCACTGCCGAAACCACGCAATCTTCCCATCGTCGGGATCGAGCGCGAGCGTCGTGTTCGAGTAGAGCGCATCGCCGTCGGTACCGCGGGCCGCGCGCGTAAACGGCTTGGCCTGCGCGGTGGACCAGTAGATGAGATCCAGCTCAGGATCGTAGCCGCCCGTGATCCACATGTCCGCGCCTGCTCTGAAGAGGTCAGGGACATCGCCCCACGTGTCACCATCGGGCTCGCCAGAGAGCGCGATCGTGCGGGTGCGCCAGAGCTCCTTGCCGGTTCTCGCATCATGGGCCGTGATGGCATTCTTCTCGCCCACGAAGTTGTTGTTCATGAGGCCGGAGATGACCTTCCCTCGGACGATGAGGGACGAGGCCGAGTAGCGGAACCCTTTCTTCGGATCCGCCACCTGGGCGTCCCAAACCTTTTTGCCGCTTCGCATGTCGAGGGCGATGATGCGCGCATCGGCCGTGTTCAAGTAGATCTTGTCCTCGTAGATGCTGACGCCCCTGACCTCCCGACGCACCGGCGGCAGGTCGGCCGTGTCGCGGAACTCCCAGAGCAGATCGCCGCTGGCGGCATCGAGCGCCTGGACGATGCTGTTCGGACTGGCCAGGTACATCACCCCGTCGTGGACGAGCGGTGTCGTGACCTGGGTGCCAGGGTCCATGGCCCATGACCAGACGTGGCGCAACTCGCGCACGTTGCGGCGATCGATCTGTTTGAGTGGACTGTAGCCCCATCCGTCGTAGGTGCGCCGCCAGTGGAGCCAGTCGTCGGCGCTCGGTTGGCGGAGGGTCTCGTCGGTGACTGGCCTCAGGTCACGCAGGACCGGCCGGAGCGCGCCGTCCTGTGCGGCCGGAAATCGGTCGATGCGATCGAGCGTGGCGCGATAACTCAGGGCCGTCACCGGTCCCACCCCGGGGGCGGTCATGAGCCGCTGCGCCACGGGATCGGCGGCGGCGCTCTGGCGCGCCCACGCCTCGGCCTCGCGCAGCGGGATCGCCACAGCGTCGAGCAGGTCGGTCAACGGACGCAAGGCCCCGCACCGGTACCGGCAGGTCGAGCGCGGCGAACCGCCGGCTGAACGTGTCGGCGGCTCCCGTCGGCATCCGCTGACCGGTCGCGCGCACCTGTGACCGCAGCAGATTGATCAGGCGTGTACGCATGCGGACGAGCTGTTCTCGCACGAGGAGCCGCCGCCGCATCGCGCGTTGAGCGGGGCTGACCCGATAGGCTGCCTGATACACGCCGGTGCGGTTCGCGTCGGCGAGCGCCGCGACGTCGCGCCGATCGGTTTTGATCCGGCGCGTCCGCGTCCCATACATCGCGGCGAAGTTGGGATCCGCGACGACGACCTCGTGGCCCAACTCTTCCAGGCACGTCGCGACCCACTCGCTCTCCGTGCTGGATTCCAGCAGAATGCGCATCGGCGCACGCGCACCCAAACACCGCGGCCAATTGATCGGGACGTGTCACAATGCGCCGCTCGGCGACCACCGTCCCCTCGGCGGTCACGATGCGAACCTGGCTGTGCTTCGTGTGGAGATCGATGGCACCATACTCCATGGCTGGCTGCTCCTTTGCGCCTGTGAGCGCGTGTGTCCCCGTGGAGCGTTACGCTACCACCCGGGATCAGCCAGCCGCTTCATCCCATCTATCCTCCCGACGGGCAGGCAGGACGAGGGGAAGGGCGATGAGATCGCGCCGGGGCGTGTGCCCTTCTGCCGGGTGGCCGGGAGGGCTGAAACGGCCCTCGATCGGGTGTCAACGCGACCGAACTCGAACAGGTGACGCGCAACGCTCGGTCGGCGTTCCGGCACACGCCGGATTCGACCGCACGGCGCCGTGCTTCGCAACGCACTTCATGCGTCAGGTCCGCACGTTAGTCCTCGGCCGAGTGGCACGCCGCCTGCTAGCCGACTCCCGGAAAGGAGCGCAGTCATGCAATCCCACACACTTCCCCCAGCCAGCGCAGGGACGCACCCTGGCCGTCGACGGCTTGCCGGCACGCTCTCGCCTCGTCCGTCGCGTCGGACCTTCCTGAAATACACCGGCGCTACGACCCTCACGTTGTTTGCGTACGGAAGATTCGGCGGCGCCAGACAGGCGCTCGCACAGATTCCCGGCGGCACGCTCGATCCAGGCGGCATCCAGAAGTACCTCACGCCGATGCTCATTCCGCCCGTCATGCCGCAGGCAGGGACGATCAGGCTCCGGAGTGGGAAGAACGCAGACTACTACGAGATCTCGATGAGACAGTTCGCCCAGATCCTGCCGGCGGGCCTGCCTGCGACGACCGTGTGGGGCTACGGCGCCGTCTCGTCCGCGAGCCGGCGGGGGCTGCTCTTCCACAATGCGCCATCGCTCACGATCGAGGCCCGATGGAACAGGCCTGTACGGATCAAATGGATCAACGATCTGAAGGACGCGCAAGGCGGCTACCGCCCGCACCTGCTGCCGGTCGACCAGACCCTGCACTGGGCCAATCCGGCCGGCGGTACGGCGGGCCGTGACACGCGGCCGTCCTTCACGACGACTCCCGGACAGTACACCGGTCCGGTTCCGATCGTCACGCACGTCCACGGCGCGGTCGGCGTGGGAGACGAGAGCGACGGATACGCGGAGGCTTGGTACCTGCCGGATCTGGACGGCAACCTCCCCGCCGGGTACGCCGACCACGGCAGTTGGTACGACTTCTTCGCAGCCAAGGCCGCGACCACGCACGGCGTCGCCTGGGGTCCGGGCTTCGCAACGTTCCAGTACCCGAACGCCAACCGCGCGTCGACGCTTTGGTACCACGATCACACGCTCGGCATGACGCGGTTGAACGTCTACGCGGGACCGGCGGGCTTCTACCTCATCCGCGGCGGGCCGGCCGGCGACGACGCGGTGATCGACAGCCGCGTGGGGGGCCCGGCCGTTTTCCCGGGGCCGGCGCCGAAGGAGAACGACAGGTTTCCGTCGAACAAGACCTATTACGAGATTCCGATTGCCATCCAGGATCGCTCGTTCAACAGCGACGGGTCGCTGTTCTATCCGGACACGCGGGCGTTCTTCGACGACATTACCGGACCGTACATTCCCGACACCGACGTCTCGCCCTTCTGGAACCCTGAATTCTTCGGCAACACGATGATGGTCAACGGCAACACCTGGCCATTCCAGACGGTTGAGCGGCGCCGCTACCGGTTCCGCTTCCTGAACGGCTGCCAATCTCGCTTTCTCATCCTCGACTTCAGCGGCATCACCGGCGTCGAGGTCTGGCAGATCGGCAATGAAGGCGGCTTCCTGGCGGCGCCCGTCAATCTGACGGCCGCTCACGGCAATCGCCTGCTCATGGGTCTGGCGGAGCGTGCCGACCTCATCGTCGACTTCACCAACGTGGCGCCCGGCAATTACGTGCTCTTCAACGTCGGTCCGGACGAGCCGTTCGGCGGCGGCCTGCCGGGCGTGGACTTCGCGGTTGCCGACGCCTTGACCACCGGCCAGGTGATGCAGTTCCGCGTGGTGCCGGCGGTCGGACCCGATCCGACCACGCCGCCGCAGTTCCTGAGGTGCCCGGCGATCACGCCGCTCCCGGCCGCGACCGTGACGCGTCCGCTCGCGCTCCTCGAGGAGCTCTCCGCCTTCTTCGCCGACGCGCCAGCCGAGACGCTGCTCGGCACGGTGGCCGGCAACCCCAACATAGGACCTGGCGTCTGGGCCAAACGGCTGTGGGCCGATCCGGTCACCGAGAATCCGTCTCCTGGCTCGACCGAGGTCTGGGAGTTCTACAACGCGTCGGCTGACGCGCACCCGATCCATATCCACGAGGTCGCCTTCGAGGTCGTCAATCGGCAGGCCATCCTCGTCAACGAGGCCACGACCGAGGTGTAGGTCGATACCAGCTCGGTCCCGACGCCTGCCGAGCCCTGGGAGACGGGGGTCAAGGACACGGTGACCGCCTATCCGGGGCAGGTCACGCGTGTGAAGGCGCAATTCAACACGCCCGGTCAGTACGTCTGGCATTGCCACATCGTCGAGCACGAGGACAACGAGATGATGCGTCCGTATCGCATCGGACCGGAGCAGCCGGGCCAGCCGACCTGATCTCCACCGCCAAGGGGGCGGCGTCGTGCGCATCAGCGCCATCGCCGGATGTGGGTGCGGCGTGCGGCGGCCCGCCGTTAGGGGTCGGGCTCCCGTCGGACCATGCCGCCCACGCGAGCCCGCTGAACAGATTTACTATGGTTTAGAAGATGGTGGCGAGGGGCGGAATCGAACCGTCGACACTACGATTTTCAGTCGGGAAAGGCCGAAAAGCGAAATCCTGAAAAACGCGAATGATCCGCGATTTTATTGGCTTCCCGGCAGTTGCCCGAAGGCACGAGGAACACGAGAAACGCGCCGAGTGTCCCCGCGGCAGGGACAATTGCGGGGACAGTCATCGCCGCGGCTGCTGCCGGCGCAGGCGCCGTTTCTTCCGCGCGGCCGGTGACCGATACGTCCGCATGTAGGTCCGCAGTCGGCATGCTGGCTCACAGTGTGTCTGCTTCCCCACGCGCACGAACAGCTTTCCACAGCCCGGGCACGGCCGCAGACGACCGAGGCCGGCGGCCTGGAGCCCGACGAGCAGCTGCGCCCAAAAGACATCACGCGCGGGGCCTTCGAGTGCGAGCAGCACATCGCCCGAGTCCGCGGCAGCGGCGCTCAAGCGGAGGGCCAGCGCGATGCTCGGGAGGAGCGCACCGGCCGAATACTCCCGTCTCGACGGCATGAGTTCCTCGGCCGGTGACCGCTGACTCACAAGGCCCTGGAGAAATTCAAGCACTTCTCGCTGGAGCGCCCTGAACTCGGCGGCCGTCCAGCCCTCGATTTCGGCGCGCGCATCATTCCCGACGAGCGCGAACGTCCCATCGAGAGACACGACCGCCCCGACGACGCGCGCGGGCTCGCCTGTGAGCGGCCGCCCGTCCGGCCGCCCGAGGACGGGCGCGCCCTGCGCGAACCTCAACACGACCTGGATGACATGATCGCGGTCGAGTGGCTCTGTGTAACGGTTGATTCGAGCACGACGAGTCTTATGCATTACCGAATTCTTCCATATATAACGAGGAACGTCTAGACGTTTCCTCGCGCGGGCGTATACTTGACGTAACGTTAGTTATTAATACAATCGCTACGAGGTGCCCATGCGGAAGATCGCAGCACAGGCCGGCCGCCCGATGACCTCCTCGCGACTCATCTCGTTTCAGGGAGCCGAGCGCGAGTACGGCCCGCCCGCGACGTCCTGGCGCGACCAGGTGGCGCGCGGTAACCTCCGGTCGATCCGTCTCGGCAGGCGCGTGTGGCTTGACCGCGGCGACGTCGAGCGGTTCCTTGAGGCCGGCGGCCGGTGAGGATGCCCTTCGGTCGCCATAGAGGCGAACCGCTCGATCGGCTACCGGCCGATTACGTCGAGTGGCTCTTGACGATCGACTTGCGCGAGCCGCTGCGCGCGCACGTCGCGCAGGAGGCCGCGCGTCGACGCGGGGAGCGGCCGTCCCGCAGCGCGCCCGATCCTGTGATCGCGGGCGAGTTGGTCAGTGCCGGCTTACACGTGCTGGCGCGCCGGCATCATCCGGACACCGGCGGATCGCACACGGCGATGACCGCGGTTACGGCCGCGGCCGATTGGTTGCGCGGGCAGATCCGGAGTTTGCCGTGCTGACGGCCGCCGATCGCGAACTGCACCGATCGCTCGGGATCGATGACGTCGTGCTCGAGCGCGCGCAAGTGCGGCGCGTCACTGACCGCGAGGCGCGCGAGCTACTCAGTCTGAACGGCCGGTCTGGCGATTTCTCCGGGCTCGTCTATCCGTACACCAACCCGGCCGGCGGGCGGACGTGGACGCTGCGCGTGCGCGTCGATTGCCCCGAGGGCGACGGCGGGAAGTATCGGGCGCCCTACGGCGACCACCGGCACTTGTATTTCGCCCCCGGGACGACCGCGGCGATGCTGGCCGATATCTCGCGGCCGGTCGTGTTTGTCGAGTCCGAGAAAGCGTGCCTCGCGCTCACGAGCGCCGCGGCACGCGCGGGTCGGCCGTTGGTCGTGATCGCGTTGGGCGGGTGTTGGAATTGGCGCGGTCGTGTCGGCAAGACGGTGACGGCCGAGGGCACGCGGGTCGACGAGAAGGGACCGCTCGGTGACTTTCAACGGATCGCGTGGTCAGGCCGCACGGCAATCATCCTGTTCGACGCGCGGCCGAATGCGTCGGTCAACACGGCGCGTGTGCAGTTCGCGCGGGCGCTCCGCCAGTTCGGCGCGACCGTCACGCACGCGCACTTACCCGACGACGACGGGCGCGTCAATGGCCCCGATGATCTGATTCGGTGGGGCGGCGACGCGGCGCTATGGTCGGTGCTCGATCGGGCGGTGCCCGAAGATTTCGAGCGCGACGACGACGGGCGCGTTCTCCGGCACAGTCTCGACAATATTCGGATCGCACTCAGCAAGCTCCGCGTGAGGCCGACATGGGACAGCTTCCGCCGCGAGGTGATCATCGACGGCGCGCCGGCCGACGATGCCGCGGTCGATCAGCTGTGGGTCGCGATTGATGACAAATTCGATTTCCGGCCGCCGCGCGATCTGCTTCTCACGCTCATCGGCAACGAGGCACACGCGCGACCCACGCATCCCGTTCGACGCTATCTCGACGGCCTGACGTGGGACGGGGCCCCGCGGCTCG
>Ga0194132_10002094_pt1 | contig 38500 bp, 29 predicted proteins | sample TA2KigOf80mmetaG_FD_148612 | JGI IMG/M metagenome (GOLD analysis project Ga0194132, IMG submission 148612) | Freshwater microbial communities from Lake Tanganyika, Tanzania - TA2015054 Kigoma Offshore 80m | ecosystem: Environmental > Aquatic > Freshwater > Lake | place: Tanzania: Lake...
GGTTGAGGGGGGTTGAGGGGGGTTGAGGGGGGTTGAGGGGGGCACCGTGGCGGCGGGGGCGACTGGTACTTGGGCGGGATCGCTCGGAGGCATCGACTCTCCCCTCGCGGGTGAACCCTGCGGTGAAGCCTGCGATCAGACCTCCGACGAGTCCGCCGATGGAACCCCCCGCCAAAGAACGCGACCCGGTCGGTGGACCGGGTCGCGAGAGGAGATCGCCGTGGGGAGCGGTCAGGGGACCGGGATGAACGGATTCGGTCCGACCTGCACGAAGTCGTGGTAGACGAAGTGGCTCGGCGTCGAGCCGAGGCCCGCCGTGAAGATGCGGGCGACGACCTCGCCGGTCTGGGCGTTCACGTACTGGCTGATGTCCTCGGTGGGATCCACCGCGAAGTTCGCCGCCGCGTACTGCTGCGGCATGATGTCGAGACCGACGAGCCGCCACCGGCGGGTGACCTGGTTGAGGACGTAGACGATCCGAATCACGTTCGGACGGCTCGCCGCCGCGACGTTCTGGATCGTGAGTCCGACCAGCTCCTCCGCCTCGCCGTCGTAGGTGGCGGTCACCTGGATGTCGGTGATCCAGCCGCCCGTGAGGTAGACGAGACCGGCGACGCCAAGACCGCCGTTCGCCCGCTGGGTCTTGATCTCGACGGCGATGCCGTCGTCGGCGCGGAGGCGATAGGGGCTCTGCGGCGTCACCTGCGTGCCGGTGTAGATCCGGTAGTTGGTGACGAGGCTCGGCCAGGAGATCGAGGTCAACGCCGCGGCGGCGGCGCTCACGACCTCGGGGAACACGCCGCGGTTCGCCGGATCGGTCGCGCTCTGGCCAATCCGGTGACGGGTCTCTGCGCCATCGCCGACGATGTTGTCGCCAGCGGCAGGGCAGAGGTCATTGCCGGGGAAGTTCGTACTTCCGTAGCTGATCGAGCACTGCTGGAATCCATTGCTGCGGAGCAGGTCGCCGAGTTGCTCCGGGGAGAGCGGCATGTCGCCGTAGATCTGCTTCGCCCATCCCTGCATGCACGCCGCGACTCCTGCGATGAGGGGCGCCGCGGCACTGGTCCCGTTGAATCCGCCGGTGTAGGTGCGGAGCCGGTTCGCCTCGAGCGGCGGCGTGGTGGGGGCGGTCCTTCCCTGAAACGCGACGCCGTAGCCGGTGGTGCCCACGCCGGTCCCCCACGCCATCAGGTCGACGACACCGAGCGGGTTCTCGCCGGAGTGCCAGTTGCTGAAGTCAAGCCGGCAGAACGCGCCGCCCGGATTGATTGGGGCGAGCTGCGCGCCCGGCCAGCACGCCCCGACGATGAGGGCGCCCGAGCGGATCTCCCCACCCTCCGACTCGACCTCCGCGGAGCTGTTGCCCGCGGAGATGCACGACAGGACGCCGAGGTCGGTGCCGAGGCGGATCAGGGTCCAGACGCCCGGATCCGACACGAGGGTCGGGTGCGTGCCGTTGCCGCAGTAGGGACCGCCCGCGGGTCCGATCGAGAAGTTGAGCACGTCGCCCGGCTCGAAGGTTTCGAGCGCCGAGACGATCGCCGTGGCGAGACGCGGTCCCTCCTCCACGCTGACGATCGGGAAGAACCAGCCCTGCGCTTGGTGAGCGATGCCGGTCACCCCGAAGCCATTGTCGGCTGCGACGGTGATGCCAAGGCATGCGGTGCCGTGATCGGGCTCTGTATCCGCTTGCGGAAGCAGGATGATCGTCTGACCAGGCTCGGAGTTGACGCGGGGGGTGGTCAGCGGGGTGCCGCCGCTGCCGTCGGGATTCGATGGCGTCGCGAGCACGAAGTCCTCGTGGTTCACGAACGCCGCGAACTCGACGACGCCCACGTTGATACCGGCGCCGTTCACGAGCGGCCGAGCACCCGCCTGATAGTTGTTGGAGAAGTCCTGGGCGAGGTTGCGCAGTCCGGCGAGGTCGAACCCGCCGCCGCGGAATCCGCTCGCGAGGAACGCGGTGCCAGGCGAGGGCGCGGGCGGGATCCCAATCTCGCCGAGAACCGGCTGGATCACCGTGTACGCCTGAAGCCCTCGCGCCCGGACGGCAGTGATGGTGGTGCCGAAGATCGTCTGCTCCTGGACGACCTCCGGCCTTGCGGTGAAGTCCGGCGTCGGCGCCGGCTGGGGCTGCCCGCCGCACTTGTTGATGTTCGGATCCTCGATCGACGCATTCTGCAGCGCGAGGAAGGCGCAGTACGCGTCCCAGGAGACCGAGCAGCAGGAGGGATCCTGAAGACAGATCACGTCGCAGCAGTCGGGGTTGCTGCAGCCGCCGACCGCGTGCGCCTCGAAGCAGGGTCCGGAGATCAGCGGGATGAACGCGGCAAAGATCGGATCTGGACCGCCGGGAGGTTGACCAGGATCACCGTTACGAAGACACGGGTCGTACCGCTCCGCGGGAGGAAGCGTCGCGTTGTTCGCGTCGTACACCGTGCCGTAGCAGTAGACGTTCGCGAGCGCGGCGCAGTAGGTGTCCCAACCGCGAGGATCGTCCACGTCGATGCATCCCGGAAGGATCTCGCCGACCGCCTCGCAGCACTCCACGTCGGCGCAGCCGTACTGGTCGTTCGGCGGATCGCCCTGACCGCCCGGGTCCGGGTTGCAGTTGCCGAGTGCCGGCGGCGCGCAGCCCGGATTGGGCGCGTTGCAGACGACCGGGTTCATCGGGTCGCAGCCCTGCTGCGTCGTCACGATGCGCCGCTCGAAGCTGACCCAGTCGGTCGCGTTGAGCTGGTTCAGCGCCTGCGCCACCTGCTCGATGACCTTCTCCGGCGCGTCGACGTAGACGATGCTCGAGAGATCAGGCTGCGGGCGGCCGCTGTACTCCTCGGCGCGGCGGGTCAGGTCGCGGAGCTGATCCGGCGTGCGGTTGATCCACTGCTGCACGGTCGAGCCCGACTGCAGCAGGATCTGCTCGACGGCGTTGAGGTCCGAGCCGTTGAGGCTCGCCGGGATCGGCGCCGGGGTACGCGGCGCACGGACCTGCAGGTCGTCGCGGAACTTCACGATGAGCCGACCCGTCGCGACGCTCTCGCCGGTGCGCTCGTCGATCGGAAGCACGAGGCTCGCGGTCGGGAACTTGCGTCCCTTCACGGCGCGCTTCGGCAGGTTCTTCGGCTCGCCGGTCCACCACATCTCGACGCCGGCGCCGCCGGAGGGATTCGGGGTCGCCTGCGGAGCGACCGCGGCCCAACTCGTCGTGACCGCGATGGCACCAGCGAGCGAGGCAAGGGCGAGCGAGCGAACCTTCATGCGGAGATCTCCAGATCGACGGACCGCGGCGCTCGCCGGGTCCGAGGGTCGGACGGTCCGCCCATCCATGGCGCGGACGCTTGGTGTTCGACGGGGAGCCTTCCCGAGTTCCCTCGTCTCATCACGGTTACGAATGCAACCTCTGCGTCGCCCGTGAGAAGCGACGCTTGGGTGGAGAGTAGCAGAGGCTTGGGGGGGCGGCTACCGCGACCTCGGTTTGCGCGGTCTCAATCACCTCGAACACGACCCCCCAGTTGCCCATGAGAGGCGGCATCCCGGGGCAGGCGCAGGAGGCTCGAGGCTTCCTAGTCGCGGCGATCGCGGCGGTCGCGGCGGTCGCGATCCGGAGAGCCGAGCTTCGCGGACGTCGCTCGTCGGGCGGGTCAGCCGGCACCCGCCGCGCGGACCCGCTCGGCTCGACGCCGCGTGGAGCCCGGTCGGGCTGCGGGCGGCGCCGTCTCCCCGAGCACCTTGGCGGCGAGGTCGCGCCGGAAGAAGGCTCCCGGGAAGCGGATCTTGGACGCCGCCTCGCGGGAGAGGTCGCGGGCCCGCCGCAGGTCGCCGGCAAGCGCCGTGACGGTCAGCACCCGACCGCCCCGGGTCACCGCGGTTCCGGGACCTGCGCTCGGATCCGTGGTCGTGCCGGCGTGGAAGACGACGACCTGCTCGCCCGGACCGCCGCAGGCTTCCGCGGCGTCGATCCCCTCGATCCGATCGCCCGTCTTCGTCGCGCCCGGATAGCCCTCGGCGCAGACGACGGTGGCGACCGCGGCGCGGGGATCGAAGGTGATGCTCGCCTCGTCGAGGGAGCCGGAGGCGGTGCGCCAGAGGATCTCCAAGAGGTCTCCCTGCAGGCGGGTCATGAGCGGCTGCGTCTCCGGATCGCCGAAGCGGCAGTTGAACTCGAGGACCTTCGGACCGCCTGGGGTGAGCATCAAGCCGGCGTAGAGGACGCCGCGGTACTCGATCTCCTCCCGGCGGAGCGCGTCCACGATCGGGACGAGCACGTCGCGCTCGACGATCCGGAGCAGCGCGTCGTCCGCGGCGGGGACCGGGCAGAAGGCGCCCATGCCGCCGGTGTTCGGTCCGACGTCGCCCTCGCCGACCCGCTTGTGGTCCTGGCAGGGATCGAGCACCCAGATCGTCCGACCATCGACGAGCGCCATCACGCTGAGCTCGGGACCCTCGAGCCGCTCCTCGATCACCACGGTCCTGCCGGCGTCGCCGAAGACCTTCCGCTCCATCGCGTCGCGGACCGCCTCGACCGCCTGCTCCTTCGTCTCGCAGACGACGACGCCCTTGCCCGCGGCGAGTCCCGATGCCTTCACCACGCAGGGCTCCTCGCGGACCGAGGCGTAGGCGATCGCCGCGTCGAGCGAGGTGAAGGACTTGCCCTCCGCGGTCGGCACGGAGGCGCTCCGCATGAGGTTCTTCGCGAACGCCTTGTCCCACTCGAGGCGCGACGCCTCGCGCGACGGGCCGAACACGCGCCGCTCGCCCTCGGCGAGGAGGTCGGCGTAGCCCTCGGCGAGCGGACCCTCCGGACCGATCACGACGAGATGGATCTGCTCGCGGTCGCACCAGCGGTTCAGGCGGAACGCCTCGCGGGTCGAGATCGGCTCGGGGCAGGGGCGCCCAAGCGCGAGCAGTCCCGCGTTCGCGCTCGGCTCCACCCAGAGCGTGCCGAGCCGCGGCGACTGCCGCAGCTTCCAGGCGATGGCGTGCTCGCGACCACCCGTCCCGAGGAGGAGGACGTTGCAGGGGGACGGGCAGGGGACGGTCATGGAGGCTCCGGCGGACGTTCGTGGGCGCGGACTAGGCGTAGAGCGGCTCGAACTCGAGCCCATGCGCCTCCGCGACCGGCAGGTTGGTCAGGCGACCACGGTCGGCGTTGATGGCGTTGGCGAAGTGGGCGTCGGTGCGGGCGAGGCGATCGCAGCCGTGGCGGGCGATGCGGAGCGCCCATGGCAGCGTCGCGTTGGTGAGGGCGATCGTCGAGGTGCGGGCGACGGCGCCGGGCATGTTGCCGACGCAGTAGTGGACCACGCCGTCGACGGTGTAGACCGGGTTTCGGTGGGTGGTGACCTTCGCGGTCTCGACGCAGCCGCCCTGGTCGATCGCGACGTCCACGATGACCGACCCGGGCTGCATGTGCCTGAGGTCCTCGCGGCGGATGAGCCGCGGCGCCTTCGCGCCCGGCACGAGCACCGCGCCGATCACGAGGTCCGCCCAGTGCAGCCGCTCGCGGATCGCCTGCGGGTCGGAGTAGACCGTCGTCACGTTCGCGGGCATGAACTCGTCGAGCCGACGCAGGCGGTCGAGGCTGATGTCCATGATCACCACGTCGGCGCCGAGACCTGCCGCCATCCACGCGGCGCAGGTGCCGACCACGCCGCCGCCGAGGATGAGCACGTGCCCGGGCGAGACGCCCGGCACCCCGCCGAGCAGCACGCCCTTGCCGCCGAAGGGGCGCTCGAGGAACTTCGCGCCCTCCTGCACCGAGAGCTTCCCCGCGACCTCGCTCATGGGGGTGAGGAGCGGCAGCGAGCCGCGGTCGTCGGTGAGGGTCTCGTAGGCGACGCAGATCGACTTCCGCTCAAGGCATCCCACGGTCAGCTCGCGGTCCGCGGCGAAGTGGAAGTAGGTGAAGACGACCTGGTCCTGCCGCATCTGCGGGATCTCGACCGGCTGCGGCTCCTTCACCTTCACGACGAGGTCCGCGCGGCTCCAGATCGACGCCGCATCGGGCACGATCTGGGCGCCCGCGGCGACGTACTGGGCGTCCTCGAAGCCGCTGCCGAGCCCGGCGCCGGACTGGACGAGGACCACGTGACCTTCCCTCGCGAGCATCTCCGCGCCAACCGGGCGCATGCCCACGCGGAACTCGTCCGTCTTCACCTCGGTCGGGACTCCAACGATCATCGGTCGCTCTCCTGTCGGCGCCAGTCCGCATGGCTGCAGCGGTCGCCCGCGCCAGCGGACTCCGGGCAAGGGGGCGGATGATATCGGCGGTCCCCGCTCCCCTCCGGGCCGCGCGGGGGGTCTGCTACATTCCGCCGCTTCGTTGCCCGCCCGCGCCCCGTCCGGCGAGCGGGACTCGACGCGTTCTCCTTCCCGGAGCGACTTGATGGTCTCGCCCTCGGAGTTCGTCCGCCGGCGCGCGGGCGTTCATGCGGTCGCCGCCCTCGCCCTCGCCGTCGGCGTCATTTCCCACGCGGACGATCAGGCGCTCCTCGGTCGCCTCAACCAGCCGCTGCAGCGGGTGACGGAAGCGAACCGGAGCTGGAAGCCGCTCTTCGAGGCGATCGCGGCGATGACGCCGCCCCCGAAGCCGGTGGGTCCCGACTTCAACCAGACGACCATCTGGACCGGCATGCCGGACTGGACCGCCGTGGCGGCGTGGGCGCAGGCGAACGCGAAGGTGGCGGACGCCCTGAAGGAGGTCCAGGACAAGATCGTGCTGGGGCTTCCCTACGGCGCCGACGCCGTGCCGGCGAACCTCAAGCAGGCGGGGCTCTACGCGGCGGTCTCCGTGACCGACGACGCGCGGATCACGACCTTTCCCTACCTCGACGGCATCCGGACCCTCGGCGCGTGGGCGACCGCGGAGATGTACCGCCTCTGCGAGGCGGGCGAGTTCGACGCGGCGTTTGCGATCGGCGTCTCGCACCTCAAGGTCCTGCGGCAGATCGCGGACCGCTCGATGCTCGCGGAGAAGTCGCTGGGGATGCTCTGGATGTGCGAGGCGTGCTCCATCCAGCGGGACCTCTTCTGGAAGTACCTCGACAAGATCCCCGCGACGACCTTCCAGCGGCTCGCGAACGACGAGTACCCGTTCCTTCGACCGACCGACAACGAGCGGATGAAGCGGCTGGAGATGCCGGAGGGCGACCGCGTCGTCGCCGAGGCGATGCTCGAGCTCGGGTTCGACTCGAACGGCCAGCCGGACATCGACCGCTTCGAGGAGGTCTTCGCGGAGATCCAGGCGTCGTCCAAGCCGCTGACGCGGTTCGGCGCCGCGAAGCGCTGGAAGGCGATCGCCGCGGTGCACGGCAGCCTCGACGCGTCGAAGACGAAGCTCGAGAACATCTACGACGACTGGTGGCGGCGCTGGCGGATGCGGCAGTACGACCCGCTGCAGGAGCTGCCCACCGAGCTCTCCCGCACGAACGAGATCCGCTACGCGGCGGTGGTGGTGTCGATCCTCGACATCCAGTCGCTCTTCGCCCTGCGCAACCGGCTCGTCGCCGAGGTGAACGGCACCGTCCTCGCGGCGGGTCTTTGCGGCTACAAGCGGACCTTCAACGTCTGGCCCGACCTGCCCGCCAAGTACTACGCGGTCTTCGCGCCCAAGCGGTTCGACTTCGATCCCTACGACCGCGAGTACGGGAGCTTCCTCTTCCGCTTCCTCGGCAGCGACCGCAAGCCGATCGACACGCCGGAGGGACGGGTGTGGGTGACCGGGTGCGTGCTCTACGCGCGGGGCGCGGACCATGAGGATGGCGGCTTCACCGAGGGCGACCCGACTGGCGCCGCGGGCGACCTGATCCTCTTTCCGCCGCTGCGGGCGCTCGCCCGCGAGGAAGGTCTGCTGAACTGACCGCGAGGCGGCGTGGTCCGAGGCGGGTCAGGTCGGCGCGAGGCGCGACAGGAGCGAACGAACGTGGCGAGCGAGGCGAACGACTCCACCGAGCGGGTGGTGATCATCGGATCGGGTCCGGCAGGCTGGACGGCGGCGATCTACGCGGCGCGGGCGAACCTCTCGCCGCTGGTCCTGATCGGCGTGCCCGCGACCGACCCGGCGCCGGTGCTGCCGGGCGGGCAGCTGATGCTCACGACCGAGGTCGAGAACTACCCAGGGTTTCCCGAGGGCGTGACCGGTCCGAAGATGATGGCGGACTTCCAGGCGCAGGCCGAGCGGTTCGGGACCCGCGTCGTGGGCGAGGACGTCCTCTCCTGCGACTTCTCGCGGCGACCGTTCGTCCTGAAGACCTCGGAGGGTCGCGAGGTCCGGACGCGGTCCGTGATCATCGCCACCGGCGCGGTCGCCAACTGGATCGGCGCGCCGAACGAGTTGCGCCTCGCCCGCTCGGGCGGCGGCGTCAGCGCCTGCGCGGTCTGCGACGGGGCGCTGCCGATCTACCGGAAGAAGCACCTCGCGGTCGTGGGCGGCGGCGACACCGCGATGGAGGAGGCGGCGTACCTCAGCAAGTTCGCCTCGCAGGTCACCGTCATCCATCGCCGGGGCGAGCTCCGCGCCTCGCGGACGATGCAGGATCGAGTCAGGGCGCTGCCGAACGTCGACTTCCGCTGGCACTCGAAGGTGGTCGACGTGCTCGGCGCGGACCGCATCGAGGGAGTGCTCCTCGAGGACGCCCGCACCGGCGAGCGATCGCGGCTCGACGTGGCGGGGCTCTTCGTCGCGATCGGGCACAGCCCGGCGACGCGCTTCCTCGCGGGAAGCGGCGTCGAGCTCGACGACAAGGGCTACGTGATGCTCCGGACCCGTTCGAGCCGGACCAACATCGAGGGCGTCTTCGCCGCGGGCGACGTCGCCGACCCGACCTACCGCCAGGCGGTGACCGCCGCCGGCATGGGCTGCGCGGCGGCGATCGACTGCGAGCGGTGGCTTGCCGAGCACGGCGTGCACTGACGCGGGACGCCGCGTCGTACGATGCCGCCATGACTTGGTCGAGAACGCATGCCCTCGTCGTTGCCGCGCTCCTCGCCGCGGGCGGATGCGGCGCTCCGGCGCCGATCCGCGATCCGGAGGCGGTGATCGCCGATCCCCGGGCGACCGCCCGCGACCAGCTGCGGGCGATGAACCAGCTCGACGCGACGCCGGAGGCGCCCGAGTACCTCGAGGCGCTCCGCCGCCCCATCAACCTCGACGGATACGCCCTCGACGTGCGCAAGGCGGCGTTCGAGCGGCTCTACGAGCATGACCGGGCGCAGCTCGCCAAGCAGCTGGCGCTGACGCTGCCGAAGCAGGATCCCGGACCGTGGCGCGACTGGGCGTGCACCCGGATCGGCGAGCTTGACTGGAAGGAGATGACCCCGACCCTGATCCGCGTCTGGGCGGCGCCTCGGCTGCCGTGGGTGGACGCGAAGACGCCGCGACCCGAGGCGCTTGCCCTCGAGCGGATGTACGGCGCCGACCGCGTCGCGGCGGTCCTTCTCCGCGAGCTCGTCGAGGCGGACCCGTTGGTGCAGGCGAACCTGCGGATGCGCTGCTGGGAGCTGCTGCTCGCCCTCGGGCAGGAGTCCACGCTGCGGGAGCTCGTCTCCGACGGCAGCATCGGTCAGAACGATCCGATGCTCCGCGCGATCCGCCGCTTCGTCGCCGAGCTCGGCACGCTGCCCCGCAACCGGGACGAGATCCTGTGGGCGGAGTCGATCGGGCGGAGCGGGCAGACCGCCTTCCTCGAGGAGGCGAAGCAGGGGATCACGCTGCTGGCTCCGGCGCGCCGCGAGCGGCTGCGCATGCGGGACCTCCACGTGGTGGTCGCGGCGGCGAAGGTCGAGCCGTCGTTGCTTTCGAGCTCCGACGAGGAGCTCCTCGCCCGGCTGAAGGAGCGGCTCAAGGAGCGCCAGGCTGGTCGGCACTCGCCCTCCTTCGAGGGCTACGGTCCGGCCGACGCCTTCAGCGAGACGCTGAGCGGTCAGCGGGACAAGATCGACTGGAGCGACCTCGTCGCCCTGCACCTCGCCCTCGATGCGATCGACTCCCCGCCGCTCGCGGCGCACCTCTTCGACTTCGCGGAGCGAGATCAGCTCGATCGGACCACCGAGTTCGGAGGTCTCATCGACGTCGATGCGCAGGGGCGGTTCCGCCTCGTCGAGTTCAAGCCTCGGTCGCGGGGCGGCGACCTCCGCTACGAGACGCCGACCGAGCTCATGCAGGCGCTCGCCACCGGGCTCTTCCACGTGCACCTGCACGCCCAGAAGTTCGAGAACCGCGACTACGCGGGACCGCACCTCGGCGACTTCCAGTTCGCCGACTCCTGCGGTCTGCACTGCCTCGTCTTCACCTTCATCGACTCGCGGACGCTGAACTGCGACTGGTACCGGCAGGACCGCTGCGTGGTCGACCTGGGCGTCGTGAAGCGACCGACCGGCTGAACGCCGATTCCTCGATGCCGCTCCTCGTCCTGGCGCTGGTCGCGACGGTGGTGCTGCCCGGACTCCTCGGCGGCGGCGTCGTCGAGCCGCAACCGGTGGTGCCGACGCTGCTCGTCGCGTGGGTGCCCTGCCTCCTGATCGCCGCCGCGGCGTTCCTCGCCGAGTGGCTCGCCGAGCGGGGGCTCGAGCAAGGTCGCGGCGGGGCGCTCCATGTGCTGCGGATTCGGCTCGTGACGCTGCAGTGGCTGGCGGTCGCCTGCCAGATGGTGGCGGTGGTGGGCTTCGGTTGGCTGGACCTCGTGCGCGACTGGGTCGGCAACGTTCCCGTCGTGGACGAGGCAGTCGCGCTCGTCCCGCCGCTCGCCGCGATCACCGCCTGCTGGTGGGCGACCTCGCCGATGGAGTCGCTGCTGCGGGGGCATCCCCGGACGGAGCCGCTCGGGTGGCGACGCCGAGGCTCCATCGTCCTCGGGCAGGTCCGGAACCAGCTCGCCCTGATCGGGGCGCCGGCGCTCCTCGCGCTCGGGGTGAGCGAGGCGGTCGAGCTCGTCGTCGTCCGCGTCGCGCCCGAAGGAGGACTGCTCGCGCTCCTCGCGACGCCCGCGGCGATCCTCCTCCTCGTGGTGGTCGCGCCGACGCTGATGGTCCGCGTCCTCGACACCACGAGCCTCGAGCCCGGTCCGCTCCGGCGCGACCTCGAGCAGATCCTCGCCGACAACCGGGTCCGGCTCCGCGACATCCGCGTCTGGCGGACCGGGGGCACGCTCTTCAATGGCGCCGTGATGGGGATGCTCGCGCCGGTGCGGTACCTGCTGCTGACCGACGCGGTGCTCGCGTCGATCCCGAGCGAGGGATTGCGGGCGATCGTCGCCCATGAAGTCGGTCACATCCGGCGGCGTCACCTGCCCTGGCTCGTCCTCGTGATGGCGGGCACCATCGGACTGTGCTCCCTGCTGGCGGAGCCGCCGGCGCGATGGATCGCCGAGCAGATCGAGCCGGAGTTCCCGCCCGATCCCGCCTTCGACCGCCTCGCCGCCGCGGTCGGGGCGCCGATCCTCGCCGCCGAGGAGACCCGCACCGCGGACCGCCGGGCGTGGGCGGAGATCGCCGCGGGCGTGCTGGTGATCACCTCGACGATCCTCGCCTTCGGGTGGGTCTCCCGACGCTTCGAGCGGCAGGCGGACGCCTTCTCCGCCCAGTACCTGAGCGTGGTCGGCGCGACCGCGGTCGCCGGGGGCGGACCACGACCCACGTCGCCCGAGCAGGCGGTGGTGACGCCGGCGGCGGTGCTCGCGATGTGCCGGGCGCTCGGTCAGGTCGCCGACCTGAACGGCGTCAGCCCGACCGCGCCGAGCTGGCGCCACGGCTCCATCCAACGGCGGCAGCGCCACCTCGTCGCGCTGGTGTCGCAGCCGATCCTGCGGCTGCCGATCGACCGCCAGGTCGCGCTCATCAAGTGGAGCGGGACGGTGGCGCTGGTGATCGTGATGAGCGTCGAGTTCGTGCGGCTGACCGCCGCGTGACCGGCGTCCGGGCGGGCGAGGAGCGATGTAGCATCGACCGCATGACCCACCAGCCGCTGAAGCGCGACTCGGGCGACGGCACGCTCGCCTTCCGAAGGATCCACGGCTGCGGCAACGACTACGTCTTCGTGCGCGGCGAGGACCTCGCTCGGCGGGACCCCTCGCGGCTCGCGATCGCCCTCGCCGACCGCCACTTCGGCGTGGGCGGCGACGGGCTGATCGCGGTCGAGGCGGCTCCGGCGCCAGACGACGCGGACCTCCGGATGCGGATGTGGAACGCCGACGGATCGGAGAGCGGCATGTGCGGCAACGGGTTGCGGGGTGCCCTCCTCTTCGCCGTCGAGGAGGGTCTCATCGCCCCCGCGGCGGGCGGTCGCCTCCGCGTGCGGGTCGGGTCGCGCCTCGTGACGGCGTCCCTTGCCGCGCACGAGCGAGGTCGAGCGGAGGTCGAGATCGACATGGGACCGCCGGTCGTCGAGAGCCAGCGCGTGCCGGTCGCGTGGGGCGGGATCGATCCATCCGAGCGGTTGCTGGGCGAGCCGATCACGCGGCTTCGCGGCTGCGGCGTGCCCGATGGGGCGTGGCGAGTCCTTGCCTCGGTCGTCGAACGCTGGAGCGTCGTCTCGATGGGCAATCCCCATCTCGTGCTCGAGGTCGAGGAGCGTTCGCTCGATGGGATCGACCTCCGCACGCTTGGTCCGGCGCTCGAGCACGCCGCAGGATTTCCCGAGCGCATCAACGTCCACGTCGTCGCCGCGCTTGGTCCGGACGCCTTCCGCATGGCGACCTGGGAGCGGGGGAGCGGGATCACCCTCGCCTGCGGCAGCGGGGCGTGCGCGAGCTTCGCGGCGCTTCGCGCCACCGGTCGCGTCGCCGGTCGCGCGGTGGCTCGCCTGCCCGGCGGCGAGCTCCGGCTTCGCGAGGGCGACGGCGGATCGATCCTCATGCGGGGCGAGGCGGTCGAGACCTGCCGGGGCACCACGCGACCCGAATCACTCCCGGCGCGACCGCGGATCGACGTCAGGTCGCGAGCGGTCGAGGTAGTCGGAGCCGGACCGTGACCGCGCCCCGCGAGCGTCTCGACGAGGTCGAGGAGCGCCTCCTCGCGGCGGCGCGGGTGAGGTCGTCGCGGCTGCGGGAGGACCTCGCGGCGTGGGTCGCGATCCCGACGGGGCGAGGTCATCTCGAGGGCATCGAGCGGCAGCGCGAGGCGATCGTGGATCGACTCGCGGCGCTCGGGGCGACCGCTCGCCGCATCGCGGGCGATCCACGACCCCCGTGGCTGCACGGGAGCGAGGCCGGCACGAGCCGCGCGATCCCGGATGCCTCGGTCATCACGACCCCCGGTGCCGGCCCGGCGTTCCTCCTCGTCGGGCACCTCGACACGGTGCACGATCCTCACGGAGCGTTCCAGCGGCTCGAGGAGGTGGGCGGCGGACGTGCGGTCGGACCCGGCGCCGCCGACATGAAGGGCGGGATCCTCGTCGCGGTCGCGGCGCTCGAGATTCTGCAGGAGCTCGGTCACGCCGTCCGCTGGACGTTCCTCCTCAACGCCGACGAGGAGACCGGCTCGTTCCACTCCGCGCGGCTCCTCGACGCGGAGGCGCGGCGTCACGACGTCGGGCTCGTCTTCGAGCCGGCGCTTCCCGGCGGAGCCCTCGCGATCGCCCGCATGGGCGCCGGGCAGTTCCGCCTCGACGCCCGCGGTCGCGCGGCGCACGTCGGGCGCGACTTCACCGAGGGCGTCTCCGCGGTGACCGCGCTCGCGCGCTGCCTCGTCAAGGTGCCCGAGTTCTCCGATCCGTCGGCCGGGCGCCTCGTGAACGTCGGACCCATCAGCGGCGGCGCCGCGACCAACATCGTGCCGGATCACGCGGTCGCGTGGGGCAACGTGCGGTTCGCGGATCCCGCCGCGGCGGCGCGGCTTGGTCGCGACCTCGCCTCTCTCGCGACGCCGCCGACGGCGATGCCCTCGATCGCGGTCGAGTTCCTCGCGAATCGACCCGCGAAGCCGACGACGCCGGCGGTCGAGGCGATCGCGAACGAGGCGGCGGCGGTCTCGCGGGCGCTCGGACGGGATCTGCCCTTCGCCACGACCGGAGGCGTCTGCGACGGCAACATCCTGCATCAGGCGGGGCTGCCCACCCTCGACAACCTCGGGGTCCGGGGCGGGAACCTGCACCGGCTCGACGAGTTCGTGGAGCTCGACAGCCTCGTCGAGCGCACGGCGCTCGTCGCCATCCTGATCCGCCGCCTCTCGCTCGCGGGAGCCCCTCGCCGGGACCGATAGGATGACTCCGAGCCTGGCGGCGTCCCTGTGTGGATGGGAGGTCGTCCCGGCGGTCCCGCGGACGCCGTCTCCATGACCTCGATGCACGCCACGCCCGTCGCGCCAGCGCCGCTTGCCGCGGAGAGCCTCCTCTCGAACGCCCGCCTCGACGAGGCGGTCGCGGCGGCGATGAAGGAGTGGCGGCAGGCGCAGTCCTCGCTCGTCGGAGCGCGACCGGCGCGGGCGGACCGCCGCGAGGCGTTCGCCTGCTGGCTCGACCGCAACGCGAAGATCCGCGGGCGAGCCGGCTTCTACCCCTACGTCGGCAGCGGCGTCGGTCGGGGACCGCTCGTCGAGCTCCTCGACGGAAGCGTCAAGTGGGACATGATCTGCGGGATCGGCGTCCATCTCTTCGGGCACGGCGATCCGGAGCTCGTCGAGGTCGCGATGCGGGCGTCGCTCTCCGACCTGCTGATGCAGGGCAACCTGCAGTTCAACGGCGACTCGATCGAGTTCGCGGAGGTCCTCGCCGCCGAGGGCTCGCGAGCCTCGCGCCTTCGGCACTGCTTCGTGAGCAACTCGGGCTGCATGGTGAACGAGGCGGCGCTGAAGCTCTGCCAGCAGAAGACCGGCGGCGCGCCGCGCATCCTCGCCTTCGCCAACTGCTTCATGGGTCGCTCGACCACCATGAGCCAGATCGGCGACGCGCCGGGCTATCGGCAGGGGGTCCCCCTCAACGCGCTCGTCGACTACCTGCCCTTCTACGACCCCGAGATGGGCGCCCGCTCGATCGAGATGACCCGCTGGCACCTCGAGCAGGCGATCCTCCGCTATCCGAAGCAGCACAGCTGCCTGATCGTCGAGCTCGTGCAGGGCGAGGGCGGCTTCAACGTCGCGCCGCGGGAGTTCTTCCTGCCGCTCTTCGAGCTCGCCCGCAAGCACGGCATCCCCGTCTGGGACGACGAGGTGCAGACCTTCGGCCGCACGACCTCGATGTACGCCTACGAGGCGCTCGGGCTCGGCGAGTTCATCGACGTCGTCTCGCTCGGCAAGATGAGCCAGGCGTGCGCCTGCCTCTACACCCCCGAGATGAACCCCGGACCCGGACTCCTCTCGGGAACGTTCAGTGCCTCGACCGCGGCGTTCCGCGTCGGGCGGCGGGTGCTCGAGCGGCTCCGCGACGGAGGCTTCTACGGCCCGAACGGCCGGATCGCGGCGCTTCATGCGGCGTTCCGCACGGGCGTCGAGGCGATCATCGCCCGGCATCCGGCGTGGTTCCCTCCGATGCGGGACTCGCTCGGGCGGACGAGCACGCGGGTCGTCGGCGGCACCGGGGGCATGATGCGCTTCACGCCCTTCGGCGGCGCGAAGGAGAAGGTCATGCGGCTGATGCACGTCCTCTTCGAGGAGGGCGTGGTCGGCTTCTACTGCGGGCACGATCCCTACCACGTGCGGTTCCTGCCGCCGGTCGGCGTGATGAGCCCGGAGCAGTTCGGTCCGGTGCTCGAGATCGTGGAGCGCTCGCTCGGTCGGGTCGCCGCCGAGTAGGGAGTCCGCCATGTTCGTCATCCGCCCCGCCTCGCCCGACGACCTCCCGACGCTGCTCAAGCTCGCGCGGATGGTCCACTTCATCAACCTCCCGGCGGACCGCGACATGATCGCGGCGAAGATCGCCCGCAGCCGCCGGAGCTTCGCCGGCGAGCAGGATGACGCCCGCGAGCGGGAGTTCATGTTCGTGCTCGAGGACGCCGCGACCGGCAACGTGGTGGGGACGAGCGCGATCATCGGCTCCATCTCCTGGCCTGGTCATCCGCACACCTACCTCCACGTGCGGAAGCGATCGCTCTTCAGCACCGACCTCCAGACCGGTCAGGTGCACCTCACGCTCGAGTTCGCGACGGACGAGAGTGGCTGGAGCGAGCTCGGCGGGCTGATCCTCGCCCCGGGCTACCGCGGTCATCCCGAGCGGCTCGGGGCGCTCCTGAGCCTCGTGCGGCTCCACTTCATCGGGCTGCACCGGGACCTCTTCGCCGAGAAGATCATCGCCGAGCTCATGGGCGCGGTGACGCCCGACAGCCGCAACCTCCTCTGGGAGTACCTCGGGCGGCGGTTCATCAACCTGTCGTACAAGGAGGCGGACCTCTTCTGCCAGCACTCGAAGGAGTTCATCACGAGCCTCTTCCCGCGCGGGGAGATCTTCGCGTCGCTGCTGCCGCCCGAGGCGCGCAACCTGATCGGTCGCGTCGGCGAGGAGACCCGACCCGCGAAGAAGATGCTCGAGGACCAGGGCTTCGAGTTCGAGGACCACGTCGATCCCTTCGACGGCGGTCCCTACATCTCCGCGCAGCGCGACCGGATCCCGATCGTCGCGGCGACCCGCTCGGCGGTGCTCGAGGTCGCGGAGGGCGAGCATCCGGAGATCGGGTTCCTCTCCGCCGACGGCGAGCTCGGCTTCCGCGCGATCCGCGGTCGCTACCGCCTCGAGGGCGAGCGGATCCTCGTCGCCCCGGCGCACGCGGAGGTGCTCGGCGCCGCGACCGGGCTGACCGTCGGCTTCACGCCGACCAAGGCGCCGGGCGGTCGGCGCCGCGGCGGCAAGGCGAGCACCGCATGAGCGATCGACCGGTCGCCGCCCTCGACCTCCTCGGCGGCGAGTGGACCTCGATCGAGGGCACGGGGCTCCGCGCGCGGAATCCGGCGCGACCCGAGGACGTCGTCTGGAGCGGCTCGCCGCGCCCCGAGCACGTCGATCGCGCGGTCGAGGCGGCGCGACGGGCGCAGCCCGCGTGGGCGGCGACGCCGCTCGGAGCGCGGGTGGCGCTCCTGCGGCGGTTCCAGTCGCTCGTGAAGGAGGGCGCGGAGGACCTTGCGAGGCTCATCGGTCGCGAGATGGGGAAGATCCTCGCCGAGGGAAGGCTCGAGGTCGCCGCGGTCGCGGGCAAGGTCGACGTCACGCTCGAGGACCGCGTGATGGATCGCGTGCGGGGCTTCTCCGTCGGCGCGACCGCCGGCGTCGAGGGCGTCTGCCGCTTCCGTCCGCACGGGGTCATGGCGGTGCTTGGACCCTTCAACTTCCCGGCGCATCTGCCGAATGGTCACCTCGTGCCGGCGCTTCTCCTCGGGAACACCGTGATCTTCAAGCCGAGCGAGAAGACGCCGGCGGTCGGGCAGCGGCTCGTCGAGCTCCTCCATCGCGCGGGGTTCCCGGCGGGCGTGGTCAACCTCGTGCAGGGAGGCGCCGAGGTCGCGGCGCGGCTCGTCGGGCATCCGGACCTCGACGGGATCCTCTTCACCGGCAGCTGGCCGGTCGGTCGGCGGATCATGGAGGCGAATCTTGACCGCCCCGGACGGCTGCTGGCGCTCGAGATGGGCGGCTCGAACGCGATGGTGGTGATGCCCACCGCCGGCTTCGATCGGTCGATCGTCGAGGCGGTGCGGGCGTCGTTCGCGACGACCGGGCAGCGCTGCACCTGCACGCGGCGGATCATCGTCCACGAGCGGATCGCCGATCGCTTCCTCGCGACCTTCGCGAAGGTCGCCTCGACGGTGCTCGTGGGACCCTACGACTCCGCGACGCCGGTCTTCATGGGTCCGCTCGTCTCGGAAGCCTCCCGCGCCGCGGCGATCGAGTTCCAGGCGGACCTCGCGAGGCGCGGCGGTCGCGTGATCGTGCCGGCGTGCCCGCTCGACGGACCGGGCTTCTTCCTGACGCCGGGGGTGATCGAGGTCGAGCGCTTCCGCCGCGAGACCGACCGCGAGGTCTTCGCGCCGATCGTGCAGGTCGCGGTGGCGCGGGACCTCGAGGACGCGATCGATCAGGCGAACGCGACCGAGTTCGGGCTCGCCTCGGCGATCTTCACCGCCGAGCGAGCGGAGTTCGACGCGTTCCTCGCCGCGAGCCGCGCTGGCTGCGTCAACTGGAACTCCGGCACCGCGGGGGCAAGCAGCAAGCTCCCCTTCGGCGGTCTCGGCAAGAGCGGCAACCATCGTCCGGCCGGCGCGTTCTCGGTCGACTCCTGCGCGATGCCGATCGCCTCGATGGAGGCGTCGCTCGACGCCCCGGTGCCGCCGATGCCCGCGGGGATCGGCTTCGATCCGACGAAGGCGGTCTGAGGAGCGCCCTCGCCTGCCGCGGCGTACCCTCGACCGCATGCGCGTGGCCGAGCCGACCCTGTCGATCGTCATCCCCGCGTGGAACGAGGAGCGGACGCTGCCGGCGACGCTCGTGGCGCTCCGCGAGGCGGTCGATGCGCTCGACTGCGGAGCGGAGATCCTCGTCGTCGACGACGGCTCGACCGACGCGACCGCCGCGGTCGCCGAGGGCGAGGGCGCCCGCGTCCTCTCCGGGCACTGGCGGCAGATCGCCGCGGCGCGGAACGCGGGCGCCCGCGAGACGCGGGGTCGATACCTCGTCTTCGTCGATGCGGACACGATCGTTCCCGCGGCGACGCTTCGCCGCGCCGTGGAGCTGATGCGCTCGGGCGCGGTCGGCGGCGGGGCGAACGTCGTGCTCGACGAGCCGGCGCCGTGGGCGATCCGCCTCCCCCTGTGGATCTTCATGACGACCTATCGCCTGCTTGGGCACGCCGCGGGGTGCTTCGTCTTCTCCACGCGCGAGGCGTTCGAGACGATCGGCGGATTCGACGAGCGGTTCTTCGCGAGCGAGGAGATCGGTCTCTCGAAGCGGCTGCGGTCGATCGGGCGGTTCGTGAAGATCCGACCCCCGGTCGTCACCTCCGCCCGCAAGGTCCGGCTCTACGAGCCGCTGCCGCTCCTGCGCCAGTCGATCTCGCTCCTCCTCCGCGGTCCCTCGGCGTGGCAGTCGCGGGAGGGACTCGGGATCTGGTACGAGGGACGACGCGAGTAGCGGCCGTTGCTCGCCTCGTGGCGGGCTCCGTGGCGGGCTGGGCCTGCGCCCGCTCAGCCGCCGATCTTCTCGGCGAGGAACGCCCCGACCTTGTCGAGCGCGATCCGCTCCTGGCTCAGCGTGTCGCGCTCGCGCACGGTGACGGTCTGGTTCGTCAGCGTGTCGCTGTCGATCGTGAAGCAGTAGGGGGTGCCCGCCTCGTCCATGCGGGCGTAGCGCTTGCCGATCGACTGCTTGGGGTCATGCTCGACCGCGAAGCGGGCGCGGAGCTCGCGGTGGAGCCGCTCGCTGACCTCGGGCATGCCGTCCTTGTTGACGAGGGGGAAGATCCCCGCCTTCACCGGCGCCATCCGCGGGTGGAACTTCATGACCACGCCGCTCGGGCGGGAGGGATCGGGCGTGTACGCCTCGCAGAGCAGCGCCAGCGTCCCGCGGTCCGCGCCCGCGGAGGGCTCGATGACGTGGGGGAAGTAGCGCTCGTTCTTCTCCTGGTCGAAGTAGCGCATCTTCTCGCCCTTGCCGCAGAACTCCGCGTGGCGGCGGAGGTCGAAGTCGCTTCGGTGGGCGACGCCCTCGAGCTCGCCGAATCCGGGCGCCGTGAAGGGGAAGCGGTACTCGATGTCGCAGGTGCCGGCGCCCTCCTTCGCGTAGTGGGCGAGCTCGTCGCGGTCGTGCTCGCGGAGGACGAGGTTCGCCCCGGTGAGCCCGATCGAGCGCCACCAGCGATGCCGCAGCTCGCGCCAGAAGGCGTACCACTCGCCCGCGGAGTCGGGGCGGATGAAGAACTCGATCTCCATCTGCTCGAACTCGCGGCTTCGGAAGGTGAAGTTGCGCGGCGTGACCTCGTTGCGGAACGCCTTGCCGATCTGGGCGATGCCGAACGGCACGCGGACCCGCGTCGAGTCGAGCACGTTCTGGAAGTTCGCGAAGATCCCCTGCGCGGTCTCCGGGCGGAGGTAGGCGATGCTCGAGGCATCCTCCAGGGCGCCGACGTTGGTCTTGAACATCAGGCTGAACGCCCGCGGCTCGGTGAGCGTGCCGGGCTCCTTGGCGTCGGGACCCACCACCCGCGTCAGGTCGGTCCTCGCGAGCGAGGTGAAGGGGCGCACCATGTAGCGGTCGGGCGAGAACTCCGCCCGCTCGTACTTGGCGAGCACCTTGCCCGCCTTCTCCCGCTGCGCGTCGTCGCCCTCGATGAACGCCATCATCCGGCGGGAGCCGTCGTCCTCGCGGGCGACGAGCACCGCGAGATGGTCGGCGCGGTAGCGGGCCTTGCTCTCGCGGCAGTCGACCATCGGATCGTTGAACCCGCCGACGTGCCCCGACGCCTCCCACACCCGGGAGTTCATGATGATCGTGCAGTCGACGCCGACCATGGAGAGCGGCTCGCCGTCGGGACCGTCGGGCGGGCAGAGGACCATGTCCTTCCACCAGGCGTCCTTCAGGTTCCGCTTGAGGGCGACGCCGAGCGGGCCGTAGTCCCAGAAGCCGTTGATGCCGCCGTAGATCTCCGAGCTCTGGAAGATGAAGCCGCGGCGCCGGCAGAGGGCGACGAGGTCCTCCATGCGGATGGGATCGCGGATCGGGGCGGGCGAGTCGGTCGCGGGCGCGGTCATGCGGGACTCTCCAAGGGAAGCCGAGATCGTAATCGGACCGATGGCGCGGCGAGGACGAGTCCTCGCGTCGGTCCCCTCGGCGATCGGGCGTCGCGCGGGGCTCACGCCTCCGGCTTGATGCCGATCAGCGTGAAGAGCTCCATCCGCGCCGCGGCGCTCTTCAGGAACACGCCGTGCAGCTTGCTCGTCGTGGTCCACGCGCCCGACTGCCGCACGCCGCGGTAGCACATGCAGAAGTGCCGCGCCTGCACGATCACCGCGACGCCCTGCGGGCGAAGCGCCTCCTGGATCGCGGAGGCGATCTGGGCGGTGAGCTTCTCCTGCACCTGGAGCCGCTTCGAGAAGATCTCGACGACTCGCGCGAGCTTCGAGAGCCCGACCACCCGACCGTCCGGGATGTAGGCGACGTGCGCCCGACCCACGAAGGGCACCATGTGGTGCTCGCAATGACTCTGGAGCTCGATGTCCTGCAGGAGCACCAGCTCGTCGTAGCCCTCGACCTCGCTGAAGGTGCGGGCAAGCGGCGCGAGCGGATCCTGGAAGTAGCCCGCGAAGTGCTCCTTCCAGGCGCCGATCACCCGGCGGGGCGTGTCGAGCAGCCCCTCGCGCCCGGGATCCTCCCCGACGTAGCGGAGCATCCGGCGGACGAGGTCGATCCCCTCGGGGTCGTCGTCGGGGCGTTCGGGCAGGGTGGGACCGGTCATGGGAGGGCGGAGTGTAGTGAGGAGAAGCGTCGGATCGACCCGCGGCGTCAAGGGTTCGGCATCGCCGCGGACGCGGAGTCGTCGGCGCCCGTCGATCGCCGCCCATCGCGTAGATTTCTGCCCATGCTCCGCTTCGACCACGCGATCAAGCCCTCCCGGATTCCCGGCGCGGGGCTCGGGCTCTTCACGGTCGATCCGCAGCCTCGCGGGCGGGTGCTGATCATGCCCAACGAGGCGCAATCGATCCGCTCCGCGGCGGAGCTCGCGATGCTGTCGCGCGACTCGATCGAGCACGCCTCGAGCGTGCGCTGGTTCGAGCAGGTTCACACCGTCGATCCCGCGTGGTCGGAGGAGTCGCACCTCAACCACAGCTTCGAGCCGAACTGTCTCTGGCACCTCGGATTCGTCTTCGCCCTCCGCGACCTCGCCGCCGGCGAGGAGCTGACCATCGACTACCGGCACCTCCTCGACGAGGCGACCCTGCTCGACTTCCGCGACTCGATCACGGGTCGCGAGATCAGGGGATTCGCCTGGCGCGAGTCGATCGCGCGGTCGAGCCGCCTGCTCGTCGAGCTCTTCGAGGCGGACGCGATGGTCCTCGGGCGAGGTCGCTGACGGGTCGCTCTCTCGCGCTCGGCTCCATCCACCTCCGCCACCACGCGAGGATCTCGTGCAGCCGATGCAGCCGCAGGTCCGGCGGACCGCTGCGGCTCATGCCATGACTCGTGCTCGCGGGATAGCGCACGAAGCGGGTCGGCACGCCCTGCACGACGAGCGCCGCGTGCACCTGCTCGCCCTGCTCGATGTTGCAGCGGAGGTCGCCCTCGCTGTGGATGATCAGGGTCGGGGTGCGCACGCCCTTGAAGTGGGCGATCGGGCTCGAGCGCCAGAGCGCCTCCGGTCGGTCCCACGGGGCGCCGACCCAGTAGCGGTCGGGACGCTCGTAGTGGTCGGTGCTGCCCTGCATCGAGAGGAGGTTGCTCACGCAGCGGTCGGTGATCGCCGCCCGCAGCCCGTGGTCGTGGGCGATCGCCCAGTTGGTCATGTAGCCGCCGTAGCTGCCGCCCATGATCCCGACCCGCTCCGCGTCGACGTTCTCCCGGGTGCGGATGAACTCGAGGACCGCCCGCACGTCCTCCCAGTCCTGGTGACCCCACGAGCCGCGGATCGCGGCGCAGAACGACTCGCCGTAGCCCTTGCTCCCGCGGGGGTTCGAGAAGAAGACCGAATGCCCGGCGGAGGCGAGGCACTGGAACTCATGGAAGAAGGTGAGCCCGTACTGCCCGTGCGGACCGCCGTGCACTTGAAGGATCGCCGGGACTCGCCGCGACGCGGGGACTCCCGGCGGTCGCAGCTCCCACACCTGCACCTTCGTGCCGTCGGCGCTCTCGACCCAGTGCTCGATCGGCGCCGCGATCGAGCGCGACGAGACGAAGGGGAGGTTGAAGTCGGTCAGCGTGCTCACGCGGATCCCGGAGGCGCCGACCTCGCCGATGGCGACCTCGTCGGGGGTGGTCGCGTCGCCGAAGGCAAGCGCCAGCCGTCGCCCGTCGGCGGCGAGGTTTCCGAGCGAGAGCTCGACGCCCTCTTGCGTGAGGAGCCGCGGCGTCGAACCGTCCAGCGGCAGCGAGGCGATCCGCCCCGAGCCCTGCCAGCCGATCCGCGCGAGGATCCGCGAGCCATCCGATGACCAGCGGAGCGACGCCGCGAAGCTCGCGTCACGGCTGTCGGAGAGGGTCGGCGCCATCATGCACCAGTCGGTGCCCGCGAGGAGATCGCGCCACTCGCTAGGTCCCTTCGCGGGACCGACCCACAGTCCGAGGTTCCGGGTCGAGTAGAGCCCGTCCTCGCCGAGGCGGGCGGCGATGGCGAGGTGCCTGCCGTCGGGGCTGAAGGCGACCGCGTGCTTGGGACCGACCGGCGCGGAGGCGATCCGGGTCGCTCGTCCCGTCGCGACGTCGATGCGGAGGATCTCGCTGCGCCATGGGTCGAGCACCGCCGTCGCGGCGGTGTTCGCGGTCACCGCGATCGATCGCCCGTCCGGCGCGACGTCGAAGGCGAAGTCGCCGAGGCGGTCGCGATCGAAGAGCGTCCGGACGCGACCGCTCTCGAGGTCGAGCCAGTCGAGCCGGAAGCGATCGCCGAGGAAGTAGCCATCGCCGTCGAGGCGATACCACGGATCCTCGACCACGCGAGGCGGCTCGGAGAGACCTTCGCGCTCGCGCCGGTCCCTCGCCGCCTTGGTCCGCTCCTCGGAGAGGGGTCGGAAGGCGAAGGCGATGCCGCGACCATCGGGGGACCACTGCAGTTCTCGCAGGGTGCCCTCGGACAGGTCGGTCACCACCCGCGCCTCGCCGCCCGCGAGGTCGAGGATGGCGATCTGCGGACGCCCGATCTTGGGATCGCCGCCTCGGATGAAGGCGAGCCGCGAGCCGTCGGGCGACCATCGGCCGAAGCGGTCCTGATCGCCTGCCGTGAGCGGGCGAGCATCGCGGGTGCCGTCCACCTCGACGAGCCACAGGTTCTTGACGACGCGGTTCCTCGCGACGTGGCTCCGCGTGAAGGCGATTCGACCTCCGGCTGGATCGATCTGCGGATCGGAGACGCCGACGAGCTCGAGCAGGTCCTCGGGGAGGACGGGTCGGCGCGTCGAAGTTCGTGGCGCGTGGGTCGAGCGAGGCGAATGAGTCATTCGAGGCATGGCGCGAATGTAGCATCGCGAGTCGATCGCCTGATCGACCGAGCCGCCGGACCCATGCCGACGAACGCGCCGCCCTCCGTCCCCGCTTCCGAGCTCCGCCTCGGCATCGACTTGGGCGGAACGAAGATCGAGGGGGCGCTTCTCGACCGCCGCGGCGGCATCGTCTGGCGGGAGCGCGTGCCGACGCCGCAGGGCGAGTATCAGGGCACGATCGACGCGATCGCGGGACTCGTCGCCGCCGCCGACCGCGCCGCGGGCGAGCGGCTTCCGCTCGGGCTTGCGTTCCCGGGCTCGATCTCCCCGCGCACGGGAGTGCAGCGGAACTCGAACAGCACCTGCCTGAACGGGCGACCGGTCCTCGCCGATCTCGAGCGGGCGATCGGTCGTCCGGTGCGGGCGGAGAACGACGCGAACTGCTTCGCGCTCTCCGAGGCGAGCGATGGCGCCGCGGCCGGGCAGGGCGTCGTCCTCGGCGTGATCCTCGGGACCGGGGTCGGAGGCGGCGTCGTCGTCGAGGGTCGCGTGCTCCGCGGTCGGAACGGCATCGCCGGCGAGTGGGGGCACGCGGCGCTCCCGAGGCGCGGCGAGCTCGAGCGAGGCGAGGCGTCGCGCGGCTGCTACTGCGGCAAGGTCGACTGCCTCGAGCAGTGGATCTCGGGACCAGCGGTCGAGCGCGAGCATCTCGCCCGCAGCGGTCGGGAGTGGAGGCTCCCCGAGATCGCCCGTGCCGCCGCGGCGGGGGACCGCGAGGCGACGGAGGCGATCGACCGCCTCGTCCATCGGCTCGCCCGCGGTCTCGCGATGGTCTGCGACGTCCTCGATCCAGACGCGATCGTCCTCGGCGGCGGCGTCGGCAACCTCGCGGTGCTCTACGAGCGCCTCCCGGAGGCGATCTCGCGCGAGGTCTTCAGCGACTCGTTCGACACGGCGATCCTCCGCCCGCGGCACGGCGACTCGAGCGGCGTGCGCGGCGCCGCGTGGCTGTGGCGGTAGGAACGCGAATCTCGCTCACCCCGCGCGAGCGCTTCGCCGCACGAACCTCGCCGGCGAGAGCAGCGGGCTCTCGAGGTCGCTGCGACCGGTCGTCACGAGGTCCGCGACCATCGCGCCGGTCGCCGGGCCGAGCGTGACGCCCATCATGGCGTGACCGGTCGCGAGCATGAGTCCCGGTCGCCCGGGGACGAAGCCGATCGCGGGCATGCCATCGGCGAGGCAGGGGCGGTAGCCCGCCCACTCCGCGACCCGCGTCGCGCCCGGGATCCCCCGCAGGTACCGCGCCGCGCCGATCGGCAGCTGCTCGAGGCGCTCCCGCATCCATGGGCGATCGAGCGAGCCGAGCTCGAGCGTGCCCGCGAGGCGGAGACGCCCGTGGAAGGAGGTGACCGCGATGAAGGTCTCGTGCAGCACGGCGCCGGTCGAGGGCAGGGGCTCGACGCCCTCGAACTCGACGTGGTAGCCGCGGGCGCCATGCATCGGAAGGTCGAGTCCGACCAGCGCGGCGAGGCGGTCGGACCACGTGCCCGCGGCGAGGAGCAGGAGGTCCCCGCGATGCTCGTGACCGGAACCCGTGCGCACGCCGCGGATGCGTCCGTCCTCCTCGATGATCGAGGAGACCTCCTCGCCGAAGCGGAACTCGACGCCCCGCGAGGCGAGGGACTCCACGAGCCCGAGGACGAGGCGGCGCGGATCGAGCGTCGCCGCGAGCTCGTAGTGCCGCGCGCCTGAGACCTCGTCCCGGTAGGCGGGCTCGCGCGACCGGAGCGTCGCGCCGCTCCAGAGCTCCGAGGGATAGCCGAGCGAGTCGAGGAGCGACGCCTCGCCTGCCGCGGCGGCGAGCGCGGGCTCGGTCGCGAAGACGTCGAGCCAGCCCTGGCGGCGGTAGCCGCAGTCGCCCGCCGCCTCGACGAGCTCGTCGAAGCGCTCGAGGCTCGCGCGACCCATCGCGGCGAGCACCGGCATGCACGCGTCGAAGTGGTCGCGCCGGCAGTGGCGGTGGAAGGTCCACATCCAGCGGAGGAAGTCGAGACGCAGGCGAGGTCGGACGAGGAGCGGGCTCCGTCGATCGAGCATCCAGCGAAGCCCGCGCCAGGAGACGCCGGGTCGCGTCAGCGGTGGATGCCCGTAGCTCACGAGTCCCGCGTTGCCGCAGGAGGCGCCCTCCCGAGGATGCTCGCGATCGATGATCCGCACCGCGATCCCGCGGCGGGCGAGCTCGTGCGCTGCGCAGAGCCCGACCACGCCGGCGCCGACGATCACGACCTGCGTGGGCTGTGGATGGCGGGGGCGCATCGGGGGAGAAGAGGATCGGCGTTCGATCCGCCGTCGTTTGAGCGGAGCGAAGCCGAGCCGTATCTTCGCCCGCCCGCGGACCGGCGTCGATCCGCTCGAGCCGCCCTCCGCCACTTCCTTCGCGAGCACGCATGGCGACGACCACCTCGACCGCTTCCCCGCTTCGCCTCGGCATCATCGGTTCGGGCGGGATCGGGGCGATCCACGCCGACGCCGCGACCCGTGCCGGCTGGACCGTCGCCGCCTTCGCCGACGCGGAGCCGGCTCGCGCCGAGCGGCTCGCCGCCTCGCACCCGGGAGCGAAGGTCCATCGCGACGCGGCGGCGCTCCTCGCCGACTCCTCGCTCGCGGCGGTCTCGATCGCGACCCCGAACGCGACGCATCGCCCGCTCGCCGAACAGGCGCTCGCCGCGGGCAGGCACGTCCTCCTCGAGAAGCCCGCCGGGCTCGACGCCGCGGAGTGCGACGCGATCGAGCGGATCGCCGCGAGGTCGCGAGGGATCCTCCAGATCGGGCTCGTCTGCCGATCCTCGCCCGCGTCTCGGGTCGCCCGCTCCCTCGTCGAGGCGGGGCGTCTCGGCTCGATCTATCAGGCGAGGGCGTCGCTCCATCGCCGCCGCGGCATCCCCGGGCTCGGCGGGTGGTTCACGACGAGGTCGATGTCGGGCGGAGGTCCGCTCATCGACCTCGGCGTGCACGTCATCGACCTCGTCATGCACGTCGCCTCGCCGGGGCGGGCGCTGCGGGCGAGCGGCGTCGTCTACGCGCACTTCGGGCGACCGCTCGACGACTACCGCTTCCACGACATGTGGGGCGGTCCGCCGCGACCCGGCGGTCCCTTCGACGTCGAGGACCACGCGACGGCGCTCGTCCGCTTCGAGGGCGGGTTCAGCCTCGAGGTGAACGTGGTCTGGGCGTCGAACCTGCCGGAGGGCGCGCTCCGCGACGGGATCGTCCTCTTCGGCGACCGCGGCGGGCTCTCCTTCGAGCCGCTCGGTCGGGAGGTGACGCTCGCGACCGAGGAGGACGGGCACTTGGTCGACGTGAAGCCGATCACGCCTCCCGAGGAGGGCGGGCAGGCGGCGTGGCGCCGCCAGTACGAGGGCTTCGCCGCGGCGGTGCGCGGCGAGGCGCCGCCGCTTGCGACGATCGGCGAGTGCCGTCGCGTCCAGCAGGTGATCGACGCGATCTACCGCTCGGCGCAGGAAGGTCGCGAGGTCGAGGTCTGAGCCTCCGGTCGGCTCAGCTCGTCTTCATCGCCGCGCGGTACTCCGCGAGCGTCTTCTCCATCGACTCCTTCACGCGTCCCGCGGGCGAGCTCGCCACCGCCTTCTCCTGGATCTCGATCGCCTTCGCCTGATCGCCCGACTCCCAATGCGCCCGGGCGAGCGTGTCGAGGATCGAAGGATCGCTGCCCCCGGAGAGCTCGACCGCCTTCTTCGCCGCGTTCATCGCCATGACGAGCGCCGGACCCTTCGCCTTGCCGGACTCGAGCACGCCCCACGAGAGGGCGTTGAGCATGCCGGCGGAGTCAAGCTCGGCGACGAGCTCCTCGGCGAGCGGCACGCCCTCATTCGGACGGTCGAGCTCGACGATCAGGAGCTGCGCCTTGTTGAGCCTCGCCTGCGGATCGTCGGGGAACTCCGCGAGCTGCTCCTCGACGAGCGCGAGCGCCTTGTCGAACTCGCCCGCCCGGGTCGCCGCGAAGTACGCCTTCATCCGCCCCGACCACGCCTGACGCATCGCCTGCTGCCGCGCCCAGGTGGCGGCGTACGCCTTCGCGTCCCACTCGCCCGCGACGATCTTCGCGAGGGGCGCATCCATCTCCATGGGATGGCCGATCCACGCGACCACGCCATCGCCATCGACGACGAACGCGGTGGGGATGCCGCGCTGTCCCGCCGCCTTCATGTAGTGGTCATGGTTCGAGCGGTCGGGGTCGGCGGCGAGGGTGTACTGCGCCTTCTGCTTCCACTCGTCGGCGTCGAGGAAGCTCGTGACCTTGCCGACCTCCTCGTCGCTGATCCCGATGATGGTCACGCCCTTCTCGGCGTACTGCTTCTGGAGGTCCGTGAGGTGCGGCATGCTCGCCTTGCAGGGACCGCACCAGGTCGCCCAGAACTCGACGACGGTGACCTTGCCCGGCTCGAAGCCTCCGAAGGCATCGCCCCGCACCCAGTTCGACACCTCGAGCGCTGGCGCCCTGTCGCCGATCATCAGCCGCGCGACCGCGGCGTCCGCGGCGGGAGCCTGCGCCGCCTTCGCCGGCGCGACCGGCGTCGCGGGCACCGAGTCCTGCGCGATCGCCGCGTGGAGGGGGATGGTCGCGACGAGCACGCCCGCGAGGGTCGATGAACGGGTCGATGGCATGGTCAGCATCCTTCGGTCGAGGGTGGGACGCGACGGGACCTCGCCGCGGAGGACCCGCATCCCGCGGACGACTATACCGCTCGCCGCGGCGGGAACGATCCCGCTACGCTGCCCGAATGTCCGCCTCCGCCTCCGGTTCCATCCCGGCGCCGACCATGCCCAGCACCATCATCGACGGCAAGTCCCTCGCGGCGACCGTCCGCGAGGACGTCGCGCGGCGGGTCGCGGCGCTCAAGACCTCGGGGCGGAGCGTGCGGCTCGACGCGGTGCTCGCCGGCGGCGACCGCGCCGCGGAGCTCTACGCGGAGAGCCAGGCGAGGACCTGCACGGCGGTCGGGATCGACTACCGGCTGCACCGCCTTCCGGAGGACGCCACCTACGAGGACGTCGCCGGGCGGGTGCTCCTCCTCGACACCGACGACTCCGTGCGGGCGATCATGGTGCACCTGCCGCTGCCGCTCGGCGTCGACACCGAGCGGGTGCAGTCGCTGATCGTCCCGGAGAAGGACGTCGAGGGCGTCAACCCCGCGAACATCGGAAACGTCGTCTACGGTCGCCGCAGCCTCGTGCCCTGCACGGCGCGGGCGGTGCTCGAGATGATCGAGTCGACCGGCATCGAGCTCCGTGGCAAGCGGTGCGTCGTCGTCGGGGCGAGCAACATCGTCGGCAAGCCGATCGCCGTGCTCCTGATGCGCGCGGAGGCGACGGTGATCTCGACCAACAAGTTCACCCGCGATCTTCCCTCGATCGCCCGCGAGGCGGACGTGCTCGTCGCGGCGGCGGGGGTGCCGCGGCTCGTCGACTCGTCGTGGGTGAAGCCCGGCGGCGTGGTCATCGACGTCGGCATCCATCGGATCGACGGTCCCTCCGGCGTGCAGACCGTCGGCGACGTGAACTTCGAGTCGGTGCAGGGCGTGGCGGGTCACCTCTCGCCGGTCCCGGGGGGCGTGGGACCGATGACCGTCGCGATGCTGCTTCGCAACTGCGTGGACGCCGCGGAGCGGGGATGACGCCTTCGAGGCGCCTCCTCGCCGTGCACGATCGAGCCAGTCAGATCGCGCCGAGCCGGCGACCGACCTCGGCATAGGCATCGAGCAAGGCGGTCTGGACGACTTCCGGCACCGCCGGTCCCGGAGGCGTCTTGTCCCATCGCCCGGCGTCCACCTCCGACTGGAGCCAGTCGCGGAGCGGCTGCTTGTCGAAGCCGCGCGGGATGACGCCCTTGCCGAGCTCCTCGGCGGGCCACCAGCGGCTGCTGTCGGGCGTGAGGATCTCGTCGACGAGGAGCAGCTCCTCCGTCGGGCGCCCCGACGGATCGAGGGCAAGTCCGAACTCGAACTTGGTGTCGGCGAGGACCAGACCCTTTGCCGCGGCGATCTCCCGCGCCGCGGCGTAGAGGCGAAGCGTCCGGTCGCGGAGCGCCCGCATGAGCGGCTCGCCGACGACCTCAGCGCCCCGCTCGAAGGAGATGTTCTCGTCGTGACCCTCGGCGGCCTTCGTCGCGGGAGTGAAGATCGGCTCGGGGAACGCATCCCCCGGTCGCAGGCCCGCGGGGAGCCGCACGCCGCAGGCGGTGCCGTGGCGGCGGTACTCCGCGAGCGCGCTTCCGGCGAGGAAGCCACGGGCGACGCACTCGATCGGCACGACCTTCGCGGCGCGGCAGACCATGATCCGGTCGCGGAGCAGGGGGCGGTCCTCGGGACGAAGCTGCGGCACTGCATCCACGTCGGCGTGGATCACGTGATCGGGGACGATCCCGAGGCGACGCAGGCGACGGAACCACCAGAGGCTGATCTGGGTGAGCAGCCGACCCTTGCCCGGCGCCGCCTCCGGCAGCACGACGTCGAAGGCGCTCACCCGGTCGGTCGCGATCACGAGGAGCCGGCGGCCGCCATCGAGGTCGGGCGGCAGCTCGTAGAGGTCGCGCACCTTGCCGGTCCGCCGTCCCGGGAGCGCGAGGTTCGTCGAGGAGATTGCGACCTCCCGGGTCGAGAGGACGGAGACGTTCATGCGGGGCATTCTCCGGCGCCGGTCGAGGCGGCGCGCCGAACCGCCGCGGCGACGGGACGCGCACCCCCGACCGCTACACTAACGCCCCGCCTCGACCGCGGTCGAGGCGAGGCGGCCGGACTCTTCCCGTCATCTCTCCAGTCGCCTCTCCTTCGTGCCGACCCGACCGCGGATCCCCGCCGATCGCCCGTTGAAACGCCCTGAGCCACGCCCAGCGATGACCTCCGCCGCCCCCGACGCCGAGCCGACTCGGCCGCGCGCCTTGCACGAGCGGAGGGGCGAGAGGATCCGGGCATGAGTACCTGGCTCTTCCGCCTCGAGGAGGAGGACGGGGTCACGCCCGACCTCGCGGCTCGAGCCATCGGTCTTGGCGCCGACGGCCTGCCGATCCCGGGTCGAGCAACGCTCGAGCCGGCAGGGCTTCTCCGCCTCGAGACGCGCGAGTCGGGCACGGCGGCGCTCTCGCTCCCGATCGACGCGGGCCCGGCGGGAGTCCTCCGCCTGCAGACCACCCTGCTGCCGCCACGGACCGAGCCGTATCCGCTCCTCTACGAGCTGGCCCGGCACCGGATCAAGCTCTATCTCGCCAAGGGCGAGGAGTGGGGGATGTTCGAGGGCGAACTTGCACCCGACGCCACCGCGCGCTTCGAGGAGGCGCGAGACCTGCTCGGTCGGGCGACCACCGAGCCGGATCCCCGTCGCTCCGCTCGCCTTGCGCGAGAGAGCCTCATCGCCGGACTCGATGCGTCGGAGCGCCTCGCCTCGGCGCACGCGCGGATCCAGATCCGCCGCAAGTACTCCGGGAAGAAGGTGTCCGACGCCTCGTTCGGGCTCGAGATCGACCTCGCCCTACCTCCGAAGCTCGCCGAGTCCAGGCATCTCGAGCCGTTCGGTCTGGTCTCGCTGCCGGTCCGTTGGGCGGAGATCGAGCCGAGCCAGGGACGCTTCGCCTTCGATCGCCTCGACCGCTGGATGGTCGCGCTCTCGAGGGCCCGTCGGCGGATCCTGTGCGGTCCGCTCGTCGACCTCTCGCTCGACTTCCTGCCGGACTGGGTGCTCGCCCGCCGCGGCGATGCGTCGGCGGTGCGCGACGCTGCGTTCGCCTTCGCCGAGCAGATGGTCACCCGCTACCGCGGCGCCGTCGCCCTCTGGAACATCGCGTCGGGACTCGCCTCGTCGGCGTCCGACGACGACGAGGTCACCCGCGCGATCGCGCTCGTGCGGATGGCGAGCGTGCTGGTGCGGCAGCTGCATCCGGAGGGCAAGATCCTCATCGAGATCACCGATCCCTTCGCGGAGCGGCGGTGGATGAAGCCCGAGGGGATCGGTCCGCTGCGCTTCATCCGGCGCATCGGCGAGGAGGGCATTCACTTCGACTCGGTGGGGTTGCGCCTGGTCATGGGCGAGAGCGTCGAGGGGTGCCGCGACCTCGCGGAGCTCGCGGCGCTTGCCGATCGGTTCGTGAACCCGGAGCGGCACGTGGTGGTGACCGCGCTCGGGGCACCTTCCGAGCCGTGCGCCGGCGACCCCAGCGGATGGCATGGGGCGTGGGATCCGCTCCGGCAGGCGGCGTGGCTCGGCGAGGCGCTGCCGATCCTCCTCGCGCGACCTCGCTTCACCGCGGTCGCGTGGAGCGCCCTCCTCGATCGCGCGGACCACCCCGGACGAGCCGGGCTCTACGACGCGTCCGGTCGGGCAAAGCCCGCCGCCTCGAGGTTCGAGGCGATCCGAGAGGCGCTTCGCGGGGAGGCGCTCGAGCTTCCCGACGGGCTGTTCCAGGCGCATCGACCGACGAGCCCGCGGGTCGAGCGATGACCACGCGGACTGAGTCGGGTCGCGAGGCGAGGCAGGGCGCGGCGATTGGGTGCTCGCCGCCCCGTGCCGCGGCGCCGGCGGTCCTCGGGTGCAGCCTCCTGCTGCTCGTCCTCGCGCCCCGCACGCCGGTCGCGCCGCAGCCGGTCGAGGCGCGGGCGTTCATCGATCCCTCCTCCTCGCCGGTCGAGGAGCTCATGCTGCTCCCCGGAATCGGCGAGCGCCGCGCGATGCTGATCGACCGCCATCGGCAGGAGCACGGCGCGTTCGAGGCGCCGCAGGACTTGCTCGACGTGCGGGGGATCGGTCCCCGGACGCTCCGGCTCATGGAGCCGTGGCTCGTGTTCGATCGGGACGCGAGCACGGCTCCGGAGTCGAGCAGGTGACCTCGGAGCGATCAACGAGCGAGTCGCCGCCGTCCGCGCCGGCGTGGCTCGACGTGATCGTCGAGGATCCGGTGATCGCCCGCCTCGCCTCCTTCGTCGAGCAGGGCGGGGCGAGCACCGTGCGTGGTCTTGCCGGCTCGATGGCGGTGGTGCTCGCGGCGGCGATCCGGCGCCGGACGAGCCGCGCGGTGCTCCTCCTCGTCGCGCATCTCGACGAGGCGGAGGAGGCGATCGACGAGCTGGCGGACCTCGCGATCCCGGCGAGGCTCTTCCCGGCGCTCGAGGTCCTGCCCGGCGAGTCGACGACGAGCCTCGAGCTGCTCTCGGCGCGCCTGACCCTCGCCCGCGACCTGCGTCTCGGTGCCGATCCGGGGATCGTCGTCGCGCCGATCGCGGCGCTCATGCAGGGGGTGCCGACGCCGACGCGGCTCGCCCGCATGCTGCGGACGATCCGACCCGGCGATCGGGTCGATCCCGCGGAGCTCGCGGCGTGGCTCGCGGACGCGGGATACCGGCGGGCGACCGCCGTCGAGAGCCCCGGCGAGTTCGCGGTGCGCGGGGGGATCCTCGACGTGTTTCCGCCGGGCGGTCTGACGCCCTTCCGCCTCGACCTCTTCGGGGACGCGGTGGAGCGTCTCTTCGAGGTGGACGTCGCGACGCAGGCGTCGGACCGCCGGCTCGACAAGGTCGAGGTGGTCGGCGCGTCGCTCGAGTCGATCGCGGAGGACGAGGGGACGGTGCTCCTGCCGGAGGTGATGCCGGAGGGGAGCGTGGCGTTGCTCGTCGAGCTCTCCGAGCTCGTCGAGCAGGGTCGCGGCTACTACGAGCGGGTCTCCGGGGCGAGGTCGGTGCATGGACCGCCCGCGGTGCTGAAGTCGATCACCGAGCGAGCCTTCAGCGTGGTCGACGCGAGCCAGTTCTCCGAGGGGCAAGCGCCGCACCGCGCGGTCGAGCTTCCGGTCGAGCCGATTCCGGCGTTCTCGGAGGGCGTGCCCGCGGCGTTCGCGGAGCTCGACGAGCTTGCCGAGGCGGCGGAGGTGGTGGTGCTCGCCGACACGCCGGGTCAGGCGCAGCGGGTGGGGGAGCTCGTGCGGGAGACGCTCGGCGGTCGCGCGATCGCGATCGAGGAGCGCTACCTCCACCGCGGGTTCACCTGGCGCGGGACCGAGCGCCCGCGACCGCTCGCCCTCGTTCCCGAGCACGAGATCCTCCATCGCTGGCACGCCCGGCGGCGCGGACGCCGGCTCGGCGGCGGTCGCATCCGCGAGGCGTTCCTCGAGTTCGAGCCGGGCGACTTCGTGGTCCACCGCGATCAGGGCATCGCCCGCTTCGTCGGGCTCACCACGCTCGCGGAGGGCGACAAGCCGGAGCAGGAGTACCTCCTCCTCGAGTTCGACGGGAAGGCGCTCCTCCACGTGCCGGCGACGCGGATCGAGCTGGTGCAGCGCTACGTCGGCGCCGCGAGCGCGGCGCCGAAGCGGTCGATGCTCGGCGGGCGGCGCTGGCGGCGGCAGAAGGAGCAGGTCGCCGAGGCGGTCCGCGACCTCGCCGCGGAGATGCTCCGCGTGCAGGCGGCGCGGGAGTCGTCGCCGGGCATCCGGCATCCCGAGGACACCGCGTGGATGCGGGAGTTCGAGGCGTCGTTCCCCTACGAGGAGACCGAGGACCAGCTCGCGGCGATCGCCGCGGTCAAGCGGGACATGCAGAGCCCGCGACCGATGGACCGCCTCGTCTGCGGCGACGTCGGCTTCGGCAAGACCGAGGTCGCGATCCGCGCGGCGTTCAAGGCGGTCGAGGCGGGCACGCAGGTCGCGGTGCTCGTGCCGACCACCGTGCTCGCCGAGCAGCACGAGGGGACCTTCCGCGAGCGCTTCGCGGGATATCCGTTCCGGGTCGAGAGCCTGAGCCGCTTCAAGGGACCCGCGGAGCAGAAGCAGATCCTCGAGGACGCGGCGGCGGGTCGGATCGACGTCCTCGTCGGGACCCATCGGATCCTCTCCAAGGACGTGTCGTTCAAGGACCTCGGGCTGGTGGTCGTCGACGAGGAGCAGCGCTTCGGCGTCGAGCACAAGCAGCGGCTGCTGCAACTCCGCGTGACCGCCGACGTCCTCACGCTGAGCGCGACGCCGATCCCCCGCACGCTGCACATGGCGCTCTTGGGGATCCGCGACATCTCGAGCCTCACCACGCCGCCGGTCGATCGCCGGGCGATCGTCACCGAGGTGATCCCCTTCAACCCGAAGCGCCTCAAGCAGGCGATCGACCGGGAGCTTGCCCGCGAGGGGCAGGTCTTCTTCGTGCACAACCGCATCGGCGACCTGCAGGAGGTCGCCGACTTCGTGCATGGGCTCGCCCCCGACGCCCGCGTGGTGGTGGGGCACGGGCAGATGGATCCGCACGAGCTCGAGTCGGTCATGCGGGCGTTCATGCGCCGCGAGGCGGACATCCTCGTCTCGACCGCGATCATCGAGAGCGGGCTCGACATCCCGACCGCGAACACCATGATCGTGAGCAACGCCCACATGTTCGGGCTCTCGGAGCTTCACCAGCTCCGCGGTCGCGTGGGTCGCTCCCGGCATCGCGCGTACTGCTACCTGCTCCTGCCGCAGAAGCGGAGGCTCACCGAGGACGCGAAGCGGCGCCTGCAGGCGATCGAGGACCACTCGATGCTCGGCGCCGGCTTCCGCATCGCGATGCGCGACCTCGAGATCCGCGGCGCCGGCAACCTGCTCGGCAAGGAGCAGAGCGGGCACATCGCCGCGGTGGGCTACGAGATGTACTGTCGGCTCCTCGAGGACGCGGTGCGGGAGCTTCGCCACGAGAAGCCCCTGACGCCGGTCGACACGCTCGTCGACGTCGGGCTCGCGGGCATCATTCCGCGCGGGTACATCCCCTCCGACGCCCGCCGCATGGAGGCGTACCGGCGCCTCGCGCAGGCGGAGACGATGGAGTCGCTCGACGCGGCGCGCGACGCGCTCGTCGGGGCGTACGGCGCTCCCCCGAGCGGGGTCGAGCGGCTCTTCGACCTCGCGCGGCTGCGGCTCTCCGCGGCGATCCTCGGCGTGCGTGCCGTGCTCGTCCGCGAGCCGGACGTGGTCTTCCGGGTCGCCGATCCCGCCCCCCTCGAGGCGTGCCTCCGCGGCGCCGCCGGCACGGTGCGGGTGATCGGCACCCCCGACGGCGAGGGCGTGGTCGAGGTCTACTACCGCCCGCCAAGCAAGTACTTGGAGCGCGAGACGCTGCTTCGCGTGCTGCTGAAGCGGCTCGCGCCGGGGAACTCGAGTGCGAAGGACGCGCGACGCTGAGCTGGAGTCGTCAGGCGTCAGGTCGTCAGGCAACTTGGCTCGAGCTGCCCTCGCGGGCGAAGTGCAGCTCGAGATAGCGGGCGACGTAGTCGAGGATGCTCGTCGCCTCGGGGATCTCAGGGTTGTTGGTGGGTCCCGACGGCTCGAACCGCATGCCGCGGAAGCGCTCCACCGCCTCCTCGGTCGAGAGCCCGAACTGCAGGGCGAGGCTGAACGCCCTGCAGAAGCCCTGGATGAGCCCCGAGAGCGTCGAGCCCTCCTTGCTCATCTTGATGAAGATCTCGCCCGGACGACCGTCGTCGAACAGCCCGACGGTCAGGTAGCCCTCATGGCTTCCGATCGAGAACTTGTGGGTGAGCGAACGACGCACGCTCGGAAGGACGTGACGGCGAGCGGTGGTGGTCGGCATGGGATCTGAGGTCTCGAGCTCGGGCGACGGCGGATCGTCCGTGGTCCGCCTGCGACCGGCGACGAAGGGTGATCGGCAACCTTCGCGATCCGGCAACAGCGGACGATACCGCCGCGTCGGACCGCGACGGTCGACGGCATGAAGACGATTTCTTGTCAAGTCTGCGTCAGGTCCGCGTCAGGTCGGCGCGGGGCGATCGCGCGACTCGAGGCTCACTCGCCCTTCGCCGCCTTCGCCGCCTTCGCCTCGGAGCCCTTCGAGCCCTTCGAGCCCTTCGAGTCCTTCGAGTCCTTCGAGCCCGCGGAGCCCTTGCCGGACTTGCCGGACTTGCCGGACTTGCCGGACTTGCCGCCGGTCGACTCCTCGGTCGCCGCCGGGGCGGAGTCCTTCGCCGGCGCCGACTCCTCGGCGGGCGCCTCCTCGGTCGGAGCCTCCTCGACGACCTCCTCGGTCGCCTGCATGAACTCCTCGAGCTCGCGATCGGGCAGGACCTTGACGGTGATCTGCTGCTTCAGCTCGCGGTCAAACTGGATCAGGACCTGCTGCGAGCCGACCCGGCGGATCGGCTGGCTCAGGCGCACCGCCCGCATGTCGACCGAGTAGCCCATCTCGACGAGACCGTCGGAGATGTCCCGCTGGGTGACCGAGCCGTAGAGGACGCCCTGATCGTTGCAGGAGCGGACGAGCTTGACCTCGCAGTCAGTGAGCTTCTCGACGATCTCGGCGCGAGCCGCCCGCAGCGCGGCGAGCTCGGCTTGGGCGACCGCGCGGGCCTCCTTCAACGCCTCGATCCGCTCCGCACTCGGCGGCTCCGCGACTCCCATCGGAAGGAGGTAGTTGCGGGCGTAGCCCGATCGGACCTTGACGACGTCCCCGACGAGACCGAGGTGCTCGACGGTGCGGCTGAGGAGAAGTTCGACGCGACGGCTGGCCATAGAGGGCGCTGTCCTTTGCGAGGTGGGGGCAAAGTGAGGAGCGGTCCCGTGACCGCCCCAACGAGAGCCCCGCATTGTCACCAAGAGATCGCTTGGACGCAATGACTTGCCCGCCGATGGTGCTCGATCGATCACGCCCGATGACGCCTGATCGACCCGGAACTCAACCTCGCGGCGGATCGTCGTCGGCGCTCGCGAGCGACTTGATCCGCCTCGGCGCGAGGACTGGTCGGGGGCGATGCGAGACGATCACAAGTCGTTGACAGATCGAGCCTTCAGTCCTCTGTCGGACGCCGATCGGCAGCGGCTTCCACCAAGCGTTCGCGCGGCAATCGGGTCGCGTGGTCGCGTCGCCGGTGAGCCACGAGCCATGGACCCTCCGTCGGAGATTCCGACCGAAGGTCGCCAACGTTGCCTTGACAGGCGAGGGGGACTGGTACACTCCGCCCGGCGGTAGACCCTGCCGCTCCGGTCCGACTGCGCAACGCCCTGAGGCCGCTCAGCCGACTGTCCGAGTTCCAAAGGCCTCAGTAGGAATGCGCTTGTGAAGATTTTCGTCGGTAACCTGAACTTCAAGACCAGCGAGGGGACCCTCCAGCAGTTGTTCGCCGCCCACGGGGCGGTCGAGGAGGTCTTCATCGCGACCGACCGTGAGACCGGTCGCCCTCGCGGCTTCGCCTTCGTGACCATGCCTGACGACACCCAGGCGAAGGCGGCGATCGAGCAGCTCAACGGCAAGGACGTCGATGGTCGCACCATCAACGTCAACGAGGCTCGTCCCCGGACCGACGGTCCCGGCGGCGGCGGCAACCGTGGTGGCGGTCGCGGCGGCTTCGGTGGTGGCGGCGGCGGTCGCGGCGGCTTCGGCGGCGGCGGCGGTCGTGGCGGCTACGGTGGCGGTGGCGGCGGTGGCCGCGACCGCGA
>Ga0194132_10002096_pt1 | contig 38473 bp, 37 predicted proteins | sample TA2KigOf80mmetaG_FD_148612 | JGI IMG/M metagenome (GOLD analysis project Ga0194132, IMG submission 148612) | Freshwater microbial communities from Lake Tanganyika, Tanzania - TA2015054 Kigoma Offshore 80m | ecosystem: Environmental > Aquatic > Freshwater > Lake | place: Tanzania: Lake...
ACGGCCGCAGCCGCGGCACCCGCTGCTGCCGCAGCGCCGGCGGCCGATGCGAAGCCGATGATGGCGTCCGCCGGCAATGGCCGCTTCGGCGCGCATCTCGGCTCGTATCGCACGGTCAACGAGGCCAAGCATGGCTGGGACACGCTGGCCAAGGCGAACCCCGACGTGCTGGGGCCGCTCAGCTACCAGACCGCCGAGTTCGATCCGGGCGACGGCCGCGGCATCTTCATCCGGCTTCTCGCCGGCCCCTTCGACGACCGCGTCAAGGCGAACGATCTCTGCAAGAGCCTCCAGGGCAAGCGCGTCTTCTGCCGCGTCCTTAGCCTCGGCCCGGCCTAAAACTTCTTCTTCTCGATTGAGGGACGGCGGCCCTAGGCTGCCGTCCCTTCTGTTTTGAAAGGCGGCAAGCGATGTACGAAACCCTCGCGATGTTCATCGACGGCCAGTGGGTCCAGGGCAGCGACGGCCGATCCGAGGACGTGCTGAATCCGGCGACCGGCGCCTCGCTCGGCCGCCTGCCGCACGCGTCGCGCGCCGATCTCGACCGCGCTTTGGAAGCGGCCAGGAAGGGCTTCAAGGTCTGGCGCAGCACCAACGCCTATGACCGCGCCAAGGTCATGCGGAAAGCAGCCCAGCTGATCCGCGACCGCCAGGAGCAGATCTCGCAGATATTGACGCTCGAGGAAGGCAAGACCATCGGCGAGGCCAGGCTCGAGGTCGGCACCACCGCCGACATCATCGAATGGATGGCCGAGGAAGGCCGCCGTGCCTATGGCCGCATCATTCCCGGCCGCATGGCCAATGTGCGCCAGATGGCGATCAAGGAGCCGGTCGGTCCCTGCGCCGCCTTCACGCCCTGGAACTTCCCGGGCGTGACCCCGGCGCGCAAGATCGCAGGCGCGCTCGGCGCCGGCTGCTCGCTCATCATCAAGGCGTCGGAGGAGACGCCAGGCACCTGCATCGCGATGGTGCGCGCCTTCGCCGATGCCGGTCTGCCGGCCGGCGTGCTCAACCTCGTCTTCGGCGTGCCCAGCGAGATCTCCACATACCTCATCGGCTCACCGGTGATCCGGAAGATCTCCTTCACCGGCTCGATCCCGGTCGGCAAGCATCTCGCCAAGATGGCGGCCGAAGGCATGAAGAAGGCAACGATGGAGCTCGGCGGCCACTCGCCGGTGATCGTCTTCGACGATGTCGATCCGGTGAAGGTCGCGGACATCGCCGCCGCCGGCAAGTACCGCAACGCCGGCCAAGTCTGCATCGCGCCGACCCGCTTCTTCGTGCATGAGAGCAACTACAAGAAGTTCGCCGAGCGCTTCACCGAGATCGCGCAGGGCATGAAGCTCGGCAACGGCCTCGAAGCCTCGACGCAGATGGGACCGATGGCGAACGAACGCCGCGTCGGCGCCATGGAAGCCTTCGTCGGCGATGCCAAGGCCAAAGGCGCCAAGGTCGCCGCGGGCGGCGAGCGTCACGGCAATGCCGGCTACTTCTTCCGTCCGACGGTGCTGACAGACGTGCCGGGCGATGCGCGCGTGCTGAACGACGAGCCTTTCGGCCCGGTCGCGCCGATCATGCCGTTCAAGACCTTCGACGAGGTCATCGAGCGCGCCAATGCGCTGCCTTACGGTCTCGCCGCCTACGCCTTCACCAACTCGACCAAGACCGCGACCGCCGTCGCCGACGCGGTCGAGAGCGGCATGGTCGGCGTAAATCACCTCGCGATCTCGCTGCCCGAGACGCCCTTCGGCGGCATCAAGGAGTCCGGCTACGGCCATGAAGGCGGGATCGAGGGGCTCGAGGCCTACCTCAACACCAAGTTCGTGACCCAGCTCGGCGCGTGACGGTTGCATCTGCTTGTGTCACGACCATATAATCGTGACACAAAACTGGATGATGTCATGATTGCCAAGGCGCGGCTCAATGAGCAGGGCAGAGTAGTAATCCCAGCTGAATGCCGCGAAGCGGCCGGCCTTAAGCCAGGCGACGACGTGCTTATCGAGGTCGTCGGCGACGGTGAGCTCCGCCTTAGGACCAAGCGCCAAGCAATTCGCCGCGCCCAGGAGATCGTCGCCCGAAGCCTCTCCACGAAGCGCGACCTCGCATCGGAGTTGATTGAGGAACGTCGCAAAGAGGCGGCGCGTGAGTGACGGCGACATCGTCGTCGACGCATCTGTCATCCTGGCGCTACTTCAAGGCGAGCCTTTCGAGGCAAGCTCCGAGCTGATCGTCGATGCGTACATCAGCGCGGTGAACCTTTCGGAAGTCCTCACCAAGCTTCGGTCTGGCGGCGCGACCGATACTGATGCGATAGAGGGCACGAAAGCGCTCGGTCTTCGTGTTATCGCCTTTGGCGAGCCACATGCGGAGGTCGCGGCCAAGCTTTCGCAGTTCACTCGACGGGCCGGCCTCTCGTTCGGAGACCGTGCGTGCCTCGCAACAGCCGCTCTGCTTGGCGCGACGGCGCTTACGGCCGATCGAGCCTGGGCGAAGCTCGATATCCCGACGAAGGTAATGCTGATCCGCTAGCTATCTCTTCTTCCCGAACTCCGAGACCCAGGCCGCGACGCCGGAGAGAGCGCGCTCGCAGTTGGGGTAGCCCAGGAGCTGGAGTCCAAGCGGGAGACCGTCGACCTTCAGCAGCGGCAGCGACAGCGCCGGGTTGCGCAGCATCGAGGCCGGCATGTTGAAGACGGCGTTGCCGGTCGAGCCGATGCCGAGCGGCGCCGGCCCGGCCGAGCCGAGCGTGATGCAGGCATCGACATCGCCGGCCAGCCCCATCAGCACGTCGCGGGCATAGTCGCGCTTCTTCAGCAGCGCCACATAGTCGTCGACGGTCATGTTGTCGCGGCCCTTGAGCACCGCCTTGCGGAGACCCTCGCTCAAGCGGCTGCCTTCGCGAAGCTCGAGATCGGCGAAGGGCCAGATCTTCTCCCAGTCGTTGATGCCGAGCGACAGGTCGGAGGCACCGGCGATCGCGTCCTCGAGCTGGGCGACGCGCCTCGAGCCCTTGCGGTCGATCAGCGTGACGCCGGCCCTCTCCAGCTTCTTGAGGAACGCGGCGAGCGCCTTCTTGGCATCGGCATCGGCGACGGCCCAGCCATCGGTCTCCAGCACAGCGAGCACGTCGGGGCGGCGCGGCGCCGCCGGCTCGGCGCCGCCAGCGAAGGGGAGGAAACCGGGATCGCCACCGACGCGCGCGGCGATCTCATGCGCCACCGCCCAGGCATCCTCGAGCGTGTGCGAGAGCGTGCCGATGCAGTTCTGGCTGAACTGGTCGCCGATGCCGCCGCGGTTGAGCGCACCGAAGGTCGGCTTGAAGCCGACGATGCCGCAGAAACTGGCAGGCCTCAGGACCGAGCCGCCGACCTGGGTCCCGATCGCGACCGGCACCATGCCGGCGGCAACGGCAGCGGCGGATCCGGAAGAGGAGCCGCCAGGCGTGCGCTTCGGATCGTGCGGGTTGGTCGTGGGGCCGGGAGGCGCGCCGGCGAACTCGGTCGTCACCGCCTTGCCGACGATCACCGCGCCGGCCCGGCGCAGCGCGAAGGCGCAGGCGGAATCGCGGCCACCATTCCAGCCCTTGAAGATCGGGCTGCCGAACTCGGTCGGCATGTCGACGGTCTCGATGATGTCCTTGATCGCGATCGGCAGCCCGTCGATCGAGGAAAGCGGCTTCTTCGACTTCCACCGCTTGTCCGAGGCATCCGCCGCCTTGCGCGCGCCGTCGAGGTCGAGAGTGACGAAGGCGCGGACCGTGGGTTCACGCTTCTCGATCTGCCTGATGCAGGCTTCGAGAAACTTGCGCGGGGTCAGCGTGCCGGCGCGAAACTCGGCGCGGGCCGAGGCGAAGTCGAGCTTGGCCATTACAGAGATCCTCTCGTCAGGCGGGAGCGAAGCGGCGACGGCCGGCGAACAGAAGCCAGAGAGCGATGCCGGCATTGACCATGTTCCAGGCGATGCCGTTCAGGAAGGCAATTCGGTAAGAGCCGGTCCAGTCGAAGATCGCGCCCGAGACCCAGCCGCCTGCGGCCATGCCGATGATCGTCGCCATCATGACGATGCCGACACGCGTTCCGGCCTCGGAGGCCGGCATGTACTCGCGGATGATGATCGCGTAGCTCGGCACGATGCCGCCCTGGGCGAGACCGAACAGCGCCGAGACGACGTAGAGCGACATCAGCCCATCGAAAGGCAGGTAGAGGCACAATGTCGCCATCTGAAGGGTCGAGCCGAGCAGCAGCGTGCGTACGCCGCCGATACGATCGGAGATCCAGCCCGAGGCGAGCCGGCTGACAACGCCGAAGCCCAGCATGATCGACAGCATCTCGGCGCCGCGCGCGACGCCGTAACCGAGGTCGCCGCAATAGGCGACGATATGGACCTGAGGCATCGCCATGGCGAGGCAGCAGGTGATGCCGGCGATGATCAGCAGTGTCAGGAGCGCATTGGTCGAGATCGGCAGGCGCCCGAGCGTGCCGCCGCCATTCGCCGCGTGGTCGTGACGGGGCGACGGGCGCCTGAGCACGAGCGCGAGCGGCAGCATGGTGACGATGCAGGTGAGCCCGATCGCGATGTAGGTATATCGCCAGCCGATGGTGTCGATCAGGTTCTGGATCACCGGCGGCCACACGGTTCCCGCGGCATAGTTGCCGCTGGCGGCGATGCCGACGGCGAGGCCCCGGCGGCGATCGAACCAGTGCGAGATGTCGGCGACCAGCGGGCTGAACACGGCCGCGCAGCCGAAGAAGCCGATCAGCAGGCCCTGCATCAGCGCGAACAGCCAGATGTTCGGCGACAGGCCGGCACCGATGTATCCCAGCGCCAGCGAGACCGCGCTGAGCGCGACCGGAGTCACAATGCCGAAGCGGTCGCCGAGCTTGCCCATGAACACGCCGCCGACGGCGAAGCCGATCATGCCGGCGGTGTAGGGGATCGAGGCGGCAGCACGGTCCACGCCGAACTCCGCCTGCACGGAAGGCAGGACGACGACGACCGACCACATGCCGACGCCGCCGATGGTGGCGAGCAGGAGCGAGGCGGCGAGCCGAGCCCAGGCATAGGGCGACTCGACGCCGGAAACGGAAGCGGGTGACACGGGAGCGGCCTTTCGGGAGGAGAAGCCGTAGGCGAGGAGGATCAGAGGCGCGAAGCTACTCCGATCCGGCCCGTTTGTCGCCCGATGCGTGCATGCTAGCGTCGCGCATGTCTCTCTCGTCAGTCCCGGTGCTCGAAGGGAAACCGTTGGCCGCAGCGGCGTCGATGATCGACTCCTCCGCGCTCCTCTCGGACGGCACCGCGCTTCGCGCGCGGTTGGCTGAAGATGGCTATCTGTTCCTGCGCGGCGCGCTCGATCGCGACGAGGTCCTTGCGGCCCGGCACGAGGTGCTGGGGCGCATGGCGGAGGTCGGCGAGATCGCCGCACCGGCGGAAGCGGCGCTGCCGACCGGAGTCAGCCGACGTGCCGAGCTGCATCCGGATCTCGGCCGCTTCTGGCGATCGGTCTCGGAAGGCCCCGCAGTGCGCAACGCCGTGCACGGAGAGCACGCTCGCCGGATAGCCGCCGCGGTGCTCGATGACGTCGTGCGCCCCTTCGACTTCATCTGGCTTCGCGCCATGCTCGCCGGCCGTGCGAGCCCGCTCCATTTCGACCATGTCTACATGAACCGCGGCACCGAAAGGGTGGTATCGATCTGGATTCCGCTTGGCGATGTCGCGGTCGCCGACGGGCCGCTCGCCGTGGTCGAAGGCTCGCACCGGTTCGACGAGCTGATCGGCCGGTACCGCGGCCACGACGTCGACCGCGATCCGTCGCGGCCGGGTCATGTCGCAGAGGCGGGGCGCGATTTCCTCGAAGAGAAGCAGGCACGGCTCCTGACCGCCGATTTTCGCGCCGGCGATCTCTGCCTGTTCAGCCTGTTCACCCTGCACGGCTCGGTCGACAACGCCTCGCCCTCGGGCCGCGTACGCCTGTCGGTCGACACGCGCTGGCAGCCGGCGGCCGAGCCGATGGACGAGCGCTGGGCCGGTCCTGACCCGAAAGGCCATGGTGGCACCGGCTATGGCAGCCTCGGTTCGGCCCGGCCCCTGGGCGCCCCGCAGCTTCGCAGGTAGGATCGCCCTCAAGAAGAAAGTTGGGGGGACGCCGATGAGACGATGGCTCTGGCGCGGCGAGGAGAATCTCGCCGCCCTGTGCATGGCCGCGCTCCTGATCACACTCGGCCTGCAGGTTTTCACCCGCTACGTGCTCAACGACCCCTTCGCCTGGACCGAAGAGGCCTCGCGCTATCTCTACGTCTACATCGTCTTCCTCGGCGCCAGCGCCGCGGTCTCCGATCGCAGCCACGTCGCCATCGGCTTCCTCGTCGCCGCGCTGCCGCGCCCGATGCAATGGGCGGTCTCCTTCGCCATCAACCTCCTGATCCTGTTCCTCCTGGGCAATCTCGTCTGGTGGGGCTGGGTTGCGACCGTACGGAACTGGACGATCCCGCTGATGGTGCTGGAGATCCCCTATGCCTGGGTCTACGGCATCGTGCCGCTGACCGCGGCGGCGATGACGATCCGCACGCTGATCGTCATGCATGAGGATTGGCAGGATTATCGCCGAGGTCGGCCCGCCCGCACCGACACCTCGGGGGCGATCTGATGCTGGGCTATTTCGGCGTCTGGCTGGCCCTCATCGCGCTGGCGATGCCGGTCGCCTTCTCGCTCGCCTTCATGGGCATCGCCTGGCTGTTCTTCGAGGGCCAGTCGATCACTCAGGCCGCGCAGCGGCTGATCGGCGGCGTCGACTCCTTCCCGCTGCTCGCCGTTCCCTGCTTCGTGCTCGCCGGCATCGCGATGAACTCGGGCGGCGTCAGCGTCCGCATCTACGACTTCGCCCGCGCGCTGGTCGGGCACCTGACCGGCGGCCTCGGCCACGTCAACGTCATGGGCAGCGTGATCTTCTCCGGCATGTCGGGCTCGGCGATCGCGGACGCCGGCGGGCTCGGCATCCTCGAAGTCAAGGCGATGAAGGAGGATGGCTACAAGGCCTCCTTCGCCGGCGCGCTAACCTGCGCGTCGTGCATCATCGGACCGCTGATCCCGCCCTCGATCCCGATGGTGCTCTACGGCGTCATCGCCAATGTCTCGGTCGGCGCGCTGTTCCTTGCCGGCGTCGTGCCGGGGTTACTGACCGCGCTGATGCTGATGATCCATGTCTATTTCTATGCCCGGAAGCGACCCGAGCTGGCGAGGCACCGGCGCGCCAGCCTGAAGGAGCTGTGGCTCGCCTTCCGCCGCGCCTTCCTCGCGCTGGTCACCCCGGTGATCATCATGGGCGGCATCTTCGGGGGAATCTTCACGCCTACCGAAGCGGCAGCCGTCGCCGCGATCTATTCGCTGGCGCTCGGCCTCTTCGTCTATGGCGACCTGAAGTTCTCGGATCTGCCGCGCATCTTCAAGGACGCGGTCCACACCTCGGCCGTGGTCGGCTTCATCGTCGCCGGCGCCAGCCTGTTCGGCTGGGTGCTGGCACGCGAACGCGTGCCCCAGGCCATTGCCGAGGCCTTCCTCGGATTCTCGACCGAGCCGCTGGTCATCCTGCTCATCATCAACGTCGTGATGCTGGTCCTCGGATGCTTCATGGAGGGCATCGCCATCATGATCCTGATGGTCCCGGTGTTCCTGCCGGTGATCCAGCAGGTCGGCATCGACCCGGTCCATTTCGGCGTCGTCGTCACGATGAACCTGATGATCGGCATCCTGACGCCGCCCTTCGGCGTGGCACTCTTCACGGTCGCCAAGGTCGGACGCATCCCGTTCGAGGAGCTGGCGCGCGAGATCCTGCCGTTCCTGCCCGGCCTGGTCCTCGTGCTGCTCCTGCTGACCTTCTTCCCCAGCCTCTCGATGTTCCTGCCGCGGCTGGTCTACGGGTGACCTAAATCGGCGGGTCGACGTGCAGGCGGAGGCGATCTCCGGCGAGCATGCCGAAGCGGATCAGCATCGCCTTGCGACGGGGTGCCGATAGCGGCTCCAGCAGAGGCTCGCGCACGACATGTGCGCTCCAGCGATCGGCGATCATGAGGCCGGTGTCGTCGGGCAGCAGCTTGACCGGAAAGCCTTCGGCGACGGCGAAATAGAAGGCATCGCAGAACTCCAGATACTCTCGCCATTTGCGGTCCGAGCGGAAATCGGCGCGGCTCGACTTGATCTCGACGATGGTGAGCCGTCCGGCGGCATCGAGCGCCAGCACGTCGGCACGCCGGCCATTGGCGAGCGTGACCTCGGTCAGCGCCGTCTCGCCCCTCTCGGCGAAGGCGCGGACGATGCCGAGCGCGAGCTGATGCGCGAGCCGCTCTTCTTCGTTCATGACCGCACGATCACGGACGCGTCAGGTTCTTCGCCCCGCGGAGATCGGCCTTCTCGATATTGGCGCCGCGCAGGTCGGCGCCTTGGAACTCGGCGTCCTGGAGATTGGCCTCGCGCAGATCGCAGTCGCGCAGCGAGGCGTCGGTGAAATCGGCACCCTGGAAATTCGCCTTGCGGAAGTTGCCGCCGGAGAGATCCGCGGTCGAGAGCCGGGACCGTTCGAAATTGGAGACCCAGACCTGGGTGGTCGATCCCAGTAGATTGACCGGGCCCGCCTTGACGCTGACCAGCTTGGCACCGACGAGATTGGCGCGCTTGAGATTGACGCCGCGCATGTCGGACAGGCTCAGATCGGCGCTGCGCAGATCGGCTTGGCCGAAATCGCTCATCAGCAGCTCGGTCCGTGACAGATTGGCTTCCTTGAGCAGCGCGTGCTCGAAATTGGCGGCGGAGAGATTGGCGCTGCTGAAATTCTGGCTGCCGAGGTCGAAGCGCGAGAGATCGAGACGTTTGCCCTTCTTGCCGGCGGTGCGTATCCAGTCGATGTGGCGCTGCAGGACCTCGCGCAGCTCTTCGCCGAGCGAGTCCAGCGAGCGCGGCAGAATTGCCTTCGACATGTCGGCGCCGCGCGCATCGGCCGAGTCGAGCACGCAGCCGACGAGGTCGGCGCCCTCGAAATTGGTGCCGGAGAGGATCGCGCCCGAGAGGATGGCACCATGCAGGATGGTGCCCGTTAAATTGGCCTCGGACAGATCCGAACCCTCGAGATTGGCGCCGGTCAGGTTGCAGTGGCTCAAATCGGCGCGCACCAGCTTGATGCCGCGCATGATAGCGTCGGTCAGGTCGGTCTGCACGATGAAGGCGTTCGACATGCGCGACTGGCTCATGTTCGCGCCGCGCAGGATCGCCGAGGAGGCATCGGCCACCGTCATGTCGAAGGACATGGTGGTGAGATTTCCTTTGGAATCGGCCTTGAGCAGGATGCCGTCGCGGAGGTCGGACTCCATCATCAGCGCGTTGGTCATGTTGGCGCCGCGCAGGCAGGCGCCGCGCAGATCGACGCGCGTCAAATCGGCACCCGTGAGGTCCGCCTTGCGGAGATCGGCCGAGAACAGGCTGGAGGCGACGAGCTTGGCGCCCTTGAGGTTGGCGTTGGCGAGGCGGGCACCGGAAAGCTCGGCGTTCGAGAGGTTGCGGCCGCTCAGATCGAGATAGGACAGGTCGCAGCTGCCGAGATTCGCGCGCTGGCCGCCCGCCCGGCCGGCGGCGAATTTGCCGTGGGACTCGAGGATCTTGTCGAGCTCGCCCTGATCCAGCCGCTTGAAGCGGCCGGCATCGGCGTTTGCGTCGGGCTCGGACATCGGGTCTCGGTTCTCGTTTCGCCGGATTTATCTGGAAGTCTAGAGACTTTCCCCGCCGAACGCACCCGGAACGAACCGCGCGACGACGCGCCGGCGCTCCGATGAATTAGAATCGATCTCAGGTGCTGGTGCGATGTCCCACCACCATTCCCGGTCGGCGCGGGGCTCGGCCAGGTCGGCGATCAGGCTGGCCCGCTCGATCTCCTGTCCGTTCCGATCCGTCACCACCCGCTCGACATCGGAGACCAGCAGGGTCGCCGCGCGGCTCCGGTCGAAATCGGCGAGATGGCTCTTCACCAGATTCTGGGCGGCCGCTGCCAGCCGCGCATCGTCGATTCGCCCGTCCAGGCGGCGGACCGGGACCACGGGGATCTGCGACAGAAGGTTGAGCGACACCGCCAGGTCGACCTCCGGGTCGGCGAGCAGCGGGAATGGACGCGGTCGCACCAGCTCGCCCCTGGCCACAGCTTCCAGGGTTCCGGTCACATCGTCGGTGACGTGCATCACCTGAGGCAGGTGGCGCGTCTTGAGGCGAGCGGTCCAGGGATGCACGAGGTCGACGAGCAGCACGCGCTCGAAGGCATCCGCGAGCTCCTCCAGCGGTACATCGAGCAGCGCCCCCGATCCCATCACCAGTGCCGTGCGGCGCCGCGGCGTGCGGGCGATCGCATCGAGAATGACCTGTCGCGTCGCAGCAAGATGCGGCGCCCAGGCGGCTCGGCAGCGCCGGTGACGGGCAGAGATCGCGATCGATTCGGTGAGCAGGCCGAGCCGCCGCACATAGAACGGACAGGGCGTGGCGAGCCAGGCGAGCGCCTCGCCGATCATGGCGAGCCTTTTAGCTGCATGCTAGCGTCCGCGCGACCTTCCCCACCGCCGCCCCGCCCGAGGACCCGTCCATGACCCTGACCGCCGCCGATCTCAAGAAGCTTGCCGCCTACGATACCCCGACTATCTGCAACGCGCTGGAGATCGTCGCGCCGGAGCGGCGGGCCCATGGCTTCAACCGCAAGCCGCTGGTCTGCCCCTTTCCGAAGCTGAAGCCGATCGTCGGATATGCCCGGACCGGAACTATCCGCTCGCGCGAGCCGAGCTCGCTGCCCAAGGCCGAGCAGCGCGCGATGCGCGCCGCCTATTATCGATCGATCGCGGCCGAACCGCGGCCGTCGATCTCCGTTCTCCAGGATCTCGACGGACCGGATGCCGGCTTCGGCGCCTTCTGGGGCGAGGTACAGTCGACCATCCATAAGGGTCTCGGTTGCCTCGGCGTCATCACCGATGGCTGCATCCGTGACATCGAGATGTGGGCGCCCGGCTTCCAGGCGCTGGCCGGCTCGATCATGCCGAGCCACGCGCATGTCCACCTGGTCGGCATCGGCGAGACGGTGAGCATCGCCGGCATGATCGTGCGGCCGGACGACCTGCTGCACGCCGATCATCACGGCGCGGTGGTGATTCCGATCGAGTTCGCGAAGAAGGTGCCGGCGGCGTGCGAGCTGCTGACGCGCAAGGAGTCGGTGATCCTCAATGCCGCACGTGCGAAGGGCTTCAATGCCGACAAGCTGATGAAGGCGATCGCCGAGGCTGACGAGATCCACTGAGGATGAGACGCGCGTCAAACATCGCGCAATTTTTTCTCAAATCCGAACGCGTGTTGAGCGAGCGGATCAACGGAAACTCAACATTCCATCTTCAGTGTGATGGGGGTCACATCGCGGGGAGGCCTTTGATGCGAATCTACTCTCGCATCAAGGTCGGGGTCTGGGCGGTCGTTGCCTCCTAGGCACATCCCCACCCCCTCCTCCCTGAGAGGGCCGCCCGGCCCCGACCTTGAGCTCCCAACCCTCCTCCCCGCCTACCGGCGGGGAAATTTTTAAAGGGACATGTGCGCCGGATCACAGGCGCAGGATTGGGAAAGAGGCAAGATGGCATGACATCGCAACATTCCCCGTTGCGATGTTCCTCCAGAAAAGACTTCGGCCCCGCCGCATCGACGGGGCCGATTTTTGTTTGGGGAAAGTGACGCCGCTAAAGGCTACTTGATCGCCTGGAGCTTCTGGTAGGTGCCGGCGCCCCAGTCCTTCTCGCCCAGCTCATAGACCGAGGTCATCCGTGCGCGGAAGGATTCGCGGTCGGAATTCACCACCGTCATTCCCTTGGCCTTGAAGGCATCGACCAGACCCGCCTCGTCGGCGCGCGTCAAGCTGTCATTGACCTTGGCGCCCTCGACAAAGGCCGCCTTGAACGCCGTCTTGTCGGCCGGCGTCGCCGCCGCATAGACCTTGTTGTTCATCATGATCATGATCGGCACGATCACGTGCCCGGTCAGGTTCAGATACTTCTGCACCTCGAAGAACTTGTTGTTGTTGATCGTGGGCAGCGGGTTCTCCTGGCCCTCGGCGACGCCGGTCTGCAGCGAGAGATAGACTTCGCCGAGGCTCATCGGCGTCGGCGTCGCCTCCAGCGCGCGGATCATCGCGAGGAAGAGCGGCGCCTCCGGCACGCGGATCTTGAGGCCCTTCACGTCACCCGCGACGTTGAGCGCCTTGGTCTTGGTCGTGAAGTGCCGGACGCCGTAATAGAAGGTGCCGATATGCGCCATGTTGCGCTGCGTCTCCATGATGCGCAGCTGCTCCTTGGCGTAGTCGGATTCGAGCATCTTCAGGAGATGATCCCAGTCGCGCGCGATGAACGGCGCCTCGAACACGCTCAAGGGGCGATGCAGCGCCGAGAGGCTGCCCGGACCTTCGGAGACGAAGTCGAGATTGCCGTCGACGACCTGAGACACCATCTCGCGCGCCTGGCCGAGCTGGCTCGAGGGGAAGATGTTGATCTTGTAGCGGCCCTGGGTCTGCTTCTCGACCTCCTCCGCGGCCTTGGCGATGCCCTTGTGCACCGGCGAGTCGACAGAATGCAGATGACCGAAGCGCAGAACCTTCTGCTGAGCGAGCGCAGGCGCGGCGGCGAGCGCGGCGAGCGCGACGCCGACGAGCCACGAATAGGCGAGCCTCATGATGTTTCCTCCCGGTTGTATAGTTGCCAACTGGCTAACATGCGCGCCGCGGCGCTTCAACCGGCCGGCCCCGCCTCGATCCGCCGGCGCAGGCCGGCCTGCATCTCCGCATCGATCTCGTAGCGGAAGATCAGGATGCCGGCGGCAAGCTTGAAGGCGACCGGCACCCAGGCATAGAGAACCGCGAGCACGAATAGCCCGCCGTCGGCCCCCGCTCCGTCCGCTCCGCCGGGCACGAAGCCGAACATCTCGAGCAGCGGGAAAGCGATGCCGACGGCGAGCGCAAGCGCGAGCTTGGTCGCCACTCCCCAGAGCGCGAAGAGGAGGCCGGCGCGCTCGGTCCCCATCTCGGCCGTGTCCCAGTCGACGACATCCGCCCACATGGAAGACGGCAGCGCGAGATCGGCGCCGAGGCAGAGCCCGGTGACAACGCACACCAGCGCGAACCAGACGACACCGCCTTCCGGGATGAACGGCACGACGGCGAAGGCGAGGCAGGCAATGCCCATCGCCAGTACCCAGGCACGATGCTTGCCGAGACGCCGGCTGGCCATCACCCAGAGCGGCACCGAGGCGACGCCGAGCAGGAAATACTCCAGCAGCAGGATTCCGGCCCAGCCCGGCGTCTTCAGCCGGTATTGCACGAACATCAGGAACAGTGTCGCCGGCAGGGCGTTGGCGATGCCGTTGAAGAGATAGGCCAGGATCAGCTGCCGGAACGGCCGGTTGCGCGCGAGCACACGGTAGCCCTCCATCAGGCTCTGGCGCTGATAGGGGCCGGGCGCAGGCTCGGAGACAGTGGCTACGGCGATCGCCACCGCCGGCGGCAGCAGCGCCAGGATGGCGAGCGCGAGGCCGTTCATCGCATCGCCCTGGTCGCCGCCGATCAGCGCCGGCAGGGTAACCGCCGCCAGCGTGCCCAGCACCGAGGCGACCTCGCGCGATCCCGAGATGCGGCTGCGCTCGTGATAGTCGGTCGACAGCTCAGCACCCCAGGCGCCGTAGGGCAGCAGGAACATGGTCCAGCCGAGATAGAGCGCCATGCTCCAGACCAACAGGTATTGCCAGGTCACCGGCGCCACCGGCCGGAACAGCAGCTCGACCGCGAGGCAAATCACCGGCAGCGAGAGCACGAGCCACGGGCGCCGACGGCCGAAGCGCGTATGGATACGGTCGGACAGCTCGCCGATGCCGAGATCGACGACGATGTCCCAGAGCCTCGCCGCCAGCAGGACGGCGCCGACCACGCCGAGCCCCAGCCCGAGATCGACCGCGTAGAAAGCCGGCAGATAGATATAGAGCGGCAACCCGACCATCGCGATCGGGAGGCCGGGCAGCGCATAGGCGAGCAGCGTCGTGCGATCGACCCTATCGTTCATGCCTCACGCTCGCGTGCCTGCATGAGGCTCTTATAGGTGTCCGGTGCTAGCTTCGCTGGATCACGATCTGGCGAACGTCGATCGAGCCGGCGCGGAAGCCGCCTTCGCAATAGGCGAGGTAGTATTGCCACATGCGTTTGAACCGCTCGTCGAAGCCGAGGTTGCGAATCTCCGGCCATGCCTCGACGAAACGCTGGCGCCAGAGGTGGAGCGTCCGCGCATAGTCCTGGCCGAAACCGTGATCGCCGACCCACTCCATGCTGGCGCCCGAGGCGAGCGAGCGGAGATGCGTCAAAGTCGGCAGCATGCCGCCGGGGAAGATGTAGCGCTGGATGAAGTCGGGACGATCGCGATAGGCCTCGAAGCGCTCCTCGGCGATGGTGATGATCTGCATGGCCGCGACCCCGCCCTGGGTCAGCCGCTCGCGCACGCGCTCGAAGAACACCGGCCAGTAGCGCTCGCCCACCGCCTCGAACATCTCGATCGAAGCGATGCGGTCGAACAGCCCCTTGGTGTCGCGATAGTCCTCGAGCCTGATGTCGATGCGATCGGAAAGGCCCGCCTCGGCGGCACGCTTCATCGCGAAATCGCGTTGGCGCTCGGAGAGAGTCAGGCCGGTGACGCGGCAGCCCTGCTCTCCCGCCGCCGTGACGGCGAAGCCGCCCCAGCCGCAGCCGATCTCCAGCACCGACTGGCCCGACTGGAGCCCCAGCAGCGAGGCGAGCCGGCGATACTTGGCGCGCTGGGCGTCCTCGAGCGTCGCATCTTCGCGCTCGAACAGCGCCGAGGAGTAGGTCATCGTCGGGTCGAGCCAGAGCCGATAGAACTCGTTCCCGAGGTCGTAGTGGTAGGCGATGTTGCGCCGGCTGCCGAAGCGCGTGTTGGTGCGCACGGCATGCAGCGCCCGGCGGATCAGGCCGCCCCAGATCGTTTCCTGAAGATGCTTGTCGATCGCATCCGCGTTGCGGGCCGCATACTCGACGACGGCCGCCGGGTCCGGGCTTTCCCAGTCGCCGTCCATGAAGGCCTCGGCGAAGGCGACATCGCCGCCGACCAGAAGACGGCGGACGACGCTCTCGTCGCGCAGCGCCAGCTCAGCGGAGGGGCCGGGGATATCGCCCTGGAAGCTGTGGCGCTCGCCGCCCGGCAGAACGATATCGATGCGGCCGATGCCGGCGCGTTCAAGCACATAGAGTAGGGCCCTGGTCCAATGACTGCGGGCCGCGATGGTGCTGCCGGTCATCGTTTCCCCCGTCTTTCCAGCCGGCTCGTTCGTCGGCCGGCGGCGTATTTCAATCCGAAGCTGCCGTTCTGGCAACCGGGTTGAGAGGCAGCGGGTCCGGCACCGAGACATCTACGGGCGGTGGCGCCGGCCGGCTCTGCAGCGGCGCGCCCTTGATCCAGAGCCGGAGCGCCTCCCAATGGATGCCGCCGATCACCTTGAGCGCCATCAACGGATGGGAGGCCAGCGCGCGGGCGAGCGCACCGTCGCTCAAGGGCAAGCGCCGGGCCGTCTGGGTCGCGACCAGCAGCTCGCCCTCGTCGTCGTGCTCCTGAATGGCAAGCGAGAACTCCCCACCCGGCGGTTTGAGAAGAAAGCGGTAGCCCGCCTGCATCGGAACGAAAGGCGAGACGTAGAAGGCCTTGGCGCAGCTCTGGCGGATGAGCCCGCGCGCGGCTTCCTCGCGATCGACCGCGATCAGATAGGCGTGGCGTTCGCCAAAGGTGTTGCGGACCGCATAGATCACCGCGCCCAGGCTGTCATCGGCGCGCCGGCAGAAATAGAGGATCAGCGGATTGAAAGCATAGCCCAGGATGCGCGGGAAACAGAGAAGCTCGATCCTTGCCGAGGCGTCGGCAAGCCCGGCGCGGTCGAGTGCCGCCTCGACCCAGGCGCGCGGGCTCGATCCGTCGGCGGCGCCATGGTCGCGATCGTGGAAGGAGAGAAGCGCTGAGCGGTTGTGACCGAACAGGCGGAGCCAGCGGTCCAGCTTCGGCAGCTCGTCGAGGTCGAGCAGCAGCGAGAAGGTGCGATAGACGAAGCGGTGCCGCTTCGGCCGCAGCCGGTGATGCATGACCTCGCCGATATAGAGGGCGGAGCGCATGGTCAATCCGCGGCCATCGGCCGCGGCTCGGCGAAGGAGGCAAGCACGCCCTCGGCCGCGGCGAGGCCGGAGGAGAGCGCGTCCTCATGGAAGCCATGGCCGCAATAGCTGCCGCAGAACCAGGTGCGGCGCGTTCCCTGAATGGCGGGAAGCTCGGCCTGCGCCGCGAGCGCGTGGCGATCGAATACCGGGTGCTCGTAGGCGAGCTCGCGATGGATCAGCCCCTGACGCGGCGGCCGCGTCGGGTTCAGCGTCAGGAAGATCGGCAGGGAGGTGTCGAGGCGCTGCAGCCGGTTCATCCAATAGGTGACGAAGACGCGACGCTCGCCCGACTGCCCGCGGTCGCCGAGATAGTTCCAGCTCGACCAGACACGCTGGCGCCGCGGCATCAGGTCGGCGTCGGAATGGAGGTAGCCGATATTCTCCTGAGTCCCGAAGGCGCCGAGGACGCGGCGCTCGTCGTCGCCGGCGTCGGCGAGAAGCCGCAGCGCCTGGTCGCCATGGGTGGCGACGATCACGGCATCGAAGCGCAGGCTGCCGGCATCGGTCGCGACGCTGACGCCCGTGGCATCGCGACGGATGGAGCGCACCGGCGTCTCGGAGCGGATGCGATCGGCGAAAGGTCCGATCAATCGACGCACATATTCGCGGCTGCCGCCCTCGACCGTGCGCCAGGCCGGCCGGGCGTCATAGGTGAGCAGGCCGTGATTGTGGAAGAAGCGGAGGAAGGTGATCAGCGGGAAGTCGAGCATCACCGCGGTCGGGCACGACCAGATCGCTGCCGCCATCGGCAGCAGGTGATCCTCGATGAAGGCGCGGCCGAAGCCGGCGCGCGCGAGCCAGTCGCCCAATGTCGGCTCCGCGCCTTCGGCTCCGGCGAGCACGCGCGGCGCGGTGCGGAAGAATCGGAGGATGTCGAGCAGGAGGCCGAGGAAGCGCGGCCGGAGCAGGTTGCGGCGCTGGCCGAAGATCGCGTTGTAGCGCTCGGTGCCGTATTCGAGCCAACCATTGTCGAGGCTGACGCCGAAGGACATGTCCGAGGGCTTGGTCGGGACCTTCAGATCGGAGAAGAGCCGCGTCAGGTTCGGGTAGTTCTTCTCGTTGTAGACGATGAAGCCGGTATCGACCGGGATCGTGTGCGGTCCCCAGCAGACATCGACGGTGTGGCTGTGCCCGCCGATCCACGTGTCCTTCTCGAACACGGTGATGTCGGCATGGGGTGCGAGACGCGCGGCGGCTCCGAGGCCAGCCACTCCGGAGCCGATTACCGCGACCCTTCTCATGCCGCCTTCACCTTCAGCTCGTGGAAGGCGGCGAGCGCACGGGCGCGCGCCGCGGCGTGATCGACGATGGGCCGCGGATATGTATCACCGAGACGGATTCCAGCCTTGTCGAGCACCGCATCGGAGGCCTGCCAGGGCTTGTGCAGCACAGCGTCAGGCAGAGCCGCGATCTCGGGCACCCAATGCCGGACATAGGCGCCGGCGGCATCGAACTTCTCGCCCTGGAGCACCGGGTTGAAGATGCGGAAGTAGGGTGCCGCATCGGCGCCGCAGCCGGCGACCCACTGCCAGTTTGCGGCATTGTTGGCGAGGTCGGCATCGACCAGCGTGTCCCAGAACCAGGCTTCGCCTTGCTGCCACGGCAGAAGCAGGTGCTTCACCAGGAAGGACGCCACGATCATCCGCACGCGGTTGTGCATCCAGCCGGTGTGCCAGAGCTGGCGCATGCCGGCATCGACGATCGGATAGCCGGTCTGGCCGCGCTGCCAGGCACGGAGCTGAGCCGCATCGCGCCGCCAGGGAAAATCGGCGAAGGCGTCGCGCAGCGGCTGCTCGGGCAAGCTCGGCGTCCGGTGCAACAGGTGGATTGAGAACTCGCGCCAGGCGAGCTCGCGCAGGAAGGCGTCGGCCTCGGGCACGCGGGCGCGGATCGAGTGCCAGACCTGGCGCGGACTCACCTCGCCGAAATGAAGGTGCGGCGAGAGGCGCGAGGTGCCCTCCTCGCCCGGGAAGTCACGCGCGCGTCCGTAGGCGGCCGCGATCTCGCAGAAGGTATCGATCCGTTCGGCAGCGCCCGCCTCGCCCGGCGTCCAGGTGTCGCGCAGGCCCGTGGCCCAGTCGGGCGCGCTGGGCTGAAGCTTCCAGTCGGCGAGCGTCTGGCTCGAGACCGCCGCAGCCGCCGCTTCCAACCGAGAGGGCGGCGGCAGCGGCCGCGGTGGTTCGCCCCATTCCTGAATCGTGCGCCAGAACGGCGAGAAGACCTGGTAGGGACGCGCGAGATGCCACGGCTCGACGAGGCAGGACGCGTTGTAGCTGTCGACCGAGAGGCCCCGCGTCTTCAGCGACGCCTTGATCTCGGTGCCGCGCTCCACGGCCGCGGGCTCGTAGAGGCGATTCCAGACGACGCGCGTGATGCCGGCTTCGGCGACGAGGTCTTCGAGGACCTGCAGCGACGGCCCGCGGCGAAGCACCAGAGGCGCGCCTAGTCTGGCGAGGTCGCGGCCGAGGCTCGCCAGGCTCTCATGCAACCACCAGCGGCTGGCGGCGCCGGGCGACCAGGGAAGCGTGTCGTCGAGGATGAAGACGGGAAGAACGGGGCCGTGGGCGGCGGCCGTCAGCGCCGGGTTGTCGGTCAGCCGGAGATCCTGGCGGAACCAGATGAGGGTGGTCACGGGCGGCGCGCGGAATTCGGCATGGGGTCAATACGCACCCCGGTACTGAGCGGATCACCCCAGCGGGACACGAACCACCCGGGAAACGCCCAGGACATGGGCCGCCAGGCCGCGGCCGAAAAGCCGGCGCAGCGCCGGATCGCGGGCGTCCAGGCCGCCGGTGAAGGCGCCGAAGGCCGGCAGCACCAGCCTCGTGCCGTCGGAGAGGAAGCAGCGTCCGGTCACCATGCGGCCGCGCACCGCGACCGACAGCTTGGGGTGGTAGTGGCCGCTGACCTCGCCGACGTTGCGCTTTCGCTCAGCCTGGTGGCGGAAGACCAGCGGGCCGATGACGATCTCCTCGGCGACGCGCCCGCCCCATAGCGCGGCGGGCGCCGGATCGTGGTTGCCCTCTATCCAGACCCAGTCGCAGGCATCCGTCAGACGCCTCAGGCGCCGGCCATCCTCCTCGTCGAAGCGGCTCTCGGCGCTGCGGTCATGGAAGCTGTCGCCGAGCGCGATCACCTGGGCCGGGTTGAGCCGCTCGCGGAGCTGCTCCAGGCGGGCCAGAGTCTCCCTGCTGTCATAGGGCGGGAGGCCGAGCGCCGAACCTTTCTCGAAATGTAGATCGGCCACCACCATCACGCGCCGCTCCGGCCACCAGAGAGCGCCGGCATGGTCGGCAACCAGATCGGCGCCGTTGACGGTGAGCGGGGACATCGTCTGAACGGTTCGCATGATTCGCCCGGATTGGGAAGACGGACCGGCCCATCTGCTTTCGGCTTGTCAGGTTCGGCAGCGGCTCCTCATGCTGCCTCTGATCGCGAAGGGGGAGCGGATGCGCGTTGCGGTATTGGGCGGTGGCATCGTCGGCACCGCGGCGGCCTGGTATCTGGCGGAAGCCGGGGCCGAGGTCACGGTCGTCGAGCGCAACGAAAAGGCCGCCGCCGAATGCAGCTTCGCCCCGACTGGCCAGCTGGCACCCGGCCATTGCGGCGCTTGGGCAAGCCCGCGGGCGCCGAAGATCCTGCTGAATTCGCTCCTCAACCATGACGCGGCACTGCGCCTGCTCCCGCATGCGCTGCCGGGGATGATCCGCTGGGGCATCGCCTTCCTGCGCGAATGCACGGCGGAGCGATACAGGCGCAACAGCCTGATCAAGCTGAAGCTCTGCCTCGACTCGACGGCCGAGACGCGCGCGCTGCGCGACCGGCTCGGCATCGCCTACAGCCACAACGACCATGGCGCGCTGTTCCTGCATCGCGACCGCGCGCGCTTCGAGAAGGAGGCGAAGGACGCCGATGCGCTGACGCCTTACGGGCTCAAGCTCGAAGTGCTCGATGCCGACGGCGCGGCCCGGATCGATCCGGGCCTGGGGCCGGTCAAGGACAAGCTGGTCGGCGCGCTCTACTCGCCGGTCGACGGCAGCGGCGACTGCTCGGCCTTCGCGCGTGCGCTCGCCGGCCACGCCGCCGCACGCGGCGTCACGTTCCGTTATGGAAGCGCTATCGAGCGTATCGAGGAGGATGGCGACCGTATCGCGCGCGTCGTCACCTCGACCGGTTCGGTCGAAGCCGATGCCTTCGTGCTGGCCTTAGGCGCCGAGAGCCCCAAGCTGATGAAGCCCTTGGGCGTCCATCTGCCGATCTATCCGGTGAAGGGCTACAGCCTGACGCTGCCGGTGAAGCCCGGCGGCGCGGCGCCGCGCATGGCGATGGTTGATGAGCAGAACCTCGTCGGCATCGCCAGGCTCGGCGATCGCGTGCGCTTCGCCGGCAAGGCGGTCTTCACCGGCTACGATACGCGCATCATCCCGAAGATGTTCGGCGGCATGAAGCATGTCGCGCGCGACCTGTTTCCGGACGGCGTCGATGAATCGCAGCCCTCCTACTGGGCCTGCCTCCGACCCATGACGCCGGACGGCCCGCCGATCATGGGCACCGGAAAACACAAGAACCTCTGGTTCAATACCGGCCACGGTCATGTCGGCTGGACGCTAGCCTGCGGCGCCGGCCGCGCCACCGCTGCGATGATCTTCGGGAAGGATCCTGGCATCGACATGGAGGGGCTGACGCTGGAGGGAAGAGAGCTCTAAAGCGGTAGCTTTCCCTGCGGGCGCGGATCCATGACCTCGGCGATCAGGGCTTCCGCCGCCTCGTCCCAGAGATCGTCGATGCCGGCGCCGTCGACGCGTTCCTTGCCGATGTCGAGCATTGCCGGCACCGCCAGCGGCGAGACGCGATCCAGGCGGCGATGGCGGATCTTGCCTTCGACACGCACGAGGAAATCGGCGAGGCGCTTCACATCGAGCAATCCCGTCGCGGCGTCGGCGCGGGTGGCGCGCAGCAGGATGTGCTGCGGGTCGTGGCGGCGGAGCACGTCGTAGACGAGATCGGTGTTCACCGTCACCTGCCGCCCCGATTTCTCCTTGCCCGGGAAACGGCGCTCGACCAGGCCCGCGATCACCGCGACGTTGCGGAAGGTGCGCTTCATCAGGCTGGACTCGGCGAGCCAGGATTCGAGGTCGTCGCCGAGCATGTCCTTGTCGAGGAGCGCGTCCATGTCCTGGACTTCCTTGAGGCTCCAGACCGCGAGCACGTAGTCGGTGGCGACGAAGCCGAGCGGCTTCAGGCCGAGGCGCTCCATCCGCCGCGTCAGCAGCATGCCGAGCGTCTGGTGCGCGTTGCGGCCTTCGAAAGCGTAGAGGCAGAAGAACTCCTTCTCGCCGCGCGGGAAGGATTCGACCAGCAGCTCGCCGCGCCTGGGCAAGACCGAGCGCCAGCGCTGCAGATCGAGCCAGTCCTCGACCGCCTTCGGCAGGGTCGGCCAGATGCTGGAATCCTCCAGCATGGCACGCACGCGTTCGGCCAGATGCGTGGTCAGCGGCAAGCGGCCGCCTTCATAGGCCGGCACCATCGGCTCGCCGCCCGAGGCCGGCGTCACCTCGGCCCAGGTCTCGCGGAGGCCTTCGAAGGTGAGCAGCCTTCCACCGAAGATGAAGGTGTCGCCGGGCGTCAGCGTGTTGATGAAATATTCCTCGACCTCGCCCAGCACCGGGCCGCGGCGCAGCTTCACCTTGATCGTCACCGCCTCGACGATGGTGCCGATGTTCATGCGATAGCGCTTGGCGAGCGTCGGGTTGCCGATACGCCAGCGTCCGTCCGGCATCTTCCGCAGCCGCTTGTAGCGCTCATAGGCTTTCAGCGCGTAGCCACCGGTCGAGACGAAGTCGAGCACGGCATCGAAATCCTCACGAGAGAGGGTCCGGTAGGGCGCGGCGCCGGTCACCTCGCGATAGACCTCGTCGGGCGCGAAGGGCTGCGAGCAGGCGAGCCCGACGAGATGCTGCGCCAGGACATCCAAACCGCCGGTCTTGGGCGGGTCGCCGTCGAGCTCGCCGTTCATCACCGCATCGATCGCCGCCTGGCATTCGAGCGCCTCGAAGCGGTTGCCGGGCACCAGCAGCGCGCGGCTCGGCTCGTCGAGGCGGTGATTGGCGCGGCCGATGCGCTGGATCAGGCGCAAGGCGCCCTTCGGCGCCCCCATCTGGATCACGAGATCGACGCCGCCCCAGTCGATGCCGAGATCGAGCGAGGATGTCGCCACCACGGCCTTTAGCGCGCCTCTGGCCATTGCCGCCTCGACCTTGCGCCGCTGCTCGGGCTCGAGGCTGCCGTGATGGATGCCGATGGCGAGGTTGTCGTTGTTCATGCGCCAGAGGCCCTGGAAGGCGATCTCGGCCTGAGCGCGCGTGTTGACGAAGACGATGGTCGTCGTGTGCTTTTTGATCTGCTCGTAGATCTCCGGGATGGCGTGATGCGCCATGTGCCCGGTCCATGGCGTCTCCTCCTTGGTGCGGAGGATGCCGATCTCCGGCTTGGCGCCGCCCTTGAGCACGACACGGCGCACGCGTGGATCGTCGGGCTTGGCCTCGGTCGAGAGAAAGGCCGAGAGCGCATCGGGAAAGGCGACGGTCGCCGAGAGTCCGATGCGGCGAGCCTCCGGCGCCAGCTTTGCGACGCGCGCGAGACCGAGCGCCAGCAGGTCGCCGCGTTTCGAGCCGGTGACCGCATGCAGCTCGTCGACGATGACGCACTTCAGATGCCGGAAGATCTCCGGCGCATCGGCGTAGGAGATCAGGAGGGCCAGCGACTCCGGCGTCGTCAGCAGCATATGCGGCGGCGTCTTCCGCTGGCGCTGGCGCTTGGAGTGCGGTGTGTCGCCGGTGCGCGTCTCGGCCGAGATCGGCAGCGCCATCTCGGCGATCGGCTCCAGCAGGTTCCGGTGCACGTCGACCGCCAGCGCCTTCAGCGGGCTGACGTAGAGCGTGTCGAGGCGCGGCTTGGGGTCGGCAGCGAGGCGCACGAGGCTCGGCAGGAACCCGGCCAGCGTCTTGCCGGCGCCGGTCGGGGCGATCAGCAGGACCGACTCGCCGGCCCGGTCGGCGTCGATGAGCGCAAGCTGATGCGCGCGCGGTTGCCAGCCGCGCGACGCAAACCAGCCGGAAAACGGCTCCGGCAGCGACATCAGCGGCGGCGGCGGCTCCGCGCGGAGGCGGGCGGCAGCGGATCGAGAATCATGATCCTCAACCCTACCACGCCGCGCTCTATCGAATCCGCTTCGCCGCTTGCCAACCTGTGTAAGCGAAGAAGATCAGCACCAGGCCCTGCACAGCGGCGAAAGGCGGCTCGTTGCCGTTCGGCGCCAGCTCCTTGAGCTGGGGAAACTTGAGGAAGGACTGCACCACCAGCACGAAGGTATTGAGATAGAGCGAAACCACCGCACCGAAGACGTAGCGCTTTCGCCACTTCCCCTCGAGATCGAAGCGATAGAAAGCAAGGAGCGTCGGGATCAGCACCAGCGTGGCGACGATGCCGGTACCGATCGCCGGCGTGAACTCCTTGAACGGAAACAGGAAGCCTGTGAGGCTCGTCAGCAGCGTGGTGATCAGGAAGACGTGGTTCCACAAGCCTTCCGGCCGATCGCCCCGCAGCAGCGAGGCAAGAACGGCAAAGCCGGAAAAGATGCCGACGAAACTCAAAGCGACATGAAACAGCCCGAAAGCCGCGGAACCCAAGATCATCGAAAGCCCCCTTACTCGGATACCGCAACACGCCATACTTTGGCGTGTGCGTCTATCGTGCCTTAGGCTAGCGCAGGGGACCGGATCATGAGCTTCACCGTCTTCGCCGCATCCGTGATGCACGAGACGCATACCTTCTCGATCACGCCGACGACGCTGGCGAGCTTCAAGGCCTACCAGTACCTGCAGGGAGCGGCGATTCCGAAGGCGATGCGCGGCACGCGCTCGGAATGGGGCGCGGTCTTCGATCTCGCCGACGAATTCGAATGGAAGATGATCCATCCGCTGTCGGCGATCGCGCAGCCTTCCGGCAAGGTCGCGGCCGATGCCTTCGCGCAGATGCTCGACCTCATCGAGAGCGGGCTGAAGGCGGCGCTGCCGGTCGACGGCGTGCTGCTGCCCCTGCACGGCTCGATGGTCGCCGAGAGCCATGACGATGCCGAGGGCGAGATCCTGAAGCGCGTCCGCGCGCTGGTCGGCCCCGACGTGCCGATCGCCGTCAGCCTCGACCTCCACGCCAACGCGACCGAGGAGATGGCGGCGCTCGCCGACATCATCACCACCTATCGCACGACGCCGCACACCGACATGTACGAGGCGGCGGAGCGCGCCGGGCGATTGCTCCAGCGGGCGATGAGGAAGGAGATCCGGCCAAGCGTCACCCTCGCCAACCGCCCCGTGCTTTCCGGCCTCGACCGCGGCCGCACCATTGCCGGTCACGGTCCGATGATCGACATTTTGCAGATGGTGAAACAGGCGGAGGCCGAGGAGCCGGGCGTGCTCGAGATCGGCGTGAACGCCGGCTATGCGTGGAGCGACGTGCCTTTCACCGGTCCGACCGTGCTCGTCACCGGCGACGGGAGGAAGCCCGCGTACAAGGACGTCGCCGAGCGCCTTGCCGAGCACATCTGGACGACCAGGGGCAAGGACACCGTCCACCTGATCTCGATGGAAGAGACGATCCGCATCGCCGCGGAGAAGCGGCCCGCGGGTGCGGGGCCGCTGCTGATCGGCGATTACACCGACAATCCCGGCGGCGGCGGCCATGGCGACGGCACCAACCTGATCCGGGCGCTGATCGCCGCCGGCATCGAGGACGTCGTCGTCGGCACCATGGCCGATCCGCAATCCGCTCAGATCGGGCTCAATGCCGGCGTGGGCGCTATGGTCACCATCGATCTCGGCGGCAAGATCGATCCGCGCTTCGGCGGCACGCCGATCCGGCTGACCGGCAAGGTCGCGGCGGTCTCGGACGGGATCTATGTGCGAAAGGGCAAGTTCGCCACCGGCACCACCGGCACGATGGGGCCGAGCTTCCTGCTCGACATGGGCAGGATCCGCATCATCGTCGCCACGCATCGCACGCAGATCGACGATCGCCAGCAGTTCCGCATCTACGGCGTCGAGCCGGAAAAGGCGAACATCCTCGCCTGCAAGGCCATGAACCATTTCCGCGCCGATTTCGAGCCGATGTCGCGGAAGCTGATCTATGTGGATTCGGGCGGCATCTGCTCGCTCGATTACAAGCAGTTCCCGTGGACGAAGCTCCGGCGGCCGATCTGGCCGCTGGATCTCGCCTAGGCCGGGTTCTTGCGGAGAGCGGTATCCAACCTCGCGATCAAGACCGGGATGGAGATCGGCTTGACCAGGATGCCGCTCGCTCCCGCCAGCCGCGCCGCGCCCACCGCCTCGCGCGTGGCGACGCCAGTGATGACGATGACCGGTATCCGACTCACCCTCTCGTCCTTGTAGCCGCGGATGATCTTGAGGAAGGTGATGCCGTCGACGGGCTGCATCTGGATGTCGCAGAGAATGACATCAGGCCGCTGCTCGTCGACGAGCCTGAGGGCCTCGTCGCCATTCGTCGCTTCGACGATCTTTGCACCCCGATAGGAAGCGAGGCCCGCGATGATGAGATGGCGGGTCGATGCCTGATCATCGACGACAAGAATGGTGGGAGGCGGAGATTCCGCCGCCTCCGACTCTGGACTCATCGTCGCGACTCTGTGCTCCGGAGGACCACGCTCAGGCCGCTTCGGAGAGCTCGCGCGGGAGGAGCACGGTGACGACGGTGCCACCGCCCGGCCGCGTCACGATCTCGAGCTGACCGCCCAGCCGCTCGACGAGGGACCGCGTCAGCGGCAGGCCTAGGCCCGCGCCTTGCGGCCGCCCGTCGATCGGACGGCCGACCTGCCCGAACGGCTTGAGCGCGGTCGGGACATCGTCCGGCGCCATGCCGATGCCGGTATCGCGGATGACCAGGATCATCGCACCGCGAAGCCGGTCGACGCGCGCCTTCAGCTTCACGCGGCCGCCCGAGGGTGTGAACTTGATCGCGTTGGTCGCGAGGTTGAGCACGATCTGCAGAAGCTTGGAGCCGTCGGTTCGAAGCTCCGGGAAATTCGGCTCGACCTCGACCTTGAGACGGACGCCGCTGTCGCCGGCGAGGTCGCGCACCATCGCGATCGCCTGGTCGAAGATGTCGCCGACGGAAACGGTCTCGGCGGCGATCGGTTCGGCGGCACCGGCCTCGGCCTTGGCGAGCGCCAGCGCGTCTTCGCAGACCCGCGCCAGATGGGTCGCGGAGCGGTGGATATCCGCGGCATAGCCGGGATAGCGCGGATCGCCGAGTGGGCCGAAATGCTGGGCTTTGAGGATCTCCGAGAATCCCATGATCGCGTTCAGGGGCGTGCGGATCTCATGCGCGAGATAGGCCGCGACCTCGGCATCGCTGCGCTGCTGCGCCTGGTTGCGCGCCTCGAGCGCGGCGAAGCGCTCCTCGGCCTCGCGCAGAAGCGCGCGCGCTTCGTTGAGCTTGCGGGCGGCAACGACGGCGCGATGCCAGGAGGCGTGCCAGCGCGACAGCCCGATCACCCGGTCCTTGAGCTCGCCTGCCTCGTGGGGAATGCGGACCGCATCGCCGATTGACAGCGCCACCGGCCGATGGGCCGGATTGTCGTAGAGCGCGAGCGCCGCCGGCCGCTGTTCGTCGGGAAGGCGGGACCAGGCGATCAGCATCGATAGCGCCGCGGAACCGCCCGTGGACAGGTCGAGCACCACCAAGTCGCTCGCGCGCACCTTGCCGGATTCCAGAGGCTCCGCCGTCACGCGAAGCTCGGTCCCGGCGAGCAGCGGCTCGAGCTCGCGCGCCAGGGACGGCGCCCCGAGGACCAGCACCCGCGGCTCGGCCGCTGGAGGTGGCAAGGTGGAACTCATGCCCGATAGGAAACCATGGAAAGCCTTAAGCAGGCGTTAAAAGCCCGACCTACGATCCTAGCGTGCGCTCGACATAGGCAGTCAGTTGCCCAAGACAAGCTTCGAGGCTGTTCGCGGCCGTGTCGACGACCAGCTCCGGCGATGCCGGCGCCTCGTAAGGTGCTGAGATGCCGGTGAATTCCGGAATCAGACCGGCCCTGGCCTTCTTGTAGTGGCCCTTGGGGTCGCGCTGCTCGCAGGTGGCGAGGTCGGCCTTCACATGGATCTCGTGAAACAACTCCGGGGCAATCTTGCGAGCGCCGTCGCGGTCCTCGCGATAGGGCGAGATGAAGGCCGTGATGACGATCATCCCGGCACGGGCGAACAGCGCCGCGACCTCGCCGATGCGGCGGATGTTTTCGGTGCGGTCCTCCGGCGAGAAGCCGAGATCGGCAGAGAGCCCGTGGCGGATGTTGTCGCCGTCGAGCACCGTCACATGCCAGCCCTTGCGGAAAAGATGCTGCTCGAGCTCAACCGCGAGCGTCGACTTGCCGGCGCCAGAGAGACCGGTGAGCCAGAGGATACCGCTCTTGTGCCCGTTGGCCTGCCAACGTTCGGCAAGAGCGACGCGGCCCTCCTCGCGCTTGATGTTGGTCGACTTGATGCCTTCGCGCCGGACGCGCGCATGACTGTCGAGCGCAACGGTCCCGCCCCCGGCGACGTCGTATGCGTCGACCAGCACGAAACGACCGGTGCGCGGCAAGACCTTGGAATCGTCGACCGCGAGCGTCGCACGCGTGCGCAGCACGATCTCGGCGATGTCGCCGGCGACCACCGCCTCGGCCGAGCGGCTGGCGAGATCGGCGGTGTCGATCACGCGCTCGATCGTCTGCACCTCGACCTGATGCTCGGCGGTCGCCAGCTTCAGCTTGTAGCGCTTGCCGCGCAGCAGCGGCTCGCGGCCGAGCCAGACGATGCGGACGCGGAGGCTGTTGGTCTCGGCCGGCGCCGAGCCCTCGTGATGGCCGATCTGGCCGCGCTCGACGAAGATCTGGTCGTCGAGCGTGACGCCGATAGAGCGCCCCGCCTCGGCCTCGCTCGGCTTCGCGTTCTCCGGCCATGCCTCGATCGAGGCGATGCGCGCCTTGCGCCCACCGGGCGCAAAGGCCAGCGTATCGCCGACCTTGAGCCGCCCGCTCTCGATGCGCCCGGCGATGATGCGGCGTTCGTCGAATTTGTAGACATCCTGGATCGGAAAGCGGAGCGGCTGGTCGACGGGTGACGGCAGCGGCTGGAAGCCGTCGATCGTCTCGACCAGCGTCGGCCCGCGATACCAAACCATCGCTTCGGAGCGCCCCACGATGTTGTCGCCTTCGCGCCCCGAAACCGGGATCACCGCCTTCGGCGCGATGCCGAGCGAACCGAGATAGGCCTCGATCGCATGCGCGACCTCGGTGAAGCGCGCGCGGTCGTAGCCGACCAGGTCCATCTTGTTAACGGCGACGACGATCTGAGTGAGCCCCAGCAGGCCGAGAAGAAAGGCATGCCGGCGCGACTGCTCGCGCACGCCCTCCTTCGCATCGACAACGAGCAACGCGCCATCCGCGGCAGCCGCGCCCGTCACCATGTTGCGCAGGAACTCCTTGTGGCCCGGCGCGTCGACCAGCGTGTAGCCGCGCTTCTTCGTCTTCAGCCAGACCTGCGTGGTGTCGATGGTGATGCCCTGGTCGCGCTCGGCCTGGAAGGCATCGAGCAGGAAGGCCCATTCGAAGGGCATGCCACGCTTGGCCGAGGAGGCGCGGATCGCTTCCAGCTTGCCCTCGGGCAACGAGCCGGTGTCGTGAACCAGGCGGCCGACCAACGTCGACTTGCCGTGATCGACATGGCCGGCGAGCGCGACGCGAAGAGGAGAGGTGGGCTCCGCCATCACATGTAGCCCGCGACGCGAAGGCGCTCGAAGGAGTCTTCGGCCTCGTGATCCATCGCACGGCCGGCGCGCTCCGGCGTCCGCGTCGCCTCGAGCTCGGCGATGATCTCGTCGAGATTGGACGCGTTGCTGGTCATCGGATGGGTGATGTCCTGGTCGCCGAGCGAGCGATAGCGCTTCCCGCCCTTGGCGAAGTAGAGCTCGACGACCGGGATCTTCTCGCGGCGGATGTAGCGCCAGACATCGAGCTCCGTCCAATGCAGCAGCGGGTGCACGCGGATATGCGTTCCCGGCGCGAATTCGGTCTTGAACTGGTCCCAGAGCTCGGGCGGCTGCTCGCGCACATCCCATTCTGCGTTCTCGCCGCGCGGGCTGAAATAGCGCTCCTTCGCCCTTGTCGCATCTTCGTCACGGCGGATGCCGGCGATGACCGCCTTCAGCTTCAGGCGCTGCACGAGGTTCTTCAGCGCGTAGGTCTTGCGCGCCGAAGAACGCGCCGCCGGCGGCAAAGTCGGGTCCATTTCCTCGACCGGCGGGCAGGGTTCCTGGTTGAGATTCAGGCCCCATTCCGCCGCATATCGGTCACGGAACGCGTACATCTCGGGAAACTTTTTACCAGTGTCGCAGAACAACGCCGGGAACGGCACCCGCCCGAAGAAAGCCTTCCGGCAGAGCCAGACCATGACGTTGGAATCCTTGCCCAGCGACCAGAGGAGACCGAGCGGATCCAGTTTGTTGAAGGCTTCGCGGAGTATGTAGACGCTCTGAGCCTCGAGCGCGTCGAGATGATCCATGAGGCGCTTGTTAAGCCAGCCCCGCCTTTGTGTCGAGCCCCCGAAATTCGCCGCCGCCTCCGCCAAGCCTTTGAAAGTCCTTGTCTTGATCTAGGCCGGCCGGCTTCCTAAATAGGTAGTCCCGGCGGTGCCTATTTCAGGGCCGCAGGAATGGGGCGCCCGGTCGGGCGTCCCGGCACTCGCTCAAAGGAGGAGGCCGTGAGTCGTATGCCGCTCTTCAACAGCCCGTTCCTGCTCGGTTTCGACCATTTTGAGCGGGCCGTCGACCGAATCGCCAAGATGTCGGCCGAAGGCTACCCGCCCTACAACATCGAACAGCTCGGCGAGAACCGGATTCGCATCACGTTGGCCGTGGCCGGCTTCGCGGACCGCGACCTGCAGATCCAGGTCGAGAACAACCAGCTGACAGTGCGCGGGCGCCAGGAGGACGCGGGCGATCGCGTCTACCTGCATCGCGGCATCGCGGCTCGCCAGTTCCAGCGGAGCTTTGTTCTGGCCGAAGGCATTGAGGTCACGGGGGCCGAGCTCGACAACGGGCTTCTCCATGTCGACCTCGTTCGGCCAGAGCAGGAGAGTCGGGTGCGGAACGTGGAGATCAAGACGAGCAAGTCCGGCAGCCGGACGATCGACAGCAGGACCTCGCAGGCGAAGTCCTGATGACCGGGTGCCATGGAAGGACCCGGAGAAGGAGCTCAGAGATGACCGAGAACGAGAACTACAGCCCGATGAACGCCAACGACCTGGCGCGGCTGGGCATGAACTTCGTCGCCTATGTGAAGCCGATCGTCGTCGAGGACGAGATGCGCTTCGCCATATGCGCCGCCGACGGCACGCAGATGGGCCTCGCGCCGAATCGCGAGATCGCGTTCGCCGCCATCCGCCAGCACGAGCTGGAGCCGCTCAGCGTCCACTGAGCCGAAATCAGGGGCGCTGCACGATCCGCGAGGCCGGGATCGCCAGGGTGGCCGTCGTCCCCTCGCCTTCGCGGCTGTCGATGTGAAGGCTGCCGCCGTTGAGTTCGGCCAGCGACCGGCTGAGCCATAGACCCAGACCCGCCCCGCGACCGCCGCGCGCTTGCTCGGCGGTCGCTCGCTGGAAGGGCTCGAAGATCGTCGTCATGCGATCGGTGGGAATGCCGAAGCCGGTATCGGCGACGACGACGATCAAGTTGCCGTCCCGGTCGCCTTCCACCCGAACCCAGACACGGTGCCCCGCCGGCGTGAACTTCGCCGAGTTGGAAAGCAGGTTGAGCAGGATCTGGCGGATCGACCTCCGGTCCACATGGATGATCCAGGACTCGTCGACCAGCGCCGCCTCGATCGTCGGGCCTAAGCCCTGGGCATAGCCGCGGGCCATGCGCACCGCCTCGTCGACGACCTCGGCGAGGACGACGTTCTCCGGCGTCTGCTGGAACTGGCCGAGCTCGATCTTCGACATGTCGAGCAGGTCGTTGATGATGCCGAGCAGATGCCGTCCGCTGACGGCGATGTCGCGAACGTATCCCCGATAATTGTCGTGGCCGAGCGGACCGAACAGCTGCTCGCCCATGATCTCGGAGAAACCCAGGATGGCATTCAGCGGCGTCCGAAGCTCATGGCTCATATTGGCAAGGAAGCGCGTCTTGGCGAGATCGGCGGCGGCGGCGATGTCGCGCGCCTGACGCCAGCGCGCCGAATCCGCTTCGGCATCGTGCTGAGGCGTCACGTCGCGCGTGGTCCCACGATGGCCGAGGAACTGGCCCTCCTCGCCGTAGAAGGGCCGGCCGCTGATGCGGAGATGGCGGATCCGCCCATCCGCCGCGGTCTGTACCACCGGCACGTCCATGAATGGCTCGCGTTTGTCGAGCACCTCGAGGAACTGGCGCTTCGCCGCCGGGTCCATGCCCTGCCCGGCATGCGTATCGAACAGCCTGAGGCCGACATAGGCCTCCGGCGGGAGTCCCGTCATGGCGCGAACGCCATCCGATACGAAGGTGTAGCGAAGCTCGCGGTCGAGCTCCCATAGCCAGTGCGAGGAGGATTCGGCGAAGTCGCGGAACCGCTGCTCGCTTTCGCGCAGGCGGGCCTGCGTATCCATCAGCGCAGGCGGGCCTGCGTATCCATCAGCGCCCGCTCGGCCTCCTTGAGCGGCGAGATGTCCATGCCGACGGTGAGCACGCTCGACGGCGGCCCCGCGCCGTCGGTCAGCGGCACCTTCTTCACCAGGAAGGTGCGGATGCTGCCATCGGCGATCGGCATCACACGCTGGAAGGGCTGGCTTGCGACGCCCGAGGCCAGCACCGCCTCGTCCTGCGACCGCCCGACGGCAGCGACCTGCTCGCCGAGGAAGGCGCCGCTGACGAGGCCGGTAGCCACGCCCGGCGTCGAGCCCAGGATCACGCGCGCGTAGTAGTCGTTCATCATCACGTATCGGGACAGCGCGTCCTTCACCATGATGACGGCCGGCACCGTGTCGATGATGTCGCGCAGGAAACGCTCGGCATTGACGATCTGGGTGATCTCTCGGCCCGTGCCGCGGTATCCGGCGAACTCGCCCTTCGCATCGAAGATCGGCTTGGCGTTGATGCTGAAGTGCCGGAGACGTCCGCCCGCGTCCTTCCGCGCGAAGCGGAAGTCGACGATCGGCCTCCTGGCCGCCAGATCGCCGAGATGGTTCGACCAGGCTTCGTGGCTGACTTCCTCCAGGCCTTCCCTGACAGGGGTGCGGCCGAGGAGAACTGTCGGGTCCTCGCCGGTGCGCGCCGACGAGCCCGAGGAGATCAGCGAGAATCTGAGATCCCGGTCGAGCTCATAGAACCAGTCCGACGAGACCTCGGCAAAGTCGAGAAGGCGACGCTCCTCATCGGTCAGCGCCGGACGCCGGGCATCGCCGCCGGAGCGGGGCCCTTTCTGGTCGGTCGGCTCGGACACGGGACGACCTTCGTCCGTCATCGGTTCAGCCTGGTCGCGTAGACGCTTGGTAGCCGGTTCGGCGTTAACGAAGTGTTAACCGTCGTGTCACCCACACCGAAAGTTCGTGGAGCGAAACGCCCGGCTCGGCAAGCCCTGGCATTCCTGGACCTTAGCCTGGAGGCCGAGGCATCCTTCGCCCCGGCATGCTTGAAACCACGCTCTGGGTCGGGCTCGGCGGCGCCATCGGCAGCATCGGCCGGTACTGGCTGGCGCTTCTCTTCGAGGCCCTCATTGCCTCCCGCTTTCCCTGGGCGACCGTCGTCACCAACATCACCGGGTCCTTCGTCATCGGCGTCGTCGCGGCGCTGCCGCTGAGCCCGACGATGAGGCAGTTCCTGATGGTCGGCGTGCTCGGTGGCTACACCACCTTCTCCGCCTTCAGCCTGCAGACGCTCGTCCTCGCCCAGGACGGCGAATGGCCGAAAGCGGTGGCGAATGTTCTGGCATCGGTCATTCTCTGTCTTGCCGCGGTGTGGCTGGGCCACGCGCTGGCGAGCGGCATGCGAGGAGGTACAGCGTGAGCGACGGCAAGGCAGGCGCGAAGGTCGACGAGGCGCGGCTCTGGCAGCGCCATATGGACATGGCGGAACTCGGCAAGACGCCGAAGGGCGGCGTCAAGCGCCTGGCGCTGACCGACCTCGACAACGAGGCGCGGGCGAAGCTGATGGCCTGGGGTGCCAAGCGCGGCTTCAAGAGCTTCATCGATCCGATCGGCAATTTCTTCGTCCGCCGCGAAGGCACCGATCCAAGCCTGCCGCCGGTCATGAGCGGCTCGCACACCGACACCCAGCCCTCGGGCGGGCGCTTCGACGGCATCTACGGCGTGCTCGCCGCCTTCGAGGCGCTGGAGGCGATCGACGATGCCGGCCTCAAGACCAAGCGCGCGATCGAGGCGGCGGTCTGGACCTGCGAGGAGGGCGGCGCCCGCTTCCCGCTCGGCACCATGGGCTCCTCGGTCTTCGCCGGGACCAACAAGCTCGATGAGGTCCTCAAGATGAAGGACCATGACGGCGTCACCGTCGGCGACGCGCTCAAGAGAACGCGCGCGCATGTGCCCGGCGCCATCGACCGCCCGCTCGGCGTGCCGGTCGCCTCCTTCGTCGAGGCCCATATCGAGCAGGGACCCGAACTGGAAGCGCAGGGTAAGACGATCGGTGTCGTTACCGCGATCCAGGGCTCGCGCCGCTTCGTCGTCGAGGTGACGGGCGAGGACGGCCATGCCGGCACGGTGACGCGCGCCCGGCGCAAGGACGCGATGTTCGCCGCCACCGATATGGTGCAGGCGCTTCGCAAGCACTTCATGGACGACGACGACCGCATCCGCTTCACCGTCGGGCGCTTCGTGGTCGAGCCGAACGCCATGGCGGTGATCCCGGGCAAGGTGACCTTCACCATCGACTTCCGCCATCCTGAGGAAGAGGTGATCGTCAAGCTCGGCGACGGCGTCGAGCCGCTGTGCCAGTCGCTGCGCGGGCCTTGCCAGGTGAAGGTGACACAGTTCATGCGCTCGAAGCCCGTCCCCTTCGGCGGGCTAATTCCCGGCCTTATCCAGTCGGCAGCCGATCGCTTCGGCTTCTCCTCGATGCCGATCCTTTCCGGCGCCGGGCATGACTCGATCTATCTCGCCAAGGTCTGCCCGACCGCGATGATCTTCGTGCCCTGCGAGAAGGGCATCAGCCACAACGAGATCGAGAACGCGACGCCCTACGACCTCGCCGCCGGCGCGCGCGTGCTGACCGAGGTGCTGGTCGAGCTGGCGAACCAGTAAGTGAGATTGGGAAGCCGCGCGGCGCACCGCCGCGCCTTCGCCCTCGCCTGGCCGCTGATCCTGGCGAATGTCACGGTGCCGCTCGTCGGCGCCGTGGATACGGCCGTGCTCGGCCATTTGCCGGATGCTCGCTATCTCGGCGCCGCCGCGCTCGGCGGTGTTCTCTTCAGCCTGCTCTATTACAGTTTCGGTTTCCTTCGCACCGGCACGACCGGGCCGGTCGCCCAGGCGCGCGGCGCCGGCGACTTCGCCGAGGTCAAGGCGACGCTCTATCGCGCCCTCCTGATCGCTAGCGTCGTCGGCGTCACGATCGTCGCGCTCCAGCTGCCGATCCGCTGGATCGCCTTCCAGATCCTGAAGGCGAGCCCCGAGATCATGGGCGCAGCGGAGACCTATGTCGCGGTCCGCATCTGGGGCGCACCGGCGGTGCTGACCAATTTCGTTCTGCTCGGCTGGTATCTCGGCCTCGAGAATGCGCGGATCGGCCTCCTCCTCCAGGTCGTGATCAACCTCGCCAACCTCGCGCTCAACCTCTTCTTCGTCTTCGGTCTGGGCATGACCATCGAGGGCGTCGCCGCGGCGACCGCGATCGCCGAATGGATCGGTGCCGCGCTCGGCCTCCTGATCGCGCTACGCACCATCGCCGGCATGACGGGGACCGTCGATCGCGCGCGTCTCTTCGACCGTGCCCGCGTCCTCCGGCTGATCGCGCTCAATCGCGACATCTTCATCCGCACCGTTCTCGTCATCCTCTGCTTCTCCAGCTTCACCGCCATCGGTGCCCGCTTCGGTGACCTGACCGTCGCCGCCAACGCGGTGCTGATGACCTTCTCCACCTTCATGGCCTTCGCCCTCGACGGCTTCGCCCAGGCGGCGGAGACGCTGGTCGGGCGCGCCATCGGCGCCGGCGACCGCACCGAGCTCGACGACTGCCTCGGCGCCACCTTCGTGTGGTCGGCCGCCGTCGCCATGGGCTTCACGCTCGTCTACGGGACCGGCGGCCCCTTCATCATCGCCATGCTGACCGACCTGCCCGCGGTGCGCACCGAAGCGCTGCGCTACCTGCCCTGGGCCGCAATCATGCCGATGGTCGCGGTCTGGAGCTTCCAGCTCGACGGCGTCTTCTGGGGTGCGGCGCGCGGCCCCGACATGCGCAACATGATGCTGATCTCGGCCGGATGCTTCGTCCTCGCTGCCTGGATCGCGGTACCGCGCCTCGGCAATGACGGCCTCTGGCTCGCGATCTACGTCTTCCTCATCGCGCGCGCCGTGACCTTGGGCCTCAAGCTCCCCGCGGTGCTGCGCTCGGTCGGCTAGCCTGCCAGCCCGATCAAACCAGGAGGCCGGCAATCCCCCTCACCGCGGCCTCCGCGGCACCCAGCGTCTGGCGCAGCTGGCCGATCTGCCGACTGAGGTCGGCGATCTCCTGAATGCTCGTGCGGAGCGCCCCATTTGCCTGTCGCAGCGCATCCATCAACCTCCGGAGCTCATCCGACTCCACGACATTCGTCAGGATGATCCGGTTGCGGGCATGCTGGATTTCGGACGCCTGGAGATACAGGAGTTCGGCCGCAGCCGCCGCATCCTCGTTGCCGGCCCGACGTGCCGCCTGAAGACGCGCGCGCAGTCGCGCCATGACCTCCCCGATATCGTCGCCTGTCTCTACGAGAAGCTGTTCCAGCTCGTCCATGGCTCTTCTCCTCTGTCTAAGGAAGCACTGCGGTCAGGTCATCGACCGCCTTCTTGAAGGCCTGCACCGACGCCGTCAGGGTTCCGAACTGGCGTGAGGGATCCTTAAGCGCTTCTGCGAGTTCGCCATGCGCCTTTACCATGGCGTCAAATATCGGCGCGGGACTTGCGTTGATGAGCGCAGCAACCTCCGCGGCTGACTTCCGGGCGGCGAGAACGCCCGGGATCGCGTCGACGCCGGGGTTGCGCGTGATCGGCCGAACCGAAAGAACGAACTCGTCGCGACGGCGCTGCACGTAGTCGGCCTTGGCGATCATCGCCAGTTCCGCGAGGCGCCCTTTGCCGGCCTGGAGGGCCGGCTGCACGGCGTCCGTCGCTTGCTTCAGGGCGACGTAGCGCTTGTAGTTGAGATGGTTTCCAGCGATCCAGGTAATCGCACCGGTGAAGGGACCGACGATGGCGTCGACGCTCTTCTGATCGGCGGTGGACGGCATGAACGCCTTGATCAGCCCGCCGACGTCCTTCGAGAGGGCGCCGATGGCGCTCGTTGCCTCGGCGATGTCCTTCGAGGAGGCCACTGCCTCAAGGCTGGCAGCGTAGTCGGCAAGGAGCGTCATGAGCTCAAGCACCTTGGCGGTGCCGACGCCGGGTTTTACTTCCGCCGGCGTGCCATTGAGCAGGACCCGACAGGGATTCGCCGCCGACGGGGCTGCCGCGTTGCATTCTGCACTAAGCTCGATCGAGACCGAGCCTTGTTCGAGGATCGCGCGGCGCAGCCTGTTGCGATCGGCGATCTCGTCACTGGCCGTAACGAACGTGGCGACTGCCTGTGTCGCCTTTTCGGTCGAGGCCTTGAAGCTCTTGATCTCGTTCACGTAGACGGCCGCGGAGCAGCCGGCCGCGACGAGTGCGACAAGCACGATGGCGTTCGCTCGGATCCTCATGAGAACTCCCCATCGATACAACCTGCCGGAGAATGTACCCTCGCCAGGGGGAGGGGAAATCATCCGAACGGGGGATGGGTCGATCGGACCCGTGCGGCCAGCCCATCGGCACTTCTCACCAATGGACAAGGAAGCCGGTCCTTGCTACTGGCGGACGAGTCAGGAGCCCTCCGGTGAGCACGCGCAAACCCCTGGTCGTCGTCACCCGCAAGCTGCCGGACGCGATCGAGACGCGGATGATGGAGCTGTTCGAGGCTCGGCTGAACGCCGACGACCGGGCGCTCACCCGCGAGGAGCTCGTCGCCGCCGTGGCGAAAGCCGAGGTTCTGGTGCCGACGGTCACCGACCGCATCGACAAGGACGTCCTCGCCGCCGCCGGGCCGCAGCTGAAGCTGATCGCCTCCTTCGGCACCGGTGTCGACCATGTCGACCTTGCAGCCGCTCAGACGCGCGGCATCGTCGTCACCAACACGCCGGGCGTGCTGACCGACGACACCGCCGACATGGCGATGGCGCTGATCCTGGCCGTGGCGCGGCGGATCGGCGCCGGAGAGACCCTGGCCCGCTCCGGCGAGTGGCGGGGCTGGTCGCCGACCTCGATGCTGGGCACGCGGCTGACCGGCAAGCGGCTGGGCGTCGTCGGCATGGGGCGGATCGGCCAGGCCGTGGCGCGCCGCGCCCGCGCCTTCGGCCTCTCGATCCATTATCACAACCGGAAACGTGTCTATCCCGATGTCGAGGGCGCGCTCGAGGCGACATACTGGGAGAGCCTCGACCAGATGCTGGCGCGCATGGACGTGATCTCGGTCAACTGCCCGCACACGCCGGCCACATATCACCTGCTCTCGGGGCGGCGTATCAAGCTGATCAAGCCGGGCGCCATCCTGGTCAACACCTCGCGCGGCGAAGTCATCGACGAAGCGGCCCTGGCGCAGGCGCTCGCCTCCGGCACGCTGGGCGGCGCCGGGCTCGACGTCTACGAGCACGAGCCGGCGATCCACAGGAAGCTGCTGGAGGCCGACAACGTCGTCTTGCTTCCGCATATGGGTTCGGCGACGCTGGAAGGCCGGCTCGCCATGGGCGAGCGCGTCATCATCAACATCAAGACCTGGGTCGACGGCCATCGTCCGCCCGACCGGGTCATCGAGCAGCTTCTCTAGACCCGCATTTCCCAGATGAACCATTGAACTGGGCGGCGTCGAATCCATTTGAGCCATAGGACGCAACGTCTTGTCTCATTGGACCGGGGTCGCAGATGG
>Ga0194132_10002098_pt1 | contig 38445 bp, 41 predicted proteins | sample TA2KigOf80mmetaG_FD_148612 | JGI IMG/M metagenome (GOLD analysis project Ga0194132, IMG submission 148612) | Freshwater microbial communities from Lake Tanganyika, Tanzania - TA2015054 Kigoma Offshore 80m | ecosystem: Environmental > Aquatic > Freshwater > Lake | place: Tanzania: Lake...
TTCGCCCGTTACAGCCTGGTCGGCGCGCTGGCGGGATCTGTCGGCGCGCTGGCGGCCGCGGTGCCCGACTTCGTGGGAACGGCCGCGTCCGATCCGCTCCTCGGATTCAAGTTCATGTTCGCCGCCTACGGGGCGCTCGGATTGGCCGCAGCCCTGATGTACGCGCGCGTCCCGCCCCGCCCGCCGGCACCCGGTGCGGGCGCTCCGGCCGCCCTCGGCCCCTCGCGGCGCATCGTCTACAAGCTCGCGGCCCTGTTCAGCCTCGATGCGTTCGCCGGCGGGTTCGTGGTGCAGTCGCTGCTCGCGCTCTGGCTGTTCGAGCGGTTTGACATGTCGCTCGCGGCGGCCAGCGCCTTTTTCTTCGCGTCGGGCGTGCTCGCGGCGTTCTCGTTTCCCGTCGCCGCGTGGCTGGCGCGGCACATCGGGCTGGTCAACACGATGGTGTTCACGCACATCCCCTCGAGCACGTGCCTGATTCTGGCGGCGTTCGCGCCGACCCTGCCGGTGGCGCTCGCCCTGCTTCTTGTGCGCGCCGCACTGTCGCAGATGGACGTGCCGACGCGCTCGTCCTACGTGATGGCGGTCGTCACCCCGCCCGAGCGGGCCGCCGCCGCGAGCGTGACCTCGGTGCCGCGCAGCCTGGCGGCTGCGGCGAGCCCGGCGCTCGCCGGCGGCCTGCTCGCCGCCGCGTTCCAGGGTTGGCCGCTGGTGATCTGCGGCGCCCTCAAGATCGCCTATGATGTGCTGCTGCTGTTCCAATTCCGGCACGTGAAGCCGCCGGAGGAACGCTGACGGCGGTGTCCGGGTCGCGCGAAAGCCGAGGGCCCGACCATGGGCATTTTCCTTGCGCTTATCGACGGTCGAGCGTAACATCTGACTATCTGACCAGATACAGGGAAGTCGTTGTGAACGTCGAAAAGAAAACCGGCGCCGGGCGCGAACGGAGGAGCAAGGTTCGCCGTGCCCGCTTCCGTGCCGAAACGGCAAAGGTTCGGACTCTCCGGGCCTGGAAGCTGGAAGACGCCAAGGCCAAGTTCAGCGAGGTCGTGCGGCGGGCACGCGCGCAGGGGCCGCAGCGCGTCACCTATCGCGGCAAGGACGCGGTCGTCGTCATCGCGGTCGAGGAATTGAAACGGCTTTTGCCGGCGGAAGGACCCCAGCAATCCTTGGTCGATTTTCTCCAAGGCACGGCGCTCGCCGAAATCGACATCCGCCGCGAGCCGGACCGGGGGCGGGACGCTGTTCTGTGATCGGCTGGCTGCTCGACACCAACGTCGTTTCCGAACTCGCCGGTTCCCGGTGCGATCCGAAGGTCGCGGCCTGGGCGAGGGAACAGGCCGAAGACCGGCTGTTCATCAGTATTCTCTCGCTCGGCGAATACGATAAGGGCATCGAAAACCTGCCCTTGGGTTCGCCCGCGCGCCGACGGTTTGCGGCGGCGGTCGCCGCCCTCGAAACGCGCTTCGCGGGGCGCGTCGTCTCTCTCGACGACGCCGTGGTGCGAAGGTGGGGACGGATCAGCGGCGCGCTCCAGCGTGCCGCCGGCAGGGCGCCGCCGGTGATCGACACACTGATTGCCGCGACCGCGATCGAAAACGATCTTTATCTGGTCACACGGAACGTGAGGGACGTCCGCGATTCGGGCGCCGCGGTCTTCGATCCTTGGACCGACGACCCAGCGGGGTTCCCGTTGGCGCGGTGAATTTTCCGGATAACATTTCGAGATAGATGACCATGGAGCGCCACGGACACCTGTTCCCCACGCCCGACCACCAGAAGGCCATAGCCCTCGTCGAGCAGCGGGTGTTTGGGTAGCATTGAGACATGGCACTCGATACCCAACAGATAGAACTTGTTGGTCGTGCGGCGCTCGAAACCGAGTTGATAAAACGCGGATTCGAGGTGGCGCGGCCGCACCGCGACAAAGGAATCGATCTCCTGGTGTTTCTTGATGAGCCAACCAAGCCGTTCGTAGCGCTGCCGATCCAGATGAAGGCCTATACCGGTACGACCTTTGGCGTGTGGAGAAAATACGAACGGATGAAGGGACTCGTTCTCGTCTATATCTGGAACGTTCGGATCGAGCCGCGTTTTTTTATGATGACTTATTCTGAAGCCGTTCGATTGATACCCGCCGCGCGGAAGCGAACATCTTCATGGAATAAGCCTCTTGCCAAAGGGGGGGTGGAGCTGGACAAAGGCACCGCAGCACATCGTCAAACGAATTGTGCTATTCGAAAATCGGTGGGACTGGTTACGAAATCAGCTAAACGGGGCACGGGCACGACGTTAATGCGACACGGACCGCCGGAAAACGCGCAACTTTTTGAGATTACAAATGAAAAACGTTTCGCTCATGGGCCTCGTAATCCGATGCCCTCAAATTTGAAAAAGATTGTGGAGAGTTTTGTCCGCACCCCCTGAATCCCGGGGATAACGGCGGACTTCGGCGGTTCGACGCGGGTTCGGGGCCGAACGCGGGGTGGAAAACCCCGTGAAACGTTTAGAGAACATTAATCTTGACCGCATTTGAGCGGACCCCTAGAATCTGATAAAATTCATTATGTTTCAATGAGTTTGACGCCGGATAGGATCAGGCGTGGTCGGATGTCCCTATGAGCCAGGTTTCCGCCGTCTCCCAGCAAATCTGGGACATGAAGTACCGCCTCAAGTCGGCGGAAGGCCATCCGCTCGACAAGACCATCGCCGACACCTGGGCGCGCGTCGCGCGCGCCGCGGCCTCGGCCGAACGGGAGCCCGCCACCTGGGAAGTGCGCTTCGCCGAGGCGCTCGCGGATTTCCAGTTCCTGCCGGCGGGACGGATTCTCTCCGGCGCCGGATCGGGGCGGCGCGTCACCCTCTTCAACTGCTTCGTCATGGGCCAGATCCCCGACGACATGAGCGGGATCTTCGAGCACCTCAAGGAAGCGGCGCTCACCATGCAGCAGGGCGGCGGCATCGGCTACGATTTCTCGACGCTTAGGCCCAAGGGCGCGCCGGTCAAGGGCGTGGGCGCGGACGCCTCCGGCCCGCTCACCTTCATGGACGTGTGGGACGCCATGTGCCGGACCATCATGAGCGCCGGCTCGCGCCGCGGCGCGATGATGGGCGTGATGCGCTGCGACCATCCCGACATCGAGGATTTAATCGACGCCAAGCGCCAGCCGGGGCGCCTGCGCATGTTCAACCTGTCGGTCCTCGTCACCGACGCCTTCATGCGTGCGGTGAAGGAAGACGCGGCGTGGGAACTTTCCTTCGGCGGCACCGTATTCCGCAGTTTGTGCGCGCGCGATCTGTGGGACCGGATCATGCGCGCGACCTACGCCTATGCCGAACCGGGCGTGATTTTCATCGACCGCATCAACCGCATGAACAACCTGGCGTACTGCGAAAACATCCACGCCACCAATCCGTGCGTGACGGCGGATACGTGGGTGCAGACGGCCAAAGGCCCGCGCCAGGTCGCCGAATTGGTCGGGTGCCCGTTCGCCGCCGTCGTCGATGGCGGTCTCCACGATTCGGAGGAAAGAGGATTCTTCTCCACCGGGGTCAAGCCGGTGTTGCGGGTCGCGACGCGCGAGGGGCATGCCTTGCGCCTGACCGCCGACCATCCGGTGCGCCGGGTCGCGGCGGCGACCCGTTATCGGCGCGATGTGGAATGGGTAAAAGCCGCCGATCTCGGTCCTGGCGACGAAATAGTCCTCAACGATCACCGCGCCCTCGCGGGTTGGCCGGGTTTCGGCGGCGAGGGCGAAGGTTATCTTCTCGGATTGCTGATTGGGGATGGAACGCTAAAAGTCGATGCCGCCGTGCTTTCGGTATGGAAACCTCGGCTCGTGGCGAATGGGGACGTCGCCGCGCGCGGAACGGAAGGCGTCATGGCTGCCGCGCTCGATGCGGCGCGCGGGTTGCCGCGTCGTGCCGACTTTTCCGGGTGGACGGAAGTTCCGGGGCGCGACGAAAGCCGCCTCAAGCTCGCCGCGCTGCGCGATCTTGCGTTTTCTCTCGGCATGATGCCGGGCGATAAAAAAATAGGCCCGGCGATCGAGAAGGCGTCGAGCGATTTTTATCGCGGGTTCCTGCGCGGGCTTTTCGACACGGACGGATCGGTTCAGGGCGCGCAGGCCAAGGGCGTAAGCATCCGGTTGGCGCAAAGCGATTTGGCGCGGCTGGAAGCGGCGCAGCGCATGTTGCTTCGGCTCGGCGTTGTTTCGACCATTTACCGGGAGCGTCGTCCCGCCGGCACGAGCCGGCTGCCCGACGGTAAGGGAGGCGCGAAGGACTATCCGACACGGGCGCAGCACGAACTCGTCATTTCCGGAGAAAATATTGCCCGGTTCGCCGAACGGATCGGTTTCGCGGACACGGTCAAGGCGGCGCGGCTGAAGGGGGCTCTATCCGCGTTCAAGCGGGTGCTCAATCGGGAGCGATTCACCGCCACGGTGGAATCCATCGCCTCCGACGGGGTCGAGGAAGTTTTCGACGTGCGGATTCCCGGCGTCAACGCCTTCGACGCGAACGGGCTCGTGGTCCATAACTGCGGCGAACAGCCGCTGCCGCCCTACGGCGCGTGCCTCTTGGGCTCAATCAACCTTGCCCGCCTAGTCCACGAACCCTTCACGCCGCACGCGCATCTCGATACGGGCGCGCTCGACCGGCTCGCGCGCACGGCCGTCCGCTTCCTCGACAACGTCATCGACGTGTCCGCTTTTCCGCTGCCCCAGCAGGAACACGAGGCCAAGGCCAAGCGCCGGATCGGGCTCGGGCTCACCGGGTTGGCCGACGCCCTGATCATGTGCCGCGCGCGCTACGGCGGGCGCGAGGCGGTGCGGCTGACCGAAAGCTGGATGAAGACCATCCAGCGCGTGGCCTATCTCGCCTCGGCGGAGCTCGCCGCCGAAAAGGGCTCGTTCCCGCTGTTCGACCGGGAGAAGTTCCTCGCTTCCGAAACGGTCAAGGCGCTCGACGAAGACGTGCGGGACGCCATCGTCCGGCACGGCATCCGCAACGGGCTCCTCACCTCGGTCGCGCCCACCGGCACCATCTCGCTCTTTGCCGACAACGTGTCGTCGGGCCTCGAGCCGGTGTTCAGCTTCGCCTACACCCGCCACGTCCTGATGCCCGACGGCACCCGGCGCGAGGAACGGGTGTCGGACTACGCCTATCGCCTCTTCTGCCGGACATTCGGCGACGACGCGCCGCTCCCCGATTATTTCGTCGACACCCAGGCGCTGGAACCCGCCGATCACCTGGTCATGCAGGCGGCGGTGCAGCGCCACGTCGACAGCTCGATTTCCAAGACCATCAACTGCCCCGAGGACATCTCGTTCGAGAGTTTCAAGGACATCTACCAGCAGGCCTACGATCTCGGCTGCAAGGGCTGCACCACCTACCGGCCGAACGAGATCACCGGCGCGGTGCTGGAAACCAAATCCGCCGTCAAGGACGCGCAGCCGGAGCTGCCCCTCGGCGCGCCGCTGCCCAGGGTGCGGCCGAAGGATGCCCCTTCCAAAGGCACGGGCGATTCGGGCGCGATCGTCTACATGACCCAGCCGCTCGACCGGCCGGAGGTGTTGCAAGGCGGCACCTACAAGGTGCGCTGGCCGGAATCCGACCACGCCATGTACATCACCATCAACGACGTGATCCAGGACGGCCGCCGCCGGCCGTTCGAGATCTTCATCAATTCCAAGAACGTCGAGCATTTCGCCTGGACGGTGGCGTTGACGCGCATGATCTCTGCCGTCTTCCGCCGCGGCGGCGACGTGTCGTTCGTGATCGAGGAGCTGAAGGCGGTGTTCGACCCGCGCGGCGGGCAATGGATGGGCGGGCGCTACGTGCCGTCGCTGCTCGCCGCCATCGGCGAGGTGATCGAAAACCACATGATCGCGATCGGGTTCCTCAGCCCGCCCGAGGCAGGCGCGCACAAGGCGCATGAAGCGCGCCTGCCGAAGGTCGCGGCCGGCGGCGGCGAGGGCCCGGCCCCGTCGGCGCGGCTCCGCCAATGCCCCAAGTGCGCCGAGGCCGCCCTCATCCGCCAGGAAGGCTGCGACGTCTGCACCAGCTGCACGTATTCGAAGTGCGCGTGACGGCGACTTCCAAGCGCGAGTAAGGGGCGTTCAGCGCCGCTTTTTTGTTGTTTTCGCCGCCTTCTCGGCCGCCGCGAGCACCCGGTGCAGCGGCGTGTCGCAGACGCACAACTCGTCCATGTGGCGCACGGTTTCGCGCACGTAGTCCAGACACGTGCCGCCGATGCCGCGTCCGGCGAGAATCTTCCGCACCATGGCCATGAGCGAAAGCCGGCCGGTGTATTGGGAATGGTCGCGCCGGACGACGAAGGTATAGGCGCGCAACCGTCCCTTGGGCGTTTCGACCCGAAGCCAGCGCGGATCGTACACCTTGCGCGGCATTTCGCGCGCGTGCAGGTAGGCCATGACCCGCTTCGCGTCCCTGGCCGCGACCCGGAACACGCGCCCGACGCACGAGCCGCCGCGGTCGAGGCCCAGCACCAGGCCGGGTTTTTTCGGCGTGCCGCGATAGCGCACGGAATTGACGCAGAGCGCGCGATGAAAACCGTAAAGCCGCGCGGAGCGCCGCTCCCGGTAGCGAAACCCCGGTCGCCACATGAGCGAGCCGTAGCCGAACACCCAGAAATCCTTGTTGCGCGCGCCGGCCATGGTCAGTTCCGGGTCGCCATCGCCACGCCGAGGGTGGCGACGACCATGCCGACCAGCGCGAGCGGGCTCAGGCGTTCGTCGAACAGCGCGAAGGCCATCAACGCGGTCACCGCCGGCACCAGGTAGAAGAGGCTCGACACCTTGGCCGCCGCGCCGCGCCGGATCAGCGAGAGCAGGACGAGAGAGTTCGCGAGCGACAACGCCAGCACCAGCCACGCCAGGGCGAGGACGAATTCGCCGGTCCACGCGATGCGCATGTCCTCGGTCAGGATCGCGCCCGCGCCCGCCAGCAAGGCGGAGGCCCCGAACTGGATCGCCGAACCCGAGCGCAGGTCCATGGCGACGGCGTGGCGCTTCTGGTAGAGCACGCCGGCGGCGAGCGCGAACAGGGCGACGCCGTTGGCGACGAGCGCGGCCGTGTTTTCAAGGCCGGAAGTGTCCCGGTCCGTCACCACCAGCGCGACCCCGGCGAACCCGACGGCGAGCCCGAACCATTGCCGAAGCGTGACTCTTTCGCCGAGGACCATCCCGGCGGCCGCTGCGGTGAGCATCGGCTGCAATCCCATGATCAGCGCGACGATTCCGGCGCCGAGCCCGCGGCTGATCGCCCAGAAGACGCCGCCGAGATAAATGCCCTGCACCAGCGCGCCGGCGGCGGCGATGTGTCCGGCCTCGCGCCACGTGGCGGGCCAGCGCGCGCGGGCCGCGAGCGCGAGCAACCCTAATAAAACCGCGACGATGGCAAAGCGGACGAAGAGAAAAGTGAACGGTTCGGTGTACGGCGTCCCGAGCTTGGCGAAGATGAAGCCCGAACTCCACATCACCACGAAAAACGCGGGTGCGAAGCGGAACCAGGGCGATGTCGGGTGGGCGGCGGTTTCGGGCATCGCGCGGCAACGGCAAGGGACGACAAGGACCGTAAAGTCTCGCGCCCGCCCTGGCAACGTTCTATAAGAAGCGCGGGTGATCCGATGACCTCATCCGAACCAGCCGGCGGCGCGCGCGCGGCGGATTTCCGCGCGCACCGAATCGCCATCGTCCTCGGCCTGGCGGCGGCGCTCGCGGCCCTGTACGGCGCGGGTTGGGTCTACGCCGCCGCGCGTTTCGCCGACGGCGTGCGCGCCTTCATCGCCGCGCGCCAAGCGCAAGGAATCGCCGTCGCCTATGCCGATATCGCGATCGGCGGGTTTCCGTTCCGCTTCGAGGCGCGCCTGCTGGCGCCGAGCGCGATGGTCGCGCTTCCGTCCGGAACCTGGATCTGGCGGCCGGACCGCGCCGTGTTTTCCGCGCGTCCGTGGTCGCTCGACCGCGTCGCCCTGGACTTAAGCGGAGCCCACGCGATCGCCCCGGCGGACGCATCGGGCCTTGCGCGCTGGACCTTTTCGTCGCGCGCGTTCGCGCTCGAGGCCTGGATTTCGGGGGCGGACATCTCCGCCCTTGCGCTGCGGGCGGACGGCATTCGCGTTCACGGGCGTGTCGCGGAAAAGGACATTACGGTCGGGCGGCTGCGCGCCGATTGGCGCCCGGCCGCGGCCGCGCCCCCCGATCCTCGCCCCGATAGGGGCGCGTCGTCGAGTGCGCGCGGGGATTCGCCCGCGCGCCCGGAACACGCGCGGCCGAGCCAGACATTCGCCTGGTCGGTCGAGGCTTTTCGTCCGCCGTACGCCATGCGACTGCCGCTCGGCGACGAGATCGCGCGGATCGCGGTCGCGGGCGAAGTACGGGGACGGCTCGCGGTCGAGGAGGGGCGCGACGCGTTCGCCCGCTGGCGCGACGTGTTTGGCCGCTGGCGCGACGACGGCGGCACCATCGAGCTTTCCCGCGTCGAAGGGCGCTGGGGCGCGCTGGCGCTGGCGGGCGAGGGCACGTTGGCGCTCGACGGCGCCTTCCAGCCGGTCGGGGCGTTTACCGCGCGCATCGAGGGCTATTCGGAAACCATCGACGCGCTGCGCGACGCGGGCGCCGTGAGCGGGACCAACGCGTTCGCGGCGAAGGTGGTGCTGACGGCGCTGGCGCGGCGCGACGACGGCGGCCGTTCCTATCTCACCTTGCCGATTTCGCTGCAGGAACGGCGACTTTACGTCGGACCGGTCGCGTTGCTGACCGTGCCCGCGTTGGCGTGGTAGCCTTGCGTATGCGCGGTTTGCGTGCCCGGCGACTCGTTCGCGCCTTGAGGCTGGCGGCCGTGGCGCTCGCCGTCGCGATTCCGGCGCCCGGCCATTCGGATGATGTTTCGGGCGGCAAGACGACCGGCGTTTATCTCGCCGGGCAGCTTCTGGTCGCTGCGCCCAAAATTCAGGACCCGCGCTTCCAGAAATCGGTCGTCTACATGATTTCCCACGACGCCAAGGGCGCGTTTGGGCTGATCGTCAACCGCGTCACCGGCAGCGCGTCGATCAGGAATTTCCTGAAGGGATTCGGCCTGGAAGGCGGCGCGCAAGGCGGCGATCTGGTCGTTCATTACGGCGGCCCGGTGGAGACGAGGCACGGCTTCGTTCTGCACACGACCGATTTCGACGATCCGCTCAGCCGCAAGGTGGCGGGGCCGTTCGCGTGGTCGATGGCGCCGTCGGCGATCGAGGCGGTGTCCTTCGGCATCGGACCCCGGCGCTATCTGTTCGCGCTCGGCTATTCGGGCTGGGGCCCGAAGCAGCTCGAAGGCGAGATCGAGCGCGGCGATTGGCTGATCGCGCCCGCCGACGAAACCGTCGTATTCGAACTGAAGGGCGACGAGTCGTGGGAAAAGGCCCGCGCCGGCGCGGCCGTGCGGCTGTAGGCCGAAATCACGCCGCCGCGCGCGTCAGCTCGTGTGGGAACTTGAGGATGATGGTGGCGCCTTAGCTGCGCCCGCCCTCGATCTCGACGTCGCCGCCCGCCTCGCGGACCAAATGAACGACATTGGCGAGGCCGAGGCCGACGCCGCTTTCGCCGTGTTCCGATTGGGTCGGCGCGCCATAGCGCAGCAGCCGAAGGATGTCGGTCGCCGTCAGGCCGGGCCCGGTGTCGCGCACCACCAACACCACCGCGTTCTTGTCCGTGTCGAGATGGGCGTCGACGATTACCTTGCCGCCGCGGGGCGTGAACTTGAGGGCGTTGGAGACGAGATTGGTCAGCGCCCGGTGCAAATGAGTCGGCAGGGTGTGGATGGGCGGAAAGTCGGGAGCGATTTTGGCGTCGAGGCGGATACCGCGTTCCTCGGCCAGCGCCCGATTGAGCGCGACGATTTCGCGCACCATCGCCGCCGCGTCCACGGTCCGCGGCGTTTCCCGGATGTCGTTCGATGGCGCTTCGTTTTGCCGTTGCCGGGAGTCGCGCAGGAAATCGCCGAGCAGTCCCTGGCAATATTCCAGCAGCCGCGAGCCGGATTCGTGCATCGAGTCGGCGAGTGCCTTGTAGCGGGCGTCGCCGAGCGGTCCCAAGGACTCCTTGCGCAGAATTTCGATGTTGGCGAGCAGGGCGGTGACGGGATTCTTGATGTCGTGCACGACCTCGGCGATCCGGCGCTGGACGGCGGCGGCGTTGTCGCGTTCGCGACGGATCGCGGCTTCGAGCGCCGCTTCGGCCGTCTTGAGTGCGGCCTTGAGATCCTTGTCGTCGGCGTTCGGTTTCGGCGGCATCGGCGCTTGCTTCGACATCACGCCTGCTTGGCGTCGATGACGCCCTTGCGGATGGCGCGGGTGCGAGTGAAGGTCCCCTGCAGCATCGCGCCGTCGCCCCGGCGGATCGCGCGCTGCAAGGCGGTCAGGTCTTCGCTGAAGCGTTGCAGGATGTCCAGCACCGCTTCGCGGTTGGCGAGAAAAATGTCGCGCCACATCACCGGGTCGGACGCGGCGATCCGCGTGAAGTCGCGAAAGCCGGATGCCGAGAATTTGATGACTTCGCCCTGGAGGTCCTTTTCCAGTTGCGCGGCCGTATCGACGATGGTGTAGGCGATCAGGTGCGGCAGGTGCGAGGTGATGGCCAGAACCCGGTCGTGGTGGGCCGCGTCCATGGTTGCGATCCGCGATCCCGCGCGGCGCCACAGCTCGGTGACTTTCGCGACCGCACTCCGGTCGGTCCGGGCGTCGGGGGTGAGGATGCACCAGCGGCCCCGGAACAACTCGGCGAACCCGGCCTCGGGCCCCGAATGTTCGGTGCCGGCGATGGGGTGGCCGGGAACCAGGTGGACGCCTTGGGGCAGCAGGGCGCCGATGTCGCGCGCGACCGGCGTTTTGACGGAGCCGACGTCGCTGACGATGGCGCCGGCTTTCAACGCCGGCGCGATCGCCCGGGCAACCTCGGCGTAGGCGCTCATGGGCGTGCAGATCATCACCAGTTCGGCGTCCTTCGCCGCTCGGGCCGGATCGGTCGTGTAGCTGTCGCCCAGTTTCAGGCGCTTGGCGGCGGCGAGGGTTTTCTGGCGGCGGGTGGCGATCGCGACATGACGGGCGAGGCCTTCGCGGCGCACGACGCGCGCGAGCGAGGACCCGATCAGGCCGATGCCGATCAAAGCGACGCGGCCGAATAGGGTCGCGGATTTGATCTGGCTTTTCTTCTTGGCGGCCATGGCGGAACCTTAGCCCCGGCGGACGAAATCGGCCAGGGCGGCGGCGAAGGTGCGCATTTCGTCCTCGCGCCCGATTGTGACGCGCAAAGCCCCGGGCAGACCGTAGCGTTCCATGCGCCGCACGATCACGCCACGGCTTTTGAGAAAGGCGTCGGCCGCCGCCGCGTCGCGGCCGGTCTGGCGCGGAAAATGGATCAATAGGAAATTGCCGACTCCGGGCGTGACCTCGAGGCCGAGCCGGCGGGCTTCGGCGGCGGTCCATTCGCGCCAGGTTTCGACGTGGGCGCGCACCTTGGCGACGAACGCCGTGTCGGCGAGCCCGGCCGCGCCCGCGGCTTGCGCCGCGGAGGAGACGTTGAAGGGTCCGCGCATGCGGTTGAGAACGTCGGCGACGGCGGCCGGACAGAAAGCCCAGCCGAGGCGCAAGCCGCCAAGGCCGTAGATCTTCGAGAACGTACGCAAGACCACCACGTTGCCGTCTGGTTCCACCAGCTCGCTGCCGGCGGTGTAATCGGCGCGGGTCACGAATTCGGCGTAGGCCGCGTCCAAAACCAGCAGCACGCGATCGGGCAGCCGGTCGCGCAACGCGCGCACCCGGGCGGCTGGAAGATACGTGCCGGTCGGGTTGTTGGGGTTGGCGAGAAACACCATCTTGGTGGCGGGCGTGATAGCGCCGAGCAGCGCGTCCACGTCCGCCGTCAGGTTGGTTTCCTTGACCTTGATCGCTTTGGCGCCGGTGCCTTCGGTCGCGATCGGATACATCAGGAACTCGTGCTCGGAGTAAAGGGCCTCGTCGCCGGGGCCGAGGTAAGCCCGCGCCAGCAGCGCGATCAGCTCGTCCGAACCGGCTCCGCACACGATCCGCTCCGCCGGCAGGTTCCAGGCGGCCGCGAGCGCGCGGCGCAACGCCTTGCACCCGCCGTCGGGATAGCGATGGATGTCGGGCGCGAGGCGCGCATAGGCTTCCATCGTCATCGGGCTCGGGCCGAACGCGTTTTCGTTGGAGGAGAGCTTGACGACCCGCTCCAGCCCCTCGATCGCGGATTCGCCGCCGACGTAAGGCGCGACCGAGAGAACGCCGGGGCGCGGCGCGGGTCCTTTGGGCGGGGGGGCCTTGGGCGACGTGTTCACGACCGCCGCCCTTTTTGTTTGCCGCGTGTGGTGGCGCGGGGCGCGATGTCGGCGGGGGTCAACGGCTCGCCGTAGGCGCCGAGGATCGCGACGCGCGTGGTCCCGCCGGTCGGCGGGCGAGACACGGAATTCCCGAGAGCATTCGCCAGGGCTGCCAGCCGCGGATCGTCCTCGCGCACGTAAACCGGCACGTCGGCGAACCACAAGTCGCCGGAAGCCGAACGCGGATCTTCGATTCCGATCAATTCGGGCCGGCCGAGCCGCGCCCTGACGAAGGCGCGTTTGAGCGCGTCGTGGCCGACGTTGCCGTCGGTTGCGACGCCGAGACAGGTGCGGTCGCGCCCCGAAGGGTCGGGCATGGCCGGGGCGACGGCGAAGGCGCCGAGGCCAGCTCCGCGCGCGTTGCCCGCGCCGGCGAACGGCAGCCGCGCGATGATCCAGATCCGCTCGCGCTTGTCGGCCCGGCCCGGCATCAAATCGGGCCACCACGGTTCCTCCTCGTCGACCGCCGGAAGCGGCAGCACACCGACGGCGGCGCGATGATCGGCGACCGCGCGGATGACGGCGCGCGCGCCTTCGTGGCGGGTCATCGGGGTGAACGAGCCGTATTGGTCGCGCGCCAAGTCCCAAATTCCGCCGTGGCCGTGCGGCGCGAAGACCGCGACGGAAAACGGGCCTTCGAAGCGGAGCGTGGCGACGATCAATTCGCGCCAGATGCGGACCAGTTCGGTGACCGGAAAAGGGCCTTTGTGGCGGCGGACCAGGCGATAGACGATCTCCGCCTCGCGGCCCGGCCTGATCTTGACCCGCTCGTTTTTCTTCAGGTCCTTGACGGCTTCCACCACGGTCGTGCGCCGGATCAGAAGGGCGTGGATCGCCGCGTCGATCCGGTCGATCCGCCGGCGCAAGAAAGCGAGGGAGACGCGGCGCGGGCTCATGGACGGGGCTCGAATCGGTGATTTTCGGGACGGGGAAATGGTCGGCGGCCCGCTAGTGATAACGCTCGCCTCCTTCGATTCAAAGAGCAAAATCAAAGAAAACGTTGACTCTTGGCACCCCCCTTCCTAGCAATGGGGCCTTTCATGGGTTTTCTTGGGCGTGATCGCGCGGGAACGATGACCGCCACCACTTCTTCCGATCCGTCGCGCAATGAACCGTCCCGGGTCTCGCGTCCGCTGCCGGGGCATCAGGTTCGCCTCGGGCGCGAAAGGCCGCTCCGCCTCGACTGCGGCGTCGAGCTTGTCGACTTCACCGTCGCCTATCAGACCTACGGCCGGCTCAACGCCGACCGCTCCAACGCCATTCTGGTGTGTCACGCGCTAACCGGCGATCAATTCGTCGCCGAGCCGCATCCGGTCACCGGCAAGGACGGCTGGTGGCACATGATGGTCGGGCCGGGCAAGGTGCTGGATACGGAACGTTATTTCATCATCTGCGCCAACATTCTCGGCGGTTGCATGGGTACCGCCGGGCCGAAGGAAATCAATCCGGCGACCGGCAAGCCGTGGGGACTTTCGTTTCCGGTCATTTCGATCGCCGACATGGTGCGTGCCCAGGCGATGCTGGTCGATCACCTCGGCATCGACAACCTGTTCGCCGTCACCGGCGGATCGATGGGCGGCATGCAGGTGCTGGAATGGGCGGCGTTGTATCCGAAACGCGTGTTCGCGGCGGTGCCGATCGCGGCCGCCGCCCACCACACCGCCCAGAACATCGCCTTTCACGAAGTCGGCCGTCAGGCGATCATGGCCGATCCCGACTGGCACGGCGGCGATTACGCGGCGCGCGGCACCCGGCCGCACCGCGGGCTCGCGGTCGCGCGCATGGCCGCGCACATCACTTATCTGTCGGAAAAGGCGCTGCAGGAAAAATTCGGGCGCAAGCTGCAGAACCGCGCCGCGGTGACCTGGGGCTTCGACGCGGATTTCCAGATCGAAAGCTATCTGCGCCACCAGGGCAGCACGTTCGTCGACCGCTTCGACGCCAATTCCTATCTCTACATCACCCGCGCCATGGATTACTTCGATCTGGCGGAGCGCTACGGCGGGGTGCTGGCCAACGCGTTCCGCGGCACCGCGACGCGCTTTTGCCTGATCTCGTTCACCAGCGACTGGCTTTACCCGACCGAGGAAAGCCGCAAGATCGTGCACGCGCTCAACGCGGTCGCGGCCAACGTCAGCTTCGCCGAGATCGTCTCGGACAACGGCCACGATTCCTTCCTGCTCGACGAACCCGAATTCCATCGCGTGTTCGAGGGGTTCCTCGACGGCGCCGCCGAGCATCGCGGGCTGCCGAGGAAAAACGGGCAATGACCACCCCCGGCCACGAACGGGCGGGCGTGCAAACGAACATTACGCGCGCCATGCGCATCGACCTGCAGCTGATCGCCGACATGATCGAGCCGCGCGCGCGGGCTCTCGACGTCGGTTGCGGCGACGGCGCACTGCTCGAATATCTCGCCACCTTCAAGCAGGTCGACGGCCGCGGCATCGAATTGTCGATGTCCGGCGTGAACGTGTGCATCAGCCGGGGACTGTCGGTGATCCAGGGCGACGCCGATACCGACCTCAAGGACTATCCGGATGACGCGTTTGACTTCGTCATCCTCAGCAACACGTTGCAGGCGATGGTGGCGCCGCGCGACGTGCTCGGCCACATGATGCGCATCGGCCGGCACGCGATCGTCAGCTTTCCCAATTTCGCCTACTGGCGGATCCGGCTCGACTTCCTGTTCGGCGGTCGGATGCCCAAATCCGACCTGATGCCGCACGAATGGTACGACACGCCCAACATCCATCTCTGTTCGATCAGGGATTTCACGGCGCTGTGCGGCAAAATGGGCTTCCGCGTCGAGCGCAGCCTGTCGCTCGATTCCTCAGGGCGCGCGCGGGGCATCGGCGCCGGGTTTTTCACCGCCAACCTGTTCGGCGAACAGGCGGTCTTTCTGCTGACGAAGTGAGTCGCCGCGCCGCGCTCGTACGCCGGACTCATATCCCGCGCGGGCTGGCCGCGGCCGGCAGCGTGCGGGCGCGCGCCTTCAACAATGGGTGCGCGGCGTAAATCTGTTTCGACGCCTCGATCATCACCACGCCCGCGAAAACGGACAGGCCCCACGCGCCGAGGCGCTCCCACGCCGGCGCGGCGGCCGGCGCCATGCGCCAGGCGACCGGCGGCAGATAGAGCGCCGATTCCGCGCGCGTCGGCGTGAACATGGAATTGCGGAGCAGCCGATTAAGCTGGCCGGGCGAATACGGCCGGCCGTGGCCGAACGGCGTATGCTCGAAGCGCGCCCACAAACCGCGACGGTTCGGCGCGATCACCAGAAGGCGCCCGTCGCCGGTCAGAACCCGCCAGATTTCGCGCATCAAGGGCCGGATTTGCTCGGCGGTTTCGAGGCAGTGGGCCAGCACCATCCGATCGACCGAGAGATCGGCGAAAGGCAACTCGGTTTCCTCGACCAGCGTCGTCTGGCCGGCGCCCTCGCGCGGCCAATGCAGCACCCCTTGCGAAGCCGGCATGGCGGCGATGACCCGGGCCGCCTCGGCACGGAAGGCCCCGAGAAACGGCGGGGCATAGCCGAGCCCGACCACCGTCATGCCGCGCACGTCCGGCCACATTTCGCGCAGGCGCTGGCCGACGACGCGCTTGGCCGCCATGCCGAGACTGGTGGCGTAGAAATCCCTGAGGTCGATCACGTCGGAGCGCATAGGTTCAGTCTAGCAGGGGCGGCGGCCACCTTCGACCCGGGCGGCGCGGGCTTGGCGGGGCGGGTGGGCGATGTTAGCGTCCGTCCCTCCGGGAGGAACCGCGTATGAAACTTCGCTATTCGCCCACGTCGCCGTATGTGCGCAAGGTCATGGTCGTCGCCCATGAAACCGGCCTCGCCGGCCGGATCGGACTGGTGCCGACCAACGTTTGGGCCAGCGACACCGACATCGGCCGCGATAACCCGCTCGGCAAGGTGCCGGCGCTGACCACCGACGGCGGCGAAGTTCTCTACGATTCGCCGGTGATTTGCGAATACCTCGATTCGCTTCACGACGGCGCGAAAATCTTCCCGGCGTCCGGCGGCGCGCGCTGGACCGCGCTCCGGCGTCAGGCGCTCGCCGACGGCATGCTCGACGCCGGCATCCTCCGCCGGCTCGAATCGATGCGCAAGGAGCCGGAGCGTTCGGCGTCCTGGATCGACCGCCAGCGGGCGGCAGTCGCGCGCGCCATGGACACGCTGGAGGAGGAGGCGTCGAACCTCGGCGCGAGCGTGACCATCGGCCATGTGGCCATCGGTTGCGCGCTCGGCTGGTTCGATTTCCGCTTCCCCGGCGACGATTGGCGGCAGGGCCGGCCGGCACTCGCGGCATGGTACGCGGCGTTCGCCGGGCGGCCGTCGATGACGAGGACGGTGCCGAAGGACCCGGCCTGAACGGTCGTCCACGCCCCGATTTCCCCGCCATGGCCTTGATCCTCCGCTTTTCGCCAAGCTCGCCGTATGCCCGCAAAGTGAGGGTCGCCGCGCACGAGCGCGGCCTGGCCGGCCGCTTTCGCGAAATCGCTTCCAATCCCTGGGCGGCGCCGGACGACCTCAAGGCCCTCAACCCGCTCGGCAAGATCCCGACGCTGGTGACCGAGGACGGCCTCGCGCTCTACGATTCGGCGGTGATTTGCGAATACCTCGATACGTTGGGCGATGCGCCGCGCCTTTTTCCGCCCGAAGGGCACGCGCGCTGGCTCGCGCTGCGGGCCCAGTCGCTCGGCGACGGCGTCATGGACGCGGCGGTGCTGTGGCGGGTCGAGATCACCCAGCGCAAGGAGCAGGGCCCGACCCCGGGCTGGGTCGAGCGTCAGCAGGGCGCGATCGTGCGCGCGCTGGATGCGCTGGAACGCGAGCCGCCCGCCCTCGCCGCGCCGCCGGACATCGGCGCGATCGCCATCGCCTGCGCGCTCGGCTATCTCGATTTCCGGTTCGGGTTCCTGAACTGGCGCGAAGGAAGGCCGCGACTGGCCGAATGGCATGCGGCGTTCGCCCAGCGCCCGTCCATGATCGCGACCCAGGCGAAAGATTCGACCGGTTAAATACCGGTCCGCCTCGCGAACAGCATGTCCTTGGCCGCGAGCGCGGCGCCGCCGACGATCAATCCCAGCGCGATGACGACCCGGACGTTCGCCTCGCCCCGGCCGAAGGCGACCAGCAGCAGGGTCGAGATCAACGGCGCGGCATAGGACGCAGCGCCGAGCACGCGGATGTCGCCGCGCTTGACCCCGTGATCCCAGAGGAAAAAGGCGGCGCCGAGCGGACCCAGGCCGAGCAGGACGACGGCGGTCCAGGCCAGCGTGCCTTGCGGCCAGACCGTGGTTTCGAAATTCGCGTGGATGACGAAAGCCAGGAACGCGGTCGCGGCCATGAAGCCGCCGACCGAATCGCTCGGCACGTGGGCGACGCGCCTGGACAGCACCGAATAGGCCGCCCAGGTCACGGCGGCGCCGAGCGCGCAGGCGTAGCCGGCGGCATGCTCGGAGGCGAACGCCAGCTCCCGGTCGCCCGCGACCAGGATCGCGGTGCCGGCGAGGCCGAGCGCCGCGCCGAGTCCGTGGAACCAGCGCAGCCGCTCGCCGGGGAGCAGGGCGGAAAAGAGCACGATCAGGAGCGGCCAGAGGTAGTTGATCAGGCTCGTTTCCAAGGGCGGCGCGAGATAGAGCGCGGCGAAATAGAACGCGTGATAGCCGAAAATCCCGCCGACGCCGAGCAGCCAGACGCGCCAGGGGTGAATCAGCCGCGCGACCGTACATTGCCCGGCCATGTACCACTTGAGCAGGACCACGACCGAGCCGATCAAGAACGTGAGCGCGACCAGCTGGAACGGCGGCACGCCGGGCACGAACGTGACCAGCAGCGTCAGCGCCGACCACAGCAGGATCGCGCCCGAACCGACCAGGGTGGCGCGGGTGGCGGCGGGCAGGTGGCGGGCTGGCGACATCGCCCGAACCTTAGCCAGCCGGACGCCGTCTGGCGCGGGTATAATATCCAACAATAAAGTTGACTATCAACAACTATGTTGATAAAAGGCCGGCATGTCGTCGCTCCTGTCATCCGTTCGCTTCATCGACCCGGTCGCCGATCCCGCCGAGGAGTTGCTCGATCGGATCTTCTTCGCGCTCTCCGATCCGGTGCGTCGCGCGATCCTGGAGCGGCTCGGCGAGGAATCCCCACTCGTTTCCGAACTCGCGGCGCCCTTCGCCATTTCGTTGCAGGCGGTGTCGCGGCACATCCAGGTGCTGGTGCGGGCGGGACTCGTCTCCCAGGAGCGAACCGGCCGCATCAGCCGTTGCCGCCTCGACGTCGGGCCGATCTTCGCGGCGGCGGTTTGGATCAACCGCTACAGCAAGTATTGGCAGGAGCAGTTCGACACCTTGGCCGCGACGTTGGAGAAAATCGACCAGCGCGGATCGTCCTCGCGGAAAACCGTTACCCGGAGGAGAAAATCGCCATGAACTACGAAACTGCGTCCAAAAAATTGAGCGGCTATCGCGACCAGATTGCCGAGTTGCGGAAGAAAACGCGCGCCGTTCAAGCTTCGGTCCGGCCGCAGCCGGTCGAGGATTACGAATTTTCGACGACGCGGGGAACGATTCGCCTCTCCGGGCTGTTCGGCGAGAAAAACGATTTGTTCGTGATCCATAACATGGGCGCGTCATGCCCCTACTGCACCTTGTGGGCCGACGGCTATAACGGCGTTTATGACCACTTGGCGAACCGCGCCGCGTTCGTCGTCTCGAGCCCCGATGCGCCGGCCGCCCAGAAAAAATTCGCCCGAAGCCGGGGTTGGCGCTTCCCCATGATCAGCCATCGGGGCACGACCTTCGCGCGGGATATGGGCTACGGTTCGGAGAAAGAGGGCTGGAGGCCCGGCGTATCCGTTTTTCGGAAAGAACGCGGTCACATTCTGCGCGTGTCCGACGCTTCCTTCGCGCCGGGCGACGATTATTGCGCGCTCTGGCACTTTTTCGACTTGCTACCGGGCGGCCCCGGGAATTGGCGGCCGAAATTCAAGTACGCGTAAAAAGCCTCAGATCACGTACTTCCCGCCGTCGGCGGTCAGCGTCGACCATAGCAGGATCGCGCCCGAACCGATCAGGGCGGAATTGCGGATTTCGACCGTCATGGGGCAAAGCCGACGGCAACGATGGTTCCATCCGCCAGGGCATAGACGACCCGGGAGCGCCCGTCGCCCAGGTCGGCCACCACGAAGTCGGATACGATCGGACTCGGATGGGCGACCTCGGTCGTTCTTTCCAAGCGGCCATCCGTGAAACGAAAAATCACGAGCGTTCGGCGCGATCGATCGGGCACCAGAATATCGGGCCGGCCGTCGCCATCGGTGTCGAAGATTGCGGATAGCCCCAGCACGCGCGAACCGAGGACGTGGTTGGAAACGCCCGGCAACTCTGCCACGAGCGACAATCGGTCCTTGTTCCAGCGGTACAGTTTAAGCACTCCGCCGATGTGTGGGGTTTCTACCAGCGCGACCTCGATCCGGCCGTCGCCGTCGAAATCAGCGGCGCCGACGGGGTTGAGCCAGCGGTTGCGGAGCCCTAGCACGGGCGTTTGGGCGACGATGGACAAACCTTCCGGTCGCGCCTTGAGCACCGTCAGCGCCGCGCCGTGATCGAGATAAGATCGTACGACAATGACCTCGTCCTCCCCATCGCCGTCGATGTCGGCGAGCCGGGGATAACGGTCTTCGAAGACGGAATCGGCGGGCAGGCGGAATTCAAGACGCCGGCCGTCGGCGGTCTCGACGGCGACGCCTTCGGCCTCGATCGCGTCGCCGAGCACGCCGTGGGCGTAGCGATCGGTCGCACCGACCAGCCACGCGGCGCGGATGTTGCGCGCGCCGCGCGTAATCGCGCCGTCGGGCAGTATGCCGGCCTCGACCCGGTTCGGGGGCGGTGGTGGCGCGTCAACAAGTCGGAGCGCGCCATCATCGGCCAAGCGAATGCGAAAGGCGCGTTCCTTGGCGTTTTGAACAAATACGCCGATTCCCGTGGCCGTTGGCGCGACGTACACGCGCGCCACGCCTTCCGACAACCGCTCGGTCAGAACATACGGTGCGTGATTTTCTTGAGCGAGCGCGAAGGTTGCCGCGCCGGCGGCCGTGCCGATCAGAACGGCCGCGCAAACCACGCGCATCGGGCTAGATCAAATACTGCCCGCCGTTGGCGGTCAGCGTCGATCCGGTGATGAAGCCAGCGTCGTCGGCGGCGAGGAACAGAACGCAACGGGCAATTTCCTCGGCGTGGCCAAGCCGTCCGACCGGAATTTGCGGAATGATCTTGGTCTTGATGATTTCTTCGGGCACCGCCTGGACCATCTCGGTCGCGATGTAGCCGGGCGCCACCGCGTTGACGGTGATGCCCTTGTTCGCGTTTTCGAGGGCGAGCGCCTTGGTGAAGCCGTAGAGGCCCGACTTGGCCGCGCTGTAGTTGGATTGGCCCATCTGGCCCTTCTGGCCGTTGACCGAACCGATGTTGATGATGCGGCCGAAGCCGCGCTCGCGCATGCCTTCGATCACCTGGCGGGTGACGTTGAACAGGCTGTCGAGGTCGGTGCGGATCACCGCCGACCATTGTTCCGGCTTCATCTTGTGGAACATGGTGTCGCGGGTGATACCGGCGTTGTTGACCAGGATGTCGACTGGGCCGAGGTCGGCTTCGATTTTTTTCACCGAATCCGCGCACGCCTGGAAGTCGCCGACGTCGAATTTGTAGGCCTTGACGCCGGTTTCGGCGGTGAAGGCCTTGGCCGCTTCGTCGTTGCCGCCATAGTTGGCGGCGACCTTGTGGCCGGCGTCCTTCAGCGCGATCGAAATGGCTCGGCCAATGCCTCGGGTTCCGCCGGTAACCAGCGCGACACGTCCCATATTACACTCCCCGTACCTGGCGTTTCTTGTCTGTCGATCAGTCGCGCTGCAGGCACATGGCGATGCCCATGCCGCCGCCGATGCAGAGCGTGGCGAGGCCCTTTTTCGCGCCGCGACGGTTCATTTCGTGCAGCAGCGTCACCAGCACCCGCGCGCCCGACGCGCCGATCGGGTGGCCGAGCGCGATCGCACCGCCGTTGACGTTGACCTTGCTGGTGTCGAGCCCGAGCTCGCGGTTGACCGAAATCGCCTGGGCGGCGAAGGCCTCGTTGGCCTCGATCAGATCGAGGTCTTGGACCTTCCAGCCGGCGTTGTCCAGCGCCTTGCGGCTCGCCGGGATCGGCCCGGTGCCCATGATCGCGGGATCGACGCCTGCCGTCGCCCAGGAAACGATGCGCGCGAGCGGCTTGATGCCGCGGCGCTTGGCTTCGTCGGCGGTCATCAGGACGGCAGCGGCCGCGCCGTCGTTGATGCCAGACGCGTTGCCCGCCGTCACGGTGCCTTCCTTGTCGAACGCGGGCCGGAGCTTGGCCAGCGATTCGACGGTGGTGCCGTGCTTCGGGTATTCGTCGTCGGCGACCACGGTGTCGCCCTTGCGGCCCTTGATGACCACGGGGACGATTTCGTCCTTGAAGCGTCCGGCCTTCTGCGCGGCTTCCGCCTTTTGCTGCGAGGCGGCGGCGAAGGAATCCTGGTCCTCGCGGGTGATCTGCCAGCGCTTGGCGACGTTTTCGGCAGTGTTGCCCATGTGGTAGCCGTTGAAGGCGTCCCACAGGCCATCCTTGATCATGGTGTCGACCAGTTCGGCCGCGCCCATCTTGGTGCCGTTGCGCAGGTGCGTACAGTGCGGCGACTGGCTCATGCTTTCCTGGCCGCCGGCGACGACGATACGGGCATCGCCGAGCTTGACTGCCTGGAAGCCGAGCGCGACCGAGCGCAAGCCCGAGCCGCACAGCTGGTTGATGCCGTAAGCCGTCTTCTCGACCGGAATGCCGGCGCCGACGGCCGCCTGGCGGGCCGGGTTCTGGCCTTCGCCCGCCGCCAGGATCTGGCCCATGATGACTTCATCCACATCGGCGGGCTCCACCTTCGCGCGCTTCATCGCCTCGACAATGGCGATCTGGCCGAGCGCGTGGGCGGAAAGGGAGGCAAGCGCGCCGTTGAACGAACCGATCGGGGTGCGAACGGCGCCGGCGATGAAGATGTCGGTCATGATTGGGGTCATCCTGAGGGTCGTGTATGTGACGGCGACGCGGGTTGTAGATCCTTGATATGGGTCAACCGGGCCGGCGCGGACGGCGGGGTCGAGATGGGGTTCCGGACCGGCGGGCCGAAGCGCGCGGCTCGAGCCGGGCGACGCGGCGTTCGAGTTCGGCGACCCGCCTTACGATTTGATCAAGTCGGGTATCGGGGCGCGCGGACTCGGCCGGAGCGGACGTTCCTTGGGCGCCACCCTGGCCCTCGGCCTGACCGGCGACCACCTTGGCGAAAGTGGCGGCGCCGGCGGTCATCAGATCGAACATGCGGGCGATGCTTTCCGCGACCTGGGGATCGCGCGTAAGACCGGCCAACGGGCGTTGCCAGAATTCGAGGTAGAGCTTGGCGAGGTCTTCGGGGTTGGGCGTATCGGCCATGGTGCGGGCTCCGGGCGGGGCGCGGGTGCGAGAAGGAAGATCTTGGTTAATCCGGGACGGGACGGCCGGAATATCGGCCTTTGTTCGCCCGGTTGTCGGCCACTATAGCGGACCGTTTGCGGCGGCGTAACATTTCTTGCATTGCAGCATGTTTGCCCCTTTTATGTAAGGGCTAACGTTGAAACGGCAAGGATCCCGCCGATGGCCGAACCCGCCGCCGCGCCGCCGAAAGAAGTGCCGCCGATCACGATCAAGAAATACGCCAATCGGCGACTCTACAACACCGCGACCAGCACCTATGTCACCCTCGATCACCTCGCCCAGATGGTGAAGGACGGGGCGGATTTCGCTGTCTACGACGCCAAGACCGGCGAGGACATCACCCGTCAGGTGTTGACCCACATCATCGTCGAGGAAGAGGCCAAGGGCCAGAACCTGCTGCCGCTCAGCTTCCTGCGCCACCTGATCAGTTTCTACGGCGATTCCTTGCAGGCGATCGTGCCGCGCTATCTCGACTACAGCATGCAGGCGTTCGCCCGCAATCAGGAGCAGATGCGCACCTACATGCGCGACGCTTTCAGCGGCCTTATGCCGTTCGGCCGTTTCGAGGAGATGGGCAAGCAGAACATGGCGCTGTTCGAAAACGCCATGAAGATGTTTACGCCATTCTTCCCCGGCGAACAGGGCCGCGCCCCGGCGGGCAAAGACACGGCGGGTGAAAAAACGAAGGGCGGCGAGGCCGAGATCGAGGACTTGCGCGCCAAGCTTGATCGCATGCAGCGCCAGCTCGACCATCTCACCGGCGATAAGAAGTAGCCGCTTTTTAGCTGCTTCGCGTCACTTCTGTGCCGCTACGCATTACGGCAGCTCGCGGACGACGCGGAAGCCGATGTTGTAGCTTTTCACTTCGGCCGCGTTCTTGAAGCGATAGCTGCTGCGCGACAGCCGCCCGAAATAATACCAGGATCCGCCGCGCATCGCGCGGAAATGGCACTCGCCGGAAACGCGCGGCTGGGTGGTGCCGGTCGCGCCCTCATGGTCGGGGTTCCAGCAGTCCTCGGTCCATTCCCAGACGTTGCCGTTGAAGTCGTGCAGACCCCAGGCGTTGGGCGGGAACGAGCCGACCGGCGCGGTCTTTTCGCCGCTCCATTCGGTGCCGCATTCGCGGCAATTGGCCCGGTTGGGCTCCATCGCGTCGCCCCACGGAAACTCGCTAGTGGTGCCGGCGCGCGCGGCGTATTCCCACTCCGCTTCCGAGGGCAGACGATAGGTCCGCCCAGTTTTTTTCGTGAGCCAGCGCGTATATTGCTTGGCGGTATCGAATTCGACGTTGATGACCGGGCGGCGGCCCTTGCCCCAGTCGTGGTCGTTGGGCGTTGCGCCGCAGCCGATCTCGCGCACGCACGCTTCCCATTCGTCGAAAGTGACTTCGTACTTGCCGATGGCGAAGGCCTTGGTGATTCGCACCGGCTTGGTCGGTTTCTCGTGTTTTTCGCCCATGGTCGAGCCCATGATGAAAATGCCGGGCGGCACCACGACCATTTCCGGGCACGTGGGGCAATCGCGGAGCACGGTGCCGGGCTTTGGGATTGCGGGCGACGGCGCGGCGGGCGCTTGCGCCCAAACGGACGGCGCGGCGACAAGAAGAACGGCGGCGGCCAACAAGGGGGTCATGGCGGTTGTCTCGATCAACCGTGCCCTCGCGCCCGTTCTGTCGTCAAGGGCCGCCCTTGGCCGATGGCGAAAAAAGGCGTTACCCTCATGGCAAACCCATGGGAGCGAGTTGGTGACGGGGGACATGTTCGAGCGCGATCTCGGGCGAAGGCAGGCCAACTTCCGGCCGTTGAGCCCGCTCGATTTCCTGGCCTGGGCGGCCGCCGTCTACCCGGAGAAGACCGCCGTGGTGCACGGAGCTGCGCGCTATTCCTACCGCCGGTTCCGGGAGCGCTGCGTACGCCTCGCCTCGGCTCTCCGGCAGGCCGGGCTGGGCGCGGGCGACACGGTCGCGGTGATGGCGCCGAACGTACCGGCGCTCTTGGAAGCGCACTATGGCGTGCCGATGGCAGGCGCGGTGCTGAACGCCATCAACATTCGGCTCGACGCCGAGACCGTCGCCTTCATTCTCGAACACGGCGACGCGAGGGTCCTGATCGCGGATCGGGAATTCGCGGGCGTGGTCAAGGAGGCGCTGGTCCGGACCAAGGCCAAGCCGCGCGTGGTCGAGGTGGTCGATCCGGCGGGCGCGGGCGGCGACGACCTCGACGCGACCGATTACGAATCCTTTCTCGCCTCGGGCGATCCAGAATTCGCGTGGAAACTTCCCGACGACGAGTGGCGCGCGATCGCGCTCAACTACACCTCGGGAACGACGGGCAATCCCAAGGGCGTCGTCTATCACCATCGCGGCGCCTATCTCAACGCGCTCGGCAACGTGATGGCGTTCGGGCTCGATCGCCGGGCGGTGTATCTCTGGACTCTGCCGATGTTTCACTGCAACGGCTGGACCTATACTTGGGCGGTGACGGCGGCCGCGGGCACGCACGTTTGCCTGCGCAAGGTGGACCCGGTTCCGATCTTTCGTCTGATCCGCGACGAAAAAGTAACCCACATGTGCGGCGCGCCGATCGTGCTAAACACGTTGATTCACGCGCCGGCCGAAGCCAAGACGGCGTTCGCGCAGCGGGTCAAGGTCGCGACCGGCGGCGCCGCGCCGCCGTCGGCGATGATCGCGGCGATGGAGGCGATGGGGTTCGACGTGATCCATCTTTACGGCCTAACCGAAACCTTCGGCCCGGCCACCTTGTGCGCCTGGCACGATGAATGGTCGGCGCTCGATCTCGACGCGCGCGCGAACCTCGCCGCGCGCCAGGGCGTCGCCTATCCCACCCTCGGCGAGCTGGCCGTAGCCGACGCGGCGGGCGATGCGCTTCTGCCCGCCGACGGGCAGTCCCTGGGCGAGGTGGTGGTGCGCGGGCACACGGTGATGAAGGGCTATCTCAAGAACCCGACGGCGACGGCGGCGGCGTTTCGCGGCGGCTGGTTCCGTACCGGCGATTTGGGCGTCATGCACCCCGACGGCTACATGGAGATCAAGGACCGCGCCAAGGACGTGATCATCTCGGGCGGCGAAAATATCTCCAGCCTGGAGATCGAGGAAAAGCTCTATCGCCACCCGGCGGTGATGGAAGCGGCGGTGGTGGCGAAACCGGACGCCAAGTGGGGCGAAACGCCGTGCGCGTTTGTCGCGTTGAAGCCGGGGGCCGCCGTCGCCGCCGACGAGATCATCGCCTATTGCCGCGAGCGCATGGCCCACTTCAAGGCGCCGCGTTACGTGGTTTTCGGGCCGTTGCCCAAGACCTCGACCGGCAAGATCCAGAAATACGTCCTGCGCGAACGGGCGAAAGACATCTGAGGTGGCCATGACCGTGAAATTCGCGGATACCCCCGTGTTACGGGTCGGTTACGAGGATTGGAACGAAACTTCCGGACGGGTCGTGATGCTGCTGCACGGCTGGCCCGACAGCATCCGCTGCTGGCGCCAGGTGGCGCCCAGGCTGGCCGATGCCGGCTATCGGGTGATCGTGCCGGCGCTGCGCGGCTTCGCGCCGACCCGTTTTCTGTCGGCCGACACCATGCGCTCGGGCCAGCTCGCCGCCTTGGGCCGCGACCTGATCGAATTGATCTCGGCGCTGCGTCTTGATCGGCCCTATCTCGTTGGTCACGATTGGGGCGCGCGCGCCGCCGCCAACGCCTGCGGCCTGAAGCCGGGGATTGCGCGCGGCCTGGTCATGGTTTCGGTCGGCTACGGCACCAACGATCCGAACCAGGTCCTATCGCTCGCGCAGGCGCGCAACTACTGGTACCACTGGTACATGGCGACCGAGCGCGGCGCGCGCGCCGTGCGCGAGGATCGCCGCAACTTCGCCTGCCTAATGTGGGATACGTGGTCGCCGCCCGGATGGTTCGACGACGCGGAATTTCAGGCCACCGCCGAGGCGTTTGCCGGCGACGACTGGCCCGAGGTTACTCTCCACTCCTATCGCCATCGTTGGGGACATGCGGCCAGCGATCCGCGTTATGCGACGGACGACAAGGCGCTGGTGCCGGCGCCGGTGCTGTCGCTACCGACGTTGGTGATTCACGGCGATTCGGACGGCGCCAATCATCCCGAAACCTCGGCCGGAAAGGAAAAGTGGTTCGCGGGGCCCTACCGGCGCGAGGTGCTTGCCGGTATCGGTCATTTCCCCTCGCGCGAGGCGCCGGATGCGGTGGCGAAATTGCTGCTCGATTTCATGGGGGGCAACCCATGACCGAATCCTTGTTCTCGCTCAGGGGCCATGTCGCCCTCGTCACCGGCGCGTCGTCCGGCTTGGGACGGCGCTTCGTCGAAGTACTGGCCCGGGCCGGGGCTTCGGTCGCGCTCGCCGCGCGGCGCAAGGATCGTTTGGACAAAGCCGCCGCCGAAATCGCAAAATCGGGATCGCGAACGGCGTCCGTGGCGATAGACGTGAGCGACGTGAAATCCGTCGCCGCCGGCTTCTCCGCCGCCGAGGCGGCCCTGGGGCGGATCACGGTGCTGGTCAACAACGCCGGTGTCGCCACGACCCGGCCGGCGTTGGACACGCCCGAGGACGAATGGAACCGGGTGCTGGATGTCGATCTGAAGGGCGCGTTCTTCGTCGCGACCGAAGCGGCCCGCCGCATGGCGCGCGCGGACAAGGGCGGCGCCATCGTCAACATCGCCTCGATCGCCGGCATCCGCGCCGCGGGCGGGATAGCGCCTTACGCCGCCGCCAAGGCGGGGCTCGACCATCTGACCCGGGTGCTGGCGCTCGAATGGGCGCGCTACGGAATTCGCGTCAACGCGCTCGCGCCCGGCTATATGGCGACCGACCTCAACCGCGAGTTCCTCGCGAGCGAGGCGGGCGCGGCGATCAAGCAGCGCATTCCCATGCGCCGCTTCGGCGAGCCCGCCGATCTCGACGGCGCGCTTTTGTTGCTCGCCTCCGACGCCGGACGGTTCATGACCGGGGCGACGGTGGTCGTCGACGGCGGCCATGTGGCGAGTTCACTTTAGGGCTTGAAAGGATATCGGCGATGGATTTCACGCTTTCCCCCGAGGTCGACGATTTCCGCGCCCGCGTTGCCGCCTTCGTCGCGGACAAGGTCCTTCCCGTGGAAGCCGACCGGGCCAACTGGGACGCGCACGAGAATATTTCCGAAGCCGCGCTCGCCCGGCTCCGCGCCCAAGCGAAGGCCGCCGGCCTGTGGGCCCCGCAGATGCCGAAGGCGCTCGGCGGCCAGGGCCTTTCCACCGTCGGTATGGCGGCGGCCTACGAGGAAATGAACCGCTCGATCTTCGGCCCCGTCGTCTTCAACTGCGCCGCGCCCGACGACGGCAACATGATCCTGCTCAACAAGGTCGCGAGCGACGCGCAGAAGGAACGATGGCTGAAACCGATCGTGGAGGGTCGCGCGCGCTCGGCCTTCGTCATGACCGAACCGGCGCCCGGTTCGGGTTCGGACCCGGGCGGCATGATGAAAACCCGCGCCGAAAAAAAGGGCGACACATGGGTCATTACCGGCCGCAAATGGTTCATCACCGGCGCCGAGGGGGCAGAAATTTTTATTGTCGTCGCCCGCACTTCCGATTCCGGACGCAAGAACATGACCGCGTTCCTGCATGGTCCCGGCAGCAGGGGATTCAAGATCGTTCGCCGGATTCCGATCATGGGGCCGGAGGAGCACGGCGGCCATTGCGAAGTGGAATACGACGGTTTCGAAATCCCCGACGCGGACCGGCTGATGAACGCGGGCGACGGGCTCAAGGCGACCCAGATCCGGCTCGGCATCGCGCGGCTCACCCATTGCATGCGCTGGTTGGGCTTGGCCCGGCGCGCCCTCGAGATCGCCGCACCCTACGTCGCCGAGCGCGAAGCCTTCGGCGAAAAACTCGCCGACCACGAAGGGGTGCAGTGGATGCTGGGCGAAGCGGCGATGGCGATCCAGACCGGACGGCTTTTGGTCATGCAGGCGGCGTGGCTGCTCGACCGGGGCGAGCGCGCCCAGGCCGAGGTGTCCATGGCCAAGATCGCGGTCGCCGACGTGCTGCAGAAGGCGGTCGATACGGCGATCCAGCTCTGCGGCGCGCGCGGCTATTCCAAGGACACGCCGCTCGAATGGATCTATCGCTATGCGCGCCAGGCGCGGCTGGTCGACGGCGCCTCCGAGGTGCACAAGATGGTGCTCGCGCGCTTTTTCCTCGACCAAGGTCGCGACTTCTGGCGATGGGGGCGCGAGGCGTGAACGACCGCGCCACCGCCATCGACACTGGCCGACTCGCGGCCTTTCTCGCGCGCGCGGCGGGTGCGACACGTGTCCGCGTCGATACGTTCGAGCCGCTTGCGGGCGGCGCGATCCAGGATAACCGGCGGCTCGCGGCCGAAATCGAGGGCGGGCCGAGCGCCGGGCGGCTGGATGCGGTCGTGCGCATGGACGCGCCGTCGCGCGTCGCCGCGAGCAGCGCCCGGGCCTCGGAATTCGCGCTGTTAAGGCGGATGTTCGCGGCCGGCGTGCGGGTGCCGGAACCGCTGTGGCTGTGCGCGGACGCGGCCGTTCTCGGGCGGCCTTTTTTTGTCATGCGCCGGGTTGAAGGGGAAGCCTTCGGCCACCGGTTGGTGAAGGCGGCGGCCGAGCGCGGCTTCGGCGACGCGCTGGCGGCCGAATTGGGCGAGGAGTTGGCGAAAATTCATGCCGTCCCGTTCGCCGCTCCCGAGTTGTCCTTTCTCGCGGCCCCGTCGCGCGCGCCGGGGCTCGACCGGGTCATGACCTATCGCGATTTCCTCGACGATCTTCCCGACCCCGCGCCGGCGGTGGAATGGGGGCTCGCCTGGCTCGAACGCCACGCCCCGCCTCAGGGTCCGCTCGCCCTTTGCCACCGCGATTTCCGCACCGGCAATTACCTGGTCGCGGATGGGCGACTCGCTGCCGTGCTCGATTGGGAGTTCGCGGGTATCGGCGACCCGGACGAGGACCTGGGCTGGTTTCTCGCCAAATGCTGGCGCTTCGGCCATGTCGCGCGCGAAGCGGGCGGCGTCGGTTCGCGCGACGCGTTTCTTGCGGCCTACGAACGCCGCGCGGGCCGGACGGTGGATCGCGCGCGGCTCGGCTACTGGGAGACGATGGCGCATGTGCGCTGGGCGGTGATCGCGCTCCAGCAGGCGGACCGCCACGCCTCGGGCGCGGAAGAATCCCTCGAACTCGCGCTCACCGCCCACGTGGTGCCGGAATTGGAATGGGAAATCCTCGAACGAACCCGGGAGGGCGCGTAATGCGCCCGAAGCCGTCCGCCGCCGAACTGCTGGAGATCGCGCGCCGGACGCTGCGCGGCGATCTGCTGGCCGCGTTGCCCGAATCCCGGCGTTACGAGGCGCTGATGGTCGCCAACGCCATCGCCATCGCTGGGCGCGTGCTGGAACGCGGGGCCGAGCCCGAGCGCGAAGAACTCGCCGCCTTCGCCCGACTGATGGGTGAGACGGGTGGCGCCATTCCTTCCAAGCCGGTGGCGGTGCGTGAACGGCTCGGCGTTCTCTACGGCCGCTTGTGCGACGAACTGCGGGCGGGCAGGATCGTGCCCGGGACGGATCGCCATCGCGCGGTCTTCGCCCATCTCCGCCGAACAGCCCTCGACCGGCTCCGCGAAAGCAATCCCAAGGCGCTGCCGCCGTCAGTCGCCTGAATTACGGAGCGCGATCGCAACGTTGCGCATCATGCGCGCGTGGCCGGTGCGCTTGACGGACGTACCGGCGAAGGTCTTGCGGAATGCCGCGTCGTCGAGGCAGGCGAGGTCGGCAAGCCGGAAACGGCCGAGGTCGGCGCGTTCCGGCCATGCGGGGTCATGCGCGGGCGGGGCGAACTTGTTCCACGGGCAGGCGGCGAGGCAATCGTCGCAGCCGAACACCCGGTTGCCCATCTGTCGGGCCAATTCGGGGGCGATCTCGCCTTTGTGCTCGATGGTGAGATAGGAAATGCATTTGCGCGCGTCGATTTGGTAGGGCGCGTGGAGCGCGCCCGTGGGGCACGCGCGCACGCAGGCGTCGCAGCTTCCGCAAATGTCCTCGGCCGGGGCGTCGGGCGGAAGATCGAGGTCGGTGAACACCTCGCCGAGCAGCAGCCAGGAGCCGTGCTCGCGCGAGACCAGATTGGTGTGCTTGCCCTGCCAGCCGATGCCGGCGCGTTGCGCCAGCGGCTTTTCCATCACCGGGGCTGTATCGACGAACACCCGCGTTTCGCAGGCGAACGATTCGACCATCCAGCGGGCGAGCGCCTTGAGGCGTTTCTTGAGGACGTCGTGATAATCGCGCCTGAGCGCGTAGAGGGCGATCCGGGCCTCGGTCGGATCGGCGTGCGGATCCTCCGCGGGCGCATAGGACGCGGCGGCCACGATCACCGAGCGCGCTCGGGGCCAGATCGCCTCGGGGCGGCCGCGCACGCCCCGCCGGTCGCGCATCCAGGCCATGTCGCCCGCCCGGCCTTCGGCCAGGAAGCGTTCCAATCCGGCGCGCTCGCCCGCGCCTTCGGCCCGCGCGACGCCGACGGCGGCGAAGCCGAGAGCGCGCGCTTCGGCCATGATGCGTGCCTTGTCCGCGATGCGTGATTTGTCCACCACGCGGGCCTTGACCGTACGCGCGTCGCCGCCCATGTTCTTTCCCGTCGTCATCGGTCCCTAGTGTTCCACGCCATGCCGTTCGCTTACACCATTCTCTACATCGCCTTGATCGTATTCGTGAACTGGACGTTCGACGCAGTTCCGCTGGTCGATCTGCCCGAGGGCGAGAAATGGCCCCCGGCGGCGGTCATCACCGGGCTCGTCTTCGTCGCCCGCGACTTCGCCCAGCGCGAGATCGGCCACAGGGTCATCGTCGCCATGCTGCTTGCGGGCGCCATCAGCTACGTCATGGCCGGGCCGGTGGTGGCGGCGGCTTCGGTTGCCGCCTTCCTGGTCAGCGAATTCGCCGACTGGTGCATCTACAGCTTCAGCGGGCGGAAGTTTTCCGAGCGCATCCTGATTTCGAGCGCGGTCTCGACGCCCCTCGACAGTCTGGTCTTTCTCTATTTGATCGGGGCCGCTTCGGCCACCGGCGTCGCCCTCATGACCGCGAGCAAGATGGTGGGCGCGTTCGCGGTCTGGTGGCTGGTGCGCCGCCGCGAGCGAATCCTCGCGGCGAGCATTTAAGACCGCGAGTCGGCGACGGTATCCGTCACATCGCCTTGACGATCATTACCGGGCGAGGCGCCGCTTCGATCACCCGCTCGGCCTTGCTGCCGAAAAGGATGCGCCCGAGCCCCGTGCGGCCGTGGCTGCCGAGCACGATCAGGCCGACGTTGCGGCGCTTGGCGGTCTCGATGATCGCTTCCTCGGCGATGCCGCGTTCGACTAGGCCCTCGGCGGCGATGCCGTCTTTCTTCAGGGCGGCGACGACGCGCTCGACGATCTGAGGGGCTTCCGCCTGGCGGGCGTCGCTGTGGCTCGGCACCATCACCGACAGCACGGAAAGCCGCGAATTATCGAGATGGCCGAGGCGCGCCGCGGTCACGCAGGCTGCGTCCGACGAGCGCGATCCGTCGGTTGCAACCAGAATCTTGCTCCACATCTCGGCGGTTTCCGGCACCACCAGGACGCTGCACGGCGCGTGGCCGATCACCTTGGCGGTGGCGTCGCCGAGGACGAGGCGGGCGAGGCCCCGGCGCCCGCGCCGGCCGAGCACCGCCACGTCCGGATGGGTCTCCCGGATTTCCTTGACGATGACTTCGTAGGGATCGTGGCCGTAGCGGGCGTTGGCATCGCACGGCACCTTCGCCGCCCCGGCGGCCTGGCGGACCCGGTCGAGGATGGCTTCCGCCGCCTTGCGTTTTCCCTCGTTGAGTTCGGGGGCAACCCCGTCGGGATCGGGCAGCACGGTAAGCGCGACCAACTGGGCGCCGGCCTTGGCGGCGAGCGCAATGGCGATGCGGGTGGCACCGGCGCTGTAGTCGGAGCCGTCGGTGGCGAGCAGGATTTTGTCGAACCGACCGACGGGCGAAAGCTCGTGTGCGACCATCTCTCACCCAACTTTGTTCGATTTCGTTATCGACCAGAGCTATCGGACGCCGAATTTTTCACCCTCAATATCGCCATAATTCAGGCGTAGGTTAAATAATTAACGGAATATAAGAAATACCTGATCATCCTTGTCCATCAAACCGTTGCGAAAGGATTGCTGCACGTGCTAAAAGCCGCCATTCGCCTGCCTGTCGGGGCTTTCAAACCGCGCCTCGCTTTTTCGGGCCCGGCGAACGGCGTCACGACCAAGTTCGACACGCTTATGACGGCGGTCGTCTTCGCCGAACGCGGCGAGGTGGCCACCGCGCAGTCCATTCTTTCCAGCCTCGGCAGCCGCCTGACCGCCGGCGGCCCGCGCTCGCTCGGTCGCATCGTCAAGACCGCCGGGCTCGGGCTTGCGAGCGCCGCGCTTTACGGCGCGCTCTATGCGTTCGAGCGGCCGATCCTCGCCATGACCGCCGAGGGTGGCTATTCGCTTTTTCTGGTGATTGCGATTGCGTTCGCCTTTTCGGCCGTCCACGGCGCCTTCACCGGCCGCTTCTGGGACACCCTCGGCCTCAAGGCGCGGAAGTAGCCATGCCCGACCTGTCCAGTTTCATCGCCCTCGATCCGCTCAACGTCGCCGGCCTGTTCGTCGTCGGCTTCGTCGGCGGCATGGTTTCGGGCTTCATCGGCTCGGGCGGCGCCTTCGTGCTGACGCCGGCGATGATGAGCATGGGCGTGCCCGGCATCGTCGCGGTCGCGAGCAACATCTGCCACAAGTTCCAGAAGGCGCTGGTCGGCGCCATGAAGCGCGCCAAGTTCGGCCAGGTCGACGTCAAGCTCGGGCTGATCATGGGCGCCTCGGCCGAAGCCGGCGTGCTGATCGGCGCCCAGATCCAGCAGAACGTCAAGGAGGCGTTCGGCGACGCGGGCTCGAACCTCTACGTTTCGGTTGCGTTCGTGATCGTGCTCGGCATCGTCGGCGGGTTCGTCCTGCGCGACGCTTGGCGCCTGCACCGCGCGGGCTTGACCGACCAGAAGGAGACTGTCGGCAAGCTCGCGCTCTGGGTCCGCTCGCTCCACATTCTCGGCACGATGGTCTACTTCAAGAGCATCGACGCCCGCGTTTCGTTCCTGGTCACGATCCCGATGGGCTTCGCGACCGGGTTGCTCGCCGCGACCATCGCCGTCGGCGGCTTCATCGGCGTGCCGTCCATGATCTACGTGCTCGGCGTGCCCAGCCTGATGGCCTCGGCGACCGAACTGGTGATCGCGTTCGTCATGGGTCTCGGCGGCACCATCAAGTTCGCGTGGGAAGGGTTCGTCGACGTGCGCCTCGCCATGATCATCCTTGCCGGGTCCTTGTTCGGCATCCAGGTCGGCGCCATCGGCACCACCTACGTCAAGCCCTACATGGTCAAGGTGGTGATGGGCGCGATCATGATCACGGTGCTGTTCAGCCGCCTGTTCGTGGTGTCGGTTTACATGGCCGATCTCGGCCTGATCGGTTCGCTCGGGCGGGCGGCACCGATCCTGAGCAAAATCAGCTTCGCGATCATGGTGTTCGCGCTGGTGCTCGGCGCGGCCATCATCGGCTACGCCCTCTATACCGGCATGCGCGACCACGCGCGCGAACAGGCGCTCAAGGCGGCCGCGGCCTAATCGTTCGCCGCCGCGCGCACCACGTCGACTAGGCCGGCGACCACGCGGGCGAACGAATCGTAGTCGATCTTGTCCGGCGTGTCGGACTCCAGGTGATAGTGGGGATAGCGGTAGGGGGCTGTGTCGGTCACCATCACCCCCGGATAGCCCTCGCGCCAGAAACTCCATTGGTCCGACCAGTCGACGCCGGGGATGAAGGCGGGGCCGTAGAAACGCTCGGCCGGAAATGGCGTCGCCCGGCGGAACGCGGCGACGCTCCGGTTGACCAGCGCGCGCGACGAAAAATTCCCGACGAATATGACGAAGTTGCCGGCGGTGGGATAAAAGAGCCCGAGCGGGAACGGCGCCCGCTGGCTGCCCGGCTCGTTCGAGTAATAGCCGATGGTTTCGAGCGAAAACATGGCGACGATATTGTCGCCGCGCGCCCGCGCGTCGCGCGCGTAGACGCGGCTGCCCATGGCCTCGCTCTTGAAGAAGGGCTGTTCCTCGTTGGCGAAGGCGACGAAACGGATGGTGCGGGCGGGGCGCGAATCCTTCAGGGTGCGCGCGATTTCCAGGACGGCGGCGACACCGGTCGCGTTGTCGTTGGCCCCCTTGGTGCCGTGGAGCGAATCGTAATGCGCGCCGACCACGACGATCTCGTTCGCCTTGGCCCCGCCGGCGATGTCGGCCTCGAGATTGACGTGGGTTTGTTCGGCCGGCAGTCGTTCGGCCAACGCGCCGACGAACCCGAACGGCCCGCCGACCGCCGAACGGGGCGCGGTGTAAGGGAGCCGCCTGGGATCGAGCCCGATGCCGGCGAAAGACGTTTCGATGTAATGGGCGGCGCGTTCGGCGCCTTCGGGTTTCCAGGCGTTGCGCTCGCCGATGGTCAGACCGAGCATGACCACGTGGGCCTGGAGCCGCGTTCGCAAGTCCCGCTCGGCCTGGTCGAGCGGCGGCAAGGGGGCGTCGGTCGGGTTCGCGCACGCACTCATGACCAGAACTCCGACAAGGATCAGAGCGCGCCGCACGTCGCGCGCCCTTCTATCCGCGCCCGCGATGTCGCGGCTCACTAGCCGCGCCCGCGATAGGGCGCGACGCCGGGATCGGGCAGCCAGAGCCCCTTGGGCGGCGGGCCCGACTGCCAGAACACGTCGATCGGAATGCCGCCGCGCGGATACCAGTAGCCGGCGATGCGCAGCCATTTGGGTTTGGCGGCGGCGCGGATTTTCTTGGCGATGGCGAGCGTGCAGTCCTCGTGGAAGGCGCCCACGTTGCGGAAACTGGCGAGATAAAGCTTGAAGGACTTGCTCTCGACGATGCGGGGCCCGGGCACGTAGTCGACCACCAGGTGCGCGAAGTCGGGTTGGCCGGTGATCGGGCAGAGCGAGGTGAACTCGGGACAGACCAGGCGCACGAGGTACAATTCGCCCGGATGCGGATTGGCGACGCATTCCAGGCGCGCCTTGTCGGGCGAGGCGGGGATCGAAGCGTCGCGCGGGCGAATCCCCGCGCGCGTCAATAGACCCGCCCCTATCGGGGCGCGGCGGCCGAGTTGGGTCAGTCGGGTCTTACGCGTCATGTCTAGTTCCCGCCTCACAATGGCGATATATCGCCGCAGGCCTGGTCGGCGGCGAATTGGTCGGCGAAATCGCCGAAGCGCTTTTCGCCGATCGCCGTCCGCATCTCCCGCATCAGGTCCTGATAATAGTGCAGGTTGTGCCAGGTCAAAAGCATGGCGCCGAGCATCTCCTTGGCGTTGATGAGATGGTTCAGGTAGGCGCGCGAATGCTTGCGGCAGGCGGGGCAGGCGCACCGCTCGTCCAACGGCCGGGGGTCGTCCCGGTGGCGGGCGTTGGAAAGGGTGAGTTGGCCGAAACGGGTGAACGCCTGCTCGGTCCGCCCCGAGCGGGTCGGCAACACGCAGTCGAACAGGTCGATGCCGCGCGCCACCGCCCCCACCAGGTCGGCGGGCTTGCCGACGCCCATCAGATAGCGCGGCCGGTCCTCGGACAGCAGCAGCAGGGTGAAATCGAGCACCCGGAAAGTCGTTTCCTGGCCCTCGCCAACCGCGAGCCCGCCGACGGCGTAGCCGTCGAAACCGATAGTCTTAAGCGCCTCGGCCGATTCCCGGCGCAAATTTTCGTAAACCCCGCCCTGAACGATGCCGAACAGGCCGTAGCCGGGCCTGCGCGCGGGCGAATCCCCGCGCGCATTAATCGACGCGCCCCTATCGGGGCGACGCGCGAATGCCTCCTTGCAACGCGCCGCCCAGCGCATGGACCGGCGCATGGAATCCGCCGCCGTCGCCTCGTCGGCGGGAAAGGGCGTGCATTCGTCGAGCACCATGGTCACGTCGGCGTCGAGCTGGCGCTGAATATCCATCGCGCGTTCGGGCGAAAGCTCGTGAGTGCTGCCGTCGACGTGGGACTGGAAGGTGACGCCCGCCTCGGTGATCGTGCGGAGCTTGGCGAGCGACATCACCTGGAAGCCGCCGGAATCGGTGAGGATCGGCCCGGGCCAATCCATGAACCGGTGCAGGCCGCCGAGCCGCTCGATCCGCTCGGCCCCCGGGCGCAGCATAAGGTGGTAGGTGTTGGCGAGCACCATCTCGGCTCCGGTCGCGCGCACCGCATCTGCCGTCATCGCCTTGACCGTTGCCGCCGTGCCGACCGGCATGAAGGCGGGCGTGGCGACCGGGCCGTGCGCGGTCTCGATCCGGCCAAGTCGCGCGCGGCCGTCACGGGCGAGCAATGCGAAATCGAGACTCACGCCGGGCTCCGCTCCAGAAGACAGCAATCGCCGTAGGAGTAAAACCGGTAGCCGCGTTCGATCGCGTGGGCGTAGGCGCGTTTCATAATTTCGGTTCCGGCGAAGGCGCAGACCAGCATGAACAACGTCGAGCGCGGCAGGTGGAAATTGGTCAGCATCCGGTCGGCGACCCTGAAGCGGTAGCCGGGCACGATGAAGATGTCGGTTTCGCCGGCGAACGGGGCGACGGTCCCGTCCGCGGCGGCGGCCGATTCGAGCAGCCGGAGCGAGGTCGAGCCGACGGCGACCACCCGGCGGCCCGCCGCGCGCGCGGCGTTGACGGCGCGCGCGGTCGCTGCGCTCACCTCGCCCCATTCGGCGTGCATGCGGTGCTCTTCCAAGGTTTCGCTCTTCACCGGCAGGAACGTACCCGCTCCCACGTGCAAGGTCACGGCGGCGATGGCGACCCCGCGCGCTTGCAGCGCATCGACCAGCGCGGGCGTGAAATGAAGCCCGGCGGTCGGCGCCGCGACCGCGCCGTCGCGGGCGGCGAACAGGGTCTGGTAATCGCGCCGGTCGGCGGGATCGCCGGTCTTGGGGCGCCTGATGTAAGGGGGCAGCGGCATGATTCCGTGGCACGCGAGCGCGGCGTCGAGGGCCGCGCCGCTGCGATCGAACGCGAGCGTCACGTCGCCGCCGTCGCCCCGGCCGACGACTTCGGCCGAGAGATCGGGCGCGAATTCGACGCGCGCGCCCGGCTTGAACTTGCGTCCCGGCTTGGCGAGCGCGCGCCAGCGCGCCGGGCCTTCGCGCCTGATCAGGGTCGCCTCGGCCGCCGCCTTGTCGATCCGGCCCGCAAGCCTGGCCGGGATGACGCGGGTGTCGTTGACGACGAGCAGATCGCCGGGATCGAGCCGCCGGGGCAGGTCGCGAACCCAGGCGTCTTCGAGCGACGCGCCCTCGATCACCAGCATCCGCGAGGCGTCGCGCGGCGCCATCGGCGCTTGCGCGATCAGGCGGGCCGGCAGATCGAAATCGAAATCGGAGACTTTCATGGACGCAC